>ERZ777006.6-NODE-6-length-37177-cov-82.540273_pt1 | contig 37177 bp, 40 predicted proteins | sample MGYA00374959_ERZ777006 | MGnify/ENA primary metagenome ERZ777006 (study PRJEB29305, sample SAMN08776659) | plant metagenome | isolation source: Switchgrass | host: Panicum virgatum | place: USA: Austin, Texas | collected 2014-11-04 ... | reverse complement strand
CCCCGCGAAGCAGCCGGGGGCCAGGGCCGGACGGCGGCGAACGGGTTCCTCTGCCGTCCGGCCCTGGCCCCCGGCTGCTTCGCGGGGCGTCCCGTGACCCGAGCACGGGACGCCCCGCACCTCCCACTTCTCGAAGGAAGCGCAGCAACGCCGATGGCCCCCAACTGTCCCGGCCCCCGCGTGGAGGTGCCGAGCCCGCGGATTCGTCCGTCCAGGTTCGGCCTGTTCAGCGTGGCCGAGGTCGAGACGGTGGAAGACGGCACATGGGAGTGGGGCATCCAGTACCAGACCCAGGGCTGTGACAACAACGTCTACACCTGGCCGCGGCCGTGCGAGCCGCAGAAGCTGCCGGTCACTCCGGTCACGCTGATCGTGGACCTGTTCGTGGGGCCGCCGGCATGGGACGACACCGCACGCTACGAGTGCTCGCCGCCCCCCGAGGAGCAGCAGTACCGCTGGCTGTTCGCGGTGGCCAAGGCCGATCCGTGCTGGGCTCTGCCACCCGGGACCCGTATCCAGGTATCAGCCAACGGCGGACCTCTCGTCGACATCCCGATCCTCGGGCCGCTGGGTGCGCAGGAGGAAGAGGCTGACGGCGCCGGTCACTACGTGGCCGCGATCTCCAAGGACTGCCCCACTCGCATCCTGGTGCGCGAGGCCGGGATAGGCAAAGAGGCCCGCGTCGACCTGGCGCCGGATCAGGAAGCGGCCTCGGTGGTGTTCGAGCTGAGCACCGACCCCGAGGTGTGGCTGAACGAGCGGCGCAAGGTCATGGACGGGCCGCCCGGGTGGGTATGCGGAGACCCGCTCTGGATCTACAGCTCTGCGGCCTGCATGCCCGGAGCGGACTTCTCCAAGGACGCCGAGCCGATGGCGCGCAAGCGCATCGAGACCGGGGAGCAGACCGCGGTGGAGTCGTGGCTGTGGCGGCACATGCGCGAGTCGCATCCGATCCCCGTAGGCGGTGAGTGCTCCGGAAGCTACCGGCGCCTTCCGTGGCCCGCGTCGTCCCGGCTGGAGGTGTGCCTGTCCCGGCTGGAAGCCGCGCTCACCCAGACGATCGGGGGAATCGGGGTCCTGCACGTCCCGGCCGTGGTCGCGATGCGGCTGGCGTCGATGGGTTCGATCTGGACCGACCTGAGCGGTTGGTTCACCCCCCTCGGGACGCCGGTGGTCTTCGGCGTCGGCTATGAGGCGACGGTGGGCCCCGTCGAGCACGGCAACGTGCCGGACCAGATCGTCATGTATGGCACCGGGCCCGTGACGATCCGCCGGGGCCCGATCGGCACATACGAGGGCTTCGACCGAGTGACCAACGAGTTCGCGGCCATCGCCGAGCGGGCGTACGCGGTGACCACAGACTGCGCGCTCCTCTACACCGCGTGCCCCAACGACTGGTGCCAGCCCCCGCCGCCCGATCCTGACGACACCGAACCCGACGAGCCTGACGAAACCTTAGAAAACGGACAGAATGTGTCTAATAATGACGCATGACTCATAACGCATGATCGGAGTCGGTGGCACATGGCCTCGGTGATCTGCCCTTCGTACTCAGGCGCCGCAGTCCTGCGCGCCACCAAAGTGGATGGCTGCTGCGCACCCATTTTCGAGGACCCGGAGAACCCTGGAAACTCCGGACAGGTGACGACCGATGCCTTCGTCTCCGTCCAGGTCTCGCCCGGCGAGGGAGACAACGGCGGCGGCGGGGGCGGCGGAGGTGAGGGCGACTCCGTCACCAAGGCCAACGGCCAAGTCTGCATGACCACGGTCCAGTGCAACCCGCCGCAGGAGTACACCCTCAACCTCACCCTGTGCGCGCTGGACCCCGAACTCGTCCTGATCATGCAGCCCGCCTGGTGCGCCATCAGGGACAGTGCAGGCACGATCATCGGCTTCACCGCCAAGGGCAAGGCCAACTGTGACAGCGGCTTCGCGCTTGAGATGTGGATGAACGTCTACTCCGGTGCCGGCGCGGCGTGCAAGCAGGGCGGCGCGAGCCAGCACGGCTACCTGCTGTTCCCCTGCATCACCAACGTCTCCATCGGTGAATTCACCGTCCAGAACGGCCCGATCACCTTCAGCTTCACCGGTACCACCAAGCGCGGATCGAACTGGGGCAAGGGCCCCTACAACGTGCTGATGGACGGAGGAGTCCCCGGCCCGCTTCCCTGCCCCGTAGCCGAAGACGATGACTTCCTCCAGCTCCTGACGACCTTCCCGCCCCCCGAGCCGGAGTGCGGCCGTCAGCCGGTCGACGGCGGCATCCCCGAGCCCGCGGACATGTTCATCCAGGGCGTTCCCGGCCGGGACCGGTGCGTGATCGAGCTACGCCCCGACAACCATGGCTACGGGCCAGTCGACGTCGACTGGGGTGACGGCACCAGCTCTACTGTGCGCTCGTACTACACCGCCCAGCACACCTACGAGAACTGCAACCCAGCCTCCCCGCAGCAGTACACGATCACCGTCCGGGACAAGATGTGGCCGCAGATCCAGGCCACCAAGACCATCACGATCCCGCTGGAGCCGGACGCGCCAGAACTGAGCGTCTACCAGGACCCGGCCGACCCGACCGGCAAGCGGGCCTGCGTGGACGTCCGGCTTCCCTCGCAGGCATGGTGCGGGCCGCCGTCGGACGACGTCCTCAAGTGCGCCTGCCCCGGAGAGTCGCAGATCGGCAACTACGGATTCTCCGTCGACTGGGGAGACTCCTCCGGCCCGGACCGCATCCAGTACATCGCGACCGAAGAGGGCTGCACCCAGCGCATCTGCCACGACTTCGAGGCTGAAGGCGTCTACTCGATCAAAGTCTGCCGCAACGACATCACCACCTGGTGCAGCAAGGAAGCGTTCATCTCCGGCGGCGGCCTGCGCCCGCTGGCCCGCTTCGTCGAATGGCGCGAGGGCTGCACGCTCGTGCTCTGCATCGACAACTGGGACAAGGGCACCGTCTCTGTCGACTGGGGCACCGGCACCCCCGACGGCAAGCAGACGAACGTGCAGCCGGGCGAACAGGTCGCCTTCACCTACGGCGAGCGCTGGACGAACCGCCGACCTGTCGTCGTGGTCTGCTCCGAGGTCGAAGACCGCCAGTGCGCGGGCACCGTCCGGCCCCCGGCCTGCCCCGGCCAGCCACAGGACTGCCTCACCATCACACCGAACTGCAACGCCGCTGACCCCTCCGGCCGCACGATCAGCCTGGCCATGGACACCACGTGCGCCACCACATGCCTGAACGTCTCCACCACCTGCAACACCTACTCCGACCCCACGGGACGGACGGTCAGCCTCGCCATTGACACCACATGCGGGAGGGTTTCACCATGCCTCGGACTGTGATCATCAACTGGGGCGACGGGTCCCCCGAGCAGCAGTGGACGGGGGACAAGGGCGCGGTCGACCACGTCTTCCCGCCTTCCGGGAACTTCAACGTCACCGTGACCCCCACCGACGGAGGCGCCCCGAAGACCGTGGGCGTCAGCATCCCGTGCGCCGGAAGCGCGGTCACCGCGGCCGTGGCCTGCGACACCTACAGCGACCCGACCGGCCGCGCCGTCACCCTCACCGTTACCGGAGCCACGAATGTGGTCACCGTCGACTGGGGCGACGGCGGTTACCCGGAGACCGTCACCGGCACCACCGCGACCCACACGTACGCGGCCACCGTCACCGGCCCGCAGAACCTCACCGTCACCCACGGCGGCCAGCCGGTCACCGTCACCGGCTCGCCGATCAACGTGCCGTGCTCCACCACGCTGACGGCGTTCTCCGCCCCCGCGGGGCCGGCCGGATGCGTGCGCCCACTCGTCACCGGCGTCCGGGTCACCGGCCCCCAGGCCAACGAAGCGGCCGTCATGATCGCCCACCCCGGCGGAACTCGCGACACCGTGGCGGTCATCTACTCCAACGGCGCACCGGTCGCGCAGTCGGCCCCGCTCACCGGTGGCGGAGCCGGCGAGACACAGCCGGTCGGCCCGCTCGCGCCCGGCCACTACGTGGCCAAGGCGTGCGAGTACGAGCCCGGCGCGGCCTACCCGTCGCAGTGCTGCGAGACCGGCGAGGGATTCCCCTTCGCCGTAGCCGGATAGCCGATGTACGGCGCCGGGGTCATTCAGTGCCCGTGGCCCTCCGGCTGGGAGCCTGATGGGGGCCCGTGCGCTCCGTGGCCGATCGACGTTTCTTGTTGCCCAGGCTGGCCGTGTGAGGTGGAGGACTGGGAGCCGCGGCACTGGATCGCGGTCTCCATCGCCTCCGAGCGGCTGTGGCGGGCGACCGGCGGCCGGTACGGGGTCTGTCGCGAGTACATCCGGCCCTGCCGCCGCGACTGCGACGGATGGAATCGGGCCACACAGGGCCTGTGGGGACTGGAAGGGCCGCCCGGAGGCATGTCCGGTCGCTGGGGCAACTCCTGGCTCGGGGGCTGGCCGGGCGGTGGGGCGCTGTTGCCCACCAACCTCGGCGGTGGCAACTGGATCAACACCACGTGCGGTACCTGCAAGGGCGGCTGCTCGTGTGTCGAGCTGTGCGAGATCCGGCTTCCCGGCCCGATCGCTTGCATCGTCGAGGTGAAGTGGAACGGCAAGGTCGTCGACCCGGCCACCTACACCGTCTTCCCACCCGATCGCCTGGTGCGCCGCGGTGCCTCGAATGGCTGCGGCTGCGACGACTGCGAAGGGTCGTCCGGCTGCGCGTGCAAGCCGTGCTGGCCGCGGTGCCAGCGGCTCGACCTGTGCGACAGCGAGCCGTGTACCTTCTCCGTGCTCTACGACCGCGGTCTACCGGTGCCGCCCGGCGGTGTGCTGGCCGCTTCCCGGCTGGCGTGCAAGATCGCAGACTCTTGCGGAACTTCCAGCTCCGAGTGCGCGATTCCGTCTGGCGTGACCCAGGTGGTGCGCGAAGGCATCACGTACCAGGTGCAGGCTCCCTCCTACGAGCCCGGGGAGCCGTTCTTCACCGGCATCCCCGAAGTCGACGAGTGGGTGTCCCTGGTCAACCCCCACGGCTTGAAGCAGCCCAGCGCGGTCTTCTCGCCCGATCTCCCGGCCCCGGCACCGTCCTGGCGTGTGGGCCGTCCCGGCTTCGGAGGTGGCGGATATGGCTGGTGAGCGTCGGGCCCGGCTCGCGGAGACTGTCCGCGGCGCGCCGCTGATGGCCGTCTGCGACGACGACGTTCCTTCGTGGCAGCCCCGGCCGCCGTGCGGGCCTGACCCGGTCACGAAGATTGCGGTGGGGATCAAGGACTGCCTGTGCAGTGGGCTGGACTCCTGCGACCGGCCGGTGTGCTGGTGCTGTGTCGTCAACAGCAACGAGGTGGCGACGGCGGACTGGTGCGGCTGCGACTGCAAGGACCCCTGCTGCAAGGAGACCGCGCCGAAGGATCTGTCGGCCGCGCTGCCGCCGATGACGGGTATGCCCGAGCACCCTTCCGCTGTGCCGCCGGAACCGTTCCCATGGCAGGGCATGGCGTGGGTGCGCGTGGCCTCTCAGCAGTACGTCGCCGCAGGCGGGACGAACCGGCCGACGGTGACGGCCGCAGGCGGCCGGTGCGGCGGCGGGGGCCTATGGCGGGTGACGTACAACTTCGGCGTGCTGCGCTGCCTGAAGGGCATGCCGAAGAAGGTCCCGCCGGAGCCAGTGCCATGCGAGCCGCGCGAGCAGGACGCGTTCGTCGCGTTCGCCGACGCGGAGACGATGCGGTGGGTCGTCGAGTGCTGCCCGGCACTCAAGCCGTACCCGTTGATCGCGGCGCAGTGGACGCCGATTCCACCGCAGGGCGGATGCGGCGGCGGCGTCATGGCGATCACCGTGGATCTTCGACCGCCCACGGATGCAACTGGTTGCCCGGTGCCCGTGTACTCCTAGGCGGTATCGCGAAGAGCAGGCGCGTCTACGGGTATGCGACGTGGACGTAACCGATGTCACTCCAGGCCGGACGCACGGGCCCCGGCGTCGGGAGCGCCACGACGCCGCGACAATCACATACGCGTAGCTTGTCCGATATGAGCGAAGAAGAGTTCCTGATCGACTCGGATGAGGGCTATATCCCTGCCGATTTTCCTCCCGTCCCGGTCCGCATCGGCGGCACCGTCTACAGCGCCGCGTGCCCTCCGGACAAGAAGTGGCACCTCTTCATGCCGATGACCGACGGCAGCGACGGAGGCGCGGACGCCATGGTGGAGTTCATGAAGTCCTCGCTTGCCCCGGAGGACTCCGAAGAGGTGCTTGGCCGCATGCGCGATGACGAGGACGATGGCGTCACGCTGATGAAGCTCATGTATGTCTTCGGCCGGGTCCTCGCGCACTACCAGCCGATGATCCAGCAGCACTTCGAGGCCCTGGGCATGGAGGTGCCCGGCAGCGAACCGGGCGGCCACAACCGGGCCGAGCGCCGGGCCGCGGCCCGGCAGACCGGTGGCGCCGGCAAGGGCCGAGTCGGCACCAAGGGCGCCCGTACACCGCGCGCGCAGACCGGCGCCCGCACGGGCCGGTGATCCGGCCCCTCCCCTTCAGCATCGACCGCCGCCCCCTGCAACTGCGTCCGCTGACCGGCGAGGAGGCGTACGAGATCGCGGCCTCGGGACACTGGATCAAGCTGGTACCCGAGGCCGTTGAGGGAGACGGCCGCGACTGGCTGTGGGAACGCTTCGACGACGCCCAAGACCCGCTCACGCTGCGCTCGCTGTGGCGGATCGTTCACGGCCTGAGCCCCCGCCTGTTCGGTGTGGAGTGGTGGTCGGCGACACGGCTGGCCGGAACGCGTGAGCTGAGCTGGATGGCTTTCGAGGCATGGTCGGTGCGTCACCATTTCGAGCCCGCGGCACCGTGGGTCTCACCGTGGCGGCTGACGGCCGCGCTGATGACCTGGCTGGCCATGTCCTGTGAGAAGGACGTCGAATGGCAGCAACTCCAGATGGAGGTGACGCAGCCGCCCCCGTACGCCATCTGGCTTCCGGCGGACGACGACGAGTCCAGCGGCATGGACCCGTCGAGCTTCCACGCCAACGCCCCGCACTGGGCGCTGACCGGCGGCAAGCGCGAGGAGGATCCCGCGCCGCCGTCAGGTGAGAAGGAGGACCAGGAGGACGAGGACACCGGGGACGGCCGACGGGCCGGTGATCCCGTGCTGCCGTGGAGCGGGCAGCCCGTGATGAGCATGGACGCGTTTACCGCGCAGGCGAAGGCGTGGGCACAGGCGCGCCGAACAGGAAACGACGCTGACGCGGCGGGTGCGCCGTCCGCTGACGAAAGAGGATGATATCTAGCATTAACTCCGATATGTAGCGGATCGGGGAAATGGGACAGTCGTGACGACTCCGGCGGGCGTGATCGGCGAGACGGACGTCCGCATCGTCGCTGACACGTCCGGATTCCGAGAGGAAGTCGAGGCCGAGACCAGCGCAGTAGGGCCCGTGGACGTCAGAGTCCGCCCCGACATGACGGGCTTTCGGACCGCCGTCCGCGAGACGGCCCGCACCATGGCCCCCGTCACCGTGCGGGTCCGGCCGAACATGACGTCCTTCCGTACTGAACTGCGGACCCGGCTCCAGAACCTCCCGGCCGCCGCGGTGCCCATCCGCCCGAACATGACGGTCTTCCGCACAGAGCTGCGCGGAGCCCTCCAGAACATGCCCGCGGCCACCGTGCCCGTCCGGCCGAACATGACGGTCTTCCGCACGGAGCTGCGCACTGCCCTTCAGAACCTCCCGGCCGCCGCGGTGCCCGTCCGGCCGAACATGACCGTCTTCCGCACGGAGCTGCGCGGAGCCCTCCAGAACATGCCCGCGGCCACCGTGCCCGTCCGGCCGAACATGACGGTCTTCCGCACGGAGCTGCGGACCCGGCTCCAGAACCTCCCGGCCGCGCAGGTTCCGGTGCGCCCGAACATGACCGTCTTCCGTACCGAGCTGCGGACCGCCCTTCAGAACATGCCTGCGGCCACCGTGCGGGTACGGCCGAACCTCACCTACTTCCGTTCCCAGGTCCGTGCGGCGGCGGGCAGCGTCGGCGTGGTGACGGTGCGGGTCCGCTGTGTCCGGATCGGCGGGGCGCCGTGTGGCGACGGCGGCGGCCTCCCGGGCGGCAGGGGCGGCGGCGGTCGAAACAACGACCGCAACAACCGCAATCTCCGCGACACCACCAACGCTCTGAGGGGGCTCGGCAACGCCTTCTCCACCCTCGGCGGGATCGTCGGTACACGATCTGCCGCGCTTGGTGCTGCCCTGGTCACCCTGGTGGCGATCCTCGCGCCGCTCGCCGGGCTCCTGGCCGCCATCCCTGGGGCGCTGGCGGCAGCCGGCGCCGGGTTCCTGGTCTTCCAGCAGAACGCGGACCGGCTGAAGTCGGCGTTCTCCGGGCTCGGCGACACGATCAAGAAGCAGCTCCAGAGCGCTCAGGTCAAGCCCTTCGCGGACCAGGCGGCCGACGCCATGGCCCGCATCATCACCGAGTTCGACAAGTTCTTCGGCAGTGCGGAAGGCGCCCGGCTGCTCGCGAACTCGATGAAGACCCTGACGGCCATCCTGAACGGACTCGGGGACGCCGTGCAGCCCGTGATGCAGGGGATGTCGGACTTCGTGGCGGCGACGCTGCCGGTCTGGCAGGACGTAGGCCGCGCGATCGGAGAAGCTGGCAAGTCCTTCGGTGACTGGCTGACCGGGCTGGCTGAATCCGGCGAAGCGGCGGACGCCTTCCGGGTGGGTCTCCAGGGCCTCGCGGACGTCTTCACGCTGATCGGGTCCCTCGCCGACGTCGGCCGGAACCTCTTCGGCCCCATGGTCGGCGGCATCCACGACCTGACCTTGGGGCTCGCCGATTTGTTCGATGCCGCCGGTCCTGGGCTCCGGGAGTTCGGTCAGGGGATCGGGGACCTCTTGTCCGCCTTGACGCCGCTCCTGGAGCCCTTGGGTCTGCTTGCCGGAACGATCTTGGGGGTCATCGGTGAAGCTTTTGCGGCAATTTCACCCGGTTTGCAGATGTTCACGGAGGAACTGGGCACCGTTCTGACGCCGATCATCGAGAAACTTAGTCCAATTTTGAATAGTTTGGCAGAAATTGTCGGAACACTCCTGTCGGCGGCCTTCGAGGCTCTAACGCCTCTTCTGGCTCCAATCGGAAAATTGTTCGAAATTGTACTTGATGCGATCCAGCCCATGCTCCCAATTCTCGAACAAATGGCTGATGAGATCGGAAAAGCCCTGGTCGATGCCGGTAGTGAGCTGACCCCAGTCTTCACTGATCTGGCGTCCGTTTTTTCCGAAATGATGAAAATTCTGGGTCCGCTCGCTGTTCTGATCCTGCGCTTGGCCGCCGAGATTCTTCCCCCTCTGCTGGACATCATCGTCGGCATCATCAAGGTGGCAGCGGAACTGACATCCGGCATTCTGCGACTCGCCGCTGGCGTACTCCGTGCCGTGAACCAATTCCTACGGTGGCTGAAGAATCTGCCCCAGGTCCAGAGCGCCATCCGTTCATCCTCGGATGCGGTCAAGACCTTCGTCGGTTGGATTCGTTCCCTGGTCGACTGGGCCGGCAAGGCATGGAAGACGCTCAAGGATCTCGGCAGCGCCGCGGCGGACATCGGCAAGGGTCTGCTGAACAAAATCCCAGGCGTCCACCTCGCCGCTGGCGCCGTCGTCTACGGGCCGCAGAAGGCGCTGATCGGCGAGGCCGGTCCCGAGGTGGTCATTCCGCTGACGCGGCCCAAGCGCGCCGCGGAGCTGGTGGCACGCTCCGGCCTGCTGGACGTTGTAGCCCGAGCGACCGGCGGAGTGGGAGCCGCGCACGCCCGTGGCCAGATGCGGGCTCGGGACGTGGCGGTCCACATCCATACGCAGGCCACCAACAGCGACATTCTTGTCCGCAAGATGCAGCGCGCCATGGCCGCTGCCCTCACATAAGGGGGGCAGCGCGGTGGCGCTCGGAACCCTCGGCTGTCCGGCCTCCTACCACGCGGTCATCCACTGGCGGTGTGGGGCATACGTGTTCATGCCGGTGGAGAACCTGACCGCACTCCAGTACGGCCGCACCCTCACCGACACGTCGACCGCGACCATCACCATCACCAAGGACTCGTTGGACGACACCTGTTGCGGCCAGCTCGGGCAGATCGAGCCGTGGCTGCACGAGCTGGCCGTCTATCGGGACGATGAACTCGCCTGGCAGGGACCGGTGATGACGGTAACCGAGTCCCGCGAGAACGTGGTGATCGAGGCGTGGGACATCTCCGCGTGGCTCGGCCGGCTGACGAACTTCTCGACGCGCGCGTACAAGAGCGGGCAGAGCGACGTCACCTCGATCGCCCTGTACTTCATTCGCTACAACCTGCTCGACCACGCCTACGCCTGCACCCACACTGAGGGCGGGGCCGAGGTGGACCACGCGTGCATCACGCCGTACATCGTCCGCCGAGACGCCGGGGTCAAGCCCGCGTACAAGCCGCAGGAGGAGTCCAAGTACGTCCTTGACGTGCTCGAAGAACTCGTGAAGTTCGGCTTGTACTGGACGGTAATCGGCCGTCGGCTGATCCTCATGGGCAAGCCGGACGGCGACGATCTACCGATCACCACCCTGACGACCGACGACCTGATGGGCAACATCCAGGTCGTGCGCGACGGGCAGTCCTTCGCGACCCGGGCCGTGGCCACCAACAGCTCCAGCGAGGAGGATCGGCAGACGGTCTCTACCGGCCGGAGCTGCAACAACCCCTACGGCCGGGTGGACTGGCTCGCCTCCTCTACCGACGTTCCGCGCTGCGACTGCGACGACGGCGACGAGCAGTGCGTGAACGAGTGCCATGCCGACCAGCGGACCGCGCTGCTGGACATGGCGAAGTCGGAGCTGAAGGGCCGATACCCAGTGCCGGTGGCCATCTCGGTCGACGGGAACTCTGCCTTGAGCCCGCAGGCACCGGTGGACTTCGCATACCTGGTGCCCGGCTACCGCGTGGACATCCGGCTCGATCGCGCCTGCCGCAAGATCCAGCAGGCTTTCGTGCTCGCTCAGGTGCAGGTCACCTGGGACGCCGGGGGCGAGAAGGTGGCCGTCGGCCTGACCCCATTGGATGAGCCCGGGGCGGACGAGCAGGAGCTGACGCAGCGGGCCGTGGCGGCGCGAGCGGCGGGCAACGACCATGCCGCGGCCTGGTGGGAGCGAGGGAAGCTCCCACCACCGCCGCAGGAGGCGCGGGATCTCGCGGCGCGCGCCGCATCACATAACTCCTAATCCCTGTGGAAAGCTCTCTAATCAGGACATCTATGGAGGTTCTGCGGTGGCTCAGTACAGCCGGTGCGGGTGCCAGACCGAATGCCCCTGCGTGCTGATCGGCGGCCGGGGCATCGAGGTCACGGGCACCGGAAACCCCGATGACCCCTACGTCATCTCGACCGACGGCACCATCGATTGCACCCTCGTCTCCGGCTGCATCTGCTCCAAAATCGTCGGCAACACGGGCATCCGCTGCAACGCGGCCGGCAACATCGAACTCTTCCTCTCTGGCGACGCCGGGAACGTGATGTCCTTCGGCCAGGATGGTGGTCTCAAGGCGATCTGCGAGGAGTGCACGAACCTCCCCGAGAACTGCGCCCGCTCCGTCAGCGATCTGGACGCGAAGGTGGCCGCGAAGCAGTTCCTCTGGGGCACCTACCAGGGTGGCCGTCTCCTGGTGCCGTGGGGTACTCAGCGCTCGATCGACACTGCCGTGGCGATCCAGTCCGACATCGACGTCCAGTGGTGCAGCTCAATCCGCGGATGTGGCGGTGCCATCGCCCCGTATCCCACCTTCTGCTCCGCTGAGTGGACTGCTCACTACGGCTACGCGACCGCGAGCCAGACCTACTGCGACGCGATCCGGTATTACAAGCTCAATCCAGCCCAGTGGCAGAACTTCACCATCAACGTGGAGAATTTCTACGACTCCGGTTTCGACAACCGCGACGCAGACGGCGGCGTTCTGCTCTCGCAGTTCTTCGGCAAGACCAATCAGAAGATGGTCCACGCCCTCTTCCTCACGGCGACCGAAACGTATGGCTCGATCGTTTCCACCATCCGGTACTGGTGCATGCAGCGGCGTGTCATCCTCCACCATTGGTCACCTGATCGTCTCTCTGAAGCCGTCGGAGCCGGAATCCCCGCGGGCATCTTCGTGAATCCTGGCACCCCCTCTCCCCAAGCCCCCTGGTCTGGTAACTGGACGCCCACTCTCGCTGCCGAAGCTGCCGCTGCCGGTGCTACATGGGCCGCGGTGTCCATGCGGCTGACAGACGAGCAGATCGCCACATTCCCGGCCGCCGGTCTGAAGACCCTCGGGTTTGACAGCTTCCGTCGTGTGGACGCGCACCGGGCCGTGCAGCTCGGCCTCATCGGCCTGTACAGCGACGACATGGTCTACCAGCGCTATGAGGAGGCTCTGAACCCGCTGGCGGGCTTCATCCTGCACCCGGACCGCAACTGCTTCTTCCCGGTCGACCGCACCACCTGGGGCTCCGGCTCGGCCGGTCAGGGCCAGCTTTTCCCTCCGGAGAATCCCACCAGCTTCCGCGAAAAGCGCGGCTACTTCCGTACCGCCGGATCGCCGACGAACCTGATCAACGGCGTCTACATGCCCTGCTGGCACCTGTACTCGAACTGGGGCGATTACGACGCCAGCCAGGAAGAACACGATGCCATCCCGGCCATGCTGATCGGTGACATCTCCACGCACGAGATCATGTCGAACCCGACCGGCTATCGGATCACCTACCACGCCGGGTGGGTCAACGACGAGGAGTCCGACTATGGAAAAGCGGGTCAGGGCACCATTCCGAACCCCCCGGCGACTCCTGGCGGCATCGTCGACAAATACGGGATCTTCTTCGGAGCCCCGACGGACAAGAACATCTCCGGCCCCAACGCGCTGCGTGACAAGGGCGCGGTCAAGGCCGCAGAGGGATACATGTGCTACATCCGGCCGACCAATCGTGAGTTGGTCATCGGAATGCGCACTGCGGACGACGGCGACCCCACGACCGGCTTCAAGACGCTGGCGACGTCGGGAGCGAAGGGCAGCTTGATTCCGGCGAATGAGCTTTGGTCGTTCAGGATCGACGTCACACCTGGTACCGGCGGGGAACAAGGCACTATCACTTTCTGGACTGACGGCGGCCCCAACTCGGCCGAGTATCAGGTGACCGTCACCAGCGACGACGCGGGGCGCTTCCGCGGCCCGTACCTGTTCGTCTTCAAGGAGGAGTTGGACAGTACCGAATTCGAGTGTCGGTTCGCTGAGGTCAACGTCGATCGGATCACTACGGCCGGGTCTGTGATGGCGCCCTTCAGCGAGAACGAGACACAGCCGGAGGAGGGCTTCTGATGCGTACCGGCGTGCCCGGGATGGCATACGCTCGCCCAGCCGGTGATGTGCTCGGCTCCGCGCTGCGCGCGGTGGCACGCCGTCACCAGCGGCATGGCGCCGTGTCGTACCTTCAAGTCGCGGTGCTGGACGGCTACCCGTACTGGGTGGCGGCCGACCCGGACCGCAACGACGGGTGGGTTTGGTTCGACGCGTTGACCGGCGGCCGGGTCGCCGGTCCGCACGAAGGAGGCACATGATGCTGACGCGCGCGTGGGAAGCGGAGCGGGCCAAGGTAAACCATGCCCTCGTCGGCATACGACGGGGAGCGAGAGGCGGCCAGGGAACGGTGTGAGGCTCCGCTGGCTGCTGCGTCGCTGGCGTCGGCGCCGTGACCGGGTGCCGCTGGCGTACGTGCGCGAGATGCAGCGGCGGCGCTCGTGGGAGGCGCCCGACTCGGGCCGGGCGGTTCGGTGGATGTGAGACGCACGCCGTTGTGACGGTCGATCAGTAGCGTCGCGGCGGCGGCCGATCGTCGTCAGGCGGCAGCCACAGGGGAGCGCGGTTCGCCTCCAAGACGCGAACTAGGGCGCGCGCATCGCGCAGGCGCAGAACGTGGACCCACAGGGCGATGGCCCACAGCGTGAGGGGGAGCAGCAGCCACCAGGACGGCCACAAGACGATCACACTGAGGATGAAGGCGATGCACGCGGCATCCAGGGTGATCGCAAGGGCGTATGCGGCCGGGGAGGGGCGGACGCAGGGACGGCACAGCAGAGTGAAGGCGAAGATGAGGCATCCGAAGCCGGCTATCTGGAGAAGGGTTGACACGGCAGCTACCCCCTTCGCCGTTTCTGACTATTTGTGTACCGATTTCGTATGGTTGAGTGCATTCTACGTCGGTTCGGCTGACAATACGGTCATGATGCGACGCCTCGCCGCCCTCGCGGCCCTCCCCGTCCTTGCCCTGTCCCTCGCCGCGGCGCCCGCCATGGCCGCGCCCAACGATGCCCCTCCTGCACCGCTTTCCGAGCCCCGGGCGATGTGGGTGTGCACCGACTATCCGAACGTCTCCCTCGATCTGCTCGGGCTGATCGATCTGGAGATCGATCTGACGCATCACTGGCACGGCCACTGGTGCGGATGGGTCGGCTACCCCATCTGATCAGCCAACTCGCCAGTTTGCGCCCCGGCCGCGCGCCTGCATCGGCGCGGCCGGGGCGTCCTCGTGCCGTCAGGCGCACCGACACTCCTGCCCGATTCGCTCTGCCTGTTCCGTTATGGGCAAAACTGGGGGCCATGGAACCCGTGACGCAGGCGATCATCCTGGCCGGAGGGCGCGCGGAGCGCATGCGCCCCTACAACGAAGCCATGCCCAAGAGCCTCATGCCGCTGGCCGGGCTCCCGCTCATCGCACGACAGCTCACCCACCTCGCGCGTGAGGGCATCACCCACGTGGTGATCTCCTCCTTCTACAAGCACCGCGACCTGAGCGAGTTCGTAGGCGGCGGAGGGTATTACGGCACGCAGGTTCGCCACGCCGTCGATCCGAAGCCTCTTGGCACCGCGGGCGCCGTTCGCTACGCGCACCAAGCCCTACCGGACCCCGCCTCCCCGTTCTTGGTGGTCAACGGCTCCATGATCACCGACATGCCGCTTGCCCCTCTGTTCGAACGGCACGCGGAGGCCCGCTCGACCGCCACCATGGCCCTGGTGCGGTACACCAGCGACAAGCCGGTGGCTACGGAGTCCGAGGACGGCCGTATCCGCGGGCTGCCGCAGGTGACCCGCATGCCGTACTGGGTTGACGCCGGTCTGTGGGTGCTCCAGCCCTACGCCGTTCGGATGCTGCCGGAGACCGGAGACATGGGCGGGGTGTACGACACGATCGCGGCCGAGGGCCTGCTTGCCGCTTACCACGCGTCCGACGAGGTGTTCTGGCGGGAGATCGCCACCGTTGGCGACATCTACGCCTTCCCCGATCAGATGTGACCCCTTCGCATCTGCCGGCGGACCACGATCGTGTGACATACTCGCAGTCGCCGCACATCGCTGCGGGCGCCTTTGGTTCGTACTTCTTAGCCGTGGTCGGGCCTTGCGCACAGCCCCTTGCCTTTGGTGGGGGGCTGTCTCACGTTCGGCGCCCCTTCACGAGCCCGCGGTGATGGCCGGTTGCGGCCGATCCAGCTCCAGCCGGGCCACACGTCGCCCCAGCTCGACGACGGCGGCGTCCCGGGCGTGCTCGGAGGCGTTTGCCTTCTCCAAGAAGACCCGGCCCATCTCTTCCAGCGCCATCAGCACCCGCCGTGTCTCCTCGCCCCATGCGGTGCGCAGCACGGTCAGGGTGTCCACCGCGCCGGACACGGCCTGTTCGAAGGATTCGGTGGTCTGCGCGAGTAGTTCCCCCAGCGCGCTGACCTCTCCGCGTACCTTGTCGACGTCGGCCGCGGTGGCGCCCTGCTCGGCGAAGGCATCGAACTCCGCCACCATGTCCCCCAGGCTCCCGGTGATCGAGGACAGCACCTGCTGTGACTGCGTGCGCCGCTCCGCAGCCTCCACGAGAGCACCGTTCATCTGCTGTACGGCGGTTCCGATCTGCTGCATCGTGTCGTTGGTGCGTTCAGAGGCGCCGTTGATGGCCTGCGTGATGCGGCCCTCGATGTCCAGGCCCGTACGCTGCCCCTGCTCGCTTGCGCCCTTCACGGAGTCGATGACGGCTTGCACGTGGGCGGGCACGGCCCGGGTGAGCTGGTCGACGTCGTACGACGCTTTGCCGAGGACGGTGGTGTGCTCGGCCGCCGTGGTGGCGAGCTGCGCGAGAACTTCCAGAGCGCTCTCCTGGCGCCCGGCCGCGCCCTCAGCCGCGGCCGTATGGTCGGTGTGCAGGGCGGCGATTCGCTCATGGGTCTGGTCACGGGCCATGCCAATCGCCGCGGTGACGACGTGTTCGAGGTTGACCACAGACGACTTCGTCTCGCGGGCGTGGGCCATCACCGTGCGCACGGCCGCCATGACGTCACTGACCTGCTGACGCGTCTTGTCTCCCTCTGCGCCGGCTGCTGTGCTCAGCGTGGAGAACAGGTCGGTGATCTCCGCGTGCCGGCTGTCGGACGTCTCCGAGACCTGACGCAGCGCCTTCAGCGCCTTGGCCAGACCGCGGCTGTAGGCCAGCTCCAGGGCTTCGAGCTGGCGCATGAAGTCGGTGATGGCCTGGCCGGTTTGCTCGTCGCGCACGGCGGCGTGCTCGGCCGCCGTGGCGATCTGACCGCGAACGCCCTCCACGTCGCCTTCAAGGCGCTGTTCGAGCTGGCGCATGAAGTCGGTGATGGCCTGGCCGGTTTGCTCGTCGCGCACGGCGGCGTGCTCGGCCGCCGTGGCGATCTGACCGCGGATGTCCTCCAGGTCACCTTCGAGGTGGCCGCGAGCCAGGTAAGCGGCCTGGATGAGCAGCGAGTAGGGGTCCTGCGGCGCCTCGTAGGGCTCGGCTGCTGAGGTCACGTCGGGTTCCTTGCTGAAGATTGCGGTGTGTGCCCATTGTTGCCCCGATATGAGCCCTGGCAGGGGTGTCCGGGCCGCGCTACACGACGGAGCGCACCCAACCGGACAGAATGGTCGAAGTCAGACTATCGAGGAGAAAACGCCAGATGGCCACGGTGATCTGCCCCAGCTTCAGCGGCGCGGCAGTTCTCCGCGCCACCAAGCTGGACGGCTGCTGCAAGCCCGTGTTCGAGGACCCTGACAACCCGGGGAACTCAGGCCAGGTCACCACTGACGCGTTCGTCTCCATCGCCGTCACCCCCGGCGGAGAGGGCGGTGAGGCGACCGGCGGAGAACAGCAGCCCATCGCCAAAGCCGACGGTCAGGTGTGCTTCAACACCATCTCCTGCCCCACACCACAGACGTACTCGCTGAACTTCGAGCTGTGCGCGCTCGACCCAGCTCTCATCCTGATCATGAAGCCCACCTGGTGCCCCGTCAGGGAGCCATCGGGCCTGATCGTCGGCTTCACCGCAGTGGCCGAAAGCGGCTGCGAGCCCAGCGCCTTCGCTCTGGAGGTCTGGATGAACGTCTACCAGGGCGCCGGAGCCGCCTGCTCCCGATCCCGCGGCGGCGCAGCCTACGGCTACCTCCTCTTCCCCTGCATCAACGGCGTCCAGATCGGCTCATGGACGATCCAGAACGGCCCCATCACCTTCAGCTTCACCGGCACCACCCGGCGCTCCGGAGCATGGGGCAAGGGTCCCTACAACGTGATGTGGGACAGCACCCGTCCCATGCCGCTGCCCTGCCCCGTCCGGCCGAACGCGGACTTCGTCCAGTTCGTGACGACCTTCCCCCCGCCCGAAGCCGGCTGCGGCATGGAACCGGTCGAATCCGGCATCCCCGAACCTGCGCAGGTCTTCATCGAGCGCGGCTCCAACGCCATGGGTTGCCTGGTAGACGTGCGCGCCGACAACTTCGGCTACGGGCCCGTGATGATCGATTGGGGTGACGGCGCCATCACTGAGACGCCCGACGGCGTGATGGCCAGCCACTCCTACAACAGCATCTGCGGCGACCCCGAGGCGCCCCCGCGTACGGTGAGCATCAAGGTCTGCGACAAGACGTTTCCGCAGGTGTGCACCACCCGGACCATCACCGTTCCCCTGCCGCGGGACGAGCCGGTCATCACCTGCATCCAGGATTCCGAGGACGACACCGGCAAGACGGTCCTGGTCGACGTTCAGCTCCCCCCGCAGGCATGGTGCGGGCCACCGGACGAGGAGACCGTCACTTGCGCCTGCCCCGGTGAGTCCCCAATCGGCTCCTACGGACTACGCATCGACTGGGGAGAAGACGTCGCCCCAGACGACCGGCTTCAGTACGTGGCCGTCGAGTCCGACTGCCGAGCCACGCTGCGCCACACCTACACCACCGACGGCCGCTTCCCGATCAAGGTGTGCCGCAACGACATCACCCGCTGGTGCGCCCGCTGCGAATACGTCGCCGGCGGACTGCGGCCGGAGGTCACGTTCATCTCGTTCGACGAGAGCTGCAACGCCACGATCTCCGTGGACAACAACAACCGCGGGCCCGTCTCCGTGGACTGGGGCGACGGCCAGACGACGACCAGCATCCAGCCCGGCGAGATCAGCCACCCCTACACGGCCGCCATCGGCCAGTCCTTCCTTGTCACCGTCTGCTCCGAGGCCGAAACCGGAGGCTGCCGCACCATCCGCACCCCCGTGTGTACCGGCGGCGGCTCGGACCTCGTCAACATCGTCGCCACCTGCGACCCCACCGACCCGTCCGGCTTCACCATCCTCGTCACCGCAGACAACCGCGGCCACGGATCGGTGACCATCCACGCCCCCGACTCATCATCGATCGACGACGACATCAACAGCGGTGACGGCGTGGAGATCACCCACGTCGTCTACCCCTCCAGCGCAACCGGCCCGCACACCATCACGGCCACCGACCCCGACGAGGCGGAACGCACCGGCACCGCCAACGTGGTCCTGCCCTGCGAGCCCGGACCTTCCCTGACCGCCGTCTGCGGCGCCAACCACTACACCGTCACCCTCGTGCCCGAACCCGGGTCGACACCAAAGTACCCGCTCACCATCGACTGGGGCGACGGCGCGGTCATCACCTACACCGCCGGTCAGCCCCTCCAGCACACGTACTACCGCCAGGGCGATCCTCTCCAGCCTGAGCGCGCGGCCACGCAGCAGCTCGGCGGCCCGATCACCCTCTCGCAGACCACCGTGCACCAACAGGCCGACCGCGACACCACCAACGGCGACGTCTACGCCACGCAGATCATCCAGGGCGGACGCCAGCTCGCCGGCGAGAGCGCACCCGTCTCGCACGCCGACCGGGCCGCCGCAGGCGACATGGCCATCAGCCGCGTCAGCGCAGCCGGAACGCTGGTGGGAAGCATGTACTGCCGGAAGTTCGACCACGGCTCCGGCATCGGTATGGAGCGCTCCGGCAGCGGCATCTACCTGTGGACGGCGTACGATCCGGTGGCCTCCGGAGCCAACGCCTACGGCCGCCAGGTCGCCCGCTTCCAGTTCAGCAACGGCGCGGTACTCGATCCCGGAGACGCAGGCATCGAGGTCTTCGACCCCAAGCCGGGCAGCGACCACGTCAATCCGTGCCTGGACCTGGAGCACGACCAGATCGGCGTGCGCTACCGCACACCAGGCGACAACCAATACCACATCGCCGTTTGGTCGATCGCCGACTTCAAGGCCCGCAACTTCGCCAACCCGATCTACGACACGCCCGTCACCGAGCAGACAAACTTCCAGTGCTGGTGCGTCTACGGCCGCTACGCCTACCACTTCTACGGAGCCGCGTACGGCGACGACAATCCCAAGCCGGGCAACGCCGTCTTCACCGTCACCGACCTGACAAACGGGCAGGTCATCAGCACCGTGGACAACCACCAGTTCCCCGACCTGGTATACCGCGAGCCGGAGTCGATCTTCGCGTGGATCACCGGCGAAGGCCCACGGCTGGCATGGGGATTCGCAACCGGCGCCACACGCCGACAGATGGCCCTGTACGCCACGCCCGTGCACACCGGACCCGGGCCGGTGCAGATCCGGGCCACCGACGCCGACGGGCAGACCACGGTGGTCCCCGGCGTCTCCCAGATCCCCTGCGACGACAATCCGAAGCCCGGGGCGATCGTCGTCCACCCGGCGCCGTGCCCCCAGAACCGCAATCGGTACTCCATCACCTACACCAACCCCAATAACCGTGGCGTGAAGGTGTATTGGACTGTCAACGATCCGCAGCCCACCACGCACAGCACGGCCTCTGGCACCGTCACCTCCCCGCGCGACTACGCACCCGGCACGTACCGAATCTGCGTCCAGGACACGGGGGACGCCACCAACCAGACCTGCATTGACGCCGTCCTGCCGTGCGGGCAGATCACTGCCGCGCTCGACTGCTCCCCGGCAGCCGAGAACCCCACCGGCCGCAAGGTGGTCCTCACGGTGACCGGCGCCGCCAGCACCGTGGACATCGCCTGGGGCGACACCACCACCGACACCGGCATCGACCCGGGCCGGCCCATCGAGCACACCTATGCGGCCGACAACACCGAGGGCTACAGCGTGCTCGTCACCGACGCCAACAACCCCGATGGGGTCACGCCGTCCGGGAGTCCGATCGTCATCCCCTGCACAGCTCCCACTTCCTAGGCGGTGACCAGCAGCTATGCCGTTTCTCGGATACCTGGAGTATGGCGGGGTCCCTGTAGGGTCAACGTCACGTATTCCGTGGCCGATCGTTGTCTGGAATCAGATTGAATGCCGGGGTCCAGCGTGCGATCAGTTCGCCAGATATAAGGACGGATATTGCGTCACCCGCCATCGGCAGAAACTCGATAAAGGCTTCGTGTGGCCGAAAGGGACGATGCGTCGTGGCGGGCGAAAAAAGGCCGACAAGTGCATAGCGCCAGGCTGTGAAGAAGCGGATATTTTCGCATGGGGACGTTGCCGTCGCCACGCTACGACAACGTTCGGAGACTGCTGGCTTCCCTGGTGCTCGGACCCTGGTACTCACGCGACAACAGGGTTGTGTGAGGAGCATCGCAGCAGGCAGGCGACCATGCGGTCCATGTACGGGATCGGATGGCGCGAACGCCTAGAACTCTCCGAAAAGCAATGCGGGAAGTGCGCGATCTGCGGGGCTGTGGAAAACCTGCCGAGTGATGGCCTGCACATTGACCACTGCCACGAAACGGGCGAGGTTAGGGGGCTTCTCTGCGGTCTATGTAACCGGGGAATTAGAGCCCTTCGTCACGACGTCTCGGTTTTGCGAGCCGCAATAAGATACCTGGAAGGTCCGTAATGCCCTTTCTTGGTTACCTCGAATACGGTGGCGTGGAAATTCTCAACGAGGCGAGAACGCAGGCGTACTCGCAGCGCGCGGGCATCGGCATGACCTGCCAGCCGTGTCAGGGGCTTCTCGATTCGCTCGGCGCCCCGAGCTACACCACGCCCAAGCAGGACCGGGCCCCCTGGTACGACCCGCACTACCCCGAGTCGCAGCGGGTCATCGGCTTCCTCGGCATGGACGTCGTGGGCACCGGCCAGTCGACCGCCACCCGCACGCCGACCGAAGCCGTCGGCGACGGCTCCGTGATCGGGCCCCTGCGGATGGCGCACCGCGAGTTGCAAGTCACCCTGGCGGCTGTCGCGTTGGATCAGTGCGCGCTGATGTACGCGCTCGGCTGGCTCGCGCACGTCCTCAAGGGCAACTCCTGTGCGGAGAACGAGTGCTCCGGTCTGACGCTGTGCCTGTATTCCTGCTGCCCGGAGGATGACGATGGCGATGTGCCGGGCCAGCGCTCGAAGTACCTGCGGCACTTCATGGACGTGGGGCTCATGGAGGGCCCCACGATGATCTCCCTGACCGGCGGTCAGCCGGGCGGCTCGGGCGGTGACTCCTCGCTGACGGCGGGGGGAGGTGAGACGGGTACCGCTGGCACGGGCACCATCTCCGCCATCTCTGGATCGGCGACCGGCGGCTGCTCCGGCTTCGGCCGTTCGCGCGGCGGCAGCGGCGTGGCGACCGGCTTCGAGTTCACCCTTGTCGCCGGCAAGCCGTGGGCGTACGCCGACTCGATCCAGGTCATCGACTGGACGAAGTTCGTCAAGGGCTCCAAGGTCACCAACTTCGATCCCGACAGGCAGCGCGAGGACTGCGAGCAGCAGCAGCGCGAGCAGGGCCCGAAGTGTGACGAGAACCCGCACTGCCCGTTTCCGCAATCGGTCCCCTCCATCCCTGTGCCGGTCGACCCCTGCTACCCGGCGCGCCCGTACAACGCATGGCGCACGATCAAGACGGTTTCACCCCTGTCCATCCCTCGGCAGGCTGAGGGGGTGCCTTACATCCAGTTCGACACCGGAGCCCTACCACTGGAAAACACCTTGATCCGCTTCTACCAGAACCTTCAGGGCCGCGACTGTGCCGACTACCCACCCGAACCGTGTAGCGCTTGCGCGGAGGTCTTCATCCCTTGGATGCCGTCGAACGCCTCGATCACCCTGGACGGCCGCAATCAGCAAGCGCACGCCCGGTGCCGCCAGAAGGACCCCGCGCTCCGGTTCGTCCACACCACGCAGCGTGTGTCCTTGATCGGGCCCGGCGGTACGGCCTTCACCTGGCCCGTCTTCCCCTGCGGCACCGGCTACTGCGTGGAGATCGTCACCTCGCAGCAGGTGACGGTGATGGACGAGTCCGGCGACGATCAGCGTGTGAACATCGACTCTATGGCGGAGTTCTCCATCGGATACGTTGCTCGGTTCGACGCGGTGTGAGGCACTACCGTCGAATGAACGACTCTGATGATCCCTGACGGTGGGTTGCCGCGCCGTCGCCCCACTGGCGCGCCGTAGTCTGCGTGGCCTACGGCTGAGGGGGGAGCCAGGTGATTCGAAGGCTGCGCTCCAGGTGGAGGCTGAATGGCGCCACCACGTCTTCGCCTACATTTTCGACGAGCCACCGGTCATCTCCAGGCTCACCGCAGCGCACGTAGAGGTGCCCGTCGACCTCCAGGAGCAGGGCGGCGTGCTCCAGGCGCTCGCGGACGTGCTCTGTGAAGGCGAGCTTCCCCCGCTCCCATGCATCGCGGACCCGCTTGTGCACGGTGGGTAGTTTGTGGGGAACGAGCGGCCACGCGTAGCCGGGGCCGGGCAGCCGTGCGACGCGGAAGCTCTGCCAGGCGGGGTATCCACTACTGCCCTCGGGGAACCCGCAGTCGCGCGCCAGGTCGGACCACCGGGCTGCCTTGATGTGCCGTCGGCAGCGCTCGCACGCGTACCAAAGCGCTGCTCCCACGGGGAAGCCGATGTCGATGCCGCCGAAGTCCACCGAGTTGGTGGCTTCGCCCGCGGGGAAGGCCCACACCACAGGAGGCGAGTCGGCGGCGACACCGGAGCCCAGGGGGCAGAAGTCGCAGGCCGCGCCCACGCTGTCCATGTTCAAGGGCTCGGCGACGACATCGGCCGGTGGGGCGGGCACACCGGTGAATGCTTCGTGGACGGTGTCTGGGACGAAAGGGGGTTGCTCCATACCTACGTAACTACCAGGCTCCCGAGGGACGCAGGAGGTCTTCTGAGCTTTCCCACCCGTCGTCCCTCGCAGGCGACCGAGACCAGAGGGGACCCGGCTGCGCTCGGCTGGCGGCAGCCGCCCTGCCTCTCGCGTGGAGCGTGAGGGCAGGCAGACTGTACGGACGACCAGCTCTGAGGGGGAACGGTGATCGCTGATGGAACCGCGGTGGACAACGCCGCGGCGGAGGACTGGCTGATAGACGGCCTGCGGCAGCGGGCGTCTCGCGCTGGCCGTCGCGACGGCTGGGTGTATGCCACGCTGGATTCTCTGCTGCTCGACGTCGGCCGCCTGTTCGTTCCGGCTCCCTGGCCCGGCGGCGGCAGTCCTCCGGGTGAGTTGGGAAGGTGCTTCGCGGAGTCGGTCTCCTGGGCCTGGGCTTCGGATGGAGAACTCGCTTACGTGGAGGGCTGGGCTGCTGATGCCATGGACATCGACCGCATCGCGCACGCCTGGTGTGCGGGCCCGGATGGCAAGGCGCTTGATACCACCTGGCCCCGGCCCGGACTCGCGTACCTGGGACTGCCCGTCCGTGCGGAGGCAGCCAAAGACCTGATGCTTGAGCACCTTGGTCCGCTGCTGCACGGACGGGACGGGATCATCTCTGACCTGGGAGAAATCTGGCTGCGAGATGGTGTTCCGGCCGAACTGCTGATGGATGTCGGGCGCCCGATCCCTCGGGGCTGAAACCATACCCCTCGCGCCTCGCCTTACGCCGTGTTCGACGTAAGGCGAGGGCTGCGCGGCGTCCTACGAGGACGGCGGCGGATCGTCCAGAATCTCCTTCGCCTTCTCGATTGTGATGTCCTCCAGTCGGCCGGCGATGTACTCCTCTGTGGGTGCGTCCCCAGGCGTGTACTTCGGCGGTTCGTCACTGCCCGGCTCGAACTCCCACGAACCACCGCTGTCGAATAACTTCACCATCTGTGGTGCTCCTCTTAAGAGTCCTTCGACCGTCAACCGGCTTGGCGGTGCCTCACCGTGGACGGCCTGGCTCACCGGTAGCTTAGCCAGGGTGATCAATCTCAGGGGCCAGATGCTGCCAGTCGTCGACTACCGCGGGCCGTTGGCGTGCGCGGAGTGCGGCGGTCCGGCGAACATGCCCTCCAAGGGCGTGGCGCGGCAGGTGCAGATCGGCGCCCGCGGCTGGCGGGTGTGCGCTACCTGCGACCGCGAGGGAGCGGAATGGCGCGGGCGCGGAGTGAACCCGCTGGCGGCCCTGGTGCGCGAGCTATACGAGCCAGTGTCCGCGCTGGCGATCTCCTCCCGGGGCCCGGTGCCGTACACGCTGCTGACGCCCTACAGCAACGAGAACGGCGCGAGCCCCACCGACGAACCAGGCCGCCGGTGGGGCCACGTGCCGAGGCCAGTGCTGGAAGCGGCGGTGGACCGGGCGCTCAACACGATGTGGGCGCCACGGTAGCCGGTCGGGTGCCTCAGCCCTTGGGCGCTTGCAGTGCCCGGTTCCGGAGCGCCGTTGTCTTCTTGAGGATGGCCTTGCGTACCCGCTCGTACTCCGCGGCGTCCTCCGGCTCGGCCGCGGCATGCGCGAACACGTCCCGAGGGATGGCCTTGAGCACGGCGTTGAGCGTCTTGAGCGCGTCCTTGAGCGTGGCCAGGTGCTCGGGAACGATCTCCGCGTCCTCGATGTCGTCGTCCGTGCCGCCTGTGCCCCCGCCGCCGGTGTCATCGGTGCTCGGCGACACCGTCTTCTCGCCCTCACCCTGACCCTCGCCGTTGAGCGCTTCAATTGAAGCGCTCTCGTTCGATTCACGTTCGGAAAGGTCCAGCCCGAGGGCACGGCGGGTGCTCTGCTCGATCACCGCTCGCTGCTGCTCAGGATGCTCCGGAAGCTGAGGTGGCAGGCTCTCGTGCGCGGCCATCAGGCTGGCGGCCGTCGGCCGCGCCCCCAGCTCCTCGCTGATGTCGCGGACAGCCTTGTAGAGAGCGACCGCAGCCTCTCGACCGTGCTCCTCCTCCGTCCTGATCGTGACCTTCACCTGCGACGGCTTGGGAACGGTGCCGGTCTGCCGCGCCGTCTCCAGCGCCAGAGGCGCGTTCTTTCTGAGCTGCCGACCGTAGACAGCGGAGCGGCCGATCTTGTACATCACATAGGCGTCCGAGGAGCTATGAGTGCGGCGCCACCAGCGGCCCTTGATCGCTCGGTCGAGGCCCTGGGCGACGACCCAGAGCGCCGCATCGCCAGCAGTGAGCGCCGTGTCGATGACGGCTTCGGTCTCTTCCTTCTGCTGCTGCTCGATGTCCGTGAGTTCGGACGTATCGTTCTCGTCGACCGCCCGAACGTCTTCCAGCCGCGGCAGTCTCTCGGCGAGCCGGAGCACCGCTTCGATGCTGTCCGCCGGAGAAGGGCCGTCGAGGATGGCCCGGGTACGCGTTGCCACGGCGGCCCCCCCGTCAGAGGCGTACCCGCTCTCGTCGAAGAGGTCATCCAGACCCTCGGTGGCGTCATACCTGGGCATCAAGCAACCTTTCCGTCCAGGAGGAGACCAGCGCCACGGTCGTAGTCCAGAACCGTGGTGGCGCGCGGAGTGAACATCCGCAGCGGCTCCCGGGCGATCTGGGCTTCTCCGATACGCACGCACCTTCGCGCGGGCAGGATGACGGCCTGCCGGTGGGCCTTGGCGAACTTGGCGCCGATCTGGCGGGCGAGGCTGGACTTCTCGAAGTCCGTGAGAACGACCGACGACACGCGCAGTTCGGGGTTGAGGCGAGCCCGCACCTCCTTGATCGTGCCGTTCAGGGCAGCGGCTCCGCGGACGTCGAGGCCGCTGGCGGCCTGCACCGGGATTACAACGTCGTGGCCGGCCACCAGCGCGGAGACGGTGAGCGGACCGAGCGATGGGCCGCAGTCGATGATGGTGACATCGAATCCGTGGTCGTTCTTGGCCAAGTGGTACTGGAGCGCGGTCTCCGCGCCGGTCGGCCGCTTGGACTCCACGTCGTCCAGGTCTGGGAAGGACGGGATGTAGTACAGGCCGGTGTAGGGGGTGGCGTAGGTGACTTCCTGGAGCTTGACGTTCTGGTTGAAGTACAGGTCCACGAGGTTGGGATGGTCGGCCTTGGACACGCCGTCGCGGAGGATGTATCGCAGCCACGCTGTCATGGACGCTTCCTGCTTGTCTGCGTCGATGAGTAGCACGCGCAGCCCGCGGGCGACGAGCGCCATGGCCAGCTCAAGGCCGGTGGTGCTCTTGCCGGCGCCGCCCTTCTGGTTGCAGACGGCGATGACTCGGGGCAGCCTGCCGGGGAGGAAGGTCGGCGGCACCACGATGGCTGGTTTCCATTCGTGGTATGGGGTGGTGGTGTCCCACTCTGTGACGATGTCCAAGAACGCCAAGTCGTCGCTCAGCGGAAGAACCGGTACGGTCTGGTCTTGTGTTTCGGGCATAGCTCGCACGGTAGCGGGTGAAGCACGGGAAGCGCCCCGCCTGGTCGTACGGACCGGTCGGGGCGCTTCCAATTGGCGAACCGTCGCCTCATTGAGCTGCAACGGGGGGACGCCGCTCCCCAGCGGTAGCCCGGCGCGCCGCTGGGATCGTGGGTCGTGGCTGGGGAGAAGGGTGGGTAACCCTGTTGGGACGGGCGAGCGACGGAGGGGTTCGGTAGCGGGCTGGGACGCAGCGAACGGTGTCGGCGTACTCGGCGTACTGGCGTCCGGTGCGCAGCACGAGCGCCTGATAGTCCGGATACTTCTCCCCGTCGATCTCGGCCGCGCGCTGCGTCCAGGCGAGCGCCGCCACCAGCTCGATGACGACGTCTCGTCGGCGTTTCTTCGTCCACGCGGCGACGAGCGCGCGCAGTGCCAGGACGGCTTCATGAAGATCCGTCGGGCTGGAGTAGAGGACGGCCCCGGCCGGAGCCCCGAGGGGAGTCCTTATCACCTCGCGCAGCGCGGACAGCTCGTCGGGCAACGTGGCTCTGGTGGCAGTGGTCATCGCAGGTCTTCCGGGTCCTTGCACGGGGGCGTGACGGCCACGTCCAGGTGACGTCTCTGTCGCACTGCTTCCTCGATGCCGCGGCAGGCGTCGTTCGCAGTGCGGCGCGCTTCGGGTGACGGCCACGAGCAGACGTCTCCATCCACCGCGGCGCATGCGGCGTCGAAGATGCAGGCGTGCACGGATACGCCTCCCATCCGGGCTTCGGCGACCGCCCGGCGGACGTGGGTCAAGAGGTGATCAGTGTGCGGATCTCGCATCCGAGACCTCCAACCGGACGGCGTTGTCGGTGGAGGTCACACGCCCACCGCCTTTCGTACGGAGTAGATGGTGGCGCTGCGCTGATGGTCGACCGTGTAGAGGACGATGTACCCGCTGTGGTCGCAGCGGGCGTAGTAGATGTTCTCGGACGGACCGAGGGGGACGCCGACGTTCGTGGGGTCGGTGCGCACCTGCATGAGCGTGTTCACCACGGCGCCGATCAGCAGTATGTCCCGCGGCAGGGCGAGGAGTTCGGCAGCGGCCGACGGCACGACCTGTGCGGGCGGCGCGAGGGTGGAGACGGCGCTCACGGGTGGTTGTTCTCCTTCGCGCGGGTAGGGATGCTTCCTTCAACGCTGATCTCTCTGTCCCGGCGCAGTTCCAGCGCCGCCCTTTCCATCAGCGTGAACAGCAGTTTGGGGTTGTCCAGTAGCTCTTTGGGCAACGCACGCACAGCCAGGGCAATCTGTCCTGCCTCCTGCTCGGTGTAACCGGAGAGCACGAGCCTGGCTTCTGTGTCGCCATCGCCGAGGTTGATCTTCTGTTCGCCGCTCATGAATGGTCGTTCTCCTGGCGGTCAAGGCCGGACGGCCGGTCGTATGCGGCGCGCTGGCCGACGGCTTCCCATGCCTGGCTGTCGGTGATGGAGCCTTCGAGGTAGAGCCGGTCGAGAGCGTCGAAGTCCAAGATCCGCATGATGCCGTTGTCGTCGAGCGCGAGCGCGCAGGCAGGCCGTTCGCAGGCTGCCCAGCAGGCGTAGCACATCACGGTGCCCTTGTTGGGTCCCTGCTGGATAGGTTGGCACGGGCCGCCGTAGCCGCTGATGTTGAGCAGGTGCCGGGTGTGGGTGCATTTGCACTCGCTGTCCACGGCCGGGATGTAGGAGGCCACCGGCAGGCCGGTCAAGCTCATGAACCGGCGGTCTCCGTCTCGGACACCGCGGGGGCGCCGGTGGTCTGGGATACCACGTCCGTGAGGACGTCGTTGAGGGGGCCGGGCTGTTCGTCCTGGCGCTCTTGTACGAGACCGCGGAGTTCGGCGCCTACGTACGCGAGGTACTTGTCCCACGCTTCGGGCGGGATGATCATAGCCACCCTCTTGCCGCGGCTGGTGACTTCGGTGGGGATGCCCAACTGCGCGTTGTTGAGCACATCGGCAAGTCCGTCGCGGAGTTCACCGGATGACTTTCTGTCCATTCGCAGACTCATAGATGAACCGTACGAGACGTACGGTTCGAGACACAATCTGCGACTCGCCGGCACCAGGGCATCGACTCCGAATAAGCTCCCCATATTCGGGGCCGCTCATTCACCCATTTGCACCACAACCGGAGAAACATGACATACGTGGGCACAGCGTCACTTTCTACGTTGGTTACAATTCGTACATCTAGTACGGGACTCCCAATCCGTCCGGAAGACTTCGATACGGCCACAACGGAACAACTGGCTAATCTGGATGAAAAGGTAAAGAAGGAGCGTCGCGACACAAGGCCCGATAACACCGATAAGGGATACAAGGGAGACTGGCGCGAGTGGGAGCGCTTCACCGGCACCTTCGGCCTTCCAGTCCTCGCCGTGCGCAGCGGTACGCTCGCCGCGTTCGCTCGCTGGCTGTGGGACGGCCGCCCGCACGACCCCCGTGCCTCGACGAAGCTCATCGCGCCCACGACGATCGACCGGCGCCTATCCGGCGTCGTTGCCACTGCCCGCGGGGAGCACAACCTGACGCTGCCGCGGGACATCGCGGCCGACGCCCGCACACTGCTGGCCCGGTGGGTCAAGGAGATGGAGCGCTCCGGGGAGAAGCGGGGCCGGAAGAAGGCGCCCGCGCTGCTCATCGAGCACATGAAGGCCATCAGCGCGATCCTCCCGGACAACCTGGCCGGGCTCCGCGACCGCGCCCTGATGTGTATGCAATTCGCCGTTGCCGGCCGCGAGCACGAGATCGCCTTCACCCGCGAGCGCGACTTCGCCGACCAGGACAAGGGAATCCTCGTCGACCTGCGCGTCTCGAAGGTGTCCCCGCGCGCCGTGCCGGTCACCTTCGCCAAGGACCCGGACATCTGCCCGGTGCGCACCTATCGTGCCTGGCGGCTGGCGGCCGGAACGCACCTGGAGCCCGACGGCTTCGCCTTCCGCCGCCTGAACTCCCGCTGGCACACCCTCACCCCGCACGGCCTGTCCCCGGAGGCCGTGGGCGACGTCATCGTCCGCATCAGTGCGAAGGCCGATCTCGGGGTGCAGCACACCGGGCACAGCGCCCGCCGCGGGCTGGCCACCGAGTCCCGCCGGGCCGGGAACGACATGCGCGTCATTGCCGAGCAGGGCGGCTGGAAACCTCACTCCCGCGTGCTCGCCGAGTACCTGGCCATCGTCGACATGTGGGAGGACAACGCCCTGGCCGACGTCATGTAAGAGTTGCCGGGGCAGTATGGGCCCAGATATCGGCACAATTTCCGGGCACCCCATGAGTGGTACATAGGGTGCCCGGAATCGGTCTCGAACACTGGTTGCTCGAACCTGGCCGCTCCCGTCTCACGGCTCTTGTCGCGGGCGTGGGAGGTGACTGCGAGGAGGCGCCACCCTCCTCGCCGGTTGCCGCTGAGTCTATCTGCGTATGCGGGAGCCCTTATCACGGTAGCTGACCTGATGAGGGCCCACCGTGGCCGAGTGCCCTCGGGTGGCTGTGTACGTTGGCCGCGGGCGCCCGACGGGGGCAGGAGAAGGGGGAGACGTGAGCGAGCTGGTGGACGATGACGTGGCCGTGCTCAGGGAGGCCACGGAGAGGTGGCGGCCGATGAGCGGCCGAGGAACGCCGCTGGCGAGGACGGAGTACGACCAGGCCGCGCACGGGCAGAACCCGTTCTGGGAGATCGTGCGGTGGATGCCAGCAGATGACTGGAAGGGCCGCTGCTCACCGCTGCCCGCGTTCATGACCGGTGACGCTGAGACTCTGGCGGCGACGGTAGGTCGCGGGCTGGAGATGGGCGCGTTGCAGCGCCGCTTCTCCTGGTCCATCCCGGCACCTGCCGACCTGACGTGGATGACGGGACTCCTCGATGGCCGGGGCGTGGTGGAGGTCGGCGCGGGCACCGGCTACTGGGCGTGGATGCTGGAGCAGCACCAGGTGGACGTGTGCGCCTACGACCTGAACCCGCCCGGCGAGGAGAACGGGTACTGCGACGGCGGCCCGTACGCGGAGATCCACCACGGCGGCCGAGCACGCGGACCGGGCGCTGCTGCTGTCCTGGCCCCCGCGCGAGTCGGACATGGCCTCCCGCACGCTCGCCTCCTACCGCGGGGACCTGGTGTTCTTCGCCGGGGAGTACAACGCGGACGTCGTTGCCGACGAGGCGTTCTACAAAGCGCTGGACACCGAGTGGGAGCCGGTCTCGGAGGCGCCGGGGCACGTGACGTGGTGGGGCATGCACTGTCGGCTCACCGCCTGGCGACGCGCGGCGCCCGCAGGGTGATCCCTGCGGGCGCCGGAGGCGGTGTGGCTGGTGTGCGATCAGGAGTTGCCGGCGGTGTCGCTGTCTCCTGGGGTGGTGGTGGGGGAAAGACCGAGCTGGAGCCCGTAGCCGTTGTCAAGCCAGATCGTCTGGTCTTCGCCATCGATGATGGGGCTGCTGTAGGTGGCCGCGGCGACGTTGTCGGAGCTGCCCTCGATGTGCACGGTCACCGTGACCTTGTCGACCTCCCAGGCGGATGCCGTGCCTGAGCCGTCCATGCGCAGGTACACCGGGTGCTGTGTCAGCCACTCCGTGTAGAGCTGCGGGTTGACGGGGTTGTTGTAGTCGGGGGCTTCGACGTTCGACGCGGCGCCCAGGACGTAGGTGTACTGGGAGCCTGCTTCGAAGTTGTTGATCTCGGCAGAGCTGAGGGCGAATTCACGTCCTGCGATGCCGAGGTACACGTTGGCGTCGGTCCCGGAACCCGAGCTGTTGCCGGTCCGAACGAATGCCCTGATCATAGTGATTCGCGCCATATCACAACGATAAGTCCTAATTCGCGTCCGGACGAGGATGGCCAGGGGCGACGTCGCTGTTGGTAGTCGCCCTGCCGGGCCGTTCCCCGGTGCAAGGCCGTTACGCCGCAGGACGACCTTGCACGCCGCGCCGGGCTGTCGCTGCAACGGGCGCTGACTACCCGTCGTGCGGGTGCGCTGCCTCTGCGGAGGCGAGCGCCTGGTCCAACTTCTCCAGGGCTCCGCGCAGGCAGATCACGGCGCCGCCGAAGGCGAGGGCAGCTTCGCCGTGCGGGATCAGGTCGAGGGGGAGCGCGGTGAAAGCGCGCGATACCCAGCGGGCCGCGGACTCGTCCTCGTCCACGTACTCGGAGGCGGTGAGCGCGGCGACAGCCGCAGGCAGCTCGCCGGTTCCCATCGGGCCGAAGTCCTGTACGTCGCCCGCCATTTCGGCGGATGTGGCCACCGCCGCTTCCAAAGCCTTGCGGGCGCGGGCGACGCGTGCGTACTCGGGACCGAGGAGATCGTCAAGGTTGTCTGGTTCGCTCACCCGGCGACGGTAGCAGCACCGTCGGCAGCCCGTGAGGCTTCCTCCAGCCGGAAGCGCACTGTGCTCATGGCGCCAGCCCGTTTCATGATCCGCATGAACCGCAGCTCGTTGGCAACCGGCCCGTTTTGCCGTCCTGCGCCCCAGCGCCGCATCGACATCACTGCTTGCAACCCCGTTCACGACATCAGCCAAGGCCAGCGCGCCACAGCGGTGGGTTTGCCGTACGTTCAGGTGCGCGTGTGCACCTTAGCCACCGAGCAGCCTGGCCACGCTTCTGCTGCTGCTTCCTCCTCAGCCACGGGTGTCCTGCACGGGTTCGATGAGAGGCCGGGGCACCCCGAGGACCGGCGGCGGAGCCGTCGGCCCGCAGGGCGACCCGTGCGGCGCCGCGCCGGTTGCTGAGTCCTTGACTGTATGAAGAGGAACTCGCGGCCGATAAGCCTCTGACCTGCGCATATACCCTCTCTGATCATGCAATCGCAGACCGTTCATTGTGCAATGGGAGACCTGCAACTGTTGCTGAGAGGAACACTATCCTTCGGCGTGGACTGTCGCTCTGGGGAACAGTGTTGTGCAATGATCACCGCGTAACTGTTCCCCAGGGGAAAGGTCAGGTCTTGCTGCGATGCCAGCAAAACCCGCACCGTTGCGGCGATTTGCCGACCCCGCGACGGGCGAAGTCCATGAGTACGTCGACATGGACGACGACCACCGTGCCACCTACAACTTTCCGGGAGGTTTCACCGCAATAAGTAACCGCATCGGCCTGCATATCTTGTCGAAGGATTCGGGCCTGACGCCGTCGGACCGGGACGTCCTTGCACTCCATGTGCATGGCCCGGAACGACGTGGAGACGTACTTCGCTGGCCCCGCGCGAAGATGGCCGAGTACATCGGCATCAGCGCCCGGACCGTCGCGACCGCCATCAAGCGCCTGACCAAAGCAGGGCTGCTGATGGAGGCCGAACGGCACGGACGCGTCATCTACTACAGGGCCACCCCGCACTACGCCTCGCGAGCCGGCGGCGAGCAGCAGCGTGAAGACGCGGCCAGCTACCGACTGCCCGTTGTACCCGGCCGACCATCCGAGCAGAAAGGTCGTACGGCATGACAGCACCGGTCGTCCCCGACGACATCGATCCCAAGATCCTGCGCAAGCTCTTGGGGCTGACGCACCCGCAGATGCGGATAGTGATCTTCTACCTCACGACGGTGAAGGACCCCGAATTCGGCGATGCCGTGGTCATGACCGCCGAGAAGATCGCGGAGGAGATCGGAATGAACCGTTCCCTCCTGGCCAAGACGCTCCCGCGCCTCCTGGAAGTGGGCTGGCTCTGCAAAGCCTCCCGGCACGGGAACGTCCAGTACTACGGGCTTGGCTCCCAGGCTGAGCCGAAGAAGACCAACGTGGTCCCGCTGCGGCGGACCGCGTGACCTTGTGGGGCACAACCCCAGTCGGTTGTGCCCCACAGCAACAGCGCGATGAACGTGCCTGCACAAAGCTGTTGCTCAGAGAAACAGTTCGGTTGTTCCGTTGCGTATGGGCGGGATGTTTCTGGCGTAATGCAGATCCCGTGGACGGGTTGTCGTCACCGACCATAGGGAACGGACGCACCGCGCTCAGTGCGCGTCCTACCGGTCGGCCTTCTCGGCTGCTGCTTCGGCGCGAGTACGGTGCCAGGTGCCGTTGACCTCGGAGCGGCACCACTCGGAACCATTGGAGCCAAGGCGCTTGTGCCAGTAAGTGATGCGCCCGGAGCCGTCACCCCCGGCCGGGCTGTGCAAAGCGCAGACACGGGCGCACTTTGGGCAGCGTGCGTAGAAGATCACATAGCGACTCATCAGGGATTTTCCTGGATGGTGTTCCGTTGAGGCGGATCGGTCGGCCTCTGGGGGGCCAATTCGGAGATGCGCGAGGGGGAGAGGGACAGGAGGTCACCTACGTCGCGGACGGACCAGCCGCGGGCGGTAAGGAGACGGGCAGCATCGCGGGCTGCAACGAGTTCGGCAAATTCAGCCTCAGCTCGGGCGACGCGGGCGTCGGTCACGGCCTGGGCAACGTTGGCAGCGTCTTGGTCGTCGGGAATGACATGGAGAAAGAAGTGATCTTCCTCGCCGGGGTGAAAGCGGGCGACGAAATCGAACGCCATTGCGCGTGCTCTGCGCCACGTGCGGGCCTGGACGGTAGCGGTGGTCCCATCGGGGAGACCGGGAACGGTGATTTCCCACTCGCTCCCGTTCCGGGCGCCGGTGGCCGTGTAGGTGGGGTAGTCGGGAAGAGTGCCGGCTGATTCATCAGCCTTCAGTTGTAGGTACGCGTCTAGGTCGTACCCGCGCTCGAATACGACTTCAAAGGGGCTGGTGCTCATGAGCAGTGTCCTTCGTGACATCGCTTGATCGCGGTGGGGTTCCCCGATCTACTAAAGCGTATCAGGAGTCAAACACTTAATGTTCTGGAGCGCGAACACTACGGGTGGTGGTGAGTGCGCAGTGGCTCGTAACGCGGTCGAGAAGAACGCCCCGTCGCCCGAGGCCGTACAGGATCTCGTGCACATGATTGGTCGACGGGATCGGCTGAGCCTCCGCAGCCGACGGACGAGCTTGTTTCTTGGGGGCGTTGTCCGGCCTCACCGGCGGGAGGCATCAGCGCTATCCTGCTGGGACGCGCCCAGAGCATGGTGGCCTGGCCTTAAGGTTGTGGCTACGCCGCATCAACAGCACGGGGACGGTACGGGCCAGGCCAGAGGAGGCGGATCCCTGGGAACGGCAACGGCGATGTCGCCGTCATCGGCCGGGATCTCACGGGGTCCACTGGGCGTCAACCTGCCCTCCGGGCGTCTCCATCAGCGCCGATGGACGATTCATCGTCATCCAACAGAGCGAAGTAATTACAGCGAAGCGAGATATTCCGAATGTTTGTTTCCTTCCCGTCCGCTGTGTATGAGATCCTGGACCGGCCTACTTACCACGAGGATTTCTACCGGAACCTCAAGGAAGCATGCTCACTCTATAAGATTGAACGCGGCCAACATTTTCAGGAGAAAGGCTTTCCGAGCTGGGATGCGTTCGCCGCGGGTGACTGGAAAAAGGCACTCACGCTGGCCGGTGAGGGGCGCGAGCGGTACACCGAGCGAGTCAACGAGTCAAAGCGCCTTGGCCGAGTTCAGCGCCGTCTTCGCGTCGTGGAATTCCCCGTCACACCGTACGTGCAGTGGGAAATGCACGTACTGCGCACGGGAGTGGATGTAGGCGACGAAATCCGGGTCCTCGACGCCAGCACGATCGCGGACGTCGAGAAAGAACACGCGGCACCCGAGGTCGTCATTCTCGGCCACACTGTTATGTATGGAGTCCGCTACGACGAGGAGGGAAACGCGGTCGGAGCACGACGCTATCTCGACCCGGCGCTGATCAGGGAGACATCGGCCGGATTCGAAACCCTTTATGAGCTTGTTCTTTAACCTTTGATTCTATGCACCCCCTGCATTGACAGGGCTATGCGGGGGATGCATGATGGCTTCTCGTAGACGGATCCTGCTCCGCCCGAGGAGAGCGCTCATGCCCGCGACATCCCGTATCCCCGCTGTCGATGACGTCGAGGTCGGCAGCCTGCTTCGCGATCTGCGGGGGGACCTGTACGTCGTCACCCGCAAGGACGGCATCGCCTACTTCACCGTCGAGTTGGAAGACATCTCCGACAGCGCCGAAACTGGCGAAGAGTGGGACGAGCGTGAAGCCTCCGCAGGCTGGCGTGACGACTGCTATCCGCAGGTGAAGGCAGGTGTGGCGGACCCCGAGGTGCTGAGCGCCATCTACCAGCGAATCGGCTACCAGCGTGACGTCGAAGACGTCTTGGCGAACATCGCACCCGCCGACCACCGCACGCTGTACAACACGATCGCGGCGGTGAAGTACTACGGCGGCAAGCTCTCCGAAGCGCAGGGCCAGGTCGACCAGCACTCCAAGCTCCGCGCGCAGGAACTTCACAAGCTGGTGGACATCGTCGGTACGCAGACGGCCGTGGCCAAGCTTCTGGGCATCAATCAGTCCACCCTCAGCCGGGCACTGCGAGAGCGCAGCTGAGGGCGGACAGACGCAACCCACTCCGAGAAGGGGCAATACATGAGGGATCGGCCCTGTTCTCCCGAAGCTGCCACGAAGTGACAAGTAACTCAGCGTGTCGTTAGGGCCTTGGTTTCTGTGCGGGGTTCAGGGACTTCGTTGCCGGCGAGGGCGGCGAAGTCGGCGTGAGCCTGCTCGGCAGCTTCGGGGTACGCCTCGCGTTTGGCGTGTTCGGCGAGCGCCCGGTAGATGCTGGCGACGGACGGGCTCTGGCCCTTGCGCTTGCCGGTGGGGATGATCAGGTCGGGCTGGATCTGCTCGACGGACTCACCGTTCGCCCGGCGCCGGAGCACGGTGTGGAGCATGTCGTCGGTGATGACTGGGGGCCGGCCGCCGTGCCTGCCCTTGCGGGCGGCGGTGTCGAGCCCTTCGAGTGTGGACTCCCGGATGTTCTCCCGCTCGGTCTCCGCCATCGCGGCGAAGAACGCGAACAGCAGCTTGCCCGGGCCGGTGGGGTCGTAGATGCCGGGCAGGGGTCCGGCGAGCATCTCCAGGATGAGGCCGTGGGCGGTGAGGTGGTCGGCGAGCGCGGTGAGCTCGGCGGCGTCGCGGCCGAGGCGCTTCATCTCGTACACGGTGAAGATGACCCGGCAGTGCGGGGCGTGCGCCTTGACCTCCCGCGCGGTCCGCAGCGCCTCCTCGAACTTGGGCCGTACGCGGATGCGGGTGCTGATCTTCTCGGCGAAGATCTTGTCTCTCGGGATGCCGTGCCCCGCGAGCGCGTCGAGCTGGGAGTCGAGTTCCTGACCGAGGGTCGAGCATCGGGCGTAGCCGATGCGGATGTCCGCGCTCGGGAGGTCGGGGTCGATCGGTGCCGGGGGCGGTGTGCCGGGGCGCCACGGCCGGCCCGGGCCGCGGTCGGCGGGGGTGGGCACC
>ERZ777006.5-NODE-5-length-45449-cov-211.546856_pt1 | contig 45449 bp, 64 predicted proteins | sample MGYA00374959_ERZ777006 | MGnify/ENA primary metagenome ERZ777006 (study PRJEB29305, sample SAMN08776659) | plant metagenome | isolation source: Switchgrass | host: Panicum virgatum | place: USA: Austin, Texas | collected 2014-11-04 ... | reverse complement strand
GAGCTCCAACCGCGCAAGATCAGTGACCTGACACCCGCCGACACGCTCCACACCAAACGGCGAACGAACATGTACGTCGGGTGATGAATACGTCAGCTCACCAGACCGCCGCGTACCGGATCCTCAGTCAACTTGGCTCAACAGCCCTGGCGTTCGATGATCCCTACCGCCTCGGCCAGATGCCTCAGCAAGCCACGCACCTACAGCAGGTGTTCGATCCTGAGTGGATCACCGGGCTTCCCCTGCCCCAGGCCGCCCCTGGCCAGCCCACGGCCCTGATCGACGCGGCCGACTTCCAACGCGATGCTGATCCGGCCGCCCTCGACCGTGCCTACGCCGAACTGCCTCGGACCCGCCTCCTGGAAGACGCTGGAGCCCGGAGCGATGGTTGGCACAGCCTGGTCGCCATACACCTGGCCACAGTGATCGGTCACCGAGTCATCTGCACCCTCTACCAATCACGTCATGGTGATCGTCGCCTCGGCGCGCACGAGGACGCGTGGCACGGCATCATCCTCCAACTCCGCGGTGCGAAGCACTGGATCACCTGGCCCCACCACCGAGAACCCGACCAATTCCGCACCGAACCTGGGGATGTCCTTCTACTACCTCAAGGCCTGCTGCACGACGTCGATACCCCCGACCACTCAGCTCACATGGTTTTCGCTCTTACGCAGTACCCCTTGGCCTCTGGCCACCATGCGGAAAGCCGAGAAGACGGAGACAGGCAGTCCTCATAAGAGCAGGAATCACCGCCGGCCACGACCGCTGCCGATCCAAACCGCCAATCACCTATCTCGGCCGGACCCATCCACCCTCGGGTCGAAACAAATGACTCAGCTCACACAGTAAAGGACTCACCGATGCTGACCCTCGAACAAGCGACGACACCGAAGCTCATGGAGCAGCACGCTCGTCTGCTCAGTGATTTGCGTCAGGCTTTGGCCCAACATCCTTGCGCAGCGTCATTCCATGTGGTATTCGCCCCTGAGTCTCTGGACATTTCTCGGAACAACGTGCTCGTCCAGACGGTCAATCCCGACCGCGGCGTCCTTGAGCTCCAACCGCGCAAGATCAGCGACCTGACACCCACCGACACACTCCACCTCACACAGACCATCGATCCGGCCAACAGCAAACTGCCTCAATACTCTTCTCCATCCAGGACAGCGCTCTGCCAACGCAAGTGGGACTCCGACAGGGGCCACAACATCCACTGGTATGACGACTGACCACGGCATGAAGGAGGCGACTGTCAACAACGTCCTGACCCTCTCCCAGAGAAATGATCTGGCCTAAAGCTGGGACAACACCAAGTTCAGGCGCCCGCCCTCGTAGGCACGCATGTCAGGCGCCCCACCGTGAGCGCTCCTGAAGGTTCCTGCCCGCCAGGCACCCATCCCCAGTGCTGGGCCGAGGCGGGCAGGGCCCTACCCGTTCCGGCCTGCGGGGACTGACCTCAGCCACCGGAAGAGAAGACAGCAACGGACCCATCGGTGACTACCGACAGCCATCACGGGCGTGCCGACCTCGGCATACGGCTCAAGGAGCTGCGCACTGAAGCCGGCCTGACGGGCAAGGAACTCGCGGTCAAACTCGGATGGCAGCAATCGAAGGTATCCAAATTAGAGACCGGGCGGCAGACTGCCACCATCAACGATCTCAAGGCCTGGGCGCGGGCCACAGGACAGCCCGACGCAATCCCCGAACTCAAGGGCCGCCTCCACAGCCTGGAATCCACCTACCGCCCCTGGTGCCACCAACTTGCCGCCGGCCACCGCGCCGCCCAGGACACCCACGGAACCCAGCACGCATACGCCCGCACTATCCACGCTTTCAGCACCAGCGTGATACCTGGCATCCTTCAGACACACGACTACGCCCACAGCATCCTCAGCCGGCACGCCGAACTCCACGGCGCCACCCGCGACCTGGACGCAGGCGTGGACGCACGCATGCGATGGCAGGACAACCTGTACACCGGCCGGACCCAGTACCACGTCCTCATGTGGGAGGCAGCACTCCACGTACGCATCTGCTCCCCCGAGGTCCTGGTCGCACAACTCGACCGGCTAATCTCCGCCCAGGGCCTACGAGCAGTCCAGCTCGGCATCATCCCCCTCGCCGCCGAAGTTCACCTGCCCCCCAGCCACGACTTCTACATCTTCGACGAGCAGCGCGTCATCGCCGACGCCTGGCACACCGAAATGTGGCTCAATACCGCAGAGGAGGCCCGGCTATACCGCAGGATCTGGGACCGGCTGAACAAGGCCGCGGTCTACCGGCACGACGCGCACAAGCTCCTCATGCGCGCGCGAGTCACTGTCGAACTCGGGTGAGGAGAAATGCTTGGATAGCAGCGGTGGAATATCCATAGAACTGCCCGCAGGCCGCATCGTCTTCTGGCGGCTGAGGGCCCCACTCAACGGTGTGGCATGTATCGCGATGCAGAGAAAGCCTCAGCCGGGCACGCGGAAAGCCAGGTCTCCCGCAAAGCGCCGCCCACGCACGCACCCCGGTGAACAGATCAGTCACCGAAAGGTAGCCCCCGACCGCCGGCCACCAATAGGCACTGCCAACTGCCAATGAAAGGCCCCGTGCCAGGTCCCGGCCAGGTCCCGTACGGGTCACCGAGCCACCAGGTGAGAAAGAGCCCGAGCCAACCTGCGGGCTGTAGGCCGTCGCTGCGCGGGAGCGTCGAGTACCCGCCGGAGCACCGTGCCGAGTTCTGGCCACCGGCAGATGCCCTCCGCGAGGGGAATCCGAGGGTGCATGCTACGCAAAACACTCACTGAGCACGTCTCGGGAGAGAGCCCTACCCGCTGGTAGTCGAGGTGCCACATCCCCGTGGCGGCGTGCCACAGTAACGCGGCCAAGCTGTAGACCTCAGCCCTCTCGGTGACGATGGCCTGACAGCCCTGCGCCATACGTGCGACAAGCTCTGGCGCCTGGTAGTGGACACAGCCCCCCTCGTACCCCTTTGCCGAGCGACACGACGCTCCACACGCCCACGTGCACGAGATCAACCGGACGCCCCCTGTAGGCAGGTGGATGGCGTGGCCCGGGTCAAGGTTGGCGTGTACCCAGCCGGCCTCGTGGAGCTCAGCAACCGCGATGCACAGCTCGGCCGCGGCCTGGATAGCCCGCCAGTCCTGCATGCCGTTTCGCAGCGGACTCATGGCCTCCCACGTCGTGGAGCCGGAAAACCATTGGCGAGCCAACCACACGGTGCCCTCGCGCTGGCCGTGCAGGATCTCATAGCGACACGCGGGCACTGGGCGGCCCAGGTCGCTCATCACGAGCGCTTCGCGGAGCAACGCCCGGGCGCCCTGTCCTCGACCGACACGTAACCGCCAGGCACCGGCTGAGGTCTGCGGGTCGCCGACTCGCCATGTTGCGGTCGCCTCCGTCCCGCTGAGCACCTGCCAGGAGGCACCTGACCCCACCCGCCGCTCGACCGCCGCGCGGGCATCCGTTGGAAGTGGGACCGTCTGAGGGGCAGACAATTGGTGCAGGGGCGCCTGGGCGCTGAGCAGCATGTGATCCTCCGCATGTAGTCGGTTGAGTCCCAAGCATGCTGGGCTGCACTCAAGGGAGCGACAGGATTGCTCCAATATTCTCGCGCTAGCCACCGGGCGGCCTGGATCGAGAAATTCGCAGAATATCCACCCTCGGCTGCTGCCTCGCGCCGATACGTTTGGCAGGTAATGACACTCGCGAGGTCATGTCGCCCGGGTTCTCCAAGTTCGTAGACGAGGCCCTGTGCGCCGAGTCAACTTGACTGAGAAGAACTCGCCTGCGGCTCGACAAGCGGCCCGTGACCATCCCATGAGTCATGCCTACTCGAAATAAGGAAGTGCGCGCCCTGAATTCTCCACTCTTCCTTCACTATCGGGATGGCGGGGCTCTGACCCGGGATTTCCGCAGAATTGACCTCGATACGCGGGCATGATCCTCGCACAAGTACAGGAACCGTGAAGGGCAAGTAGCATCATGGATCAATGCGTAGTTCTAGCAGATGCCGGGTATTTACTAAATAACGCGGCGGGTCTATTGACGGGTCAAGCGAGGCGTCTTCGTATTTCAGTGGACTACAGCCTCCTCATTGAAAAGATTCGCGATAATGTTAGATCGAGTGGCCAGCCGCTCCTGCGAATCTATTGGTTTGATGGAGCACTCGACGGGGTGCCGCAGCCTGAACACCTTCTCCTGCGCAGGATGCCGCGAGTCACCATTCGTTTGGGAAAAATCACACGAAACAACGGACGCATCGTCCGAAAAGGTGTGGATGCGATGATGCACTCTCATCTAACGGAATTGGCGCGCAACCGTGCCTGCAGTGACATCGTCCTGATCGCCGGAGAGAGTGACCTTCTGACCGGCTTCCTGGCAGCCAAAGACTACGGCGTGACCATGCACCTATGGGGAATAGAGGCTGTCGATGGTCGGCTGAACCAATCAGAAGATCTCATTGCCGAAGCAGATGAATACCGCGTTCTCGATCGATCCTGGTTCACGCCTGCCGTACGAGTCGCAAAACCGGCCGAAGTTCAGGATGCTCCAGACGCCCCACTGGCCGACCACACGGTCCAGGAGGGGATTCGAACCGGTTTTCAGCATGCACCATTATCAACTCATTCACTCTCAAGCCCCCTTGCACACCCGCATCACTTGAGCACATTCAGAGCTCCCTCCACACCTCAGAGAGGTAGCGATAAGGATGCTCTCCCCACCCTGGCAAAAATGACGAGCTCCGAGCAGGCGCTGCACGACAGGAAAGAGGATGGAGAGCACACGTCCAGGAAACTAGAAGAAATCGCTATCGTTTATTGCAGGCGCTGGATCGAGAGGCTTCCGAGGGATCGATTTGATGAATCCATGGGTGCCCTAATTAGTGCCAAGCCGGCGATCCCTCGGCAAATCGACAGCGAATTTCTGCGTTACGCATCCCGTTTTGAACCATTTTGCAACCGGTACTCATTTGACGAAGAAAGCCGCGTCACATTGAGAGCTGAATTCTGGAAGAGTGTCGCTACCGTGTGTGCCGAGTTGAACTTGATGCTGCCACTCCCGGCGAACAAGCAAGCCCGCATATAACAAGATCTGCTGCCGTACAGCATCAAAAGATGACGCATCTCGTTGCCGGCGAGGGCAGCATCGGACACCCGGTGTTGCCCCAGCAGCGATTCCGCAGAGAAACCGAAACCCAAGCCGACGACCGTGGTGTAGACGCGGCTCCCCATCCCACCTAGCCGGCTGGCTCAGCCAGGTGTATCCCGCACCAGCGGAGTACACCTCCGTCGGTTGCCGCTGGCGACCGGGGCAGCGAAAACACGCTCTCCCGGGAGTGCAAGTCAAGGCGGCCACCGCACGGCTACTGGGAATTCGAAGTAGCGTGCCCTGCGGGAACTTCGCGTCCTTCTGGTCGAACCCAGAGCGCACCAGCACAGATCCAGCGCCGCGTGAGGTCACTCACACCCGGCGGCGAGATCCGCACACCCCCTACAATCGAACGTATGAGCGACTGGGTGGATGCGATACCCGCTCCCTCCTGGCCACCTCAAGACGGAACTCCCTTCCACACCCGCACCTACAGCCCACACGAGGTGCTGTCGATCACGCTCCGTCTCGAAGGCCACCTACGCACTGGCACCGTGCTCGCCCACGCCGACCGCAACAGTCAGCGCACCGTACACGTCCAGTTCTTGCCAGCGCTGCGCAGCGGAGCCAGGGACACCTGGGTGTGGTGGACCCCCGACCGCATGCGACTGCACGTACGCACCGGCAGGTCACCAACAGAGACCGCGCCTACTGCGGGAGACGCCATCGAAGTACCCGCTCCCGCCCCCTACGGCCTACTCACCGACGAGGTCAGGTACCCGGCCGGCCGCTGGCCGCAACTGGAGGCCCGAGTCGGCAGCAGTTGGCACCCCGGCCTGCTCCTGCGTCGCTTCCGCTGGGGCAGCGGCCAATCCACGGCCGTGGTGTGGATGTCACTGCCGGCACCGGCAGGCTGGGGCGCCCTCGCCCGCTACACCCGGCACTACATCTGGGACCCGGCCAGGACCCGAGCACGCAAGCCGGTCCCATGACCGGCGAAGATCAGGTCTCGCGCCTCCAACTGCTGTACGGCCTCCGTAGCTACCCGACGCGCGAACTGCGCCGTGTGGACGCATGGATAGCCCGAGAGCAACAACGGCAGAGGGAACGACAGCGCGGCAATCAGTCCCGGCCGCCAACCCCGGACTGGCTGGTCGAGCTCGGTATCGGGCAAGGCAGGCCGGCCGTAATGGTGCACGTCGGCGGGTGTGACATGGTGCAAGGCCGGTGGCGGGCGGTCGGCCGCGCGGAGGCATGGCGGCGGCGCGATGCCGGCGTAGACGGCTGTACGCATTGTGAGGTGGACGACGCCTTGGAGTATCTGGGGTGAGCCCGTCCCGCCGCGGATACAGCGGGACGGTGATGGTTCACCATCAGGCGAACCTCGCGAGCAGCCCGGCGATGGCACTGGCCACCGAGGCCCAGGTCATATCACCGGCGGGTACCCAGCGACGACGACTCCGCTGGGCGAGCCGAGCTCGTAGCCCACCGGGGAGGACGGTCGAGCTGGCCGTACTCACCGTGCGCCCGCCATCGGGCGTACTCCCGTCAGCGGGGGCCGTTGGATGCCGCGCCATGTCAATCAGCCCAAGCCGAGAGGTGGAAGAGCACCGCGGCGGTGGCGTCATCGCGTTCACCATCTGCACGGGAGCAGGCCGGGCGGGTGAGGTAGTACAGAATGCCCCGGACTCTTGCGCGACGGTCCACCGTGCCGGTCGATCCGCGGTCCAGCGGACCTCGAGTCAGGATGCCAAGGTGTAGCTGACAGTCGTTTTCGGGCAGCCCTTCGCGATCTTCTCCAGCGCTGCCTGCTCCCTCAGGTCCGCGGTCAGTGACCACCGAAACTTGACCGCCATCCAGTCCGCCGCGTACTGGCACGCCACGGCAGCCACGGGCGGTATCCATTCGGATGGATCTTGATCGCTCTTCGATCGATTCGATTTCGCGGTGACAGCGAGCAGCGACCGCGGCACCGCGATGTCGTTCGCGTACGCCTCACGGCGCTCAGCGCTCCAGCCGGAGGCGCCGGAATCCCACGCCTCTGCGAGCGCCACGACGTGGTCGATGTCGAGTTCACCGGCATCCGCGACAGTCGCACCGTCGTAGTAGGACACCCACGAACCGCCGCTCAACTTGCAGCTTGGCCCCTGCTTCGGCGGCTGGACCGCCTGAGCCAGCAGGATCTCGGCCCTGGTATCACAGCCGTCGTGGTCGGCGTCAACCCAATGCCGGAACTTGTCCCGCTCGTAGCCAGCACGGTGCTCGACCGCGCGCGGAATCCGGCGGATGGCATCGACCAGCGGAATCCCGTTGCCGTCGGCCTGGCTGGCCGCGGCGGTAGAACGATCGGGCGGCTCCGCACCCCCGGCATCATCCCCTGCGCTGGCCTGGCAACCGACCAGCACCAGGAGCAGCCCGGCGGCAAGGACAAGACGACGACCCGTCACACGGACTCCCTCAGTCGAATGCTGGGACGCCCCCATGCTCCCAGACCGCCGCGCTGACCGACACCGCACACACGAGCGCCCGAAGCGCTACGCTTAAACCAGTTGCAACTAGTTCCACGCGTAGGCCTCGCCGCATCCCCCGTCGGCGGGGCCTCCGCCGTGCCGCGCCCTACCTACGCCTTGCGCCACACAGACACGTCGGCACCGTCGACCAGCTCGAAGCCAGCCGCCTTCGCCACAGCGAGCCGGCGAGCCGGGTCCCACACGGTCACCTGAAGGTGGGTCTGCCGCTCCTGCGGCGTCCCGATCGGCCAATCCGCGATCAGGTACCCCCCGCGCCTCAGCACGCGTGCGAGGTTGTTCACGATCCGCTCGACGCCGGCGTAATCGTGGTGAATCAAGACGGCCCGCGAAATGACGACGTCAGCCTTCTTTCGGCCCATGATCCGGCCGAGATCGCTGCCGTCGGACTGGGCGGCCGGCACCTTAGCGCCGATGTCCTTCGCGCGCTTCTTCAGAGCCGCGATCATGTTCGCCGAGGCATCGACGGCGAGCACTTCGTACCCCATGCTGACGAGCGGGATCGACAGGCGCCCGTTCCCGCACCCAAAGTCGACCACGCGACCCCCGGGCTTCGAGTACTGCCCGACCTGCTCGGCCTGCGCCCACCCAAGATCCCAAAACTCCTGCGAATCCGGGTCGAGAGGGTGAATCGACCCCTCGCCAGCGCCGTTCCACGCCGCGATGACTTCCTCGAACTTCACGTGGCCCTCTTCTCTACCTCGCCACCGAACAGCTTCATCGCGGAGTTCGCCTCGTCCTCGGTCTTGTACCGGGCCACGGCCCCGCGCGGGCTGATATGGGCCCACGGCAGCTTTCCGCTACGCGAGGCGACTCTCGTCGCCTTCACGCCCTTCCGCACACTCGACGCCCCCGATCCGCCCCCACATGGTCCGCATGCCATCAGCGCTCACCCGCCTTCACTCGGTACTCACTCACAAGCCGGCACGCCCGGGCGCGCACCGCCGCGTTCTTGATGTCGGTCGACCGGCAGATCGACTCGGCCGCCTTCACGGCCGCGGCCCTCGAATGGTGCGATTCGGTACCCTCGCCCTCCAGGAAATCCGACAGGATCTGAAGGCACTTCGGCAGCTCGATTCCGGGCAGGGCGGCAGCCGACAAATCCTTCGACCCCAACGCCTGCACCTCAGGAAGCACCTTCAGGGCCGCCTCGACAAGCTCACGGTCCACGCCGTCCGGGTACGAACTCGACGGATCCGGACCGACGCCCTCGCTCCCCCCACCGGCCTCGTTGACCTCGGCCGGCTTGTCGCCGGCAGCCGAAGCCGCCATGTCGTCAGGCAACTCGGCGTCAGCTTCCGGGTCGCCCTGCGCGCTGCCGCCCTCGAGGACCTTGTCGACCGTCGCAAGCATCTCGGCGAGCTGCGCCCGGAACATCTCCAGATCGCTCACCTCGCTGCCGGCAACCGAGGCAGCAAGCTGATACCCGCCCTTGCTGCGCTGCGGATACCCGGGCTTGTTCACCGCTGTGACAGCGATCAGTTCAAGCGGCCCCCCGGGCCGCGTCTCGGACCAGTGGCCCGACACGGGCGTGAGGCGCAGCCGCGTGAACTTGTCCTCGTCCCGCATGACCTGTGGCAGGACAGCGCCCGACATCCAAATCCCGGTGTCGTCCTCGCCCACGATCACCGCCGCGGCGATCGCCAGCGGGTTGTCGTAGTGGGCAACCTGCTGATCGACGAACGGCGTTGCCGGCCCGTGCCCGATGTCGGTCGTCAGCAACCCCGGGTGCACCTTGGAGCCGTCATCAAGGGTCAACGTGACGTTGCCCTGATGGAAGTAGGAATAGTCTCCGCCGCGCGGAACGGTCTGGCGCTCGCCCTCGCTGGCGTACCCGGCGTGATACATCAGCTTCCCGTCGATGTCCTCCCACGGGGCGACGTAGCCGGCGACGCGACCCTGGGGAGAGATCAGTTCCTTCTGCGATCCGTCCGGCGGCGTGAACCAGGCAGCCGGTGGATGCCACGGGCCGCCGTCGTCGCCCTCGGGCGTGGCCTGCTGCGCGTCATCGAGGGCCTGCGAGAGAGCGCTCGCCATGAGCTGACGGCGCACCGCAGCCCTCAGGTCCTGCTCGATCGTTTCGACCACGCCATCGAGCGAGGCGACCACTGCGCGCGGTGAAACATCCGCCGGCAAACCTCGCAGGATCGCCGAGATCGCGAGGGATGCCTCGGTCTCACGGTCCCACGGCGGCGTGATCGAGTTGTCGTCGAAGTCCTCAGCTGCCTTCGCGTACAGCCGACCGAGAGCCGCTTTCACATCGTCAATGTCACCGGCCGGCAGGTCGAGCGGTGAACGGGCGCCCTGCACGGCCGCAGCGGCAGCCGTGACGCCGTTCCACACGAGCTCAAGGCCGCCGTTTGCGACCCGGGCGACCGGTAGTTTCCAGTCCGATGGCGGCCCGTCGGTGCGCCACACGTACCCGCGGGCGAGCTTGTCCTCGTCGACCTCGCCGTCATCGCCGGTCGCCCACTCGCGCAGCGCGGTCTTCGCCGCCGCACCATCCCACTCGGTGTCGCGGGGCGCGAACGGGGCCTCGGTGTCGACGGACACCGCCGCCGTAAGGGTTGCTGTCATAGATGCGGTCTCCTCTGTGACCAGAAAGAAAGAACAGCGGCAGCCGAAAATCTCTTCTGCGGGGCCCGCCGGGTCGCCGGGGTACATGAGCTGGGCGCCGCCGACCGTGAACGGGGCGTCGATTCCGACGGTCTGCCCGTCAGCCGCACGGTGGGACGACCTGGTGCGCTCATCGTTGCGTGACCGCCAGCGCTTGCGTGCACCCGGATGCGAATCGGTCGCGGCCTGCATGGACGTGACCTGCGCTTCGTGCTCGCCGATCAGGGTGGCGCGGGAGCGCCAGGGCAGCGAATCCCCATCTGCGCCGGTCCAGTCGACGTCGGCGGCGGCGTCTCCGTGGATCTGCTGCGCCGCGCGAATATCGTCGATGAGACTGCTCGTCTCGACGAGACGCTGCCGCACACTGTCCAGAAACGCCTCCAGGGCGCCCCCGTTGACGACCCGGGCGCCTGCCCGGTACAACCGCTCGGACACCGGGATCACGTGCTCGTCAACAAGGCGACGCCACGCCCCGGCGGCCGGCCACCGTACGGCTGCTGTGACCTGGGCATCATCAAGCCAGGCACGCAGTGCCGCTTCAACGGCCTCCGTGAGCTCGTCGGCGCCCTGGGGGACGATCAGGGTCTCAGGCACAGCGCACGACCTCGGGCATATGGTCGCCGAGCCTGTCGATCAGCGTCTCAGCCAGGAACTCGCGCGAATGCGGCAACTGATTGTCGATCAGGTAGTTCACGTACTCGGAGACCAGCGGCACCAGGCGCGGCATCGTCTCCTCCCACGATTCGTACGCGCCGCGCAGAATCTTCTCTTTCAACTCGGCCGTCACGGGCAGCCGCGTGTGCAGGTCGATCGTCGGGCAGTCCTTCAGGTCGGCCCGCACGCCGCGCGCAATGTTGCGCCGCAGCCGATTGTTCGCCCGGTCCAGAACCCGTAGAACAGCCGATTCAATCGCCGCGAGGACCGTGTCTTCGACAGACGACAGGGACGCCGTCACCGGCCGCTCAGGCTCGCCCGGATCATCACCCGAAGGCGTCGGCGGCCCGTCCTGCCCGACGGCCGGCACATCACCGGCCCCGCTCCCAGCGTCACCAGACGTCGACGGCGTGGGGCTGGGCTCAGCGCGGGGCGCCGGCTCGGTCGTCGTGAACCCGGGAACCGTGATCCCGATCGCCGGCAGAATCCACGGGGCCGCCGACGGGTCGGCGAACAGCACCCGCTCCAGGATGATGCGGCGCCGCTCGCTGCCCTTTGGGATGACGGACTCGTCGAATCCGTTGAACGTCGCCCACGCCTCGTCGGTCATCAGACCCTGCGCGTGTGCGCGGTCGGCCGCCTCGGACCGGTCCGGCTTGATCGTCAGGTCGGACAGGTCGGCCGCGAAGACGAGCTCGTTCGGATTCTCAACGCCGAGCTGCCGCCATCGGGGCCGCCCATACCCGGTTGTCAGGGCGGACGTGATGACGTCGGTGCGCGGCTCAACCGACACGGTCACGGCCTGGTCGACGATGACGTACGCGTTCCAGTGGTTCGACTCGCCGAGCCCGAGAACGATCTCAGGCGGCAGCCCCATCGACGACGCCATCCGCCGCAGGTACTGCTCAAGAAGCTGGGTCGCCTTCTCATCGAGAGGCGACGCCATGTTGATCCACGAATCCTTCGTAGGCAGGTCCTCTTTCGGCCCGACGAGGATGATCGGCACCACGGACGAGACGAGACCCCGGTCCGTCATCGGCGCAACCATCGCGTCCTCAAGTGCGCCGACCACATCGCGCGAGCGCACAGGGTTCGCGGATCCCTCGGACGCCGGCATCTCGACCGAGAGCGTGTCGGCCAACGGCAAGATGCCGTTCCCAGCGAGCCGGGACTCGCCGATCGCCGTCGTTCTCGACGTGAGCGCGATGATCGTGCGAAGGATCGGCTCCATCGCCATGATCGGCGAGTCTGCGCGCCACGCCTGCACGGGGTCCGGGTACCAAATCCGCAAGGCCTTCCCCGTCGCCGGCACCCATTCCGAGGTGTCGACCTGTACCTCGATCTGGCCGGCCGTTGAGCGGATCTCCAGGGTTGAGCAGGCGGCCCATATGTTCTCGCCGCTCTCCGGGTCTTTGTACGGGGTGAGGTAGGTCTCGCCGCCGCCTTCCAAGTGGGTGACGATCCGCTTCAGCATGTCCCCTTGGCTCGGCCCGGTGCCGAACAACTCGTCGAGGACAAGGTTTTCGCGCTCGCCGTCGACTTTGACGAGCCCGGCGGGGGTACGGCGTGCGACGTGAAGATCTGCGCGGCTGATCGAATTCGCGAGCCATTCGATCCCGCTACGCAGCTCGGGCACCTGCCGGTACAGATCCCACGGGCGCGCCCCCTCGCCGCGCACGGGGATGACTCCGGCGACACCGCGGGGGTCGAGCATCGCAGACGCGACTATGCGGCGCAGCGACTTCGTGCGGGTGCGCACAGGCCCGTCTCCTAGTCGTCGAGCCAGTTGGCGAGCACCGGAGCTGCCCAGGCGATCGATCCGGCGGTGAGGGGGAGCGCCCACCATGTGATGCCGGTCAGCCAGTGGGTGTAGGCGGCGGTGGCGGTGGCGGTGTAGACGCCGGTGCACCAGACGCAGATGAGTGCGGCTGCCGCGAACCGTGGAACCGGACTTTTCTGGGCGTCGAGAACAGCCCGCATAGGGGCCGTGATGGTGTCCCGCACCAGAAGTCGATTCAGCCTTGCCGACGTCAAGAGCGCGCCGATGAAGAATGCGAAGTCAGCCACCACAGGTCGAATAGTACAGACGGAAGTCAATTCAACCCCAAAGAAGATGGGCGACAGGGCAACACCCCGTCTGGCGTGGGGAAGTTGCCCCGCCCGCAGCCCTGCAAGCCCACGCTTTGATACACCCGCAATTAGACATGTGAATTGCCCGCTGGACTCAAATCCATAAGCGCGATTACTCTTGATCTACCAGTCGAACTGGCACTGTTGGCGCAAGGACCAAGTGCCGTCCGACTCATGCAACCGTTCGCCGTTTGGTGTCGAGTGTCGGGCAACGGGTCAATCTCCCATTGATCCGAAAGAGCCCTCCCTGATGACTCTCGATGACATCCTCGTGCAGCTCCGCGACGTCGACCCCGACCTCGGCGATGAAGAGCGCGCCTCCGCCCGGAAACTCCTCCTCAACGAAGTGCTGTCCGCCTCCGACGTCGACCTTCCCGCTCTCACTGCCGCCGTCCACGAGAAGGGCCGCAACGTCGACCCGTCGAGCGGCGACATCACCGAGGAAGCACTCGAAGAGTTCGGTCTCCTCGCCGAGGTCGGCGACGCCATCAACAACCGCGTAGCGAGCATCGAAGAGCAGCGGCAGAGGGAAGCGCGCAGCGCGCACGCCGCCCGCCTCGCCGAGCGCATCGCCGCGACGAAGATCCTCGAGGACCCGCCGGCCGAGCCGATCGCCGCATCCGCCAACATCTCCCCGCGGCGTGGACGCGGCGGCAGCGAACTCGTCCATGCGGCCCGCCGTGAAACCGTCACCATGGTCGCCGCGAGCGACATGCCCGGCTTCTTCTCCGGCCAGTCCATCGGCGACATGGCGCAGCTCACGGCTGCGGTCATCAGCCGCGCCCGATCCCTCTCCCGTTCGGGGTCGCGCCGGCAGGTCCCCCTCGCCACCCTTCAGCGGCAGGTACCTGAGACGCATCTGATTGGTGACGAGATGCGCGACTGGCAGCGCTTGGTCTCGGCCGCCGACGAGCGCCGACTTCCCGGCGGAAGCCTCGCCGCCTCGCTGCTGAAGCGGCAGCATCAGGTCACCGCGTCAACGCCGGTCCCCCCAGGTAGCGGTGGCTATGCGTGGTGTGCGCCGATGGAATTCCGCGACGAGCCCTGCGAGGTCGAGGGCAGCCTCGACGCGCTGCTCGACATCCCGACGATCGTCACCACGCGCGGCGGCGTCATGTGGCCGCAAACTCCCGACTTCACCGACCTCTATCAGCCGTTCTGTTTCAGCGACCAGGACGTGAGTGGCGGCGGGTACGACATTGAGAAGCCCTGCGTCCAGCTTCCTTGCCCGGATGGATGGGACGAGTGCCGCCTTCAGGGCTGCTCGCTGTGCCTGGAGACCGGCATCCTTCAGGCCCGGATCGACCCCGCGAGCGTGCAGCGCGCGATCACCGAACTCACCATCGCTCACCAGCGTCACCTGAACCGCATGCGGATCCAGGCGATGGAAGACCAGATCAACGCCATCTCCGGCGCGCACGTCGACCTGACCGACTGGGGAAGCCACGGCCCCGGCCTGATGGAAAGCCTCCTGTCGTTCGTCGAGCTCCAGGCCGAGCGGATGCGCACCCGTCGCCGCCTCGCCCTGAACACCACTCTCGAGGCCGTGTTCCCGCGCTACGCGCTCGGCGTCCTGCGCTCCGACCTGTCGAAGAAGAACGCCATCCAGGGCCGTTGGTCCATCGGCGAGCAGGACGTCATCACGTACCTGCTGAGCAGGGGAATCCGCCCCCAGTTCGTGTGGGACTGGCAGGACGAAGTCATCGGCGGCCACGCCGCGGTCACCGAGTGGCCCGACAAGATGACGTTCATGCTGTACAAGGCCGGCGCTTTCACAGCCGTCGCCGGTCCGAGCGTGCAGCTCGAAATGATCCATGACAAGTCGCTGCTCCAGAAGAACCGCGAGATCCGCCTGTTCGCCGAGGACCTGTGGTGCGTCATCCACCGCTGCGGCCCAGTGGCGAGCTTCACGGTCCCGCTGTGCCCGAACGGCGTCTCCGGCGGCCAGATCAACGACGGCCCGTGCCCGCCGCCCGCCACGGCCCCGGCAGCACCGTTCGCCCTGAACGCGGCTGGCGTCTCCACCGGTGGCGCACTGGCCCGCATGTAACCCGGCCCCACGAATCAAGGGGCCGCGATGTCCACACCACCGGAAGCACTCCGGTACCCGGTGGCCCCGCCGTCAGCAGTTCCTCGCCCCTTCGGCCTGCTCTCCGTAGCAGTCGAAGGGGAGGGGTCGCCAGCGGCGGGGCCCGCCCCGTGGGAGCGCGGGGTCGACTACTACAGCCCGCTGTGCAATCGCGCGACGGGCAGTCTCGAAGGCTGGTGCCCGGAACCGGACTTCGAGAAGGAACTGGTGCCCTTCGACCCGGTGAGGGTTGAAGGCGCTCCCTTCACTGTGACCTCGGGCAGCATCTGCACCGCGCCGAGCTTCGACGCCGAGGTCGAGGCCGAGGTGCAGCTCGCCCGAGGTGAGGCGTACCGGGTCGAGGAGCTGTTCTTCGCCGGGCAGCTCACCCGACCGGAACTCGCTGACCTCGGCGCGGCCTCGGACATCGCGTGCGCGCTCGGCGCCCTTGAGGCGTATGCGGCCAGCCACTACGGAGCCCGGCCTGTGCTGCATGCGCCCGTGGTCCTGTTGCCGCTGCTGTTCCGCGACCGCCTCGTCGAGCGCGACGGCGAGCGGATAGTCACCGGCTGGGGAACGCCGGTCGCCGTTGGCGCCGGCTACCCGCAGAGCGACCCGGCAACGCTGCTCATCACCGGCCAGGTCACCGCGTGGCGCACCGAGCCCTTCGTGAACAGCGACTTCAACGTCCGCAAGAACGAGCGTTTGGCCATAGCCGAGCGCACATACGTCCTGACCGCCGACTGCCTCGCGGCGGCGATCACCGTTCCCGGTTGTCCCGGAGGTGAGACACAGTGAGTACCTGCCTGATCCCCGCCAACTGGGAAGTCGTACGGATCACGCGCGTCGATGGCTGCGGCCGGCCCGTGTACGGCGAATGCAACGCCGTCGTGTCCCGATGCATCGCCACGATTCAGGATTCACCCCAGGTCGAAGAGGCCGAGCCGCGGACGCAGACCGGGTTCGACGGCACCCCGTGCTTCACGGCGCCCGGATGCGACACCGTCTCGTATCACGAACTTGAGATCACATGGTCCGAGATCTCGATCGACGGCTTCTCGATCCTGAACCCCGGCTACCGGATCACCCGCGACTCGACCGGCCAGGCGATCGGCATGTTCGCCAACAACAAGATCGACTGCAGCACTGGCTACGCGATCGAGGTATGGGCGTCCGCCGGCAGCGACTCGGACATCTGCACCGGCGAAACCGACGCCGAAGGAAGCTGGTACTACCGCGTGTACCCGTGGGTATCCGGCGCGACCCCGGGCGAGGTCACCATGGGCGGCACGGACGAGGTCGCGTTCCCCATGACCGGCCGCACCAAGTCCGGCAGCAGGTGGGGGCGCGGCCCGTATCAGATCACCCTGATCGACGGCGTCCCGAGCCCGCTGCCCGAGCCGTTCGACCCCGACGAGGACGAGCCGTACTGGGAAGGCCTCGTCACCTTGCCGCCACCCGAGCCTGACTGTGACTGTGTCGAGGTTGAGCGGCCGATCCCCGAGCCTGCAGCCCTCGTCATCACCGGCAACGCGCAGGAATCCCCGCGCTGCTCGGTCAGCCTGTTCGTCGACAACGACGGGCTTGGCCCGGTGGTAGTGGACTGGGGAGACGGTTCCGCGCCCCAGGAGATCGCCGAACTCACCACGGTCACGCACCGGTACCCAAACTGCGACTCGTACAGCTACAGCGGCGGCGACACGACACTCCGCGTATGCGACCAGCAAGACCCCGGGGTGTGCGCCGAGAAGACGTTCACCCTGCCGCTTCCGCCCGACGAGCCACAGATCGCGATCACCGACGCCGGCACACCGGAAGAACCGAACCGCGTGACCGCAACCGTCGTCCTGCCCCCGCAGGCGACCGGCGACGTGATCATCAACTGGGGCGACCGGCAAACCACCGAGGTCACCGCAGACGAAACCGGCGTCGTCGAGGCGCAGCACGTGTACCGCTACCCGGGCCGCTACCGAGCCTGCGCCGCACGCGCTGAACGTCCGACGATCAAGGGCTGCCAGGTTGTCACGGTTCCAATGAGCTACACCAAGGCCTGAACGAGACGGTGGAGGAGGTGGGCGCATGGCGCTCTCGGCACCTGGCGATCTGTGCGCCTGCCGGCCGTGGCCGATCGAGCCGTGCTGTTGCGACACGTGGCCCGAAACCTGGGACGAGATCAGCGGCCCAACCCTGCCTGATAGGCCGCTCACCGACGAAGAGCGCCGCGCGCTGAAAGCGCAGCGCATCGCCTCGGGCCGACTGCACATCCTGACCGCGTACCGGTGGGGCCTGTGCGAGGACTTGGTCCGCCCGTGCGGCCCGCAGTCCTGCCGCAGACCCATCCAGCGCAGCCCGTACGGATACGGGTACGGCGGCGTCCTGGCCCCGTACGTGTCGGGCGGGACCATGTTCAACGGCGGGTGCGGGTGCGGCTGCTCCCCGTGCGAGGTTGGTTGCGCGATCGTGCTGCCAGGGCCGGTGAACGAGGTCCTGGCCGTCACTGTCGATGGCATCGAACTCGAACCGGAGGTGGACTACTTCGTCAACGCCGAGGGCGCCCTCGTGCGCGCCGAAGGCTGCTGGCCGCACTTCCAGAACATGCGGCACGCCTGCGGCGAGGAGAACACGTTCTGCGTGCGCTACCTGCGCGGCATCAACCCGGCCGCCGACCTTGACGCGATCCGGGCCGTCTCCCATCTGGCGTGCGCCCTGTACACCGACATGTGTGGCGGGACCTGCCCCAGCCTGAAGGGCGTCGCCTCGATCACCCGCGGCGACGTCACGTGGGAGAAGCAGCCCGGGGCGCGAGACACAGGCGTCGAGCCAGCCGACGAGTGGCTTGACCTCGTCAACCCTCGGCGCGTGGCCCAACTCCCGTACGTTCGCTCGCTCGACCTTCCCCGCTGGATTTTCCGCGGTGCCTCGGAGTGCCGCCGCGAGAAGCAGCCGGAGCCTCGTTGAGTACCCCGCCCGCCCCCGTCGAGGGGGATCCGCGCGCGGAACTCCTCGTCAAGACCATCCTCGAATGCCTCTGCACCACCCTCGCCGAAGCCGGCCGCGCGGTGTGCTGCTGCACGTGGATACGCCGCGACCGCACACTCATGCCGCAGGCGTGTGACTGCTCCTGCGGTGGTGGGCAGGGCGTGGCGTGGGTGCGGATCGCGGAGCGCCGTTACGACCGGCAGGTGACCCGCTCGACCGGCTTCAACGGCAAGAACTGTGGCGTGCGGTTCGTTGAGGAGTGGACCGTCGAGATCGGCGTCGCGCGCTGCTGGCCTGAGGGCGAGAACGGCATGTCCTGTGAGACCGAGTTGGAGGCCGCGGCCGATGGCGCATGGGACGAGGACCTGCTCATGCAAGCGCTGCTGTGCTGCGAGCCGCTGGAGAAGTACTCGATCGTGCCGACCGTGACCCGCACCCTGGGCCCACAGGGCGGATGTATCGCCTCCTACGCCACCGTGACCGTGCAGCCGGGCACCCGACCCAGAGGCTACGGATAGCGGCGCCGCCCACTGTGCGTGCTGGGCATACCGAACGCCACCGCCCGGCGGCTGTCGAGTTATTGAAACTCCTGAACACGACGACGAACGCCCGTCTTGCGGGTGAGTCTGGCTGTTCAGGTTGCGTGATCATGTTCCTTTCTGACAGGAGACAAAGTGACCCGACTCAAGAAGTTCGCCATCGCGGGCGTCCTGGCTGTGGTGACTCTGAGCGCCACAGCCAGTACCGCTTCGGCGCACGACAACGGAGACCACGCGCCGCACAGCACCGCTCCTGTGGGCGGACTCATCACCCTCAACGGTGACGTGAACATCTTGAACGACGCGTGCATCGCGCCGTGGCATTGGGACGGTCCGGTCCAGGTACTGACCGACAACGCCCCGTACCAGGCGTGCCAGGACGAGGGCGGCGTGCAGACCGACGCCCCCGCAGTCGACCTGAGCCAGCCCCCGCGGCCGTTGCCGATCCTGTTCGGCTGACCCCCTGACCGGGCGCGGGCTCTGCACTCGGCGCCGCAGAGCCCGCGCCCACACACTTGGAGGCCGCCCTGTCCAGCCCCTGGCCGGCCGCAGGCCGCTTTCCCCACACCGTCTGGCTGCGCTAGCCGCGGCGTGTCGACGAACCCGGCGTCACAGCGCGCCGCACGAAGCACAGGGGACACCGTGATCAAAGGGATCGATGTCAGTGACTATCAGGGGACCGGATTCTCCACCAGCGGTCTGGCCTTCGTGATCGTCAAGGCCACCGAAGGACGCTCCTACATCAACCCGAAGCAGTCCGCCCAGGCGAAACGAGCCCGCGACGCCGGATGCGTGGTGGGTTTCTACCACTTCCTGTGGCCCGGCAACATCCAGGCCCAGGCCAGGTATTTCGTCGACAAATGCGCCTCAAGAGAAGGCGACATGCTCTTCGTGGACTGGGAGAACACCTCGTCCGGCACCCGCGCCTCGGGCGCGGAGAAGGACGCCTTCATCCGCGAGGTGAAGCGACTGCGCGGCAGCACACACCGGGTGGGCCTGTACTGCAACCGCGACTTCTGGCTCAACCACGACACCACCTCCTACGCGGGCGACGCCCTGTGGATCGCGGTCTACAACGGCCGTCCCGGCGAGCCCGGCATCAAGGCCCACTGGCTCTTCCACCAGTACACCAGCACTCCGATCGACACGAACGTCGGCCGGTTCGCGGACCGTTCCGCCCTGCGGAGCTGGGCAACCGGCGCGGGATCAGCCACGGAGGACGACGACATGCCCAAATACGTGAACCTGGGTCTCGACAAGCCGTACACCATCCGCCCGGGCCAGAACTGGGACGCGATCGAGTTCACCAAGGAGTGGACCGACGAAACCGGCGACCACGCCGGCGACGGCTCGGTCTTCGCCCGCGGCCCGGCCCGCTACACCGGTCAGCTCTCCCTCGTCCTGCAAGGCGTACCGGTCGGCGCACAGGTACAGGTGCGCCAGTCCGAAGTGGACTCCGCGGAGAAGTACGTGGTGGACCATCCCATCGCCGAGGTCATCGGCACCGAAGGCGGCACCTATGCCGTGATCCCGCTCACCGGCCGGGTCGGCAAGGGCCGCGGGATGCGGGTGCGCGTCAAGGGGTTCCAGGACTCCCCGATCACGATCACATCCGCCGTCCTCAAGGTCACGGTCTGGAAAGAGAGTTAGCCGTGGCTACCCCTGTCGAGGCGAAGGCCCAGGCTGCCACATGTGTCTCGTTCGTCGTCGGTATCGCGGTCCTCAATGCCGTCGTCACTGCCGTGCTCATGGCCTCTCCGGCCAGCAGGTCAGACACACCGTGGCAGGGCAGTGAGACGTAATGCCCCAAGAGTCTGAGGCCGTCGCTGTCGTTCTCGCGGAGCTACGTGGAGAGATCGCAACGGGCCTCGCTCGGATTGAAGGCCGCCTGGCCGTACTTGTGGAGCGATCACAGCGCGCCGAACGAGACATAGCCGAGCTCCGAGCAGCCACGGAGGAAGAGGTGCGCGGAGTGCGGCAGGAGACCACCGAGGAGATCGCGGATCTCCGCGCGCAGATCGCGGCACTGCAAGCTCGCAGGTGGCCGCTGCCGACCATCGGCGTGCTCACAGGCGCCGGCGCCCTGCTGGTGAGCATCTGGGGCATCGCCTTCCGATAGACCGCCGAAGCGGCACACCTCACACCTCGCCCTCGGCGACGCCAGGCTGCGAGGACGCAAAGCGAGCCCGCGTACGGAGCTCTTGAGGGTGAGGATCCACTCGGTGAGTCCGCGGTGTACGGCGCACCCTCCGACATGCATACGCGAGCAATCTCGGTGCGGCGTGAGCATTTCTGAGCAACACCACAGACGGCCGGAGAAATACCGAGCAATACAGCCTGTAGTGACCTACTTCACTTTGTAGCGTGCTGGTCATGGCCTCAAAGAGATCCACCCGGCCAGGCGTGCACCCTGGCACGACCTGGCTTCTGAACTGCGCTGCCGACCCTGTCGCCTGTCAGCATGCATGGACGATCGCCCAGCCCGCGCCCATCATGATCGGCTCGTGCTGGGCGGTGGTTGAGGCACCGCTGGTGGAAACCGTGCGCGTCCTGTCCCGGCTCGCCCGTGACAGGCGGGGACCGGTTCTGGCCCACTCGGAGGCGCAGCTCGCCTGGTGGCTAGTGCCCACGGACGTTGATGACGCCGTCGAGGACATTCCCCAGTTGAACGTTCTCACGTCACGCAGGGACCTTTTGTGCCCTCCAGTAGACAGGGCTCTGGAAAGCCGCTTCTGGCTGGAGTTGCCTGATGGATCCGGACGGCTCACTGATCCAGCTGTCCTTGGCGCGGCGTTCGGCCCGGCCGCACCGCTGCTGAGCGCGCAGGCCTGTTCATGACTTCCGCCTCAGCCATGACCCGTATGCAGACCAGTCGTGCTCGACCATCGTGGGAGACAAAGTGTATAACCGTGATCATTTCTCCAATCCGCCGGGCAGGCGCTTCGGTGCGCTCGCCCTGTTCCTCAATAGGAGGAAGCATGCGCTCATCGTAGAAAAGAAGGACAAGACTGGCCCGGCACGCTGGGGCCTGCCAGGTGGCTGTGCCGAAGAGAATGAGGACGTACGCCTAGCCTGCCAACGGGAAGTTAAAGAAGAAACAGGGTTGAGCATCCCCGTTCCCCAGCAGGTCTTGGCCGTCCATCAGATGCTCGCCGAAGGCGACTCAAAAGAAGGTGTGAACTTCGTTTTCGACTGCGGCCTGTGGCCTGAAGATACGCAGGTCACTCTCGGCCGCGAGTTGATCTCCTATCGATGGGTTCCTCGTGACGTGCTGCCTGGCCTGGTCGCGCCGTACACCAAGTGGCGTGTCACTACCGCCCTGGACCATCTGGATGCTCCTGGCCCCGGGGTGTTATTCCTCGTCGGCCATGTCCAGCCCCAGGGATAACCGAACTTCGTCACCGTCCCGCACGCGAGATGGTTTTGTATACGAGTCTGAAATCAGCGCAGGAATCGATAACTCGATTCTTTAGCTCTCTCAGCTGCCCCGCCCACTGACCAGGCACGCACCCCCCGTTGTGTGTCGACCGTCAGTGGGCGGGACTCCCCGGCAGGCTGGCGTCTACCTGGCCACGCACTGACCCGCAAGCCCTTGCCCGAAAGTGAGGCCCCTGCCAACAGCCCTATCAAGCCACAACATGATTCTGCGGCGATTCTCCAGTCGACTTCGCGCCCACTTCAGACACAAACAAGAGGCAGACCACACGTGATCCGTTTTGTCACCTACAACCTGCTGAATGGCGGCATTGATAACGCAGGCCCCACCTCGGAAGAGCGTCGCATCAGCCAGGTCAACATCCTCAAACCCTTGCAAGCAGATGTCCTAGCGCTCCAGGAATGCACCGGCTGGGAAGATCGGGACTGGTGGCGTCTATATTGGCTCGCCCAGCAGCTCGACCTGGTCGTGTTCGACAAGGTACAGACCCTGCGCCGCACTGGAATGAGCAGCCCGAACTGGACGGTGCTGCTGTACCGGCCGGAGCGACTGCGTGCCGTAGGCGGCACACCATACGTGGGCCATGGAGCTCTCCAGCACGGTGCTATCCGCGCGTTGTTCGTCGACCGTGATAACGCGGACGAGGAGTACCGCATCCATGCCACCCACGCGGCCTGGACGGACGGCGGAACGCGGCTTCACGAGTCGCGGTGGTTCACCGATTGGGCTCAAGGTCGCTCCCTCCTCTTGGGCGACCTCAATTCGGACCTGCCCACGGCCCCGGAACCGAACTGGTCCAACATCCCGCAGTACTTGCACTCGCGCTACCGGCTCGTGCTACCAGACGGCAGCTATGGCCGCGCCGACCGTCGCAGCACCGGCAACCTCCTCAACGCCGGATACGTCGACCCCGCCGCGCACATGGGCCTCAAGCCGGCTCCGACCACTGGCTACTGGTACCCCAACGAGCCCGAACCGCAGAGCCTGGACCACATCCTCCTCGGTGCCCAGCTCGCGGACGACGCCAGGGAGCACTGGACGGTCGATACCGAAGAGGCGCGCGGTGCCTCAGACCACCTGCCCAAAGTCCTGGTCCTGGCCGCATGACATCCTGAGTGGGGTGTCGCGCCTCGGTTCGCCCGAACCCGGTGAGAGACCAGGCGCGGCTGCCATCATCCAGCTCCTGGGCATGACCACGCGTCTTTCGTCGTGTCAACGGAACAGCGAGACAGCAAGGTCCTGTTGTCGCTGCACGCACGCTCTCGACCTGTCAGCCGCACCGCGGGCGGGACGCGAACTGGCCCTGTTCCAGGTGGTCGTGGGGCGAGGCAGGTGGCTCGTCGCGTGTCTTCTCCGGCGACTGTGTGTGGCGGAAATCGGCCACTGGAAAGCGCGGACACTCCGCGTGTGCGACTTCGTCTCGCTGCGTTGGCGCGCCATAGTAAAAGCGGCCCCGATCCATGCTCCGCAAGCTGTCATCGGGGCTGGTGGGAGGCCCGGCAGGACGCTGCCGGGCCTTCTCTCTGCCTCTGGATATGCTCCCGTTGGTGCTCCCGCGGGAGCACCAACGTGTGCCCAGCCGGGATGATCCGGACCGGGGCGGGCTGAGGTGGGCCGGTTCTCGCAGGCCAGAGAAACGCCGCAGGTCAAGCGGGGTTCCGGGTCGGGTTCAAGTCCGGTTCCGGGCACAACCGTCACGACGGGTCCTCACCTGGGAAAACGTCTGGATAGGGCGCAAGGACTTATCCCGGGTGGGAGCACAGCGGGAGCGCACTTCGCTAGTGTCACCACATGGCGTACATAACAGCCCGCAAAAACGCCGCCGGAGGGGTCACCAGCTGGCAGGTGAAGTGGCGCGAGGGTGGAGGTCGCACGGCCCCGCAGCAGACTGAGAGATTTGACGACGAGGCGTCCGCGGTCATCTTCCGCGACGCGGTCAACGAGCACAGCCAGCACTGGCCACCCGGGTGGGTGAAAGGGCAGGGCTACATTGACCAGTCTGCCGCCCAGCCGGACGAGACTCGGTACCGCTTCCGCAACTACGCCAGAGAGTCGATCGCCAGCCGCACGGGAGTGGAGGAGCACTACCGAGCCGCCTGCTACCGGGACCTGGAGCGGTGGCTCCTGCCGACGTTCGGTGAGTGCGATGTCCGCAGCGTGGAGCACTTCTCCAGCGCCACGATACGCGCGTGGGTACGTTCGCTGGAGCAGGCGAAGATCTTCAAGGGACAGCGCCCGAAGACCGGTGAGCCGAAGTGGCGGAAGATGAGCCCGAAGACTATCCGTAACCTTCACGGGTTGTTGAGCAGCATCCTGGAGGAGGCTGTGAAGGAGGAACCGCCGCTACGGGCCCGCAATCCCTGCGAGTTGACGCACCTGCCCCGTGCGGACGACGACGGCGCAGATGGGTCCGAGGATGTCGAATTCCTGACGCCGGATGAGGTCGAGGCAGTGATCCAGTGCATGGTCCGGCGTAGTGACCAGCTGCTGGCGCGGATCAAGTACGGCACTGGCATGCGTTGGTCGGAGATCACCGCGCTCGGGCCCGTGTCGCTGGAAGACTGGGAGAGCTCCCGGCCGAAGCTGCGTGTGAAGCGAGCCTGGAAACGCGACGGGCATGGTGGCTACTACCTCGGCACGCCGAAGTCGAAGCGGGGCCGACGCAGCATCCGCGTCTCCCCAAGCGTGGTTGAAGCCGTGCAAGAGCTCGGCGGACCAGCCCATGAGGGTGAAGACGCTGAGCGGCTGTTCTTCACCGGTGAGCAGCAGCAGCGGCTGCACTACTCGACGTTCCACGACCGGTGGCAGCGGGCCGTGGCGCGTGCGAAGGCGCAAGGGCTGCTTCTGGGGTACAAGCGCCCTACGCCACATGATCTGCGGCACAGCCACGCCGCCGTGCTCATCTCCGAGGGCCGTGGCCTGACCTACGTACAGCGCCGCCTTGGACATGAGTCGATCAAGACGACCAGTGACACGTACGGCCACCTGCTACCGGAGGCGGACGATGAGGCGATGGATGCGATCGAGAGGTCTCTTGGTCGCGGTCCGGCCGGTGGGCAGCAGGATACGGCACAGGCGGAGTGTGTAGACCGGTCGCGGGTCCATGTCGTGCACGTTGCTGGTGGGCATGCGGTGGCGTTCTGGCAGCATGCGGAGGCGCAGGCGACCGCCGAGCAGTGGCAGCTTGACACGGGCCAGGAAGCGCGATTGGAGACATGCGTGGCGGACTGGTGGCGTCGGCAGCACGGTAATGGGGTCAAAGACGTGCGGGGCACTCTGCCGGGCCGAGTACGTGTGTGGGAGCTCGGTCCGACCGTTTATGCGGCGAACGGGACAGAACATGTCACGTCGCCGCGAGCACACGAGCTGCGAGACCGGTGGGTGTGGGACTGGGAAGAGGGCTACACCCGGGAGCCCGCACTGATCCGTGCCGAGCGGGTCTCAGAGCACGGCGAGACGGAGGCCGCAGCGTGGGGGTGCGACGAGCAGGCCGTGCGGCGCGCGTATGAGGAAGCCCGCGCAGAGGCTCTGCGGATCTGTGCGCTGAACCCGTCCGCCGCTCGCAGTAGCCCGAGAGGTCCACTCAGCGGCCGGTGACTGCTTGCCCGGGGCCGGCGTTCGACCGGACCCGGGCGTCCTCGTTGCATGCCATTGCCGCACTGGTCATTCGGCCAGCAGCGGAGAACGACGTGAGCGCCTGGCGCTGGCGCAGGAGCTGCACTACCACCTTGTTGTAGTCGGCCATGACTTCGGCATGCTCGGCGAGCAGGGCAGCGTGGGCCTTGCGCGCCTCGGCGAGCTTGATGACGCAGCTACGTGCGTACTGCGCTGCTGCAAGAGAGATGCAGACGATGAGAGACATGCAGCCCGCGAGGGGCAGCAGGTAGCGGATCGAGCCTCTATCAGGGATGCCGTCGTTGATCACGATCATGAGCGCCATGCCGGCGACGATGCCGCTGACTGTTGCGATCGTGATCTTCATCGATGGTGCCCCCTGTTCTACAGCCCCCCGGCGTCGCCACGCTCACTTTGATCAGCCCTGTGCTGAAGGCTGATTGCCTGCTCAATCGTGTTGATCAGCATGCTGCGGATGCTGGGGTCGGTGATGCCCCATGCGTCCGCTGCTTCCTCCGGGGATAGCGGCTGTGATCGTGTGGTGACCGAGGGTACATCCAGATTGGATGCTTCTGGCCACGAGTGGGCTGAGATCACTCCTGCTGAGAGCAGGAGGTTGCGCACGTCGACGTTGAGGGCGCTGGCGATGGCCTCGTACTGGTGCGGCATGGGCAACGTCTTGCCGTCGAGCATCCGCGACACAGCGGACTGGCTCATGGCAGGGATCGCATTCACAAGGGCTGCACGGCCGCCGGCGCCGGGGCGCAGGTCGTAGCCCGCTTGTATGGCTAGGTCGGATACGAGTCTTCCGAATCGGGCCGCGACAGATTCGCCAGAGAGTGTGTCCATGCTCCGCATGCTTGGAGGCTAGCGCGCATGCATGCATGAGCGGAATGCATGCATGCATGCATTATTCCTGGTCAAGTGGCTTTTTCCTGGATTTCCGCAGGTAGAACACGGAGTGCACCAGTGCCCAAGCCTAAAAAATAGCACTAATGGCGACGCGGGAGTGTGAGTTGCATGCACGCATGCATATGACTAGGGTCACTAGCATGCATGCATGCATAACGTGCATGCATGCATGCATGACTTATGAGGAGTGATCCCGTGTCCGCACCATGTCTCCACACAGACGTCCTCTGTGAACAGGCCAGGAAAATCGGCGACCGTACCCACCGCGCCATTGCTCTCAGGGCAGGCGTGGAACAGTCCACGATCACCCGCCTCCTGACGGGGCGCACCACGCCGACTGCGGCGACCTTGGTTGCGCTTCGGCAGGCATACGGCGTGAGTCTGGACGACCTGCTGCCCACCAACGCCGACGCGGTGGTGCCCGCAGCATGAGGGGGAGCTACTGCCGCTGTACGGCGGTGCAGAACTTCGACTACGACGAGGCCGCAGCCAAACTCGGCTGCAAGAGGCGCTTCCTGGAAGACAACATCTCCCGTCTCCCGCACCAAAAAATCGGAACGTCCGTCGCCTTCTGTGACTGTGAACTCGCCCTCATCCAGGCAATGCACAGCGTGATGCCACCCGAGGCGCTGGCCCTGATCCAGACCTCGAAGCGGGCCTTTCCCGCCAGCGCGGCGGCCGAGATCACACAGCACACGGCCAGTTCCGTCTCGGCGCTCGCCTCTCTGCGCCCTTCTCGGAGTCGGCGGCCACACGCCGTCTCCTGACCGGCGGGGCAGCCCGGACCGTGCCGGGTCCAGGCAGCCCCTACAGCAACCCACCACACCGAAAGGCAGGCCGCTGATGACCACACAGCGTACTGACCACACCCCGCGACACCCCGACGCCACCTACGACACCGAATGCCGCGTCCAAACCATCATCGACGACCAGGCGCTGCCTGTAGGCAGCCTCACTGTGCGCGTCGAGGGCGTGTATGTGACGACACGCTCCGTCCACGACCTTGGTCCCTGGCGGGCAGCGCTCGGCGGAACTGTCACCGTCATGCCCGCGGAGTCGAACCTTGAGGTGTGGACGCTGCACACCCGTGGACAACGCACCAGCATCTGGGTCTCCTGCACCGCACCGGCCGGTGAGCTGGTCGACGACGACCTCCGCAGCTGCGTCATGACCCCGAGCACTCCGGTCGACGGCCCGTGGCGCATCGGCGTGACAACACTTCCCACTGGCGCTGGACTCGACATCTCCCACTACCTGACGGGAGTCGTCACGCGCCTTGCACAGGCAGCCGAGGAGGACCCTAAGAGCCTGCTCGCGGAGCTTCTGGAGATCGCGGCCTTGGCGCGCTCCGCTGGGGCACAAGGGTCTGACAGTCACGCGGCGCACGAGCGGGATGAACGCGTGGAGCGGCTGCTCGATGAGATTTCGGGCGGCGGCGTCCTGTCGGTCTACGGGGCGCAGGTTGGCCGGCTTGCCGACCGACTGCGTGAGGTGGGCGCGTCCGTATCGGGCCGGACGGCGGTGGCGGCATGAACACCGAGCTGGTGAAGACCGCTACAGGCGTGATCACCCGCGCGCAGCAGCGCGGCACGGTCACCCCGGCAGGGTTCGCGATCGCCCTGGATGCGGCGCAGCTGCTCCAGTCCCCGGAGGCGGCCGAGCAGGTCTGGGCGGATGCGCTGGAGCTGGGCGCCGTCGCGGTCGAGGAGATGCAGCACACCCGGGACGCCGAGGTCAATGACCTGCTCGGCGGGCTGGACGGCCGGACCGCCGTGGAGCACGTCACCGCGCACAAGGCAGCCGCCCTGCTGCGGAAGATGGCTGGCGAAGGCCGGGCCTTCCCAGCCCCGGACCGTGATCGGCTCGCGGCGCTCCTCGCTCACCACGCCGACACGCTTGCAGTCCGACTGCGAGCAGCGGCGATGCCGGGGGCCGCCAAGCACCTCACCGCGCACGCTGATGCGCTGACCGCCGACGAGGAGTCTGTGGAGACCTCCGCGCTCCTCGACGACATCATCACGTTCCCGACCCCGGCTCCCTTCCGGAACGGGCAGCCTGCGCCGGGCACGTGCGGGCGTGCGCGGTCGACGGGCCAGCCGTGCCCTGACCATCCGGTGGTGCCGTCGGAGGTCGAGCAGCTGCGCGCGGAACTTGTGAAGGGTGCCGGAGCGAACGTGGCTGCCACCGGCGAACTGCGGCGCCTACGGGCCCGGGTCGCGGAGCTGGAGGCTGAGCTCCGGATCGGTTCACCGTGGAAGTGCCCTGCCTGCGGCAAGGGGAACGACCGAGACGTCTGCGTGATCTGCGAGACCTACCGGCCGGAGCCCGACGAGGAGTCGGTCGCCTGCGAGCCGACGGAGAAGGCGGCCGACGCGTACCCGCCTTCGCTGCCGTGGGCCGCGCTCATGGACCGCGAAGACCTGGCCGGGTTCCTCGATGAGCTGGCCGCGTCCGCCATCACGCACGCGTCGGCTGAGACGGCCCTGGGCGAGGTTGAGGCGACGTGCGGCCGGTGGCGGGTGATCGCGGAGGCGCAGCACGCGCACAACACCGCGCCCGGTCCGGACGGGGACGAGATGCCGGATGGGATCACGCGGCTGATCGCGCCGACTCAGGTCCTCCGCGACGAGGCGGCGGGTGAGCGGTCGTGACGTCGAAACCGATTGGCAACCCGCGCCGGATCGCCGCAGAGCATGAGGCCGCGTACGGCTCCGTATGGGCCCTGCGTCCGTGGCGCGCTGGCCGTTCGCTGACGCTCAGCGCTGACGCGTTGCGCGCGCTCGGCCAGGTCCGCCGGGGTGAGGTGCTGGTAGGCCTGGAGGGGGCGCGCCGGATCGCCGCCCGGCACGAGGAGGCGTACGGCGACGTGTGGGCCCGGCGTCTGGCCGAGCCTGGCGCCGACCCGCACGGCTCCGAGAACGCGCCGGCGCCCCGAGCCGAGCCCCGCGGCCGGCATCGGAGGGCAGCATGAGAGCCCGCGACGACATCCAGAAGTACGTCCGGCTGCTGGCCGACTCTTGGACGCCTCCGTCAAAGACGGAGGAACGCGTCGAGCAGGTGTACAACGCCGTGCGCACCGAGGTGCTGAGCGACGTCGATGCGCGGCTCGCCGCGATGACGCTGCCGGAGCACCTGAAGGGCACCTTCAACGCTGGGTCGTATGCCGACGCGTGGCGTGACTGCCGGAAGGTCGTCCAGGAGTTGGCGGGGACGCCCGGCACCGAGCCCGAGGAGAAGGCCACCGCCTCGGCGGCGACGGCCACTCACCGACCGGCTGCCGAGACGGCGCCGCTCACCATCTACCGCGCCGGGCACGAGTCCATCGTCATGGGCCTGTACACCACCCGCCAGGCTGCATACGAGCACTGCGAGGCACACGAACTCCGCGACGACCCTGTATCGCCCATGTCCTGGAAAGTCGACGAGGACGGTGTCGCTGAACTGGTCCGCCTGCGTATCCCCCGCTCCCCCGGCGCGGAGTCGGCAACGGGCTACTTGGTGACGCCGCTGGAAGTCGCCTCCGAGTACGACGAGGAGGCCGACGAATGACGACCACCGTGCAGGCCGGGACCACCACGGTCCCGGCCGCCGGGCTCCGTCCGGCCATGTCCAACACTCAGGCCGGACCGTCTGCGGGACGACGCAACCGCGCCAAGAAGCGCGAGCTGCCGACCGGTCCGGACCGCATTCCCAAGCCTTCCCAGGGCTGGTACCGCGACAAGGTCACCGGCGAGAAGTACCGGCGTGTCACCACGATTCTCGAACAGGGCTGCGCCAAGGGCGACGCCCTGACCATCTGGGCCGGGAACATCACCGCCGAGACCGCGATGGCGCACCTGCCCCAGCTCGTCGCCGCCCGGACGCCCGAGCAGCGTGCCGAGATGACGACATGGTTGAAGCGGGCCCACGTCCGCAAGAAGGACGAGCGGCGTGACGTTGGCTCCGCGGTGCACAGGCTGATTGAAGCTGACGTGCTGGGCGAGCCCGTTCCCGAGGAACTGCTGGACAACCCTGAGTTGGCACCGTTCCTTGAGCACTTCTTCAGGTTCGTCGATGAGTGGCAGGTCACGTTTGAGGCGTCCGAGATGGTTGTCGGCAACCGCACCTGCGGGTATGCCGGAACGCTCGACTACCTGCTGCGTTCGCCGCTGATCGCCGCCGAGTTCGACGTCCCGGCCGCGACCGTGTTCGTCGGCGACACCAAGACTGGCGGCGAGCTGGACGTCAAGGGCGTGTACCCCGAGGCCGCTCTCCAGATGGCCGCATACCGGCGGGCCGAGGTGGCGTGGCTGCGGGATGGCTCAACAGTGCCGATGCAGGCCGCGCACACCACGGGCGTGGTCCTGCACCTGAGGCCGGAGGGCTTCCGGCTGCTCCCGGTCGTGTGCGACGACGACGTGTTCGCCGCGTTCCGAGTGATCCAACAGGCCGCCGAGTGGGCCTCCGGCCTGTCAAAGAAGGTCATCGGGTCGGCCTTGAAGTTGCCCGCTCCAGGAGAGGGGACGGCCGCGGCGTGAGCGATATCAACTTGTCCATCCTGAACCAGGACACCACGTGGACGGACGCCTCCGGCACCGTCCACCAGATCGCCGACATGGAGCCGCGCTACTGCCGGAACGTCGTCGCGTTCCTGGAGCGGCGCGTGGATCAGATCGCAATCCTGCGGAGCCTGTCGATGACCCGCACCCGACTGCCCGACGAGGACACCCAGGCGTACCTCGACGTTACGGGGTCGATCGACCGCGAGTACGAGCGCATGGCCGACGACCCGCTCGCCTGGCTCAACGACCAGCCACTGCTCAAGGCCCTGCGAGTACGGGCCACACAGGGGGACTGAATGCCCATCATCGACCTTCAGCGCCGCATGCGACAGCTCGGCGAGATCCGCATCGGACACGTCGTGCCCACCGGCAGGACCCGCCGTGACGGAAAGCCGGGCACCCGCCCGGCCAAGCTCGACAAGTTCCGTTTCACCTCGCCCTCGCGGGAGATCCTGGCCCAGGTCGCCGCCCTTTATGGCGGCGAGGTCAAGCCGTGGACGCCCGCGAACGGCGGTCCGAGCGAGTTCGAGGTGTACTCCACCACTAACCGGCTGCCTGTCCTCATCCCTCCGCGGGGCGCCGTCTCCCAGTGGTACGAGCTGTACGCCGGCTCGAAGTGCCAGCGCCGCTGTGATGGCGTCACCGAGCACAAGCGCGACCGGCCGTGTATGTGCGACCCGGACGACCGCGAGTGCAAGATCACGACCCGCGTCAACGTGATGCTGCGCGACGTGCCCGCGCTGGGGCAGTGGCTCCTCGTCTCCAAGGGGTTCTACGCGGCCGTCACCCTGCCCCCGGCGGCCGAACTGCTGGCCCAGGCCGGCGGGTACGTCGCCGGGTGGCTCGGCATGGAGGAGAAACTTGTCCAGCGCGACGAGGGGCCGGCCCGTTTCATGGTTCCCACGCTGGACGTGGAGATCACCCCGGCTGCCCTTATGGAGGGCCGCATCACCGGCGGCACTGCGGCGATCGCCAAGGATCCGGAGCGTGTCGCCATCACCGGTGGCCGCCCGGACTACGCCGCGCTCGCCGAGGTCGCGAACACGGCCGATGAGGTGGGCAAACTGTGGACCCAGGCGGTCGACGCCGGGCACATGGACGACGCGCTCGCTGCGGTCCTCAAGGCCCGCGGCGCCGAGCTGCGCCGCGCCAACGAGGTCGGGAAACCCGGCCCTGAGCAAGGCGATCCGGTGCTCGACGAGGACGGCGCCGTGGAGGCCGAAGTCGTCGAGGACGACGACACCGAGGGCGTCTGGTTCCAGATCATTGCTGCCGCCGGGCCGAGAGGATGGACTACTGACGAGGTAGAGCAGCAGTTCGCTCAGCGTAACGCCGGCCTCATGCCCGCCACGGCCTCGGCCGAGAAGCTGCGCGCGTTCCTCGCCGCGGTGAAGGCTGGTGAGGTCGCATGACCTGGCACACCGGAAGACTCTGTGGTTTCGACTTGGAGACCACAGGTACGGACGTCGAGCAGGACCGTATCGTCACCGCCTGCGTCGTCCAGGTCGGCGGCAAACAGCCCACCGCCTCCTCCACGTGGCTCGCAGACCCGGGCATGGAGATCCCCGAGGGCGCAGCGCGCGTCCACGGGATCACCACCGAGAAGGCCCGCGTTGAGGGGCAGCCTGCGGGTGAGGTCGTCCAGCAGGTCGTCACGGCGCTCGCGCAGGTTGTCCTCTCGGGGATCCCCGTGGTGGCGATGAACGCAGCGTTCGACCTGACGATGCTCGACCGGGAAGCACGCCGACACCGGGTGCAACCGCTGGTCGACAGCGTCGGGGACACGCTGCGAGTCATCGACCCGCGTGTCCTGGACAAGCAGGTCGACCGCTACCGGCGCGGCGGCCGGACCCTGACCGACCTGTGCGCGCACTACCAGGTGACGCTCGACGGGGCGCACGCGGCGGACGACGACGCCATTGCGGCCTGCCGTGTCGCGTGGCGGATCGCCACCCAGTACCCGTTCATCGCCACGATGCAGCTGGGAGACCTCCACGCCCAGCAAGTTGGATGGGCCCGAGAGCAGTCCGAGGGCCTGGCCGACTACTTCCGGCGAACGCGCGGCAAGGAGCACCAAGCCGACGGTGTGCGAGCCGAATGGCCGCTCATCCCGTTCCAGCGGGACGGTGAGGCCTGATGTTCGGACACAGGGTTCGCCAAATCGCCAGGCTGAGGGCCTGTATCGATCAGATCATCGCCGAGCGTGACTCCGCCCGGCGTGAGCGGGACGCTTACCAGCGGGCTGCGACTGCGGAGCAGGGCCGGGCCGATGCCCTCGAGGAAATGCTGGCCTGGGCGCGAGCGGATTGCGATCTGGCGCGGCGTGCTGGGACCCGGGCGCTCCGGGACGTCCGTGAGACGCGGCGGTCCCTTGGGGCGGCGCTGAGGCGGATAGATCGCCTGCGGCGCGCAGTGGCCCGCTATCGGGCCGAATACTCCCAACCGTCCCAGCAGGAGCGGGAGGTGGCCCGGTGACGCCGACGCTGATGAGGCCCGAGCAGCGCCAGGAGCTGGAGCGTGAGCTGGCCGGGGTGTGTCCGGCCGCCGCCGAGCTGGTGTTGGATGCGGTTCGTGCTGAGCGGGCCGCCCGCGCCGCCCTCACGCCCACCACTGCGGACATGGCCAGGATCCGGGCTGTGGCCGCGGTACCGCAGATGGCCAAACGCCTGCTGCAGGCAGAGGCCGAGTATGCGCGGATGCGTGCCGTGCTGGCCCGCATCCTGCACGAGCACGTCGCCGGTGACGACTACCAGCTCTCTGACCTGGCATGGGAGCTGGAGCAGGCTGGCCTGTCGGTGCGGGCCGAGATGGAGGAAGCCGCGGATCTGGCTTGCGGTGAGGCGATGGGAGCTCTGCGGTGAGCCGGCCCACGGGCCGGCACCGCGCCCCAAGGGTCGTACCGCTCCACGCGGTCGCGGACACGGCCGCTGGTGTGCCGCTCCGCCCGGTTACAGCCCCCGACGCGGCCAATTCATCCGCGCTGGATGTTGATGCTTCGGACCCGACCGTGTTGAGGAAAGAGTATCGCCGCCTGGCGGAGATGTACCGCCGCGGCGTTGAGTGCTACGCCGAGCTCGCCCAAGCCTTGGACCAGACGTGCAAGGAGCGCGACGCCCTTGCCCGCCGGGTGCGGGAGCTGGAGAACAAGAGCAACTTGGCCGGGCGGCTGGCCGCGGCACGGATGGCCGCGGCGATGTCTCAGAGCAAGCTGGCGCGCCTGCAGGCCAGCACCGAGCCCCACCAGCCCGGTTTGGAGGCGGGGCCGTCATGAGCCGGCTCACGCTCGCCGCAGGGGCCGCCGCTGTGGTGTACGGCATCGGGCTCACCGCCCTGGGGCTGCGCCGGTGGCCCACTCTCCACTTCCCACCAACACGCATACACCCCATGAGGAACACCACGATGTTGGATCCGCAGCTGGAGCAGCTGCAGCACAACTGTCCCAACTGCGGCTGCTGCACGGCCGAGTTGTGTCACCGTGCAGCCGCGAGTCGGCGCGGGTGCCAAGCACACACGCCTGGGCCGCTTCGGGCAACGGTCGCCAGCTGCCCGTGCTCGGCGCAGGCCAGTGCCGCGAGGGATGTCTGGTCTACCGCACTTGTGCAGGCGGACCCGGCGGAGTCTGTGGTGCCGGCGAGCCTGACGCCCAGCTTCCTTGCCGACCCTGGCGCCGTTCCTCCCCCGGGGTTCGTGGCGGTCCGTCAGGTCACCACCACCGCGGTGTTCATGGTCCAGGAACAGGCCGGCACGGTGCGCATGGCAGGGGATGAGCCGTGGTGACGAAGAGCCAGTCCAACCGGGGCCACGGTATCCGACGCCGAGCCACAGGCGCATCACTGGCGATCCAGGCCGGCGTCGACGAGCAGGCGTCTGCTGCGCGGCTCGTGCGACGGCACGCCCGCGACGAGCACGACGCCCAAGACCTCCTGGGCGCACTCGGCCTCGCCGACGGGATTGCCTCGTGATCGCCCCCACCCTGCCCATCACGGTTTCCGCCGCCCCGGCCACCCGGCCGGGCACGGCGGGGTCCCGCCCGCTGGTGATCGGGCTCGATACGAGCCTCACCAGCCTTGGTATTGCTGGAGCCGACTGGGCTGACGCTCTCCGGCCGAAAGGCCTCGCCGGGCACGCCCGCCTGGCCTGGCTCCTCGGCGAGGTGAAGGACCGCATCAAGGCCGCGGACCTGATTGTGATCGAGGGTCCCGCGTACGGGCAGCAGCTCCAGGCCGGACATCACGAACGCGCCGGCCTGTGGTGGGCGGTCACCCACTCGGCGTGGAAGCTCGGCATCCCGTACGCCGTCGCAAACCCCCACCTGCGCACCATCTACGCCACCGGTGCCGCGAACCCCGCCAAAGACCAGCCGAGAGAGAAGCGAGCCCGGATCGCCAAAGGCATGGTGCACACGTTCGTCGTCGAACAACTCGGCATCTGGTGCGAAGGCCCCGGCAGGTACGACGCTGCGGACGCAGCCGTGCTCGCGGCGATGGGCTACGACTGGCTCGGCTACCCGCCCATCCCGCTGCCGCCCGGACAGCGCCGCGCCCTGGACACCGTGCAGTGGCCGGAGCAGATCCCGTTGGTGGCCCGATGAAATCGCCCGCCCTCTTGCGGTACGAGCAGCCGCCCAAGGAACTCACCTGGTACTACCTCGGGCCGCTCCTGGACGCTGAAGCCGGCCGCCTCACGTACGACCGTGTCCGCTACTCCGTGCACGGAATCTCCAACAACGCCGTGGCCTGCTGTTGGTGCGGGCTCCTCGCAGACGGTCCAGACGGGATGGTCCTGACCGATGAGGGCCGCGTGAGGCTCGATTCGTGGAAGGTCAGCCCTGAAGGGCAGAAGTGGCTCGCGGCGTGGGCCCTCGGTGAGCCCGAAGGCGGTGGCACTGCGGAGATCTCACCGGCCACCGCCCTGCCGGCCTCTGCTGCGCAGCTAGCCCTGTTCACGGAGGTTGCCTGGTGAGATCGGTTGGCGCCGTTGATCAGCAACTTCCAAGCGAGCCGGATGCCACGGCCGGGTGGCGAGAGCGCGCCGTCTGCCGCGGCGAGGACCCTGAGACGTTCTTCGACCCAACCCGCCAGTGGGAGGCGCGGCGAATCTGCCGATCCTGTCCCGTGCGGGAGGAGTGCCTGACCGCGGCCCTCGAGGAAGAGCGAGGCCTGCACGCGACGATGCGGGTCGGGGTGCGCGGTGGCCTCACCGTCGCGGAGCGGGTCGACCTCGAGAACCCGCAGGGGCGCCGGAAGTCGCGGCAGCGGGGCCGCGGCCGGACGCCGGCACCCTGCGGCACACAGGCCGCGTGGGCGCGGCACCGGCGAAAGGGGGAGCCGGTCGACATCCGGTGCGCCGAGGCACATGAGGCGTACCTGGCGCACGACCGCGAGCGTCAGGCCCGGAAGCGCGCGGTGGCTCAGGCTCGCGCCGGCAGCGAGCCGCCGTGACCGCCTCCTGGCTGGAGGCCGGCCTGCCCGGGCTGCATGTCGACCTCGGCGAGCACACCCGGCCGTGGGCGCCCGGCGGCGGTGTGTGGGTCCGGCCGCCGGCCGCCGACTACCAGTGCGGCACCTGCGGCCGGACCGAGTCCGCCTCCGGGGATGCCGTACCTGCCTTCGTCTCCACCATCCACCACATCCACACGTGCACCACCAACCAGACAGGACATGCTGCGTGAACTCCTGGCATCACGCCCAATCATCGGCCCGGAAATGGGGCGGCACTCCCGACGTCTACCTGCCCGTACACGAGTTCATCGACAGTTCGAAGCAGGTCATCGGCGACGTCCGCCACCGCTCCCTCTACCACCACACCACCGGGATCTGGCTCTGCCAGCGCATCTTCGGCGTCACCCTCGACATCCCCAAGCAGCGATCCACCGTCCAAGTCCCCGTCCGGCTCATCGCCGAACAACACGTCCTCGAAGACCTCGGCTGGCTCCCATCGCCCGCCGACTACATCGACGGCATGCCCATCAAACCGTGGATGTCCGGCGCCCAGCGCAAGACCGTCCCACTCTCCCACCTGCTCCTCAACCAGCCCTCTGGAGACACCCAGTGACCGCCAACTTTCTCGGCATCCCCGTGCACGGCGACATCACCCGCGGCGCCTGCCGCGTCGAGCAGAAGCCCATCGAGGATCTTCAGCCGATCCTCCAGGCCGTCCTCGACGACCCGACGATCGTCGAGTTCGGCTGGCGGCAGTACACCCCGTACTTCAACGACGGCGCGCCGTGCACTTTCAGCGTCCATGGCACGTGGGTGCGCACCACCGCAGACGAAGACGCCGACGAAGACGATCTGGAGATGTGGGGGCACTGCAGCCTCGGCACGACGACGGGCGGCGAGTGGGTCGACGACCCCGACCAGCCTGGCCGCCGCAAGAAGGTCGGCGAGCAGTACGAGGGGCCTGACGAGGACCGCTACCGCCGGTGCAAGGCGCTGGAAGCCGCCGTCGAAGGAGGCGCGTTCGAAAACGTCCTTCTCGACGCGTTCGGCGACCACGCCACGGTGACCGTGCGGCGTACCGGCATCGAGATCGAGTTCTTCGACCACGACTGAGCCACCTGCCGGCGGCCGACCCCCACGGCCGCCATGGGCCCGCCCCGCTCCCCCTGGCTCAAGCGGGGCGGGCCCACCACTGAGCAGGAACTCCACCAGCACACCACCGACATCCCAGGAGCGGACACCTTATGACCGTCGACCGATACGCCGACGAAGACCTCCGTGCCGAAGCCGCCATCTGCCTGCGCGGCCTCAGCACCACGCCCGACGAGGCGGACATCCGCCGGTGGCTGCCCGGCGCCTACATCGAGTCACACCGCAAAGACGACGGCCGTGGCCGCACCTGGGGCGCCCTGCTCGACGAGAACGGACTCAACGACGTATCCGGAGAGATTCATGGCCTGATCGAAGGCGCGGCCGACGTCGCCCGGTGGGCCGTCGACCTCGGCGCGGACGGGCTGGAGCCGTCCGGCCACACACTCCAGCTTGGTGTCGACCTCGGCGACGGAGACCAGCAGCCCCGCGTCCGCCTCCACTTCGCCTTCCACCCGGATATGGACGACGAAGCCCGCGCACGCTTCACCATGCGGCTGGGAAAAGCCGTGCTCCAGGCCCTTTGACCAGGACGGACATCCCCATGAAGTGGCTCCTTGGCGGCCTGGGTGCAGCTGTCACCGCGTCCGGCATCACCTATCTGATCGCCCCTCAGCCCCCGTGGTGGTGGCTCCTCGGGCTCCTCGCCGCGCTCTTCATCTGGACGAGCTGGCTGTTTCTCAGCTGACCACCAGGCCGGCGCGAGTAAGTCCTGCCCGTCCCGTAGCCCCGCACACAGACCCGTCCCGGGCGGCCGGCCCTGAGCCCAGCCCGGGACGTCAGCACCACCGCCCGCACCAGAAGGGAGGGCCGATGCCCGCCAGGACAGCGCGCTGTCACCAGTGCGGTGCCACCGTGCTGTGGACCGTCACCGAAGCCGGAAAGAGGCTCGCCGTCAACGCCCGCCCAGACCCGGGCGGCAACACCGCGGCCTACCAGGACGGCACAGGCACGTGGCGCTCCCGGCGGCCATCCGAGGAACTGCCCCTCACGGGATGGGAACGGCTGTACACGCCGCACGCCGCCACCTGCCGGGCGCAACGCCCCGAACCTGAGATGACCCGCTGCCTCGGCGTCATCAACCTCGCCGACGCCCGGCGCCGGCGGCAGAACGGCGGACGCCCATGACCAGATTCCTGCTGCCGCTCGGCGTGGCTACGACCGCCAGAGGTAGCCCCCTGCAAGCACCACCCTCGCCCACCCCCTGCACGACCGAGAGAAGGATTGTTGGACAGCGCGGAGCAGGAGCGCCCCGGCGGAAGCGTGCCGAACGCCTACGGCAACGCGGTCGCCTGGCGGTGGACACGGGAGATGCCTGCGACCGTTCGACGCTCCGGCCTGCCCACACTTCTCTACGCCCTGCGCGCCATGGCCAACGCCGCCGGCGAACTGCGCTTCGGCAGCGACCGCAAGCCGATCCGTATCCAGGACATCGCGAAGGCTGCCTGTTGCGACGAGAAGGACGCACGCCGCTACCTGGAGGCAGGCGTCCGGGCCGGTGTGGTCGCTGTCCAGGGAGAGCGTCGCAGGGGCCGGCCAACGTTGTACGTGCTCGTCCTGTCGCCGTCACCGGACTGGTCGGCAGCAGCGTCCTACCTCGACGCGACGAAGCGTGACCGGTCGCCCCGGAAGCCGGCTCCGTGGGCGGGATCGGAAGACGAAAAGTTCGGGGGGCGGCCCCCGGAACTTGATGATGCGAAGTTCGGGGGACCGCCCCCGGAACTTACCGGCGGTACGGATTCCAAAGTTCGGGGGACCGCCCCCCGTTGGAGTTCGGGGGACCGCCCCCCGAATGGTTCGGGGGACCGCCCCCCGAACAACCCAGGGAGAGACAAGGAACTACCCCAAGAGGTGGCTGAGGTTTCTTCTCAACCTCAGGTGGATGGGCCCGCCGCTCTCCACATCGGTCACCAAGAGCAACCAAGAGCCGACCCGGCCGACTTCGTCCGATGCGCCCACTGCCACCAGCCGATGCTCCCCCGCCCCGGCCGCACCACGCACGCACACTGCAAGACCACCGGAGACGCCATATGAGTCTCGTCACCCGAGATCCCGCAACTGGCCTGCGCCGCGGCCCGGTCCGCTTCCCCGACGGAAGCGCTCCGCCGCCGAACGGCTGCCGCTGGTGCGGCATCGAACAGCGCCACCACGGCCGCCAGCAGATCGCCTCAGTCGGCGCCCACTCCTGGCAGCAGCCGACCGACACACAACTCCGCGCCCGCATGAAGGCGCAACGAAAGAACCACGCCGCAGCGCGCCGCTCCTGCACCACATGCGAGCACTACCTCCCCCTCATGCCGACCGAAGAGCCGTGCAACCCGGAGGGATGCGGCTGCACCGGCTACCCGCCGGCCTGCGACGTGCACGCGGCACCGGCAGGCACAGCATTCCCGATCACCAACTGCTCCCAGTGGGAACTGGCTCGTGCCACCGCCGTAGGCGACACCCACGACCATCCGAACCCGTGACCGCGCGGACAACACGCCAGGAGCCCCAATGACCATCGACGCGCTCCGCGCCATCCAAGACGAGGAATTCCCCGAGGTGCGTCGACGATCCACCCCACGCACCGCACGCCCGCAACCGCCCGTTCCGCCCACCGACCCCGCACCATCAGACGACGCCGGCAGCGGCCCCGACAAGCTACCCGTCGAGCAACTTCTCGCCTGGGCCGACCAGCACCCCGACCCCGGCGTGCGGGACCAGGGAGCACGAGCCCGGAACGCCATCGCCAGCCTGCGCGTGAGGCATACCGTCGACATCGAGCTGGCCGCCATCACCACCGAGGCGGGGCACCTGGAGCAGCGGCTTGCCGAGCTGCGGGCCCGTGAAGCCGAGTTGGCGCCGCAGAAGGCGAACAAAAAGCCCGCCAGGTTTGCGGCGGGCGAGGTGCGTGCCTGGGCGAAGTCGAGCGGCGTCGACTGCCCCCAGCGCGGCCGGGTGCCCGCGGCCGTGGTCGACGCCTGGCGGCAGGCCACTGGAAGGGGTGCATGACCTCCCACCCGATTCCCGAGAACGCCGGCCACTGGTGGCAGCGACCGCAAGCAGCGCCCTGCCCCACGCCCGACCAAGGCGCTCCGGTGACCACCGCGCCGGACTCGTCGGCCAACACCCGCCCACACAACACCACTAGGAGCAACACATGACCAACCTCGCCACGATCCTCGATACCGGACTCGGCTGGCTCTACGAAACCGAACAGCCAGACGACGCCCACCAGGACCACCGCGGCATCACCCTCGATCTGCCAGAGGGGAACCGGCTCTACAACTTCTGCCCGGTCGCCGCGGGCGGCCTCCCCGTCGTGATCGTGAAAGTCGCCAAGGTCGAGTGGATCGACAACGTTAGGCCGGCGAACCCGCTGGCATCGGGGGAGCTGGAGGCGCTGGTGGAAGAGCTTCGCCGCCGCGGCGTCGATGTCGATTCCACGTGGGGCGGCCACCCCGCCAGACTTGGTGGCGTCCGCCTCACCTGCACTGCCCATCCGACCCTGGTCGCCGCCGTCGCCCGCATCCCCCTTGAGGCCCCGCCAGCGTCCGAGCGCGAGCAAGACCAGCCGCAGCAGACCAAGCCCTTCCCTTTCTGGTACACCGAGCCGGCAGGCAACAGGGTGGAGATCGAGCCGGCCGACACGGCCCACCAATCGGGCGTGTTCGTCGACATCACCAATGACGGCAAGAGCACTGCTGGTGGGATCTTCGTGCGCGCCGATAGGGCCTCCCAGGTGGCTGATGCAATTCGGGTGGCCGCCGGTCTCTCGGAGGCGCGCGCCGCGGTGGCCGACGAGACGGAGCAGCTGCGCGCCGAGGTGGAGCGGCTGACCAGGCTCGTCGGCCAGTACGCCGACCGGGGCATCGAGAACGGCCAACGCGCCGAGCGGGCCGAGGCCCGGGTACGCGAGCTGGAGACCGCCGCGGCCAAGCCCCCGGTGGACCAGACCGCGCTCCGCGTCCGCATCGCTGCCGCCCTGCGCGAGCACTACCTGAGCACCGACCGCGACGAGGCCGACGCCGACCGGAACATGCCCTGCCGGTGCGGAGACTGGCGGGAGCCCGGGGCCGAGGCGGACGACGAGAACGACTGGGACACGCACCTCGCCGACGTGGCCCTCGCCGTGCTGCCTGCGACCACCGGGCAGACTGCCGAGGTGGAGCGGCTGCGCGAGGAGCACGCGACGTGGCGGAAGCTCGGTAAGCGCAACTTGGAGGCGGCGCACGAGGAGAGCGCCCGGCTGCGCGCTGACCATGCCGCCAGTCTCAACCGCTTCCGTGCGGTGGTCCGGCGTCTCGCCGCGCACGCTGTCGGCTTCCAGGACGTTCTCGACGAATCCGACCATGACCCGTGGGCCAAGACGGTGGTCGCCGATATCGCCGAGCTGCGCCGCCTGACCGCTGATCTGCCGCTGAGCCCGTACTACAGCCACGAGACATGCGGCTTCCACTGGCACGGCCGCGACGGCATGGACATCCCCATGCGCGACGGGCAGCCGGTGTGCCCCCGCTGCGAGCTGCACACGGCCGAGGCACGCGCGCTCACCGAGGCCGCAGATCGGCTGTCCATGGACTGGGGCGGGCCCAACCACGAAGACACCATGGAGGAAGTCCGCCAGCAGCTCCGACGCGGGGCAACCGCAGCGGCCCCGGACGGCGAGCGGAACGCGGAGTCTGTCGACCCGACCAGTGGGCAGTACGCCGGGGGCGAGTCGTGACCAGGCGCGGGGGTGCCCTGTTCTCTCCGGATGAGGTGCGGCTGATCGCGGGCCTGGCCCGCGGGCACACCAGGCGGCGGATCGCTGCTGACCTCGGCATACCTGAGGAGACGGTGTTCAGCCGGCTCAGGGGGCTGGGTATGCGGCTACGGATCAGCGGTGCGATCCAGCCGGTGTTGGTGCACTACGGGTACGGCTATGGCTACCTGGCCGACCTCGCCCCGGAGGAGCCCCGCCAGGCCCAGCTGACTGCGCGGCAGGAAACGGTGCTCAGGATGACGGCGCACGGCTTTACGGTGCAGGAGATTGCTGCGGCGCTTGTCCTTTCGGTGAACACGGTGGGCACGCATCGGCGGCGCCTGTATCGGATGTTGGGTGCGCGCTCGGCCGCGCACGCGGTGGCGTTGGGTTGGCAGGCCGGCGTCTTGCATCACCGGTCGGGGAGGCGCGTGGCGTCGGCTTCCTCGGGGGATCGCCCCTTGGCCGCGGCTGGTGACGCTGGCGGGCCGCCCGTTAGGAGTGCGGCGTGATCGATGTTCTGGCCTACGTGGGGCTCGTTGTCGCGGTCGCCGGGCTGCCCCTCGGCGTGCCGGCTGCTCTCGCGCCGCGGCGGCCGAGGAGGCACCGCTGATGGGGCGGGGTGTGAATGACCTGGCAGGGGGTCTGTATGGGCGCCTGCCGGTCGATCACGTGCCGGTAGTCCGGATGATCCAATCCACTCCTGCCAGGCGCCTGAGCGGGCGCACGCGGCCCCTATGGGGCGCTGCCGCGTGATTCGCCCTGGCCCGAGTGGCGCAACGGCAGACGCAATCGCCTTAAAAGCGACAACGTGCGGGTTCGAATCCCGCCTCGGGTACGCCAGCACCCTCACCGAACGGAACACCCTTGACTGAGGCCAAGTACCACCGGCTGATGGTCCTCCTGATCGCCGTCGCCCTCCTCGCCGCCGCCATCGCACTGATCCTCGCGGCCCGGAATGCCAACGGGCTGCCCCGCTGCCCGCACATCACACGTACCGAACGCGGGGACCTCGTGCCGGCCGAGCAACGCCCATGCCGCCTTGACGACCAGCCGCCCACGCGTCACCCGGAACCCACGGCGCACCAGCCTCCCGCCTCGCTCCTCCAGGCGTCGGCAACGGCAGTGAGGGCCCGCCGGTGACCGCGTCACTCCATTGCCGATGCGGCCGACCGCTCAGCGCCCCAGAGTCCGTCGCTCGCGGCATCGGGCCGGTCTGCGCACGCCGACTCGGCATGACCGCACAGCCCGAGCCGATCCAGGCCAAGCCGACTCGCATACCCGGCCGGACCATCCCGGGACAGACCGCACTGCCCCTGCAACTCGACCTGGACGCCGAGCAGAACCATCGCAGTGTCCCGGACGTTCGAACAGGAGACCCGCTTTGACCATGCAGGAAACCATCGTGCCGGCGACGTTGCTACTCGTCCTCGACGGCTTGGTGCCCCTCCACATCGCGCGCTTCGCCAGCCGCCCCGCCGAACGGGACCTTGCCCTCGCGGAAGCCGGAGACCTCGCCGACACCATGGCTGGCATTGCTGACCGGCTCACCGCCGCTGGAAATTTCCGCAACAGCGCCGCCCGGCGCGAACGTGGCCAGGTGCTCACTGCCATGGCCACCTGTCTCGCGCTCGGTGCGGAGCAGGACAGCGGCATCACCTGGGGCGGCGGCCACTGGTGCACCCGACCACACGACGGCTGCCCTCATCGTCAGGCCGCCTGAACTCACCCCACCCACTCTCATCGAGCGGAGCATCATGACCGAGACCCCTGCCCCTACCGTCGGCCAGATCTGGGCCGACAACGACCCGCGCACGCCGAACCGCTTCCTGGAGATCGTGGCAGTCAGCGAGATCCATGCCACCGTGCGACAGGTCGCCCGTACCCCGCAGGGCTTGACCGCGATCCTGCCAGGCGTCCGGCAGACCCGTATCCGCCTGAACCGATTCCGGCCGACCAGCACCGGCTACCGGTACATCGGGGAAGCAAAGTGACCGAGCACAGCGACACCGTGCCAACAGCGCTGCCGTCTCCCGGCCCGCTCCCCGACGAGCAGTTGCCGCCGTACAGCGGTGACGACACGGCGTGTGCGAAGTGCGGCTTCGCCAGCGCCTCCACCCACTACCGGACCGCCGGTGAACGCGACGCACGGAAGTCGAAGTCGCGCCGCCCGTCGCCCAAGAGCGAGCGCCTGGAGCGCGAGTGTGTGCGATGCGGATACATGTGGGACGAGGCGCCCACCGGTAGGGTCGCCAGCAGTCGTGAGCGGTGCCCGGACCATCCCGGGCGATACCGGAAGGGCTGCCTGGACTGCGCCCTAGCCGTACCTGGAGAACCGCCGGCGGCCGACCCCAGCCGGCAGCCCCGCCGCGACGGTCACACAGGCGCTGGAGCGACCCGCGAGCCCGCAGGCGAACAGAGAAGTGCAGAAGGGAATGAACGGCCGTCAGCCGCCCGCACAGGCGATCAGTTCGGCACGTGTGACGCGTCTACCGTGCTCGCTCTCGTCGATCAGCCGGAGATGATCGGCCCATGCGTGCTCCGCCACGCCCACGACGGGCCCGAACACCAAGCCGCGAACGGCGCAACCTGGTCCGACCCCACGGCCACACCAGACACCGATGCGCAGCTCGACCACGCGTACCGGGAGCGTGCGCACCTCGTCGCGCTCCTCGCCGCCATGACCCCGGAGGCCGTCATCGCCCCCGCCCTCGATGTCGACGAGCCCGCCTGGAAGATCGCCTACCTCACCATCGGCAGCCGGCAGTGCTCATGGCACATCGCTCCGCGTGACGCCGAGCTCTTCGTCCACGTCGAGCACGTCCAGGCCGACGATCCCCGCGCCCAGTGGGACGGCCACACGACCATCGAAAAGTACGACCGCATCCAAGAACACATCCGGCGCACCGCCGGCCACAACCAGGAGCACCGAACGTGAACAAGATTCCTACCCTGTTCGCCCGCGACCCCGAGGATCGCGCTCATGTCCTGCCCACCGTCAACCCCGAATGCCAG
>ERZ777006.4-NODE-4-length-49525-cov-31.183990_pt1 | contig 49525 bp, 104 predicted proteins | sample MGYA00374959_ERZ777006 | MGnify/ENA primary metagenome ERZ777006 (study PRJEB29305, sample SAMN08776659) | plant metagenome | isolation source: Switchgrass | host: Panicum virgatum | place: USA: Austin, Texas | collected 2014-11-04 ... | reverse complement strand
GGGAGAGGGTGTCGGCTGTTACGTATCTGGTTGACGGCACGCATTTTGTTGCTTTGATGCGTCGGGATGAGTTCGATTTGTTGGAGCGGCGCGTGGTGGCGGGTGAGGTGTTTTTCGACGCTGCTGTTGATGGGTTTCGGATAGTTGTTGGTTCGGGTGCGCGTTGGGGATTGGGTGTGTGATGAGGCTTAACGCTGATGGGTTGTGTGCTGACAGTGTGGATTACGCGCGGTTGGTGAAGGTGGAGGATCTGGGAGAGTTGTTTGGTCCTGGGTCTGGTGTGTTTGGGGTTCGGGTGTTCACTGATCGGACTAAGGATTTTCGGTTGGTGTCTGATCGGCCTGGTTATTTCGGTGAGTTGCGGAAGCTTGTGCGGCGGATGAAGCAGGATTCGCGGGTGTATGTGGATGTGTGTGCGGAGTGTTGTTGGATGTCTGCTCCTCGTCTCACATAAAACTTTGCAGGGGGGGGTTGCATGTGTGGGGTTGGGAGAGTAACGTCAACGTCAACGAAAGGGGATGAAAAGCGATGAAGCGCAAGAACCACTACTACAAGGTGCTACAGGGGAACTACGGGTGTGGGTGGGAAGACTTGGCTCAGTACCCGGCGACGCCTAACGGGTTGTTCGCTGACCGCTCGATCCGGGAAGAGGCGCAGGAAGACATCAAGGCTCACAGGGACAACGAGCCTCACCCGTTCCGGTTTGTTGTTCGTCGCGTGAAGGTGGGTGTTTGAAGATGGCTAAGCGAGTTGTGTTGACGTCGTTCGACGTTGAGTTTGTGTCGAACCCTGAAGGTCTACCGCACACGAAGCGGTATGTAGGTGTAGCCACCGAGAAGGACGGGGCGCGGTTCAATGAGGTTTTGACGGGTGCGCAGATGCGGCGCTACCGGCAGGACGGGAAGGTCACGGTGCGCCGCGGTGCCTAGGTTTGAGTGGGGTGCGGTTCTCATCGACACCGGGAAGGTAGATCGGGTGTTCGGTGAAAACCGTGAGAAGGCCGAGAAGTGGCATGGCAGAGAAGAGAATTGGAAGACGCACCGGCTGGTGATTCGCCGTAAGGGGACTGGCGCGGATGGGTGGAGAGTGGTAACGCCGATATGAAGACTCGAGGGAATATGTTGCCGAAGCGGGTTCAGTGGGGTGTGCAGTCCCGCGCGGCGTTAAGCGTTGATATCGCTGACAGCTACGTGGATGCATTGGTGGCTATCGCTGATATGAAGTCGTTCGGTAGCGCCTACCGGGTGGTGAAGCGGCTGGTGTTCGCTGATGGCACTCCGGCCGGCGAATGGGAAGGGTTTTGATGATGCGCGACTACGACCCAAGATATGACCCGAACGTCAAAGACGAATATGTGGAGGCGATGAAGAAACGGGCGCGGGAGGAAGAAGAACGGAAAAAGCGGCAGGAAGACGAGAGGGGTAAGCGGTGAAGGTTGAGATTTGGGACCAGTCGACAGGCCGTAAGTGGGTTGAGCCGGTAAGCAAGGTTGAGGGCACGCTGCGGTTCCTTTTGGGGGATGAAGCGGCGAACGCCCACACTGCGGTCGCTCTCGCTGTGGCGAGTGTGCAGAGCGGAACCGGCCGTTGGGTTGAGGTGAAGCGCACCGACTTCAAGATCAGGAAAGCGGGCTAGCTATGACCGAGGAAGAACTGCGGCTGGAGGTTGAGGCCGGGCAGGTAGTGATCGTTGAGCGCGGTGACGGGTTACACGACCCGGGCGGGTGGTTAGCGGAAGAGATCGAGGTCCAGGTCATGTCGGAGATGGGGTGGTGACCGCGATGAAGTTCACAGTGGTTGAGGAGCTGCCCGATGGGCGCCAGAGAATCATCAAGCGGGGCCTGACGCTCGAGGAACTACAACGCTACAACCCGCAACGCCAAACGTGGGCGCTCACTGCCAAACAGGAAAAGGAGGGGAATTCAGATGGTAGGGCGTTTCAGTGTGGTTCACCGTCCGACTGGGACCGTGGTGACGGGTGATGACGCTCTCAAACTCGCGAAGCTAGTCAGGCAAAAGTGGTGGGGTGATTCGTCGATCGGGGAGAAACTGCAACAGAAGGTGCACTGCGCGCTGGTGTGTGGTGGGCAACCCGCAGGGTTCGACGATGTGCTGTACACCGAGGACGTGTTGTATGTGGATCGTCCACCGTACGAGAAAAGGGTGAAATAGATGACGAAATTCGGGCTACCCATGTATGTGAAGGCGGCGCGGCGGGGTGATTCCGCTAAGAAGGTGAGCACGATCGAGCTGCACGCCAAGATCGCTGTCGACCTCGACAAGAACAACGGTGTGGTGGGGATCCGCGTGGTGACCGCTACCGCTCCACCGCGAGAACCGGAACCTGAGCGCGATGGGGAACGATGGAAGATGACCGACCACTACGCAAACATTTCGTTTGAAACGTCGGGCGGGGAAGATTTAGCGGCGAAGGTCGACGAGCATTACGCGGACACTCCGCTGCACAAGGTGGTTTTGGATGCGTACCAGTCCGCCACCGCGAACGGTGTTGTGCCGTCCGGTTACGAGAACTGGTTGGAGATTGAGGATAGGTGGTCCTGACCATGCCGACATGGGGGACCGCTGAGATTTGGGAGATAGGGGATAAGGGAGAGATGGCGAAAGATAAACCGATCGGGCACCGCGTCAAGGAACACCAAAAGCTGATTGAGCAGTCACAGAAGCTGATCGCTAAGCATGGGAAGTATTCGCAGAAGGGACGTGATGCTGCGGCGCGCGCTAAGCAGGCTACGGAGACGCTAAACAGTTGGTTGGGGGTGAGCCATGGCTGAGAGCTTGGCCGCCGTTCGCGCGGCGGCCAACCAAGCGTTGATCGACATCGCTAGAAACGTCGCCGAAAGATCGGTGACGTGGCGGTCAGCTCGAACAGTGGTGACGGTGGGGTTCGATCACACCACGAGCAAATTTGAGGTGCGGGTGTGTGACAGGTCCTCGTTGTATAAGGTTCTGGAGGTCGTTCCGGTGCCTGACGGGGTGGATGAGTGGGTGTTCGCTGGTCGGGTGGCCTCGAAACGTGGGCATGTATTGATAACACCGAGTGTGGTGTGGGTGTGGGGGGCGGAACTGTGAAGCTTTGGGTGCCGATGCGGGAAGGCCTGGTCGGGATCGGCTGGCGGTGGTGGATAAAGGAGAACGGTGTGAGGTGGAACCTTCTTTCTTATCTCCCCGCGGCGTTGTTCCTGGTGCTGTTCGCTTGCTGCGTTCTCGCCGAGAATTGGTCAGCGTTGTGGGTCAGCGTGATGTGGGCTATCACCTACGCGGCCGGGAAGATCGCTCTCTCAGCTCACCAGATGGTGGTGGGTACGTTGCGGGCGCAAATCAAACAGGTTGAAGACGTGCTGTCCGAGATGCTGAACGAGGCTCACTCACCGGATGATGATTTGGACTGCCGGGAGTGCGGCACGCCGTGGCCGTGCGCGATCCAAGTCCAACTGTCGAACCTGGACGCACAGCGGACGGGCAAGCAGTGAATAAGTGTGAGTGCTGCGGTAGCCGTGACGGGTTGCAGTTGGACCGCTTCGGAACGTGGCTGTGCGCTTACTGCAACCTGTGCGATGTGTGTTTGGACGCGAAACCCAACGGTGAGCTTGAGATCGACAGGGACGGGAGGCTGAAATGCGCGGCAGATCTAAGCCTGACCTGAAATACAGCTGGGCTCACGCCGCCGTCAGGGGACTCGCTCTAAGTGCTGAAGCTGAAGTCGGTAGGGCGGGGGGCTGGCTATTGGCAAATAATCGCCTTCGTGTGCTCCAGTCTTACGACACTGCGCTTGACATAACCGATCACTACCGTTGGGTGCGGCTCGCGATGGGATGGGGGGAGTTCAACGAATGGAACACAAACTGAGCTACGAGCTCATAGAAACCCGCGACAACGCCATGAGGAACGCGAGAGAGACAGTGGATAATGAGATCCCCGCCGGCCTGTACACGTCGGAAGCCTTGCGCGCTGCCGAGTACTGGCGCCTCGCCTCGGCCGCGGAAGGTAGGAGTATCGGTGTCGTTGCTTTTTGATCATCCGTGGCTGGCAATCCTCTGCGCTGTCGTGGCGGCTATCGTGGGGGGTGGAATCGTAGGGTATTTAGCGGAGCTGATTGGCAGAGAGTAGGGGTATTCGACGTGGAAACTAGCGAGGTTCCTGAGGTGTATGTGCGGGGTTTCCGCGAAGCTACGGCTGAGGTTTTGGAGTTCCAGACCCGTATGGAAGCCGCCGCGGCGCGGCGACGGTTGTGCGCGGTGAAGGTTGTGGCTGCGATGGGGGAGAAGGCGGCCCGGGAGGCGTTGGGGTTGAAGCGCCAGGTGTTGGCGGGGATGCTGGCGCGCGCCGCCAAGGAGGACGCGTGAACACCTACACCTACCACCTTGGCCGTGGGATCGAGTGGGAAACCGAATGGGAAACCGCACAATCCTGGAGGCGGGGTTCTACACGAAATATTCAGGTCACCCACACTTTGCGGTTTCCTCACCATGCTCAGCAATCCGCTGACCTGCCACACACCCTAGCCTTGCTGCTGGCGCGCCACTTGAACGTTGGGCAGTTCAACCACACCTGGTTGATGGCTGCGGCCGAAGTAAGCGCTGAGGCCGCCACCGACCAGGAACCTTTGGCGGTGCCGGTGAAGCTGCGCGGCATAACTCGGGCTCGGGTGCATGAGGAAGCTGGGAAAGATTTCCAACCCTAGGTATTGCATGGGGGGGCTGCGGGGTGTTAGGTTGGGTCGGTCCGAAAGAAAAACTGAGGGGATGACGTGAGCAACCTAGACGACAACACGATCCAACTAACCAAAGTCGAAAACCCGCACCAAATCTTCAACAGCACCAAGTTCAAAATGACCGAACCGGACTCGGCGGAATTCGCCCTGCAGCTCGCTGTGGACGCCCTGCCATACCTGCCGGTGAACGCAGGAGCTGAAGTGATGAAAGCCGTGGGGGTCGCGTCTAGGTCAGTGAAATCCCAGTCGACACAGGTCGCGTTCGAGAACTACCGGGAATCCCACGCGCAGTGGGTAGAAGCCGGCGGGTCGATCACCGAACCAGCGATCATCCCCGCGGAGACAATCGATAAGCCCGCGGAGGGAATGGCCGAGAACTGGGCGAAACTGACGAAGAAGGTGAAGAGCCGTGACGGGGATGGTGATAAGGGGACTACCGATGAGGGTGTTGAAGAAAAGCGCGAAGAGCGAAGGCCTGTGCCGTAACTACGATCCGGAAATGTGGTCGAGGTGGGGCAAGAAGTGGACTGTGGAAAATACTGAAGCGAAACGTATCTGTGCTCGTTGCCCGATCCGCCGAGACTGTTTGGATGATGCTCTGGAGAATCCGGGGATGGCGAAGGGCATGATTTGGGGGGGGATCGAGTTCTGATGGGCCACGATCCTGACGAGACTAAGCGGATGCGTGAGTGGGTGGAGAAGTCCGTGAAGGAACTGCGGGAAACGCCGGAGGGCTATGCTCTGACGCGTAACCTGCGGGTTGAGGAGCGGGCTGGTCTGGTGGAAGGCGGCGAGAATGGGCACACAGCTAGGTGAGCTTCAACTAGAGACCGCTAACAACGTCTGGCAGTCGCTACCCGCCTTGCCTAGGAGGGGGGCCGACGGTGCCTACACCAGAACTTTCTTCCGCACCGAACGTGCCATCCAAACCTGGCGCCTAGTGTCTGCACGGCAGGCTAGCGCCGTAGATTTCTCCCCCGCTGAAGAAAGGTGAGGGGCAGAAAATGAGAAACACAACCGAAAGGGGAAAAAGTATGACCGACAACCGTACTCCGATCCAGCACGGCGAAATCCTCCTCGTGCCGATCGACAAGAGCGAGATCCCGGAGAACGCGAAGCGTAAGCTCAAGGGCCGCAGCTACATCGTGGGCCACTCCGAGACCGGCCACCACCACGTACTCGAGGCGGACACCGAGTTCGAAGTGTTCACCGTCGAGGATGAGGCTTTCCTCATGCTGGTGGAGTCCGGCACTCTCACTCACAAGAAGGACTTCGATTTCCACCCGAACCTTCCGGTGGACAGCGGTGCTTACAAGGTCGTTAACAAGACCGAGTACGACGCTGTGTCTCAGACCCTTCAGCGGGTCATGGACTAATTGAGGTTGTGTGGCCGGCCCGGTTCTCCCGGTTCGGGCCGGCCACACTCTCCACGGGCCGGGAGGGGGTGTGTCGTGGGTAAGTGTGGGAAGTTGAAGTTCCCAAGGCGTGATTTAGCTGAGGCGGCGATGCGGAAGGTTCCGCCGACTGCTACGGGGATTGTTCCGACGAGGGCGTATTGGTGCGGGAAGTGCAAGGCGTGGCATTACACGTCGTACGCGGGTCCGCAGGCGAGGCCGTGATGGGGCGATACATGTTGAATGAGCGTTACGCGGACGCTGTCCGGTCCCAGCCGCTCCCACGGGTCGACGCTACGTGGAACGACACGGCTATGGCGTTGTGGCAGATTCAACGGTCTCAGGACCTATCTAGGGTGGCGCAGCTCGAGGCGAGGAAAAGGGGAACGGGGGAGGTGGAGTGGTGGGCGCGAGAACGACTGATGTTCTAAAAACGGACTGGCCGCACCGGCGGGCTTGGAACAACGCCCGTCACGACGCCAGATACGTCACATCGGAGCTGACACGTACTCCCCACAACCTTATAGCCGACAAAGTCAGGTCCTTGGTCCTCGAGAGAAGGTTCGAGAGAGGCCCGAAGGATGTGGTTCGGCAGGTGGAGGCGGAGAAACGGGGCACAGGGCCGGGCAGGGACCCGCTGTGGGAATGGTGGATGTACTGATGAACTTCAACCTCGACTACCACCGGGCGTGGAGACAAAACCGCCCCAGTTACTCGGAAAAGGAGGCGATTGACGCGGCGGGTGGGGTGGTGCTGAGCAAATGGGGAGGAACCCACTGGAGGGTCCAGGGTGCGGCTCTGGGTAAGACCCGTGGACGGGATGCCCACCAAATTTGGTGGGCCGAACGCGTCAAACCCGGCACCGGGAACGTCTCGCGACTACCGCTTTGGCAACAGTCACTACTAGCTAGCTAACGAACAAGGGAGAGTAAGGGATCATGGTTGAAATACCGGAACGGACACAGAAATTCATCAAGCACCTCGAAGGGTTCGACTTCCTCGAGCCCGCGTGGGACGAGGAAGCGGCCACAGAAGCCATCCAGGGCCACTACGAAGCGTTGGGGCTACCGAAGCCTCCCGTGCAGGTTTTCGACGACCTGGCGACCGCGTGGCGCACCCTGGGGCCGGAAGCTAAGCGCGGAACCAAGTCAGTGTCGTCCGACGCGGCGTGGTGCGCGGCGTGGACCACCACCGCTGAGCTCGTCGCGGAGAAACTCCCCAACACGCCCGAGAAAGAAGCGTGGCTGAAGTCCTTGGAGACCGGGGAGCCCACGGAGTATTCGGAGATCGATTCGCGGCTGTTGAACTGGCTACGCACTTTGCAGTATCTCGCGAAGGCCCACATGGCTGGTGTCGGCTGGTACATCCCCATGGAGGATGTGGTGGGGTTGGTTCGCACGCCGCGCTTGGTGGGTGACCCGCTGCACTACGACCAGGGGAAGGCCGTGGAGTGGCCGAACGGGGAAGGGTACTACTTCCTGCGCGGTGTCCGGTTCTCGGAGGATCTGTGGAAGAAGATCACTTCGCAGACGTTGACCGCTGAGGAAGCGTTCGCGATCCGGAACACGGACCAGCGGGCGATCGCTATCGCGATGCTGCGCCCGGACCGGATGCTCGCCGCGGTGAAGGCCGAGTTGATGCACGTCGGGATCAAGGGCACGAAGCTGTACCGGATTCCGAACTTCTTGGATTCGGGCACGGACGCGTACTGCATGTGGATGCATGACCACGCGACGCCTCGGGAGTTCATTGAGTTTGTGCCGCCGGAGGTTGCGCAGGTTCGCCGGCCGAAGCACCCGGATGGTGATGATCAGGATGGTGAGGTTGGGGACGCGGATTATTGCCAGGCTGCGGCTTGGAAGATCACGCGGAAGCAGTACCTGTCGATCATCCACGAGGGTTGAGTGTGAGTGTGGGGCCTGCTTCGGTGGGCCCCACACGGTTTAGGAGCTGGGGATATGGGCCGATACTTCCAGGTGGTTCAGCGTCTCGAGCGTGACGCGCTTTTGCACACACCGCGCAGGTTCGGATTCTTAGTGGCGACCGGGCCCCAAACGTATGAAGGGCACACCGCCCCTGGGGCCGCTCTGGACCGCGTAGCCAAGCAGAACCGTGCGTTGCTTTTAATTTCCTTCGGGCGGGGAATGGCGCCGGGCCGTGGATAGCTACGGAAAGGCTAGGGCGCGCAGCCACATCAAAACAGCAGAAGGCGTATGGGGCCCAGTGGCAACGGATTTCTACACCGAGACTTGGATCTGGGATTCGAACGATCGGGCACAGGAAGCTGCCCGGTGGCGGGCCCTCGACATCGTCTCGGCGCTGGAGATGGAAGATGAATAGCTACATGGATACGCGTCGAGGAGTCGACTCCGCTGCCGGGTTCGTGATGCCGGTCAATGAATGTGCCGCGGCGCTCGGAGATGCGGGACGAGCAACGCGCCGAGGTCCCATCCTGTGGCTGATCGACGCCGAGCAAGTCACCCACAACTTCCCCATCAACGGATGGCTCCTGGGGGAAGTCAGGGACGAGATCGTGGCCGGCCTTGGGGGGCCTTTGGCGGTGCTACGGGATGGATAGGCACACGGTGGAAGCGTGCAGGCTATTGCAGTGTTCAGCGGTTATCGACGTACTCATGGGGTTGGAGATCGCCGGGAAACCCGGATGGTCTCAGGGGATGGATCTCGCGAAGGTGCGTGCTAGTCGTGTTACCCGCGGCGATGGGGCGCTGGACACAGTGGAGTGGGACGAACTGAGGAGAGAAAAATGATTACGGGTGACCGTAGGTACGACGGGGAGTCGTCGATTTCCCAGTACACGGCGAGTCGGGTAGCCGAAATGTACGGGGTGCACGCGCCTTTTGCGACAACGAGCATTGGCCGCGGCGACACCAGACTAACTCGGGTCCTGGAAGACGCCCGGTACGAAAACTACGACGGCCCCCTGTGGGGTATGGGCCCGACGCCGGTCACGTACACCCTCGAGCTGCCGGTGAGCAAAACGTACGTTGACCGCATGTGGGGAGGGGAGCAGGGATGACGGACAAGAAGCTCGAACTAGAAACACGCTTGGCGGAGAAGGCAGCCACCATTGTGGCTGATCTTCTCTACGATCAGGAGGTGCGTGCGCGGTTCCAAGTTTCTCAGTTGTCACGCAACGATGCGTTGCGCGAAGTCTACGCCGCCGCTTCGGACGATGAACGTATGCAGAACGCCACCATCACGGTCATTGAAACCCACGACGGTACCGGCATCAAGCGCCTGTTCATGAATGGTGTAGTGAGCTACGAAGACCCCGTGACAGGATTCTCCTTCACGCCGGCTCCCCCGGATTTTCAGTTCACCACCGCCGTGAACCGTGACCTGTGGGGGTTCCCTCTGGGCGGAGGTTGGGCATGAACGAGCTGTACAGCATGGAGATGGGTTTAGCGCAGTCCTCGGCCGAGACCGTGGTGCGGGTGAAATACAAGAAGGAGTACCCGCGCCCATGGAAAGCGCGGAGGATACTGAGCGAGGAACGTTTGGACGAAGCTAAATCGCAGGCCGTCCGCGACTTCCCCCGCCCAACCCCAGCCATCGATATCCGGTTAGATTCGCTCGCCGCGAACATACGGGCATTCGGGGAGAAGCTGAAGGAAGCCATATCGGAGGCGGCTCGCGCAAGTCGCCCTGAGGTGTCACCGCAGGAATTCCTGAGATCACTTCACCTCCCGGAACAGTGATCTCCACCCGCCCCACCGCAGATCAAACTCCCACATCGCCTTCGCCGCCAGGAACGGGCCCCGCAGATCAGACCAGTCATCCCGCACCAAATACCGGTACCCCTGATCACGCAAATGCAGAACCGCGATGCGTTGGATCTTCGGCAACTCGAGCCGCTGCCCATCCGCAGTGAGGATGCAGTCAGCCTCGGCCAGAGCGGCGAGTTGCAGCCCGTACGAGTTGCTGACACTTTTGCTGTTCTTCACATCCAGCAGCGTCGTCACACCATCCACGTCGCCGATCCAGTCCGCTGTGCCCGCGTAACCGTACTCGTCCGACCACACCGTCGCCTCGGAGAAAACACAGAACGCCTGGTACTGCTCCTCCCAAGCCGCGTAGTGAGACAAAAAAAGCAGCTCCCGATCCCCCTGGTGCGGAGGTGGGAGCTGCTTCAGCCGGGCTTCAATGTTTTCATGGACTCGGGTACCGAACTCCCCGGCCGCGTCACGGTGACGCAAATGCTGAACCGTTGCTTCCTCAACCACCCCCTCAGCCATAGGGGGCTGGGAGAGCGCGTACTCGGCGGCCAAACGCGCGGCCCAGTTAATCAGGAAAGGTTTAGGTACCGCCTTCAGGATCGTCGTCACCGACGGCACCGTGCGGCCCGTCACCGGGTTGGTGTAGAAGCGGTTGTCTTTGTCGTCCTTGTGGGACAGTGCTGGTTCCGTCATCAATCAACCCCGGGTGTGGTGCCTGTGGGCGTTTCTTCTTCTCCCGCCACCGCCTCGACCCGGCCGCTGCTTCCCTGCCGGTTTTGATTTTGTGGTGGTAGGCGCATAGTACCCACAGGTTGGAGTCGTTGTCCGATCCGCCGGCCGCGGCGCCAACGATGTGGTCGACTTCGAACCCTGGGCGGCGGCAGATAGCGCAACGCTCCCCGTATTTCGCGAGGATGCGACGGCGGGTTTTCTGCCAGTCCGAAGGCAGGGGCGCCGCCCGCCACGAGCCGCTAGCCACTGGACCGGGCCGTGGTCTGGTAGGTGTACTGCACCGCCCAGATCGCTGGGCCCAGCCTCAAAGGTTTCTGCCCGATCTGGTCGAGGATGCCCTCTTTCAGGATCTGCGCGCGCTGGAACGTTGACCAGTCAATATCCACCTTGTCGGTTTCCGCGTCGGCCGTGGCCTGGTCAACGGCGGCCTGCTGCACGCTGGGATGGTCCTCCCGGTTCCGGGTGCACAACACCAACACCGAATGCTCAACAGGAGTGGGTGGGGCGGGTTTCTTTTTCCACATGGCTAGTCCAATCGGTATAGGCCACTGTCCAAGTACAGCACGGTGGCCGCGGCGAGTGAACCAACGATCTGAAGTTTCCCCGCGCTGGTGGCTCGGATACGTTGCGCGCCAGCGCCGTCGGAGCCTGTGGGCCACTGCCGGCGCCGCGCCGGGACCGCGGACACTGTGCCGCCGGCGCCTTGCCACGTGAGGCTAGTAGGGATATCGCAGATGTCCTGGTTATCGGTGGCGCCACCCGACATGGCTATGCGGCCCGACAGGTACACGAAGTTCGTGCCGAACAAATTCACCACGCGCACCTGCGGAGTGCCGCCGTTCGTGTCCTGGGTGTAGGCGGAGAACGGGGACGTGAACGAGGTGATGCTGACCCAGTTCGTGTAGTCCAACGCGAGCATCGCGAGGATCTGAGCAACCGTCAGATCGGTAGGGTCACCCGTTCCCGCGCCGACCGCGCGTCCCTTGATCGTGGATTGGGCCATATTCGCCAGGATCGCGTTGGTGACGCCGTCGTTGTTGATGGACAGGGTGCGGTCCGCGGTTAGGTCCCCGCCGCCCGCCAATGGGGCTGTGGTGGCGATCTGCCGGCTCGTCGGGACCCCGCCCCCGCCGCCGCCCGCGACGGAATCGACGTAGCTCTTAGACGTGGCGTGACCGGCCGCTGTCGGGGTGGTGGGGACGGTGACCTGGCCGGTGACCGCGAGCGTGGACGACATGGTGACCGCGCCCGTCACTCCCAGCGTCCCGGCCATGGTGGTGTTACCGCCGAACGTGTTCGGCCCGGCCGTGGTGACGATCCCTTTAGCGGTGACAACACCGCCCTGCACGTGGAACACCAACGCGCCCGTGTTGTCATAAATCTCCAGAGCCTTACCGGAACCGGTGGACTCGAAGATTTTCATCCCCACGTCGCCGTAGCCCAGCTTCGAGCCGGTGGGGATACGGATGCGGATGCCGCCCCACTCGTTGTCCCAGCGGGAACGATCCGCGTCAGTCAAGTTGTCGGGGTCAGTGGGTTTGAAGTAGATGCCGTACAGGTCGGGGGAATCGTCGGGGTCCACGTCGTGGTTGACGACGATTCGGATCGCGCCGATCTGTTCCGTCGGCTCGATCTCTTCGGGGATTTCCCACACGTAGGTGCCGGTGATGGGGTCGGCGCCGGTGAGCCGCGCGAACTGCGACGGGTCGAAATCTAGGGCAGCGATCGCGTCAGCGACAGCCTGCAACAGCTGCGCCTGCGTGACATAGGTGGAGCCCAGCACGCCGGGCTCGGTTTGCAGCAGCGAGTCATACTCCACGGTGCCTACGACCGCCCCGTCGACCTGAACGTAGCGGGTGCGCTGATACCCGTTCTCGAGCCGCTCCAGCACCGTGTAGTAGGTGTTGTTGGGGGAGATCTCGGGGTTGTTCAAGTTCGCTACGAGATCGATTGTCGCCTCGCCGGTTTCGTCCAGCGTGACGGTCTGCGAATACTCGGGGATGGTTTGTTCCCCGTCGCCCATGCGGGAGTTCGTGAACGTCAGCGAGCCGGATCGGGGAGTCCCGTCTGGTTTGACCATTTCGATATGGACGGTGCGGACGATGATACCGGGATCGAGCGGCATGACGGTTCCTCTCGCGGGAGATCGGTCAAGGGCTCGGCGTGAGACAGCAAAGCCGTCCACCGCTTAGGGTTGCGGCGAACGGCTTCGGCTTGGAGCAAAAGTTTCTCGGGGTAGGTGAAGCGGCCTTCGAGGGTCAGCCCCGTGGGGCGGATGCCTCGGCGTGCAATCCAGTCGTAGACCCGTTTCCGGTCGATGCGGAGAGCCGCCGCGGCGTCTTCAACGGTCCATTGGTCCATACAACGAAATGTACGTCCACATTATGTCAAGTAGCCACCGGGTGGGTGGTTACGCGAACACCGCTGTTTCCCACACGCTGATCTCCGCTCCCGGAGGTTCCGACGTGGTGGCGTAAACCTTCGACACGTCACTGAACAAAACCACCTGCGCGTCGTCAGCCCACACCCCGGATTCAGTCATGCCGTCCATCGTGGACCGCAACAGCTTGTCCAAATCTGGGGTGGAGATCGGGAGGGGGAACTGGCCGAGGCCAGGGACGTGCTGCGGTTTCCGTGGACGCTTCACGTAGAACGTGACACTCACCGCTAACGGGCGGCCCCGGTCGAACACCGTCTCTCCGTCCGTTAGTTCCTTCACCGCGGCCGCGATCGCGGCCCGCCACGGCTTCACATACTTAGACGTCTCAAACATGCGGCCCCGGTGCATACTCTTCGATCCCTGCGGCGCCGGCCGGCCCTCAACTCTTACCGTGAAAACGTTGTTCACTTCGCTGCCATCTCCCGTGGTTCCCCCGCCGGCAGCCCATGCTGCTGCAAAAGGGTTTTAAGCCACTTATCGTACCTGTAGTAGGGGATGGCGATCTCCGCGCATTCATCGTTACGGCACGTCACCCACGAGTCGCCGCTGAACAACGCGAGAGTGAGAAGGCCGCACTCCTGGCACGGGACAGGGAGCCGGATGAACGGCCGCCGCCACGGCGCTAACGTGTGCGCCTGCTGCTTCGCGTCACGCACCTGGCGCCACATCTCCATAACCTCGGGATGCCGACGCAGCGAATTCATAGCCTTCACGATCATCTCCGCCGTCGCGAGCGTCGACGGGACTGCACGCGGGCGGACGTTCGGGGCGATAGTGCGGTGAACCCGACGAATCAGGTCATCAATCGCCATCGCGTGGTCCAACAAGGAGACCTTCAAAGGGGCTGGCGGTTCGCGGGTGCCGGCTACACGGTTGGTGTCCCACTGCGGGTAGCGCACCATACACTGCCGGAGCCACGGTTCCGCCTTAGCGAGCTCGAGAATGTCCGAGCGTAGATGCGACACGCACCGTTCGCATAGCGGGCCTGGTTCTGAAGCTGTGGCCGGGTCGTCTGGGGTGTGACGTCCCGCGCAGTTCATGAAGCCACCCGAAGACTTGGGTCCAGCAGGCCCAGCATGTCGAGGAACATTTCGGCTTCGTCACGGTCTGCGGCTTCCCCGCAGGCGTACACGGCGGCTTTTCGTCGGGTGGTGTGATGCGCGGCGAGTTCTTCTTCGGTGCGCGGGCGTGGGATGAGGGAGGTGTAACCAGTGGAGTAGTCCATGGATTCGAATCTAGCCACAAAACACCGCCTTTCTACAACGGCATTTCATCCTCTTTCGCTGAGTCTAGCTCGCTGCCGTCGTCGATCGGCGCCGAGTGGTACCGAAGGTCCACACCGACATGGTGAGGGATGAGACGCATGTCTTCCCGTTCCACTCCCTGCCCGTCCTGGTACCTCTCCATCACGAGCTTCCCGATCACAAGCAGCCGGTCCCCATCAGTCACTGACCGTTCCAGATTCCGCGCTAGTCCTTTGTAGACCGTCATCGTGAAATAGAACGGATCTTCCTTCACCCACTTGTTGCTGTGATTATCGAAACGCCGTTCCTGGGACCTCAACCTGACCCGGCAGAACTCGCTGCCGCTGTCCCCAACCTTCAACTCTGGGGGGTAAATTACGGTGACTGATCCGGCGAATGTTCCCATGATGGTTTGCTTTCCGTTACGTAGTTACCTGCGTCGTCCAACAGCACAGCCCCCGGCTGGCGCAAGAATACCAGCACCGGCGCCTCGCGCGGGTCAGCCCAGCGCGACACTACCCAGCCCGTGGCTTGGGATTGGGTGAAGTGCCCAGTCACCCAGCCATGACAACCAGTGACGCCACTCCCGCATAGGAACAGCAGGTTCGCCGGCCCGTTCAGGTCCGCTCGGCGGCTGCCGCCCATGCCCAACGTCAACCGATGATGGAACGAGTACTCGTTCGGGTAGACGCCGCAGATCTCGCACCGCCCTTGCGCCCGGTCGAACACCAGCTGTTTAGCTTTCTTCGAAGCTCTCACGCTCGGCCTTCCTCTGCTCTCGAAGCTCGGCGTAGAGGAGGGCGTTGTCTGGGGCGTTGAACAGCGACGACCAGGGGTAGGTGCCGTTCCTCGTCATTCCGTACGGCCAGGAGCGTTCGTCCCGGCCGGGGCGGTATTCCTCGAGCTTGTACACGTTGTCGCGGTCTTTGTCTTCCGGCGGGGTGATGATGAACCCGAACTCGGGCCACCGTTCCCACATGGATGACCCGAACGGGGTTTTCGTCATCTGGCCGCCGACGTTTTTCGGCATGTGGTGTTCGATCCACAGCGCGCAGTCGTGTTTCGTGCGGAGCCGGTCGAGGACGCGTGCGGTGTCGTTAGCGACGGTTTCCCAGTCGTCTCGGCCTTTACGGGCCATCTTGTACAACGGCCCAATGAACATGATTGCCGGTTTCACTTGTGCCAGGACTCGGTCCAAAATTCGGGCGCCTTGCGGGGACCGGGCATCGATACCTTCAGGCCTATGGAAAATGTGAACGTTGCCCGCGGCCGAGGAAGAGGAGAAGCTCTTGTTGATTTTCCCGGTCACGATCTCGGCGGGGTTCTCCAAATCCACCAGCAGTGTCCGCTGCGGTGGGATTCTCAAGTCAGGGAAGAACGGATGGATGCCGGCGGCGGTGAGGATCGCTGCCTGTCTGGCCAAAGTGGACTTACCTATCCCCGGAGGCGCCAGGAAGATAGCCCTCTCCTGTCGTTTCAAAATGTGCGGGATCACCCACTCCCGCACGTGCACAACCTGCCCGAGGAATTCCTTCAACGTGTGAAGACCTTCGATTGGGCGATCGAACATCGGGTCATCCAGAACGACCTGCATCGACAAGATCTCCTGCGCCGTCATGTCCAGCGCGGCATCGAAATCAGGTGTCCTCTCCAACACCTGGGCGATCCTCGCCACCGACACCTGAAGGTTCCGCCGCTGCGCGGCCTCGGCGATACGGCGAGCGCAGAACGCCACCGACCCCAGATCAGCCGTGGAGTAGATGTCGAACAAGTAGTCGGCGCCGCGGCCGGCTATCTTAGCGTCACCCCCCTCCTCGGAGAGGCGGGCTAAGACTTCCATCGGGTTAGCCGGGCGGCCCTCGTCGTGCAGAGCCTGCGCGGCGGCCACGATCGGCTGGTGCTTGGGGGTGAACCACTCCGGGGGGAGCGGGTAATTGTCTAAAGTTTTCGCGCTGTTCATGAGCGCGGCGATGTATGTTTTCTCTTCCGCTTCGGCGTATTGGTCCATCGGCGTCCTTCTGACGCTCGGGGGAGGATCTGTTTAGACTCCCAGTTTCATGAGGGTGCGCTGCCCGGCCGCGATCGTTTGGAGCGTCGACGCCTGCTCGCGGAGCACATTCAGGTGATCCCTGGCGCTCTCGCGGGCTATCTCCGCTGCGGCATGGGCATGCCATTCTTCTTCAGTCTTGTCGTCAACCCACGCGTCACGTTCAGCTACCGTCGCGCCACCGCGGGAAACCTCCGGGCACGCGGGATCGAACATCGCTTTGGCCTTCGCGCGTTTGAACTCGCGAAGCGCGGCCAACTCTTCCTTGCGGCGCTCCGCCAATTCTTTCACCGCCGACCCGAGAGCGGCGTTGATCCGGACGAGACGCTGCTCAACTTCCACTACCGACAGTGGATGGTACTCACTCATCGGTCTTCACGTAGTCCACGCCGGCCTGCTGCAACGCCTGCTCCAGGTTCGACTCCGCAGTGTCGGCTGCCTGCTTCGTGATGCGGTTCTTGTGGGTTTCCACCGCGCGGGAGAACGTGTTCCACTGTGCCTGCGTGTACAGGCCCCTGTGCATTTTGCGGTTGATGTCCAGCCACTTCTCGCGGCACTCATCCACTGTCTTAAGCGCGCCGAGGGACAGCAACACTTGATCCATGGATTCGGCGGTCTCGGCCGGTTCCTGTGAGGCTTCGGCTTCCGTCTGGGGCTCTTCGGCTTCAGTTTCGGGGCGGACGACTTGGTCCGTGGACCCGTTCTTGTACAGCGAGAGCCCGAATTGGTCGCCGAGGTTCACGGCGCAGCGTTTCAGTGCCCCGGAGATGGCGGACTTCAGTGCGTTGTCGTGGGCGTCGGCGCGCGAGGGTAGGTTCTGCGCCGCGCCAGCAGCGGAATCTTCATAGAGGCAATCCCCCACGATCAGTGCGCCGGACGCCCGGTAGATGACCGTCCAGGCCTGATAGGTTCCGCCGTTTCTCTTCTTCTCAACTGACTCTTCGGACACCAGTTCGAGTGACTTGAGCCCGAAAGACCAGCCACCATGGCCGAAAATTTCGATGAGGCGCCGCCGCACATCCCACGCCTCAAGGTGAGAAAAATTCTTAGGGTCCTTCTGGACGCGCTTCTTGTCAATTGGTTTCAGTAGTTCTTCAACCTGTTTATCAGTGAACATCCCACATCCCCTTTTGGTCGGCCCCCGTGGTGGCCTGAACGGACATTATCACACACAGGCCCCACGGGGTTCGACAATTATCGACGCTTAACCGTAGGAGTGACCTTCCCCCGGGCTACGCCGGCCACCACCAGCGGTGCTACCACCGCGACTACACCTAAGATCGCTTGGGACTGGGCGTCGCTGACGGGGATACCGAACGACACAAGCAGGGCAATGGCTGCCACGGTGAACGCCGTTACTGACGCCACGGTGAGCAGTGGTTCTTTGTTCATGGTGTTGCTCCTTTGCACGTGTAGGTTGGGGCGTCATCCGGAGAAGGATCACGTGTACAAATCAGCGTAGTCCCGTCAGGCATAAGGAACGTTTGCGTCGCCGCAGGGGACCCGTCCTTGCCGTCTACACCGTCGCGTCCGTCTTTTCCGTCCTGGCCGGCTGGGCCGGTGGCGCCGTCTGCTCCGGGAGGACCGGGTACAGTCGAGTCTTTCCCCGGCGGGCCGGGAACGGTGGAGTCCTTACCCGGCAGGCCTTGGGGACCCATTTCTCCGCGGTCTCCTTTCTCACCGCGCGGGCCGGGGATGGGAATGGGCCGGTCGGTGGTGTTGGGGGAGGGGCAATCAACGTGAAGTTGTTGTTCAATCACCGCGCACGCCTGGTCCAAGGAGATCTCAGCCTTCTCCAGCTGCGCGTCGGACTTCTCCGCCGACTTGCGGTTACTGATGGCGTTAGCGATGAGGATCGTGATGACGACGGCGCCGATCAGCAGCACAGCTGTGGCCACGGTGATGATGCGAAGGAAGGTGCGGTCCCGATGATAGCTATCTCGAAGAGTCATGGGTGGTCATTCCTTGCCCGCGCTAGCTCGATCTCCAGTGTCGTTACACGTTTCCGCAGCTCAGCTAATTCAGCATACAGTGCTGTCAGCTCCTTGTTGTGAGCTTCCATCAGCTCGCGCCGCGTCTGCCTCTCAGCGTCCACCTTCGCTTCAGCGCGCTCAATCTCCGCGTCCTTGCGACGGTTTTCCTTGCGTTCGGACGCCAACAAGCGAACGAACCATCCGACGAGAGTGGTGTACGCGACGAACACCGTTCCGCCTGTAGCGGTGTAGAGAACTTCCGGAGGAATCTCAACAGCCATAGCAACACCGGCTTTCCGTTCTCACCACCCACATCGGTTAAAATGGAAAAGCAGCTTGCCTAGCTGTCTGCAATGCTCATTGCGGAAAGGGCGGCCACCTCGAACTGGCCGCCCTTTTCTATTTAGCTACCGCGAACCCGAGAGACATCGTGGCCGCGGCCTCGTTCTTCTCAGCCTCGCTGAACTCCTGGCGGCCGACCCGGATCTTCCCGTACGAACGGTTCAACGGGAAGCTGCCGGAGTGGATGCGGTTACCGGGGAACAACTCGATCCACTTCACGTCCCACCAGGTGTCTTCCACGTTTAGCGCTACTCGAACCTTCACCGACTGGTCGTCTTCACCGTCGACGCCGGCAGCGAACCAGCCGCCGTTGAGGTCCACGTTGGGCGGGAAATCGAGCTCGGCCACCAGCGACGGGTTGATCAGGTCACCGTTGGCGTTGTAAGCGAAGCCGTCAGGGACAGTTTCGTGTGCGTACAGCATGTCTTCCTCCTGGATTTTGCGAGCGTTGATAGTGTCCATGGCCCGTTGGCAGCCGGCCCAGTCCGTGTTGACTTCAAAGTGCATTTCGTCCTTGCGGCCGGAGTAGTTTCCGCCCCAGCGGATCGCCCATGAACATTCGGCGAGGATCTCGCGGATCACGTTGACTTGCGTGGTGGTGAAAGTCCCGGACGCGCCGAGGGGGTGCTTCGACCAGTTCAAGTCGATCGCGGTGGCCGAGGAATGGTTGCTGTAGACGGTGGAGCCGGCGATTGGCCGGTAGTTCCATGCGCCGTCGTCGACGGTGCCTCGGGCGTTCTCGATGTCTTCGACGCGTTTGTCGAACTGTTCCGCGACATACAGCAGCAGGTCACCGGGCGGGCCGGGGTGGACGGTAAGCCACACGTTGGTTCCGGGGACTTGCTGCTTAGGTGGGGGGCTGGTGAGATTCGTCCAGCCGTTCTGGGAAATGGTCATGGTTATTCTCCGTCGTTTGCTCGTTCCGCTATCTCCTGCACCACCTCGTACAATTGTTCGAGGTCTTTTTCGACTTCCTCGGCTTCACCGAGGTCAACTTCAGGCATTAGTCGATCTCCGTCTCTAGCCATCCGCCGATCCAGGAATTTTCGTTCCACGTGCCGGCGGGGAACGGCGCTGAGTTCGCGCCCAACGTTTTGATCTCGTACGGGGAAGACCGGTTGTCGAAGCCGATTTCGAAGTAGTCGTCGGCGAACACCTGGCAGTTGCAGGCGTGTTTGGTTCGGGTGGTATCGGGGTTGGTGTGGATGACGTACGCCTGGCCGCGGGAACCGGACACCGCGGCGGTGTTAGCGTCGGTACGCTGCGACACCCCGTTGGGGAAGCGGAACCTGTAGGAGCCGGTGCCGAGGGTGGTGTCGGAGGCCATGATGATGCCGAACTCGATCCGCAGGATTTTCCCAGGACGGAAGCCGTAGCGGAATGTGATGAGTCCGGAACCGATGTCGGGGTCGGCGGTGGTGGCGTACCAGGGGTCTTGGCTGGTGTAGTCGGTGAGGGCGGCGGCCCATTCTTCAGTAGTGTTGCCGGCCCATTCGGCGCGCGCGGACACAGCGTTGAAGTCGGCGGCCGACGCGATGGTGTGGGCGGTTACGGTGGGTAGGGTGACAGGCATCTATAGCCCCCAAACATAGTTATCCGACCAACTGCCTTCGTCCCATATGAGAACGTTGTAGGCTTTCACGTAATCGAGGGTTTGCTCATAGCCTGAAGCCGAGAAATCCTCGTTGATCTTGATGACCCGGTACTGGCCGCTGATGCCCACGCTGCCCTCCACCGTGTGTCGGTCCCCCAGCTGGATAGTGGGGTCACCGACGATCCGAACAGATGTGAGAACCGGGTTCGGGTACGCGGTCTCCGACAACACTGCTTGCGCGATGCCGCGCGCCGACGAGTAGGACTGCCGCCACGGGTTCGCCGGCAGGGACAACACTCGGCGGCCGTAGATTTCGATGGAGCCGTCGTCAGTAACCACGGGATGGCTATCGGATTCCTCTATGGGGATGATGGGCCGGCCGAACAGGTGAATCGAGGGAAGCTGCTGCGACTCGAGGAGGTACCGGGTTGAGTCCGCTGTGTTGTTGATGGTGATGCGTACCCGCTGCGCGGAAATCACCTCAGCCTTTACCGTGACCGAGGAGTAGTCGATCGCCCCACCGGGAGTGACCCGCGCTTCGAACCAAGACCGCGTGGGGTCGTAATAGGGAACGAACTCTGTCACGATCCCCGCGGCCGCTTTCCCCAAATCGACGTCCAACACCGTGCTGGAAGTACCCGGCACCGCGACGAGGTTCTCCGGTGACACCCACAGGTTGTCGACAGCGGCGCCGAACGTGTATGCCGTGACGCCCGCTTCCACCTCGTTCGCTATCTGGTCCAGCCCATCGCGATACCCGATGCTTTTGATCTGCTGCGACACATCAACGGTCTTCTGCACCGTTTGGGCTTCTTCAGTGACCCAGTGCGCGCGGGACCAAAAGTTAAACACCCCGTTCTCGTCGAAGTGGACCGTGCCCAGCTCGGCTTCGGCGATTTCCCGCAGCAGCTGCCACGAATCTCTCGCCGTCGTTTCGACCACAGCGAAGATGTTGTTGATAGACGGGTCAAGGGACGCGGCGGGGGCGTGGGTGTCCCGCCAAATGTTGGGGGCGAGGTTGGTGATTTGCCACGCCTCGACGGGGAAGTCTGGAAGCGCGCCAACAGTGTTAAACGCGGCCTGCTGCGTGGTGTACGCGGAGGTGATCGACCCGCTGTACGTGGTGTCTTCGATGCGGAGCCGGGCGGTAGCGCCGGCGGTGGTCCACTCCAGTTCCATCCCCACGTAGATCCACTCGGGGTCAGGGTTGGTGAGCGCCGGGGCGGAGACTTGGAGGGTTGATGCGGTGCCGTGGCGTTTCACCGAAACAGAGATGACGCCGGCGTCTATCTCCCACAGCACGAAGTGATCGTGGATGGTGTGGGCGAGGAACGAGAACACCCCGGTGGAGTCTTCGCCTATCTTCGCCCACATCTCTGCGTGGACCCGGTTGTTGGGGTTAGTGCTGATGGGGTGTGTGGCTAGAGGCCGTATCCAAATGTTGGGGCCCTCGTTTTGGGTGGCGCGCGGCTCGGGGCCGGCGTTGAGTGCTTCAGCGAACTTCCCGTCCGGGGTGAAGGTCAGCTGCTTGCGTTCAATACCGTCAGCGGAGTCCCACGCCAACGCCAGCTCGCCCACGTCGGGGAAGGCTGATCCGTGGAATGTGGCGTACACGGCGGCGTTGTTCCGGACCGCGGGGGAAACGTTGATGCCGTTCTGGCGGAGCACGTAGTCGATCAGCCACTGGCCGTCCAGGCCAGGTAGGCGTAGCTGGTCGCCTTGGTCTGAGACCGCGGCGGGTAGGTTCACCGGCTCCGACAGCAGCGCGCGGTAGTCAGCCACCGACAGTGAAGCTTCACCGCGGGAAACATCAACGTCCAAGTCGGTGCTGTACCCGGTGAGTTTCCGTAGCGTTTCCGAGCCGTTGGTAGTGCGGTACCCGAGTTCGATCTGCACGGGCAGGTTCAGCCGGTCGTAGGTGGATAGCGGGGAGTCATCGTTGAGCCGTGAGTAGAACCACGCGGCTGACTCCATCTCCGATAAGGTTTGGCCATTCGCCAAGTCGATGTTGGCGGTGGCGGTGGCTTCGCCGCTGATCGGCGACACCTGGTCCGGTAGACCGCTGGCGATAGCTCGGGAGATCGAAACGGAGCTGTGGCCAGTGATCCGGTCGTAGGGGCCGTCGAAGTCGCCCGACTTATCCCACGACACCAACACCGAGCTGACTGGCTGTTGCTCGGGTGAAGCGATCGCCGCATCAAGTTCCGGTGTCGAATCCAGGGCCATCAGAACCCCACCTCAACGAACTTGACTTGCCCCGGCGTGTGGTATCCCTTCAGCGGGTAGCCGCGGGGTAGTTCTTCGATCGTCACATAGGGGATACCCAAACCTGGGGTCCACGCGGTGGCCGCGTTCCCGAACTCCAACTGCGCATGGTCGATCGAGATCAGCTCCGAACCGGCTGGGTCCATAGCGATGATGAGGCACTGAACGAAAGCCGAGTCGTCCGGTGCTGTGCCGGCCACGTCGAGTCGGGTCCATTCGGAAGAGACAGGTACCGGTTCCCACGCCACTTCCCCGGTGACCACGTTCGCCGCGGTGCGGAAAGAAAACTTCAACCGGATGTCGATGTCGATGCTGGTCTTAACGAACACCGAGAAGGCGTACTTCTCGTTCGGGACGACCGGGGTTCCGATAGTGGAAGATTTCCACCGGAAGTTCACCGAAGGGTTACTGGCCGGCGGGGAGACAGGTAGCTGCCAGTTCAGTTGCCTAGACCCCTTGTAGCCACCCGCTGCGGACGACAGTGTGCCGTGCGTGCTGGAGAAACCGGTAGTGGTTCCGAGAGTGTCGGTTCCTGAGCTTTGGTTGGAAGTGAACAGGTTGGTGTCGAGCTCGGTGAGGAGTGTGAATGGCCCCGGCCCGTACTGGCCTTGCTTGAACGCCAGCAAGTCGGTGAGGTCGGCGGAGGTGAGCCAGCGCCACGGCACGCTGTAGACGCGTTTGGTGTCGGTGAACATGTGCTGAGCGGTTTTCCCGCCCGCGACCGATGTGTGGATCACCGTGCCGCGGTCCTCGTCCACGGAAATGTCAGGTTGGAGCTGGGGGAGGGCCACGAAGTTACCTGGGGTTCCTATCCACATGGTTTACCTCCCCCTCCAGTCGCGTTTCTTGTTGCCCTTATCAACCACACGGGCGATCTCCACACCGTCAGCGACAAGCACCACGTCGCGCGGGTCGTCGTCTTCCCCGTTGTCGGGGACATCGAACCCCGCTGCGGTGAACAGGGAACGGAGAGCGACGCTGGGTGCCTTCCGTGTGGTGACCGCGCGCACAGCGTCGTCGACCATGCGTTCCGCGGCGGCATTCACATCGGAAGCTGCGAGTGGGATACCGAGAGCGAACCCTAAGCCGAACATGAAGCCCACTTCGCGCATCACCTTAGAAGGCGACTTCATTCCCGCTGCTTCTTTGGCTTTATTAATTGCGAAAGTGACCACGCCCGCTGCGGCGTCGCCGATCTTCTGGGCCATTGCCTTGATCCCGTTGATCATTCCTTGGATCAGGGCTCGGCCAATAGAGGGAGTGTCGTCGACAGCGGTTCTGAATCCGTCAAGCGCTTGGTCTACAGCGGAAATTGCTGCTGACCTGAGCGTCCCTGCAGCGGCCTCGATCGCTCCCTTAGCTGCGTTCATGGCGTCCGTAGCCAAACCGCGAACACTGGACAACCCGCCGAAGGCCGTGAGAACCGCCCCGACCGCGGCCTGCGCCGCGCCACCCAGAGTCGCCATGACAGCTTTCGCCGCGGACATGGCCGCTCGGAGGAGATCGAACTGGCCTATCGCGTCTCCGAAGAAGATCGAACCAAGAATGTCGGAGAACGCTTGGAACAAACCAATCAATGGCGTGAGCACGCCGAGGACTCCCGTGGCCGCGAAGACTAGGCCGGTGAAGAAGTTCAACAGCGGAATCAGCAGAGGAATCAACGGGACTATAGCGATGAACAAATCGCTCATCGCTATACCGAAGTCAGTCATTGCCTGAACGAACGCTGGGTCCCGGAATGTTGCTGCCAACGCTTGCAGGAAGGCCACGAAACCAGGAGCAGCAGAGGTAAGAAACTTGCTGAACGCCGCGATCAACGGCTGGAACACCGGCAGCATCTGAGTTAAAACGTCAAGGAAGGCCGGAGCGTTAAGCGCGAGGGTCTCGAAGATGCCGACTAGCTCGGTGCCAGCCACGTCCACGAGACGGTTAAACGAATCGAGAATGCGATCGATGATCCCGTCGTCGACCAGCCCGCCTAGGGATGCTGCGAGTTTCCCCGCGATCTTCCCAACGATGTTGCCGAGCTTCCCGAATTCAGCGGAGCCCGCAGCAGCTACCTTGAGGAAGGCTTGAGTTAGAGGGGCGACAGCCGAAAGGACCCCCGCCAGGCCATCTTTAAGACCATCTAGGACTTGGCCGAGCCGGATCTGGTTCTCGGCTTCGCGGAAGGTGCCGACTACTTGCTTACCGACGTCAGCGAACGCGCCCGTAAGGTCTAAAACGATGCCCTTGAAAGAATTGATAGCAGCCGGAAGTTGCCCTTCGAACCCTTCGAGAATCGCCCCGAAAAATTCTTCTTGGACCTGGTCCTTCAACTCGACCAGGGGGCGGAAAGCCTCAGCGAAAAGGAGGGTTTTACCGGTTAATGTCCCGAGGAACTTGTCGAACTTTTTGAGATCACCTTCGGTGATGGCGGTTACTAGCTTCCCGAAGGTGTCAAACGTGAACATCAGCGCCGCGATAGCGGGAATAGCGGCTAGGGCAGCGGCGGGCAGCGCTACTCCTATAGCTACCCCAGCTGCCGCTAACCCGGCTACAGCCGACCCGACTGCGACGGCCAGCGCGCCGCCTATGACCGCGGCTAGAGCCAGGAACACCGCCAGCAACGCGCCCGTTACAGCTACTAGCGAAATAGACGTAGCAGCAAGTTGCGCGCCGGCGACCGACGCTCCACCAAATGCCTGAGTTAAACCACCAGCTAAAACTCGGGTCACGTCCTCCGCTATCTCGCCCAAAGCCCGAAGCGGATTCCCGCCCAAATTACCCAACGAGTTAACCAAGCGGCGCTCATCTATACCGGTCTTGAGTTTGATTTCTGGCGCGGTTTTCTCCGCGGTCTTCGCTGCGATGCGGACCTTCTTAATCAGGCCGTTCTCATCGACATCTATCTGGACGCCCTTGATGTTCGGGACCGCGGCCTGCGCTTCCTTCACCGCGGCGGCGGCGCGGGACGCTACCTGCTTCGGGTCGAAATCGACCGCACCCTTAACCTCGGCGTCCACACCACGCAGTTCCTGCTTCAGCTGTTTCTTGATGTCATTCGAGAAACCGCGCATGGAAGGGATGATGGACACATAGGCTTTGCCGACCTCGTTGGCCACCATCCACCTCCTGAAACGTTGAAAGAGGCCGAACCTCCACTACTGGGGTTCGGCCTCCTGCCTGGGCTTCTTACTTGCGAGGAACCCTCGGATGCGTTCCTGTGTCCAACCCGAGGTGTCACCGTACTTCTGGTACTGCTTCTTCCCCCCCGGACGCTGAACAGGTTTCGGTCGTCGGGCCCGCTTCTTCCCCTGCCGCTGCCAGTTCGCGTTCGCCAACAAATCGACCGCCGCGGCCAGCAGGTACTCGGACTGCGTCCACTCCGCTGGGGAATCCTCGCGGAGTTTACGTTTGAACGCCGAATCCTCCGGGAGGTTCTCCACCCACACCATCAGCCTGCGCGGCTCCAGCAGGCCGCGGTGATAGTCGACCAATTCGGCGCCGTGATGGTACCTGTGGATGTCGGCTTCTATCTGCTCCCCGTAATCCCGAAGGAGTACCGGGAGCGCTAGGAGTTTTTTGTGCCGATCGCCTCAACAGTCTCCTTCAAGAAGTTGCCGAGGTCTTCCGGATCGTCATACTTTTCAACGAACGCGTCGGTGGCTTGCTCACCGATCAGCTCGTCGAGGATGAGGGTGATGTTGCCCTTGTCGAGGTGCCGCAGCATCTTGTTGGTGAACTTATACACCTTCAGCTGGTACTCGTCGCCGCGGAACGTGACCTTGGGCGGTGACAACGCGGCCTCGAGTTCGGCGGCCGTTGGAAGGTTCGGCATGTTGTTTCCCTAACAGTCTGGGCGTGAAAAGAGTTGAGCCTGGTGGGGAGCCCACGCCGATAAGCTTCCCCACCAGGGGTTTAAGAGGGGTTAGCTAGCGCCCCACGCTTCATCATCGGAGTACTTGTACAACACAACCTGGTCATCGCCATCGGCGACGGGGTACGCGGTCACGGTGACCTCGTAGCCCACCGGCTCACCGGAGGCGTACACGATCTCACCGCGTTCCTTCACTTCCCCATCAGGGATGTAGATGCGGATGTGCTTGTCTCCGTCGATTACATCGAAGATCATCTTCTGGCGAACCTGCGTCGGAGGCTTAACCTTCAACACGAACGGTCCGGGGCCGGTGATTTCCGAACCCTTGTGGTACAGCTCGAGAGAGTTCTTGTTCGTCTCAATCATCTGGAACGCCAGGGTGGCTTCCGAAGAAGTGAGAACGGTGCGCACCACGGTGGCGCCCTGCCACGCGACGATCTCTTCCACATCGTCTTCGTAGGCTTCGGTCACGCCATCTTCGGAGATGAACCCGACGTCGCGGTAACCGGCCGGCACAGGGTCAGTGGCGTTAGCCGGGGCGGAAGCCGACGACGCAGCGAAATACACAGCGCCGGTGATAGCTACCCGCACCTTAGAGGCATCTAGGGTCATAACTGTTCACTCCCTCACGGGTTGAGTCACCAGCAGGTAGCCGGCAGGGTTAATCGGCGCGTACATCGAGCGCGGCGGAGAACCATTTGAGGTGGTCGCCGGACTGTTCGTCGTTGTCGTCCATCGGGCCAGTGATTTCCTGCACCCGGTACACCATCGGCCCGAGCGTCGCGGTGCCTTGCAGGTCGTGGACGAGAGAACGGGTGGTTTTCAGGTTGGTGAAGCAGCGGTCCTCATCCACGGCGTCCCACACGGTGAAGGTGATGATCGCCTGGTCGCGGACGATGAGTTTCACACCGCCGTTGCGGCGGACCTGCACCCACTGCTCAGGGCGCGGGTCCGGGACGCGGGAAGCAACGAGTGGGGTCATGGACGTGTTCAGATACCCGATGAGGAGAGGGACCACATCGGGGAAGTTGGTGGGCATGGGGTTTATCCCGCGGCTCGGAGCGCGTTAGCGAGGATGGCGTGTTTCCGTTCAGCGTTCAGCGCGCCAGGGTGGTCCGCGATGACCCGCACGCGGGACCGGACTTTAGTGGGTGCCGATATGACACGGAACTCCAGCGGGACGCCTCGTTCACCAGGACGGTGATGGGTTTCCATCTGCTGGAACTTAGCTTCCGCGATGAACTTGACCCGCTCGCCAATAGACAGGAGCTCTTTGGTGACTCCATCGGATTTGAGGATCGCGAGGATGCCGCTTCGGTTGGGTACGTAACGGTCGAGAGTAGCCACCGTTGCCCTCCTTATCCTTCAACGAGCCGCAAATTGATCTCGTAGTGATCAACGCCAGGCGCTAAACCGTGCGTGGGGTTCGGCTCACCATCAGCGGTGAACACGTGCCCGCCCCATTCGATGTGACTGAAACGCGTCACCCCCGGCTGGTTGGTGTACAAAATCCATGTCGACTCGCCGGCGGTTCGGCCATCGGAGTACTGGTTGCGTGACGAACCGACCGACTGGACACCGCGCTGCTGAATCCAACACGCCAACGGTGTCCGGGCCGCGGTGCCGTCGTAGTGATACACGGTGTCACCGCGGGAATTGACGGTCGTTGAAGGTGTCACCAGGACAGCTGGGGTGATGTTCGGGATGTACATGGCTAGGCCTCGTACATGCTGGTGTGAGCCAAACCGCGGTACTTGTTGAGGATCTTCCGGTCGTCATCGGACAGGTAGGCTTCTATGCGGCCAATGCCGCCGCCAGCGAACGTATACGCCACATCCCCGATAGCCATGCGGGAAACACCGGACATGCCTGGGGCTACCGCTACTGACCCGACGAGCGCGTTCGTGACGAGGTTCTGCGCGATCGACACTATGTCGGCCGGCGGGGTGGCGTAGCCGGAACGGTACACCACCTGGTAGGTCTGGAACGTGGAACCGGATTCGCCGTCCCACCACCACTCAGGGCCGTTAATGACGTACGAGCTCGACCCGATGCGGAGTTTGAAGATGCCGTCGAACGCGAAATCCTGCGTGGCCGGTCCGGGGGTTCCGTCGCGTTGGATCTGCTTCACCGACGTCACCGACACGATGGGCCGGTCGGGCAGGTGGATGATGCCGCGTTCAGCCCGCAGGATTTTTGTGCGGTCCGCGACCGTGAACGCGCGTTCAGTGTAGGAGGTGATGAAGGACTCCACGTCCGCGACCAGGTACGGGAACTGGGCCTCTTCGTCTTCCGTTAGTGACCTACGGAGGCGGGCTTCCACGCTTTCTTGCGTGACGAGCATGAAGCACCTCCATGGCTGTGACAAACGATTGGATCTGCGGCGCCGGGTCCAGCTCCACCGAGCGGGCTTTCGCCTCTCGGGAAAACCTCTTCCACTTACGGCCGTCGAGCAGCTCGCGGAGACGGTGCTCCCAACTCAGCACATGCGAGCGGTCCAAGAACACCCCGGCCGACCCGAGAGATTCAGTGAGGCCCGGTGTGGGGTGAGCGATCACGGGGATACCGGACGCGAACGCCTCGACACCGACGCGGCCCCACGACTCATACTCCGATGGCATCAACAACACCCTGGTCTGCCCGTACACGGTTTTCATGTCGTGGCCCGGAGTGTGAGGGTGGATCGTCACGTTCGGCAGTTCCAGACCCTTGGGGTGGGCGAGGATCTGTTCCCCGTAGCCGCCGACGACAGCGAGGAACTCCACGTCGGGCATGGCCTCAGCGAGCTCCCAGAAAACCAGCGCGCCCTTGGCCTCGGTCATGTTGATCAGCGTGACCTTCGTGCCGGGTTTCGTGCGGTAATCCTCCGCCAGCACCGGCGGGTTCACCACCACCGAAGGGACCTTAGGATCGCCGTGGAAATCGAAGAACTTTTGGTAATCGCGACGCATCCACTCCGAGTTGTACACCGCTAAACCAACATCCGGCACGATCCACTTCTTCGACGGGTCGAAGGTGTTGTGCAGCACGTGGACCACGGGCAGCTTCAGGATTCGGGCGATCGCCGTGGCGCGCGGAGTGTTCTCCAAGTGGGTGAGGACCACATCGGCCTGCTGGCAGTACTTCCCCGGATCGGACTTGTGAACGAACGGGTGAACCGACACCCCATCCAACTCGTACTCGGCGCCCGGTTGGGAAGTGAGCACGACATCAGCGGAGTGCCCGGCTCCGACCAGGCCCCGGAGCAGAGTGTGCACTGCCCACTCCGCCCCAGCGTTGTGCTGGGGCGGGTAGCAGTGGAGAACAGCCACAAGTTTCATGCGCGCAACGCCCTCTCGATACCTTCCGTGAGCGAGACGCGCGGGGTGAAGAACGTGTTCAGCAGAGTCGGGTCACCGACGCGGCGGTGAACACCCTGCGGTTTCCCCTCCACCGGCAGAACAAGCGGATCGATGCCGGCCTGCTGGCACACCATGGAAGCGAGCTGAAGGAACGTTGTCTCCACGCCGGTGCACAGATTGATCGGGCCGTTGCGGATGTCGCGGTCAATCGCGGTCATCACCGCACCGAAGACGTCTTCCACGTGTATCCAGTCCCGTGACGAAGACGGATCACCCCAAATCATGAACGGGTCTTCCCGCTGCTTCGCGCGTTCAATAAACGCCGGGAACGGGTAGTCCTTCGACTGGGTTTCGCCGTAACCGGAGAAGGGACGGAACACGTGAACCGGTAGACCCTGCGCGGCGGCCAACGCGGCGAGGCGTTCACCCGTGAGCTTCGACCAGCCGTACGTATTGTCCGGAAGCCCCGGCGCGTTCAGATCGATATCGGACTCGCGGAGATTCCCATGCCCGGAGCCTTTAGCTTGCAGCGGCACCGGATAAGCGGCCGAGGACGAGAAGTACACGACGCGTTTCTGCTCGGTACGCAGCGCCCACTCGAACATGTCGTAGTCGATGGCCATGTTCCCCGCCACCGCCAGCGGGCGGCCGTCTATCGTGGCCCGGCCCCCGACTAGCGCGGCGCAGTGGACCACCAAGTCGAACTGCTGAGTGGAACGCTTGAAGAACTCCCGGCAGTCCCGCGGGAAGTACTCATCAGCGATGTCCACCGCGGTGACACCGTGGCCCTGCGCTAGGAACCTGTCCGTGAAAAACGATCCGATGAACCCGGACGAGCCAGTGACGAGGATATTCACTCCGCCCCCAGCAGCTTCCGCAGCTCATCCAAATCACCCTCGAGAGAAGGCTTCCGGTCATCCACCGGGCCGTCACGGTACGCGTAATAGGCGTCCGCGTCACGAGTGGTCTGCTCCGGGGAATTGTTCTCCCTGTACAGATCATCCAGATCAGATTTACCGTTCGCGGGGTGCATGTGCTCAATGACAACGTCATCCCGGTAGGAGATGCGTTCCAGGCCTTCGCCCCAGTCTTTCCACACCAAATCCAGACACAGATGCTCAAGCGTGGGCGGGGCCATGTAGCCCAGCGAACGAATGATGTCAGCCGACAAGAGCACCGCGGTGGGCATCTTCTCCGACATCAACAAATCGTTCCCATACGCGACACCTGTGCCGCCCATCCGGATGATTTCCTCGGACAACTCAGCATCCCAGCGCTCGGTGCGGGGAAGGTGATCGTCGCCCATGAACCCGATGTGGTCGTACTGGTGCGCGTGGGCATTCGCGGCGGAGTTGATGATCTGGCAGATTTTCTGCCGGGCGCCCCACGAAACGATGATCTTCGGATCGTGAGAAACACCCAACGCTTTGTAGGTGTCCAACTCAGGGTCGTCGGCGTCGACGCACACCATCAGCTGCGCGGTCGCTTTCGTGTCCCGCCACGCGCCCATCAAACGGGCGATGTTCTCGGGTCGACCCCGCGAGGGGACAATGTATAAGGCTTTCGGCGTGGTCATGTGTTTTTCCCTTGGTTGTCGGCGTGCCTTCCCGACCCGCGGTGAGGCGGGTCGGGAAGGTGAGGTGATTCTATTACGAGCCCGCGGTCGCCGACTGCAGCGTCGCGAACGGGTACCGAGTGCCGGTGCCGGCGATACGGTCCAGCGGTTCCTCCACGGTGAAACCGACACGCATAACGACACGCATCGCCTTGGAGTCTTGCTGCATCAGGTTCACAACCACATTGCCATCGTCGTCAGAAATGACGCCCTGGTCGAAGATGCGGTACGTGATGTCCTGACGGACACCGATGATCGCCTTGTTCCACTCGCCACCGATAAGCAGCGCCTCCGAGGCGTCCCACGAACCGTTCTCCACTTCGAAGAACCGACGCCCATACAGGCGGTCGAATTCACCCTCGGTGAGAGCCGGCTGATAGATCGGGACACCCTGAGAGGTGCGGATACCCACCAGGCGCCAGTTGAACCCCGGCTGCGAAGCGAACCCGCCGAGACGGGACCCGTCCTCCGCCAACGTTTGGCCGAGGAACGCAACATCCTGCGCGAGGTCGTCGCCAGTGCCGGCGACGCGGACGTTACCCGCGGCCAGCGTGCCGTGGTAGATGTCAGTCGGCCACGTAGACGGCTTATCGACACCGAACAGCACAGCCTCGTCGATCTTCTTACCGATCGCTTCAGCCAACAGCGGGCGGATTTCCTCCCACAGCGGGATGTTCGCGTCGTCGAAGTAGGCGTCAGGGATGACCACGATCGCCGCGAGTTCCTCAGCGATCAACTCGAGGTTGTCCCACACCGGCTTCGTGGTCTGCTTCATCCCCACGTCGCCGTCAACCCAGTACGCGGTCGGGAGCGCCGACAGGACAGGTTGGCGGGTCTTCTTCGAAGACATCGGCTGGCGCCGCATCAACGTCAAAGCCGCAGACGCCTTAGGTGCGTCCTGAAGGATCTGCGACACGTACGTTTCCGGGATAAACGGGTCCGGGGTGTTCGGGGTATCGCGGGTGATGATCGTGTCATAGGGCATGGCGATGTACTCCTTTCTAGAGCAGACCGGGCTAGAAAGGGTTCAGCCGGTTCTGCGGCCAAGCAGTGCTGTTAGCGCCAACTGCGGATTAGGTCATCCATGGAAGGTGCTTGGTCGGCGGCAGCGGACCCGACCTGCAAAGCGGGTTTCGGGCGCGTGTAGCCGACGCTGTTAGACGACGTGCCTGTGGAGGCGTACTTCTCCGCGAGGGTTTGAGCGGTCGCGGTCATCTCCTCAGGGGTGCCGTTGAGAAGCGGAAGGAAATCGGAAGGCAAACCAGCTTCCGCCGCGATCTGCTGCCGGAGCGACTTCAGCGAAAGTTCCTGGTTCTCGGCTTCGAGTTCCGCGGCGCGTTCCTGAAGCTTCTGCAACTCGGTCTTCTCCGAGTCGACCTTTTCCGTCCACTTCTGCGCGAGAGGTTCAAGGTCGCGAACCTTCGCCCGCCAATTCGCGGCTTCCCGGCGGACCTTCTCGATCTCCTTACGGGCGAGTTTCGGGTCCTCCCACGGTTCCGGCGCCGGGTCGACGTCGGCCTGAGGTGGGTCGGGCTGCTGGTTGGCGTCTTCGGGGTTATCTGGGACCACTACCGGAGCAGTCATGGGGTAACTCCTTCATCGGGCACGCGGCCACCAGGACTCGCGCGCATTGGTTTTCCCGGCTCCAGGCCTGGGAAATTCTTCAGATACCGAGGGGGCCCCGGAACACGTCGCCGCGGGAATTCCAAGCGCGGCGGAAAGCTTTCCGGGCCTCACGACCAGACGTGCCGGCCGTTGCCTTCAGGTAAAACTCGTACAGCTCCTGCACAGACGCCGGGTCTTCCTCTTCGCCGAAAAGGGGTTCGGCTGTGCAGCGGCAATGGTCGTGGTACGGGTCCCCGTTGGTGAACAGCGCAGTGTTACGAGACTCGTACACCGCGCCGCGGGACGCCAGCAGCGCGCAGAAGAAACACGGGTTCGCAGCGGTGACGCGGCGCCAACCCACAACCGTTTGGTTCCGGACAGCGGCGTCGATCACCGTCGCGCGGCCAACGTTGCGCACGTGCCGAGACGACGAACCGACCAGGCCGGTCTGCAAATTGCGGACAGCCTCAGCGACCGTGCGGCCCTCACCGATGGACCGTTTGAACGCGACCGGGCCAGTGACCGTCAACGATGTCGCTAACTTCCCCGCCGGGGGAGTGACCAGCGGGGGGAACGCGAGATCCTCGTCGTTCTCCTCAGCCAGGTCAGACAAGTAGCGGACCGACACGTCGTAGGAGGCGGGGAAAAACGCTGCCGTCAACGCCATCAACGTGGGTAGCGCGCCGCGCCACCACGTATCGATATCGTTAGCATCGGCGGACGAAGCGACCCGAACAACCAGGGGTTCGAAGTCATCGAGAAGCTGGTTGAGATCCGCCTGATACCGCAGCGTCGCCTGCGCCATTGCGGCTCCTCGGCATAGTCATATCGCGCAGAATCAGATCCAGCGCGTCAGGTTCCTTCTCGGCTATCTCAGACCAGCGCTCAACGTCCTTCTTCGTGACGCCGGGGATCTTCTCCCACAAAGCTTTCACCGGGATGCCGAGACCGGAAGCGAGTTTCGTCAACGCGTCCACCGTCGCGGCGAACGCCCGAGTGGACGTGTCCCGCCACACAACCTGCGCCGACTGGTCATTCCAGCCCGTCGTGTCACCGTTCTGCTTCGACGCCAACCGCAGCAGCTGCTCGTGAGACTCCCCGAACGACTGCTGCCGCTCATTCACCAACCTGTCCAGGCCATCCCGCGCCGCCGCCAAAGCCTCAGCCGAGGCTAAATCCCCGGTGCCGATCAGCTGGTAAGGCGGGAGCTGCGACATGATCGCCATCCCGCGCATGCCCTCTTCGCGGGACTTCAAATAGCCATTCAGGTCAGTGGCGGCGAACTCGCCGAACTTCGTGTCCGTGGACTCCGAAGCGATGATCGCGTCAATCATCGGCCGGAACGGTTGCATCGGGGAACCGTTCTCGTCGGTCGTGCGGTCCAGGCCAGTGGCCCACCGCTGCCGGAACGCCGAATACAGCTGGGCCATCAACAGGCCGTAGGTGGTGAAGTTGATTTGGTCCTGCACATTCAGCAGCGGCTGGACCTCGCCCCAGTTGTTCCCGTCCAGGTCGATGATGTTGCGGTACTTCACCACAGGGCAAAACCCGGTGCCGTGCTTCCGGGTATCGACGTGCTTTAGGTCGTTCCAGGAGATGTCGCGGGCCGAGTACTCGATGATGTTTTCATCGTCGTAGAAGTAGGCCGTGAACTTTTCCCCATCAGCGGTGAACCCTGTGGAAATCTCGACCGCGTACTGGGGCCACTCGTCGAGGATTTCGTCTTCGTAGGCGGCGATCATGCGGCGCGCCGACACTGGGCGCAGCTGCGGCATGTCCTCCTCGCCGTCTGGGGTGTTCCGGGTGCCGGGGAGGGCGACAGCGAACGCGTACCCGAACTGCAACGCCGACCTGTAGATGCCGGCCTGCAACAAGTCGAAGCGGTTAGCCTGCCAAATCTCCCACGCCTTAGCGTCCGAAGACTCCTCCTTGCGGCGGTACCCATCCACGTATAGGTTCTGCGCGATCGTTGACACGATCAGGTTCAGCATGTTGAACGACGAACGGTCAGTGATCCACTTGTACTCGTTCTGCGCCCCGTTCGGGGTGTACACCGGAGAGTGAGAACCGCGCACATAGTTCGAGATGGTCGCCAACCGGGTGCGTTCGATCTGCGTTTTCTCGAGGAGTTTCTTCGTGAGCTTCCGCCCATCATCGATCGACGTAGCCACAAAGCACCTCCTTTAGCTGAACGAATACGCCCTACCGGCCGACTTCTCTTTCACCTTCTTCGCCGCCAACACCGCGCGGACATCCCGCCAAGCCTTACCCGCGCCGACAGCGCACACAGCGAGGTCGATCTTGTTCGGGGACTCCCGGTGTTCCTTCGCCAACGACACACCCCAACGGTTCGGGGCGCGTCGCGCGTTGTGAACGTGGCGGCGCAGGATCGGGTGGCCGTCGTGGGTGAACGCGCCGGACTCGACGTCGGCGACGAACCGCACAGCGGCCTGCGTGAACTCCGGTATACGGGCGCGCATATCCCACGCGAACGGGTGAGACGTCTTGCCCTCACCAGCGACCGCGTACACCGTCACCTTGCTGCCGTGTTCATCCATCCACTTATCGATGTAGGACTCCCAGCCCCACAAGTCGCAGTAGAACGCGTGAACCTTGAACCGGTCGAACATCCTCGCGACCGCGGCGTCAACCTCGTGGCGGGGAACTTCCCACCGCTCCAAGTCGGGATTCGAGGGGTGTTCCCACACGGCGATCACGAACTCGTGGCCATCCGATAGGCATTTACCGACAATGCCAGTGGAGTCATCGGACTTCGAACCGTCAAAGAACGCGACGATCTCTTCCCCGTCAGGGACGATGCGGTCGTAGTTAGCGAGAGCGTCCCAGTCCTGCGGGACGACGAATGCGTCTTCCGCGGCGACGATCTGGTTCAGGTAGAACCGGCGGGCGACCTGCGGTGGAGTGTTGATGTCCCACACCGCTTCCATGATCCGGTCCACATTCACCCACACGGAATCGCCGCGGGCAACAGAAATTCCCCGCCGAAGCGAGTCAGGATCATCAAGTTTAGTGTCAGCCGGGGCCTCGAGCGAGTCGTACAAGACTCGGTAATTCTTCAAACGGCCCTCTACATGCTGCGTATAAGCATACCAGTCTTTTTCCGCAACGGAATCCTCCCCCGGCAACGGGGCGTTGGTGATTTTGATGAGACGCGCCTGACCGTCGCGGGACTTCGCCAGGTTACGTTTCCCGACGCGGTCCATCTCCACGCCGCCGTTGTTCGCCAGCCAGTGATGCGTCTCGTTCGCGAGCAACAGGGTGGTGCGGCCACCCTCCAGGGCGCGGGCCGACGACGTGACCGCGTGCACCGGTCCGCGGGCGACCGCGTACATCTTCTCCTTCCCGATCTCCATCCCGTACAGCTCTTGCAGCTGCTTCGAGAACAGGTTCGGGAAAAGCAGGAACGTGTTCTGGGTTTGTTCCTTCGACACTGCAGCGGTCTGAATCCACGGCGAAGGATGAGGCTTACCGACAGGTTCACCGGTCTCGGGGTCCCAGTGGGAGAACCTGGCCGGCCCGAGGAGCTCAACGGCGCAGATCGCCGCCCCGAACGGGTCCTTCCCCCAGCCCTTCATGCGTTGAATGACGATCTCGTTGAACAGGAACCGGCCGTTCTCGTCGACCGCGTAGATCCACATGATCAGCCGCAGCTGCTCGTCAGTGAACCGCCACGGGTCGCCCGTGTCGGGTCCGTCTGGTTGGCACAGGTTCGTTTCGCACCACTCGATCACACCCAAACCGAGCGAGTACTCCGGCAGCAACCATTCACCCTCGGGGGTCTTCTTCCACGTCGGACCCCAACAAATCCCCTCAGCGGCTACGTCATACCGCACGGACGCGGCCACTGCTCGTGCCCTTCAACCGGTCCTGAATGTTGATGATGCGGGCCTGCTGCTGCTGCGCCTCGTCCGGGTCGGGGTACATGATCTCGACTTTCGCGCGGCGCCGGGACGCTTCAGTGACCATCAGCTCACCCATGCCGGACATCAACGCGGCCAGGCCGTGAGCAGACGGGCGCTTCGTCAGATCGTTGAGGTACTTCGCGAGGAACCACGCGGTTTCCCAGTCGGACGGCTCGTACAGGTTCGAAAACGCCGACAGCGGCAGCGACTGGTACCAGCGGGTAGCCGCAGGACCCCAGTCCGGGTCCGGTTCGGGTGGGGTGTATTCAGTGCGCGTGGCTTCGATGACCTTCGGTTTCCGGTCGCGTTGGCCGTGGGAGTTACCGAGTTTCTCCTCGGAACGCTTGGCGGTGGACCGGCCGGCTTTAGGTGGGGTGGGCAGGTTCCCCATGGTGAGCCTCCTGGGCTTCGTGGCCGCCAGGGCCTCGGGGTAGTTGCTGTAAACATAACCCGCATAGGCGACACGCCGACAGGAAGTGGGCGAGTAAGCTGAAGTCCTCGAATAAGAAAACCGCCCCTGTGGCCCCGACTGCTAATCGGGAGGGACGGTTTTCTAACACCCAACATGACGTGAGGACCATTCTACCGGAAGCCACTACCGCTGACAAAGCGGGCAGATGATCCCCACGTCACAACCGGAAGGTTAGTGACACATGAACCCGGCTGAAAATGAATCAGGAAGAGTCACCAGCCAAATCGGGCCTTCAGCATTCGTACCCGTCTGGACCCTGAAATATCTCAAAGGCGCCGAGGTCGCCGTCTACGTAGCTCTAAGGTCCTTCGCCGACCGAGAAGGCTACGGCTACCCCCGAACGAAAACCATCGCCGAACGCGCCGGCGTGGCCGTCAACACAGTCCGGAACGCCATCCAGAAAATGCGCTCTCACAATCTCCTCACCACCTCTGAACGTCGGCGCCCGGACGGGAGTCTCGCCGGTCTGGACTACTTCCTGATCGATGTAGATCCTGGTGGGGGGGTCACTTCATCAAGTGACAAGCTGCGACCAGGGGAAACGCGAGTTTCCGCAGGTCAGAACCAGTCACTTCATCAAGGGACCCCCGTCACTTCATCAAGTGACCCAAGAACACACCAAGAGAACACACCAATAAATCAAGATCTTGAACTTGAAGATCTTGAACTACACCCCCGTCCCTACGTAACGGTAGTAGGGCCCAACGGCGAGAAAATCGATCTCTACTCCGGCGATCCAGCGCTAAGGGGGGGCGATTTCGAAGACTTCGAAGATCAACCCCTTGAAGATCAAAAACCGAAGAGCGCGCCGACGAGGGAGGAAGTTGCGGTCGGGGACCCGTTCTCGGAGAAACCTCCGTCGCTGGCTGAGGTTGAGGAATTCAAAACCCGGTTGGGTGATGTGTGTGCGCGGACGAAGCCTGCCGGTGCGGATGCGCCGTTGCGCCGGTTGCAGTCGGTGGATTTCTTGGCGCCGGGATTCGCGCGGTACGTGTCGGATTTGCCGATCGGTTCGTATCCGGAGGACCAGGTTCGCGGGGAGACGTTCAAGTTCCAGGCGTGGTTCACCCCTGGCGGGGATTGGATTGGGTATTTCAACTTGCAGGGGGAGCGGACGTCGAATTCGGGGTTGCGGTTGAAGTCGCCGGAGCCGACGCGGGATGACTTGTTGGAGTTGTTCGTGACTCGGTTGGGGTTTGATGAGTCGTGGGAGTTCGCGTGGCGGATGGCGCGCGAGGAGGTTTTGCCGAAGAACTTATTGGAGGCTCAGGCGTTTTTGCGGACGATTCCGTTGGAGTTGTCGGTGCGGGAGCGGGCGGAGTTGACGCCGTTGGTGCGTGAGTTGCTGGATTTGGGTTGGGAGCGGTTCGATTTGGCGGAGGCTTCGGTGTTGGGGTTGGAGGGGATGGGTTCTCCGGTGGCGGTGTTTCGGTCGCGGTTGCGGAAGTTGGTGTTGAGGGGGTCTCGGTCGCGTTCGTATGCGGCTGCGTGATCCAGAACAGTTGATCCTGCTTTAGTGAGCAGAAATCTCAGCGCCTTAAATCGGGTTTTGGTAGGTCGGTATACCCCCGGAGTTTTCAGGGGCTTAGATTTCGGTACAGGAGGATTCCAGTGGGAACGATGTGTAGCTGTGACGCCACGTGGACAGGGAAGAACATCTGCCACTGCTCTGTCTGTCACCGCACTTTCAGCGGGGTGACACTGTTCGATAAACATCGGAAAGTTGAACCGGGTGAGTGCACCCTTGCGGGTGAGATGGAGTTCCGTAATGGCATGTGGCGCTGGCCGGAGATGACCGAAGAAGAAAAAACCCGTAGGGGGTTCTGATGGGGAGGATGTTGGGGATCATGGCGGACTGTGTGAGTGAACATTGCGGTTGCCCCGGTCACACGAACCCGCGCGCTGACGAGGATCGTCGACGCATGAAACGCCGTGAGCGGCAAGCTCTACGGAAAACCCTGGCGCGTGAAGCCGAAGAGGCCGAAACCGTCGCGAACGAGGAGGAACGACATGCCTGAAGCCGTCATCGAAACCACCACCGACTGGTCCCAAGCGGACAGCATCCGCATCGTCAAAGCCAACCCCCAACACGCCACCCCCGCCATAGGCGTCAACTTCCACGGCCTATGGGACATGTACTGGACCTCCGGCGCACCAGTCCCAGCGTTCGGGCAGCACCTTGATTCGCTGAAGAACCACGGTGTTGACCTTGTGCGCGTCGACTTCGGGTGGTCCACCGCGATGCCTACCAACGCGTGGGCGCCCGACACGAACTACTACCTCAAACGCCTCAAACTTCTTCTCGACGCCACCGAGCAGCGCGGTCTGAAAGTTCTCCTCACCCTCCACCAGTCACCCACGTGGGCGCGCCCGTCGACCGGGACTGAGAAACAGTTCCCGTCCGATCTGGGGGCGTGGCAGACGTTCTGCCACAACATCGCCGCCACCTTCGGGCCCCGTGTCCACGCGTGGCAGGTGTGGAACGAACCCAACCTGAAATCGTTCACAGGCGTCGACTCAACTGACCCCGCTGTGCACGCGGAGCGGTACCTTCCGGTGTTGCAGCGCGCCCACACTGGCCTGAAGGCCGGCCACCCCGGCGCCACTGTCGTGTTCGGGGGACCGTCTCAGACCGACGCGGCGTTCATCGACGCCTGCTACTCCCGCGGCTCGAAAGACTACTTCGACATCATGGCGTGGCACCCCTACCAGGGAAACCAAACCAAGTCGCCCCTCGCGACCGACCTGTACGAGAAACCGCGCGCGACCTACGGCGTCCGCGTGCTGGAACACATGGCGTACTGGCGGGACAACACCAAACCTGTCTGGTGGACCGAGTGCGGGGTGTCGGTGCACTCCAACGACGGCATCACCGACGTGTCGCGGTACGGGGTGGCCACGGCGGAGATCTCCGCGGCGCACTACCTCGAATATTTGGAGTTGGCGCGCAGGTACCCGCAGGTGGAGCGCGTGAACTTCTACGTCGCCTACAAGACCGGTGACGTGCACCAGGCGGGGTATTCGATCATGACCGCCGATGGGACACCGCTGCCGCAACTCCAAGCGATCGGGCAGTACCTCAACGCGTAGAGCACCACCTTCAGGAATCGAACCCGAGCCCGCGGTTTTGGAGACCGCTGTGCTGCCATTACACCAAGGTGACAGGGCTGCCGACCAGGCTCCCCGGACCAGCCGGCAGCTACCACAAATTCTACAGGAGAGAAGGGAGGAGGGCGCGCGAGGCGGGGACTAGCCTACAAGCGCGCCCTCCGTGGGTGTGCCCCTCAACAATAACAGACGATCACTTCCTCCCCGCCTGATACTGGCGCAAACCGATCACGTTCCCCGACTTGTCACGAACCACCTCCGCGCGCTGCGCCCTGTGCACCTGAGCCCACAAGGCCTCCCGCCGCGACTGCGACCACCGCCGCCACGGACCCAACGCCCAATCCCCGAACTGGCGCCGCTTCCGCAACACATACCGGCGCGGTGAAAGCTTCCCCTTCACTCTCTTCCAACCCTTCTTCATTTTCCGCCCCGTCCTGTAGGCGCGAGCCTTCGTCGCCCCGTATTTTTTCCGCCGCGGGTACTGCCGCTTCGGGCGGATGCTTAGTCCCATCACCCCGAGCGCGGTCACTGACACCCCGTACAGCACCGCGGCCGACGTTGACATTACCGCCGTGAAACCCCATGTGACAGCGGAAGCGGTTGCGACTCCGGCCACAGCTATCTGCGGTTTCAGCTGCGACTTGGCCCACGACCACCCCCCACCGGCTCGGTCGTGCTTTTGCCGCCAGTAGGGCCTGCCTGTCTTCGAATGGGAGATGTGTCCCCGTACGCGCACCATCGTGTCTACTCTTCCCGTTAGGCTTAAAGAGAAGACGTCATCTTAACCCATAGTCTCCCGCGTCGCAGCGTTTCTCCTTGGACTGGCCACCGCGGCCTCACCGATGAACCACACGGCAATAATCCGCTCGTCAATTTCCATTCCAGGGATCGCGTCCCATGCCGCGCGGCGCGCCTGATCGTAGGTTGGTTCCCGTCCGTCCGGGACCGAAAAATCTCTCACATCTCCTCCTCGACGGCTGCTTCCACTTCGGTGTACAGCCGATAGAAAGCGGTCGCTTCGCGGCCCCGATCGTGCGCCTCATCCTCCTGGTAGCCGTAAACCTGCCGGTCGGGAGCCAAATGCCATGCTTTAGAGCGCGCTTCGTCGTATGGCCCTTCCCAGTCCTCAATCACCGGAGGCCCAATCCACCGCGAACTGCGCCTCATCCTCCAATATGTCCGCCTTAGACACGCGCTGAACTACCACCCAAGCCTTATTCCGCGCTAGCACCCCTTCAGCCGGTGACTCCTCCCACCGGCCTTCCGTGCACTTCTGCCACGCTTCGATCCGGGCCCCGTTCAAAACCTGGCTCGCGCTCGGCCCCCACCAGCCAGGATCGATCAACCGCAGAAACTCCCAATCAACCGACATCAGAACTCTCCCTCACGAAGTGCTTCCCACGCTTGCCATTCCACCTGGCCGATGCGGGGGGCAAGCCGCCGGAGCCGATCGGACCCAGTAACCAGCTCCGCGGCTACAGCCACCAAGTACCTGAACTCTCCCGGCAGCACACGGTGCATCTCCATCCGACGCTCAAGCCGTAATCTCTCCCACTTAGCCATCACTCCCCATTCCCCAATCCTCAACCCTGATAGCAGCTCTAGCCGCGCTCTCGTACGCCCAGGAATGTTCGTAGAACCAGTAGTTCTCTAAGCCCGACTCTTTGAACTTCCGCCACATGGCCATCCGGGCCTTGTCCAGTTCCGGCGAACACGTCGACGACCACCAACCCACCTCACTCATCACGCAACGCCGCCTGCTCAACCTGCGCCAAATGTTGCGGCAACCTCCTGGCAGGCTCCGGATGAGAAACCCTGAGCCGAAGAATATGAGGCAACCTCTCCCACGCCACAAGCCGCGCCCTCATGTACGCCCTCGCGCGGCCCCTTCTCACTTTCCTATCCACCGATTCATCCTCCTACCCGCCTGATTCTCCGCGATATTGTGCAGCGGCTTCTCCCGCTTAATCGCCAACGTCTCCGCCGCCTTCGCCTCCCGCCGATCCGGGAAATACTCCAACGTCGTCTCAAACCCTTCCTCCTCCGTACCCCACCACGGCTTCGACCGCTCATGCTCACCCCAACGGCCAGCCTCCCGACCAGTCACCACAATCCCCACATACAACAACCGTGACCCCGGGCCCCACCTGCGGTACAACGTCGTCGGCGCATCCACCAACGAACCCTCCGCCGCCTCCGGCAACGCACCCGACGCGATCACCCGCGTGTGCTCATCACTAATCCACGGCGTCCGGAACTTCGCGAACCCGCCAGCAACACCCAACACCCCCACACCCCGATCGAACTTCTCATGCAACGCCGAACACTTCGCCCCCTCCTTCTCCGCCCCATCCCCCAACACAACCTCAGTCAACACCCGAGAAGCCGTACGGAACGAAATCCGCCGCGGGAACAAATCCCGCACCTTCCCCATCACATCCTTCTGCCCAGCCTGCGTCAACATCACCACAACCTGCGCCGACTTCCGACCCAAATACGCAATCCGCGAAATCGGATGCTCCACACCCTGCACCCGCAACTGCTCCGAAATCGGAATCGACTCATCCACAATCATCACATCCAACGGATGCTCCGGCGTCGGCACAAACAACCGAATATCCCGCGCCTCACACCACGCCATCCGCGTAGCCATCGCCTTCTCCGCGCGCTTAAAAAACGCCTCCAACGCGTCCTGATCCACCCCCGACACATAGTCATGAACCAACCCCTGATTCACGACCTTCTTCAACTCCACGAACTCCATCCCCGACCCGTCACACACCCGCAGCCGAAACGGAATCCCCGACTCAATCAGGCCAGCGATATACGCCCACGCGAACGACGACTTACCCGACCCCGTGATCCCCCCAGCAAGAATCGACTCATTCGCCGCGACCTCCGCCGGGCCACCCGACTCCGTCAAACCAAACGCCACATTCTCCGGCCACTCACCCCCACGCGACGTCGCCGCCGGCACATCCCCCACCGCCAACGTCCGCGCCAAATGCCGGCCCCAATCGACACGCACCTCAGCCAAATACGAACCGAACGGCTCAAAAATCACCCTGTCGCACCGCAACGCCGCAGCCAAATCACGCTCATACTGCTTCAACACCCCCGCGTCCTTCGCCACCACCGACGTATCAACAATCCCCGCGATCCCCGTATGCGTCACCAACGGCCGCAACAACAACGGCAACTCCCCCTCGATCTCCAACTTCGGCCGCAGCTTCGACAAACACCCCTCCCACGCCTGCAGCACATACCTCAACCGCGGCAAACCACGGAACAACTTCGCCCACGAATCGATCTCCGAATACCGCAACAGCTGAAACAGGCGCCACCACACCGCCACCGCCACCGCGATGAAGAACCACACCAGGCCCGCCTTCCACGACCAGAAATGCACAGTCGCAGCGAGGAAAATGATGAAGGGAAGGGTGTGAACTGGGTGTTTCAGTCCCCACCACAACGCGCGCACGAACGCGAACACCAATGCGCCCCCCACGAGGACACGCTGAGCGAACTTCGAATCGTTGATCAGCGCACCAGCAAGCACCGACAGCGGCTGGATCTGCATGTGTCTCTCCTCAAGCATCATCAATGGTCACGCGGCGCACCTTCAGCCCCTACAGCGAACCCTCTGCACCCGGTTCAGGGGTTGACATTCCGGATAGGCTAGCGAGCGTGTCCGGCGCGGACTGCGGCGTCGCGCTCGCTAGACCTTCAGATGTCCCCCTACCGGTGCTGGTTTTCGTGTGGTGCTGTGGTGTGTCGCGGGGCCGTTGTGGTGCTCGTGGCGGCCCTTTCGTTCCGTGTTGGTGGTGCGGTGTTTTGTTCGTGGTTCGTTAGGCGGTGTGTGGGGTTGCTGGTGCGGTTTGTTTCCGTAGGTCGGATAGCCACCGTTGGATGGAGCGTGGTGAGACGCGGAAGTGGTTGGCGGCGTCCCGGTAGATGTCTGTTTTGACGGCTTTGGGGTCTTCGAGCTGTTTCAGGTAGGGCTCGAGGTCTTCGGGTTTCACTCCGTAGCCGTGGTTCTTGGTTTTCGTTTTCATGGCGTTTCTCCTTTCCTGGGCCAGCTCCGCTGGTGCTGAGCTGGGTTTTTTGGGTTTCCCTTGGACGTTGTGCTCCGGGTAGGTTTCCGCGATCGCTGCTCGTTCTTCCTCCATCGCTTCTTGCCTGTTGGGGTGGATGGATCGCACCGATACAGCTGTGATTTGGTCGGCCCAAGGCTGTTTGTTGCGATGTTCGACCAGTCTTCGGCGGACGGCCGCGTTCGCGAGCATCTCGGGGGACAGCAGTTCTGACTCCTTTGGGTCTTGATTCTTCCGATATATGCAGGTCATTCCCACGTAGAGCAGGCTGCGGTCGGGCCCGTGAATTTCGTAGACCACATGAGGCCGTTCCGAGATTGGTGTTTCGGCAGGTTCCACTGTTGGCGGCGCGAACTCTTCTGGATCGATGAGGATTTTGCGGGTCGATTCTCGGTATTCGCTGAGCGCTGCAGCCGGGTCGGCGTATGAGTATTTGACGGCGAAGCGGAACGCTTTCGCGGTTTCGACTGGACATAGGGCCCAGCGCGCGGCGGAGAACCGTGGCACTTGACCGTCGATGAGCCCCCTGTCACGCAAGATGTCACGCTTGGCGTTCTTGGCGCGCTGCGTCCATATCCAGAGCGCGGCTACTGTCATAGCGCCTACGGCGGTGGCTGACGCGACAGGGATGCCAGTGTCGCGTGCGTGCCAGTACAGGAGTACGCCTGACACGACGGCGTATGTCAGCATGCCAAGGCGTGCGGCGAGCGTGGAGTCCCCTGCCACTAGTCGGCGGTGGTAGTTCCCTGCGGCCCACGCGGCGCCGCCTTCGATCGCGACAGGGAAGAGGAGGTTCAGTGGCGCGTGCCATCCGAAGGAGTGTGTCGCGAGGTCAGCTTGGTAGTACCCGGCGATGATGAGTGGCGCGAGTAGTGGCGCGACGCCGATGTTGTCGTGTATGAAGCGGCCGGCGCGTTTGGCGCGTGTCGTTCCCGTTTGGCGTGTCATGTCGTCGATGATGTCATACGCGTGACAGATTGTGAAGGGGGGGGTTGCCAGTTTGGGGGTGTGGTTGGTATCGTTGGGTGGTCTCCCCGGCGAGCCGGCCGCAAGGGGTTCGTCGGGGATCGACACTCAAGGGGACATGTGGGGAGCTCGGGCGTGGATGCGAATTACAGGTTGAGGATCAGCAAAACCGAGAATGCCGCGTTGGAGAGGTACCTATTCGGTGAATACACCGACACGCGTTGGCATGTGGTGGACGAGGTCGGGGTGCGGTATGAGGTTATGGATTTGATCTGTGAATCTGCCGAACAATAGCTAAGGGGATAAAGGGGTGTGTTTTGGAGACTGCGCATCAGGAAGCTTACGACTTGGCGGCGCTGCTCGCTCGGCGCTGCCAGCTGGATACTGATGGCACGTTGTACAGAAACATTGGGATTCTTAATGCGGCCGGGCCAGGCACGCGGTTAGGGGAACTCTGGCAAGTTAGGTCCGCCGCGTTGGAAGACGAAACATAGTTAGGGGATGGGTGTGAAGCGTGACATTGTGATCGAGTTGAGGTGCCAGGAGAAGGGGTGCAAGAAGACGCACCGACAGCAGGTGCCGTACGACCACCGGGATGGTGTGTCGACGAACCCGCGGACGTACCGGAAGTTCGCTAAGCAGGCTTACGGTGAGGCTCAGCGGGGCGCGGAATCGTTGGGATGGTTGGCACGGAAGAACGTCGTGTTCTGCCGAGACCACGCGTGATGGCTACTTCGGGATTTGATGCTGGGCTGGTTCGGTACCACCGTGCGCGCCGGGCGGCGGCGGAGGCCGGCATGCCGCATCCGCGGTTGGGGGACCGGGACTCTCGGTTGGTTGAGCTGTTCAACATCGGTTGGGAAGGGGACGCGTACATGGATGTGATCATCCCGGCCGGCGCGGCGCTCCGGGCCACCTTCATCGACCGTGGAGGTTGGAGCCGAGGAGATTTATGGGAGTGGGAAGAGGAGCGGGTGTGAATGTGTTCATGGGGTTTCTGCTGGGGGTGGCGGTGGGGATGGTCATCGCTGCGCCGGAGACGCTCCGGGATTTCCTGCGCGGTTTCGAGATCTACGCGCGGGCGTGGCGGTGGATCGTGGCGAAGATCCGGAGGAAACAGTGAGTCAAGACCTGAGCTATGGGCGGTGTTCCTGCACTTTTTGCCTCCGCCCCGGTGACTTAGCGTACGAATCCGCTAGGAGACAGGCCGCGAACGTGTCAAGCTCCCGCGGAGCGAACACGTGGGACACGCGGCTGTGGGTTCAGTTCGGCACGACGAGCCGGCTGGCGCAATTCAGCGCCGAACGGACCGTGAACCTACAGCGACTAACGAGCGTCTCAGCTGTGGTTTCCGATCACCTCGAAAGGACACTGCGGTGACATACGAACGCGCCTACGGCGACGTGGAGTACTCGGGGTTCCTCGCGGCTCACGCCCTTCATGTCTACAGCAGCAGCGAGGCGTGGTCCGCGCGGCGCATAGCAGCCGAACGCGCCCTCCACGCTGGAGACATGTGGCAGATCAACGAAGCCGAAAAAGCCGGATGGTGGAAACCATGAACCCGGCCTACCACCAGCGATGGGACTGGGCTTTAGAAAAAGCCGACGCGGCATTTCGGGGTGTGTTCACTCAAACCCACTGCGCTGGATGCGCGGCATGGGTCCGAAACGCCGAACGGGCCGCGAACGTCGCGCTCCGCACTCTTGACCTCATCGAAACGAGCACCGCCGCCGGGAGATGGGACAACCTTCGGGAAGGAAACGGAAATGGGTAACTGGAAACAAGAACGGCGACACATCCAAAAACTGATGACTGAACTAGAGGAAGCCAGCAAGTACGACGAAAAACACGGCACCGACAGGTACCGGCAGGCGAACAAGAAACTAGACGAAGCGGTCCGTAAACAGCCGTGGTGGCGGCAAGCGAACGCGCTCTACAGACACCGGGAGAACTGGTGAACGCACCCTACTACTTAGAGCGGTACTTCGGCCTGTCCTCCGGCGCCGCGATCGCGGTGAAAGAAGACCTCGACGTCGGATGCTGCATCGCCTGCGACCTGCCTGGCGTCAGACCTACCGAACTCCGCTCCTACGACGCCGTCCACTACCGCTCCCTGAGCCGCGCCGAGGTAGAAACCGAAATGGAAAACCCATGAAAATGAACCCCTGGTACGACCTGAGACGCTGGCAGATCAAGGCCTACGCCGACACCGAAGCCAGACGCGAACTCAACACCGGACACATCATGAACAAAACCCCGATCTGGCGAGCCCACAACAACGTTTTCGTTGTCGCCCATTTCGGGGACAGGGGAACCGTGGAAGCGTTAGAGAGGCAAAAATGAAAACCAATTTCGTCGCAGGCTGGTTCAACCCCGACCCAAGCCACTACAAAGCCGTCGAACGCGGCTTCCGCGACGCGTGCCGGGCAGCCGGCGCCTACGCCACAAACGACTGGGAAAACCGAGCCCTAAGCTTCCTCACCGAACTCACCGGCAAACACGCCATCCGAACACTCCGCGACCCGCGAATGGCGTTCCTCCACGACGACAAACGATGGACATGACGATGAACACATACCCCGACGCGCCATGAACAAACCCTCAATCTTGACAGCCCACAACGCGGTCTTCGCCATTACTCACTACCGCGATAGGGAAACCGTGGAATCACTGGAGAGACGAACATGAAGCATGCTTACACCTCAACGCTATGTAAAACGAGATCAGACAGCGAAGTAGCCGCGCACCTCCTCGGAGTCATACGTGACGCAAGGAGAGGTTCCGTGCTGAGGACTACTAACGAAGCCACGCGCCGCTGGACCCTCGAAAACATACGCAACCAGTGGAAGAGATGAGCTGATGAACAACGACATCGACGAAGACGGCCGCTACCTGAACTCCGTCTACCGCGGCAACCGCTCCATTTGCCACGGCATCGCGTGCGCCGTCGCCTACTGGACTAGCCCCGGAAAACCCGAACTAACAACGACCCACACCGCCGCGGCCCACCGCGAAAACCTCCGCATGGTCTGGGGAGCAGCAATAGCCGACAGCGACGAACTGGCGCCCGCAGGGGCCGCCTACACCCTCCACTCCCACGGATGGACCGTATGAACACCTACCCCGACCTGACCCTGCTCAACCGCGACCTGATCCGCCACACCCAAGACACATACCGCATGGAAAGCATCTTCCGCTACGAAGGCACCGACGCGTACCACATGACCCGGCGCGTCACACGCGACACACAGCTACTCGCCATCTACGCACACAACCGGGAGGGACGATGAACCGACACCCCACCTACAACTCGGAACACATGCGGCTAGAAGCCCTGGCCCTCAACGCAAAGCTGCCCTACCCAAACCCATACGACATAGGAGCCGCGGCGAGCCGTGCAGCACGCTGGGAACCCCTCACCCGCGTATACGACATCGCCCGCACCCTCCACTGGTTCGGTGGGCCCCGATGACAACCCTCGCCGCAGCCCGCCAAACCGCCCGACGCCAAGCACAACAAGCCACACCCAACACCGAGAAAACCCGACTCCTCACCCACCACGAAGCCCGCAACACCACACACCAATGGGACCTGAAACTTCTCGTATGGCTCGAACGACAGGACACCAAATGAACCGCTACCGCCTCGCCGAGGCCAGAACCCAAACCTGGGAAAAAGCTCAACACTTCCGCCTCCCCGCCAAGGTCTACAAACCCCGCGACAACGCACGTGAAACCGGAATGCGGGCAACCCTTCGCTGGACACTCGCCGAAGTCGAATACGCCACCGAAGAGGACACCCCATGAGCCTCATTTCCCGACCACACCCACACTTCAAGCTCATCGAACAAACACGCCAACACGCCATCGACTTCGTCACAACCGAACACTTCCTCGATGCCTTCGCCGAACGAGACGCAGCCGTCCGCGCAGCAGAACAAGCAGCCCACCTAATCGCAACATTCGCAGCCCACGACGCCACAGAAGAAGAACACCGCCCATGACCCACGAACAAGCCATCACCCAAGCCGAACACCCCATCCC
>ERZ777006.3-NODE-3-length-51622-cov-82.114841_pt1 | contig 51622 bp, 68 predicted proteins | sample MGYA00374959_ERZ777006 | MGnify/ENA primary metagenome ERZ777006 (study PRJEB29305, sample SAMN08776659) | plant metagenome | isolation source: Switchgrass | host: Panicum virgatum | place: USA: Austin, Texas | collected 2014-11-04 ... | reverse complement strand
ACCCCGGGACAGGGATGGAAGCGCGTAGCGGGATGGCTCGCGTACGCGGCTGCATGGCTGTTCACGGTGTGGTTCGTCGCTCCCCTGTCGTACGCATGGTCATTCCGCACGGTGCGTTGGCCTCTGTTCCCGGTACGGCTCGCATGGCACGTACTCCGGATCATCACTGCCCCCGTGTGGGTTTCGGTCCGGGCGGTTTGGCGCCGGTCCGCAAGTAAGCGCGGGTCTCTTACCTGGTACGTGCGCCTGTACATGGTCACCGCGCGCCGGTCCGCGGTGCGTACCGCGGCAGAACTGTACGGCGTGAGCCGCTGATCATCCCCCCGCATACCGACCACGGCTAAGAGCGATCGGAGACACCCCATGACGGACATGATCACCACCCCTGCACAGAATGCGATCAAGGGTCACGACTTGACGGAACCGCGCACGATCCTGCTGTCTGACGCGGAGTGCCACCCGGACAAGCACAACCGTTCGATTTCTTCCCGCGCGGTGGCGTACTCCGTGTTCTGCCCGGCTACCGAGCGGTACAGCTTGGTGACGCTTGACGGCCGGTGGATCATTCCGGGGCGGGAGGGTTACAAGTCGCGCGGACCGGTCAAGGCGTACGCGCGTAAGAACCTCGCGACCGTGCGGCCGGACGGTATGCGTGTGCTTGAGCCGGTGCGGCACAACGGACCGTTTGCGCCTACCTCCATGGGGCGCCGGTCGGGCATCTGCCGTAGGCAGATTGATCAGGATCAGGGTCTTGATTACAAGTGCTCATGCGGTGCGTACGTTCCGTTCAGCGCGGTTGAGCGTGCCGGTTGGGTGATCGTGCTTGACGGCCGTAAGGGCAGTCACACGATGGCGTACGCGGTAGACGCATCGCACCGTGTGGAGTACGGCGCGGAACCGTGTTCCTATGACGCGCCGGTAGTCACGGGCGCTCCGGAGGTTCCTGCGGAGGATTCCGCGCCGGTCGCTCCCGCCCCGGTGTCCGACGTTGAGCGTGCGCGCCGTGCCGCAGAGGAACGGCCGGAAGCGATGCGGGCGTACCGAGTCGAGTTCACCTGGACCAACAGTAGGGGGACCGACAAGCCAGTTATGACCATTGTTGATGCTAAGAGCAAGACGGATGCTGTTCGTGCAGCACGGGTCAGCATTGCATCGGACTATGGCATTACCCGCGCCAAACTGGACCGGGTATCGGAGTTCCAGGGCGCGCCGGTGGAGGCTCCCGCGCCGGTGGACGCTCCCGCGGAGATTCCGGCGCCGGTCGCTCCCGCACTGGTCTACGTTCCGCAGACTGCCGAGACTGCGCCCGAGGGGACCCCGGACAACGCGCGCCGGTTGATCGTGGACGGGGAAGACGTGCGCGTGTACGCGACCGGGAACGGGGACCGGCTGCGTATCGAGTCGACAGACGGACAGCTTGCATACACGCTGCGCACGGTCCCGGATGATGCCGCGCCGGAAGTGGTGGACGCGTTCATGAAGCGTGCCGCGGAGTTCTCCGCGGCAGTGGTCAAGCGCGCTAAGGGACCGGCCAAATTCAAGGCACAGAAGCACGGCAAGCGGTGGCCCGCGGTTCCGCGGTTCAAGGCACCGGACGCTAAGGCGCACCTGCGTTTCAACGATGGCGACGTGTGCGCGGAAACGGAAGCGGCACCGGGTGTGTGGGTCCCGTCCGCGCTGATCACTGCCGCGGAGACTGCCGCGGGTACCGGGTGGACGGTCGCTATCGAGCGGGACCCGCGCCGGTCCCGGTATGTGCTGCGGTGCGCCGGTGTCATGACGTACCAGAGTGGCGGGTCGTTTGCCGCGGAGTTCGTAGCGGTGTGGGAGTCGGGCGTTTACATGCCGGGTGAGTCCTACGCCATGCGCGACGGTCGGCGCGGGGAGTCCCGTTGGGTGCCGCTCAAGAGCGTTCTCGTCACGTGCTCGGACCGGCGCCCGTCGGCGCCCGGTGTGATCGTGTCCCCCGGCATCGAAGCTGCGGAATTCGATGCGTGCGCGGACGCGCGCGACCGTGCCGCGGATATGGTGGCGTTGGCTGACTGGCGGGACCGTGCCGCGGACATGGCAGACATGGTCACGGAGGTTCCGGGCGCGCCGGTTGCTGCGGAGGTTCCCGCGGAGGATGCCGCGCCGGTCGCTCCCGCGCCGGTGGACGCTCCCGCGGAGGTTCCGGCGCCGGTCGGCGCGTACTGCCACCGGTGCCAGCGTGACGGACTCGTGTTCGGTGGAGAGTGCCGCGAGTGTGGGCGGGTAGACATCGTGGCCGCAATGAGCGCGGTCAAGCCGCGGCACGTCCCGGCATGGTCTGAGGGTTGCTGCCCGGCATGCTTCGCGGTGGACCCCGCGGAAGTGTGGGAGATGCCTTCCGGTCTGCCTACGGTCCCGGCATCGCTGTTCTGCACGGAGTGCGCGGAAGGGCGCGGCCGGTGGGGTGACCGTGGCCGGAAGGGTCCCGGGTGGCGGGACCGTTCGCGCCGGGTGATCGCTTGGGTCGACGAGCCGGGAGAGTACGCGCGTGCGACGCGGTACGCCGACGAGAACGGGGACGGGGCGCCGGTCGCTCCGGCTGGTCCCGCCCCGGTGGACGCTCCGGAGGTTCCGGCGCCGGTCGCTCCCGCCCCGGTGTCCGACGTCGACCGTGCGCGCCGTGCCGCGGAAGAGTGGCCGGAAGCGCTGAAAGCGGAGTCCCTGGGGGACCGGTACGAAGGTGAGTTCCGGCGCTCCGACATGCTGTCTGATCTGTCCGTGTGCGGGGAGCGGTTCCCGTTCCGGTTCCATCTCCAGTCGGGCGGCGGGCACACCGTGAGCCTTCCCACCGGTGACGTGCGCGGCACGTGGGGGGAGGTCACCGGCGCGGCTATCGCGTACGTGATCGCGGAGCGTCCGGGGGCAGTGCTGCGCTGGACGGCCGAATTCGAGCGGACGCACGGCGTCCTCACGGAGCGTGCTGCGGAGCGTGCGGAGATCAGCGCTCAGACGGCCGTGTCGGTCGGCATGGCGCGCGCTGCCGGGGACGTGGTCCGCGCGTTCGCTGCTCGCATCGACTGGGACGCGTTGACGGATGAGCAGTACGACCGGGCCCGGGACGCGGTCAACGAAGCTGCACGGTGCGCGGAGTCCGCGGAGTCCGCGCACCGGGACGGGGACGCGGACACGGCGCGTTGGTGTGCCGGGCGCGTGTTCAAGGTTGTCCGCTGGTTCCGGCTTGACCTCCCGTCCGCTCAGGAGTGCGCGGAGCGCGCGCCGGAAGCGCGGCCGGTCGGGTGGCCGGTGCAGCCGGGACCGTCGGCGTTCCTGCTGCGTATCACGCGCCCCGGTTGGGAGGGTCCGGAGGTTGCGGCCGGTCCCGCCCCGGTCGCTCCGGCCGGTCCGGGCGCCGGTGACGCGGTGTCGGACCCCGGCGGGGTGGACGGGTGGGAGTCGGACGGCGGGGCGTGTCCGGGTGTGGAGGTTCCGCGGCCGGTGGCCGGTCGTGACGCGGAGCTCCCCCCGCCGGCAACGGGTGACGATCGGTCGGAGCGTGCCCGCGCCACCCGGTACGCGGACGACGATGACAGCGGCCAGGGCGCGCCCGTCGCTCCGGCCGGTCCCGTCCCCGTCGCTCCGGGCGCCGGTGACATGGTGTCGGACCCCGGCGGGGTGGACGGGTGGGAGTTCGACGGCGGGGCGTGCCCCGGGGTGGATGTGCCCGGACCGGCGCCCGTGCCGGGCACGGTGGCGGAAGATTCCGCGCGCACCGTGCTTTCCCTGCCCACACCCCGCAGCGCCCTGGAAATCGAAGGGTGCTCCGCGCCTGTACGTCTGGCGATCGAAGGTAGCGGGGCGCGTCCGGCTTTGATGCCCGCCCCTGCGGCCGGACCGCGTACCCCGGTGGCCGTGCCGTACACCGGACCCCGGCGGGTGATCGCTCTTGCCCCCGTACGGTCAGAACTCCCGGCCGCGCCCGGCTGCGCCCGTCCGGCACTGCCGGTGTCCCCCGGGGTGACCGGCCGTGCCTACTGGGAGCCCGGGGAACGCGTCACCCACCACGGGCGCGCCGGGCGTACCTCGTTCTCCCGCATCGGCGGCATGGTGCGGGTGACCTGGGACAACGCCCCGCAGTGGCAGGGAAGCGACGTTCCGGCCGGTGAACTGTGGGCGGAAGGGCACGAGCCGCAACCGGCGCGCGTGATCGCCCCGCCGTACCGCCCGGCGCCCCGCGTGTTCGCGCTGCCCCTGCCCGCCCCGGCGCCCGTGGCCCATCCGGCGGCCGGTCGACGTCTCGACGCGAACCGGGCGGCCCGCGCGCTGTCCACCGTTCGCCGACTACGCGACGCCGACGAGCACCAGGACCAGCCGCAGCACCCGCCCGCCCCGGCCGCGCCGGACACCCCGCGGCCGGAGCCCGTACCGGCGCCCGACCGGCCGACCATCCGCGCCCGGGTACGCACGGCGGCCGGATGGTACGGGCCCGCGCTGCTCGCGCTCCTGGTGCTCGCGATCCTCGGCGCACCCGTCGCCGGAGGAATCGCGGGGTTCGTCCTCGCACTGGTCCCCCGCATCCCCGGATGGATCGACACACGGGCCGACGAACCCGGGCGCCCCAGCGGCCCGCGCAACCGGCGCGATGATCACGACCTAGCCGCTTAACCCCCGAACCTTCCCCGGGCGCCCGTGACCGCGAGCGCCCCCCGACCACGGCAGACAGGAACCCCACCCATGAGCACGCACACCCTGAGCATCAAGATCGTCGAGAAGTGCGACCGGTGCGCCGCCCCCATCCGCAGCGCCGGAAAGGCATACGCATACGGGCCCACCGTGTGGGAGCACACCGGCGAGCCGTGCACCCGCACCTACGGAAACAGCACCGAGCGGTTCCCGGTGACCCACCCGGACCCCGTCCGGGTGTGCGCGGCCGACGGGGGAACCCTCGTGTCCAACGACGACGCGTGGTCCATCGGCCAGCGGTGCACCACGTGCGACGCAACCAGCCGTTTCAGCCTCGGCGACTAACCACCCCACCCACCCGACCACGGCAAGCGAGACAAGGGAGCCAGTACATGCACGACATGACACCGGAGTCCGAAGAGTTCGTCAGCAGCCTGCCGCCCGTGGACACCTGCGACAGCCGCGAAGGGTTCACCGAGGGCGACAAGGTCAAGCGCGCGGACGGGCAGGCCGGAACCCTGCCGCCGGACGGAGTGGTGAACGGCTGGCTCACGTACGAGGGCGCCCCGCGGTCCTGGTACTGCTCGGTGACGTGGGGCGGCCGGTATGAAGGCCGATACCAGGCGCACCAGATCGAGCACGACGAGGCATAGCCCACCCCCGGCTCACCGGGACGCACACCGACCACGGCAGACACGAGAGGAGCCCGCACCATGACCCGCGCATCCATCGACATCGCAACGGATCTTGCCTACTACCTGGCGATCATGGCCCCCGGCAGCGTGCGCAACACCCACCCCAAGGGCTACGGGCAAGCGTCGGTGCCCGTCCCGTACACCGACGACGACCGCGCCAAGATCGCCCCAAAGCTCCGGGCGACGGCCGACGAGTGGCGGCAGGCCGACCCCGAGGGACACGCCCTGTGGCGCGCCGCACAGAAGGACGACCCGGACGCGCACCCGTGCCAGTTCTGCGCGACCTGTCGCAACGGCGGCCCGCTGTAGGGAGGGCGGGCCCCGGACCGGCGGGGCGTGATCGTGTGCGGTTGCGCCCCACCGGCAACAGTCACACAGAGTTACCCACATGATGTGGGCGGGTCACACTCGCGCGCATCAGGACGCACCCCGCCACACCCGTACGCAACTCGATATCTGGATTAACCGGACATTTTTCCTTCGGGGCCTCGCGGCTGGTCCTGGCTGATCCGTAGCTGGGGCATGCGTCCACAGTGGCGCCCGCGGTGCCGCCCCCGTCGCGCTCACCCCGTGGGCCCGGACATGGGGCCGCATCCCCTCTAGATTCACCCACATAATGTGGTAGTGTCACTCCCGTTCCATCGACCACGGCTAACAAGAGAAGGGCTCAACCCATGAGCGAGAACCAGGTCAGCGGCTACACGGTGCACGCGTTCAGCGCGTCCGGCGCGTTGCTCGGACTGGACGGGGTCGCGTCCGCCGGGCAGTCCCGTACCGGGCTGACTGGCGACGCGGCCGGGAAGTCGCTGTTCGTGCGGACCGGGTTCCGGGCGGGCAACAAGAGCCGCACCCGCGTTCGCTTCTACGTCGTCACCGACCCGTGCGGATACCGGGAGGCGCACGGGCGCCCCGCCGGGGGCGGCCTGGTGCGCTACCTGCCCACATCGGAGGGGCAGCGCGCGGCGTTCGCCATGGTGGACGCGGTATGGGCCGCGGAAGAGGACGAGGAGCCGGTCAAGGCCCCGGAAGCCGTGGACGCCGAGCAGAAAGCCGCGGACATCGCGGAACGTGTCCGCCCCCTGGACGCTGACGAGACGCGACCGGCCACGATGTTTGACCCCGAACTGACTTACTACGCGGACGGTACGGCCGTGATCATGCGTGCCCGGAACCAAGAGCGTTCCGGGGTCACGTTCGGCATGGCGGACGACGTGGCCACGTACGCCTTTCAGGCGGTTCGGTGGGACGACGGCGGAGCGGATCTCGTCGCCCCGCACGTTTTGCACCGCGTGGAGCCGGTGAGCGCCCCTCAGAAGGCCGCGGAGCCGGTCACGGCTCCCGCGCCCCGGACGAGTGCCGCGGAGTCCCCCAGGGGCCCGCGGGTGACCGTGAAGACGTCGACCGGCGCGGAGCGCGTCAACGACACCACCCCGGGGCGGCTGACCGTGGGCGCGGACAATCCCAAGGGGGAGCCGGTCTACGTCAAGACCCTGCCGGAGCGTCACCACGTGCACCGCGGGCGGACCGTGGCCGACGTGTTCGGCCGTGACGGGTACTGGTTCACCGTGCCGGGGAACTTCCCCGCGAGCCTGCCGGAAGAGTTCTATCTGTCGCGTACGACGCTGGCCGTGTTCCAGTCGCCGGACGTCGTGCCGGGCGCCCTGATGTGGGTGGTGCGCGAGACCACGGGGACCGCGGCGAACCTGGCGACATCCGCGGAGTCCCGCCGGGCGGCCGTGCGCTCCGCGCTGGCGCGACTGTCGACGCTGCGCATGAAGCGCGCCCGCGCCATCGTGGAGAACCGCGCGGCGATCAACAGCCGCCCCGCCCCCGCGCCGGTGCGGGTGAGTGCCGGTGACGCCGGGTGGGTCGTACACGTCCGGTGCGCCTGTGAGCACCTGGACGACGCGGAGAACTTCCCGAGTGCGGCGAGTGCCGCCCGCCAGTGGGTCAACCAGGACCCCGGGACCCCGTGGGAGCTGTGCGCGCACTCCCCCCGCGCGTTCACGTCGATTGCCGCCATTCGCTACACGATCACCGGTACTGGCCGTGATGCCACAGGGGAGGCCGTGATCGCCGGTATGGACGACGCCGGGAACGCTTCGTGCCTGTGGCTTTCCGGAGCGCGTGAGAACAGCCTGTGATCTGACGCGGCCCTGTGCGCCCGTCTGAGCGCCGCACGGGGCCGCCCCCTGACCAATCCCGTACGAACCCTTGAGAGGACGTCTCAGCCATGCCCAAGCGCCGCCAGTACACCCGTGAGCTTCTGTCTGCCCGTGCCGAATCCGTGAAGGCGTACCGGGAGGGGCGCGGGCCGTTGCTGCGGATTGTCGCGCAGTGGGGTGCGAACCCGGTTCCTGTGGCGTACGAGCCGCGAAACGCCACCGACCCGCGCCCGTGGGTCATGTACGACGGGAACACCGGGGAGGAGTGGTTCCGGTTCACCGGTCGGGAGTGCTGGGCGGAAGCGGTCGACGACGACGCGTCCGAGGTGCCGACACAGACCGTGGCGCGCTCCGTGCTCGCCCGGCTGGAGTCGGCCGGGGTCGCGACGCGGCTTGAGGACCGGGGCGCCGGTCCGGTCGGCGTGCTGGAGCTGCACGACGGGGCGGAACTGATCTGGGCCGGGGTCGACGTCGCCGGGGGCGACGTGGGCACCGGGCATCCGATCGGGGAGCACGCCGGGTTGTGGGCACAGGTGACGGACGCCGACGGGTTCGCGTACGAGCCGGTGACGTTCCCGCGGTGGGAGGGGCAGGCGCCCCGGTACGGGCGGGACTCAGCGGATTTCGTGGCGTGGCTGGTGCTGGTGGTCGAGGACGACGCGCGGCGGGGCGCCGAGCGGCGGCGGCCCCTCGTGCCGGTCGCCGCCTGACGCCGACCGGCCGCGGGGCCGGTCGGTCACGCAGAGCTCCCCCAGTCGGCAACGGGTGACCGTCCGGCGGGGGCGGGTTCGGCGTGGGTACTGACCGGCCCCCCAAACTTAACAACTCACCCACATTATGTGGTAGTGTCAAGTTACCGAAACCGACCACGGCACGGAACCGAAAGGGCATCACGTGAGCACGTACACGCGCACTTTGGCAGTCAAGTACCTGGGGGAAACCCCCGTCACGGTGACCGTTGACGGACTGCCGGATGAGGTGGCGTCCGCTGTCGGCGACTACGCCGAAACGCTGGTCACGAAGGTTAACCAGTACACGTACGAGCGGCAGGCGGCCCGACGTATCGCGTATCGGCGCGCCGAGGAAGGACACCGGGAAGCAATGCGAACCATCACGATCACGGAAGAGAACCGGCTGAACCTGGCTCGTAAGGGTGAGCTGTCGTCGCGGCCGGTCACGGCCGAAATTGCGATCGGGTACCCGCTCGCCGGTGGCGGTGCGCTGCTGCGCCTGTACAGCGCGACCGGTGACCAGGTCGAACACATCGCGCTCACGGAGCGTCCGCGCCACCGGGGCAACCCGGACCCGGAAAGCTGGTACGCGGGCAAGATTACGGACGGCGCCTTGACAGAAGGTCTGATGATCGCGGCCGGGTATCACCTGGCTCTGCGGGGGTTCAACTACGGCCGGGGCGATAAGTGGCGCGCGTACGCCGGTAGCGAGTCGGAGCGCAAGGACCGTAAAGAGTGGGCGTTCGCGTCGAGGGAGTACACCACCGACGGGGAAGCGCCGTACCTGGCTCGGGTGTCGCTGGTGCCGACGGCCGATTACCTCGCGTACGTCGAAGCGTCGTATGGAACGGCGCCGGTGCTCGCCGAACTTGCCGACATCCCCGACGGGTGGGCCGTGCGGCGGGTTCAGCGCGGGTGGTGGGAGATCACCACGGGCGGCGGCCGGTTCGCGATCACGTGGCAACCGATGATCGGCCGTGAGCGGTGGGTGGTGCGCAGCGAGGACCACGAGGACCCGGACGCCGAGCGGTTCCACAGCATCCACGCGGACGCGCCCGCGGCCGTGGGCGCCCTGGTCGCGCACCTGAGCGCGTAGGACCCCCGCCCCGCCACGGAGCCCCCCGGGGTGGCCGTGCGGCCCGCTTCGAGCCGGGCCGGGGCACCGGGACCCGCCATCGGCGGACGTCCCCCGACCACGGCACAGGAGGTATCAGCAATGGAGTTCAACGCCATTTCCACGACGCGCGCACTCGCCGAGGGCATCGCGAACTTGATCTATTGGGCGTCCCCCTACGGCACGCGGGAGGACGGCAACGGCGGATGGCGCGCGTTCACCGACGAGGAGAACCGGCGCGCCGGGTTCCGTCTCGGTGAGCAGTTGAACCAGTGGCGGCAGGAGGACCCGGAAGGGTTCGCCGCGTTCGAGGCTGCCAACCGTGCGGGCGAGGTGGACGCGTTGCCCGCGCACTACTGCACCCGCTAGCTCATGGCGCCTCGCCCCGGGTCCCCGTCGAGGGGTGGCCGGGCGGCCCGCTTCGAGCCGGGCCGGGGCACTGGGACCCGCCAACCGGCGGTGCTCCCCCGACCACGGCGAAAGAGGTATCCCGGTGGAGAACACCAAGAACACCAAGAACACCGAGAACGCCCCGTCCACACAGACCGAGTACGGGGTGCGCGCGGCCCTGTCCGGTTTCCCCGTGCGCGAGCCGATCGTGAACAGTGAAGCACTGGCCGAAGCGATCCGGGTTCAAGCCCGTACGTGGGTCGTGTCCCAGTGGGGCGTGTCGGTGCCCGTCGACCCGGCCGCGCTGGGCGGGGTCGACGGGGCAGCGGCCATGCTCGCGCGCGTCGTGCGCTCCGCGGAGTACGTGGAGGAGGGCAACGAAGACCGGACGGCGTGGGGCATGGCGCACATGATCCACGCGGACGCCGACGGCATCCGGGCGGCGAACGGCCACGGTGACGGGTACCTGTTGGGCGCCCTGTATTCGCTGATCGTGGCGAGTGCGTATCTGTGGGGTGGTTACGACGGGGATTCGGTGGCGTTCAGCCCGTACCCGAACGACCGGCCCGCGGTGGATGAGTCCGCGCTGATCGAGACGGCGCGGACGCTGGTTCAGGTGTACGCGCCGGACGACTCAAGGATGATCGGGGTGGGAGAGTTCGGCGTGTACATCCCGCCGCGCGGGTCGTGGCTGGACGGCCCGCGGTTCTCGGACCTGATCGCGCAGGTTGCCGACAGCTTCGAGCGCCGTTACGGCGACCACGACGGAGAAGACGAGATTCGGGCCATGGCGCACCTGGTCAACGCGCGTGAGCATGCGCTGAAGGCCGGTCACTCTCACGGCGCGCCGTACGTGTTCGCCGCGCTGTCCTCGCTGGTGCTTGCAGTCGCGAGCATGGGTCACCTGTAGGACCAGGCGCCCCGCCCCGGGTCCCCGTCGAGGGGTGGCCGGGCGGCCCGCTTCGAGCCGGGCCGGGGCACTGGGACCCGCCAACCGGCGGTGCTCCCCCGACCACGGCGAAAGAGCGGAAGGACCCGAACATGGGTGTCACGATGAGCAAGACGCGCCCCGCTGAAGAGATGCACATGGGTGCGCTGATTCGCGGCGCGCTGGAGCGTGCCGGAGTTGATCACGTGGTGACTCGTCAGTTTCTCGCGGTACAGGCGAGGGGCGGCCGGGTGCTGCTCAGCGCGCACGACTGCAACGGCGGGCAGCACTACGACACCGGCCGTGCTCAGTTCGTCGGCATGACGGCCCTGTGGGTGGCCACCGGCGGCGCGCGCGGTGAGGTGGTCTACGACGGCAGGCCCGGGAGTCTGGGGCCAGTGGCGGACGCCGAGGCGTGCGCGCGGGCGGTGGCCGCGTACGTCGCCGAGCACCCGGCATCGCGCCCGACCACGGCGGCCGAGACGAGCCCCGACGCGTCGCGCACCTGCGGACATCTCCCGCAAAGCGCCGACGTTCCCCAGGTGCGTCAGGCCCTGCGCGTGCTCAGGCAGGGCGGACAGCAGTTGGCCGTGTTCGACGCTGCGCACCGCTGCGTCAGTGCGGGCGCCTATCTCGATCCGCGCCGCGCAACCGGTGAGGTGGTTCTCGGCTACTGCTCCGCGCAGCGACAGGACCACTGCGGGCGCACCACGGTATGGGACTCCGAGGAGCTGCACGCCGAGCGGGAGCAGATTGTCACGGCGTACGCCGGTCTGTTCCGTGCGTCGTGCTGGGACGTCAAGGAGTCCCGGGAGCGCGACCGGGGCGGCCGTGAGCGGCTGGTGCGGCTCATCCTGTACCCGGCGCAGCCGGTAGAGCCCTCCGCGAGTGCGGCCACGGCGGCGGACCCGTTGCCGGCGCGGTTCGCGTAGCGCTCGTTACGTAGAGCTCTCCCCGCCGGCGGAATGGGAACCGGCGGGGCGCTCCCTCCTTGTCTGACCCCATCGGTGGTGCTCACCGGTGGGGCGGCCCCTGCTTCCCATCGAGTCACCCACATTATGTGGTAGGGTTGATATTGTTCTACCGACCACGGCAGCAAGCCGAAGGAGAAAGAACCGTGACGATGTTCGAGAACTTCCCCGCCCCGTTCCTGGGCGGCCCGCTCAAGGGGAAGGACACCGGCGCCGCGGGCAAGCGCAACACCGACGGCGCGGCCCGCGCGTTCGCCAACTGCGGGGCGTACGGGTACCTGCCCCTGTCCGCGCCCAAGGCCGGTGCGACCATCGTTCTTGACGGTGAGTCCAGGACGGTCCAGGTCGACGCCGACGGCCGGGGGTTCGTCGAGGTGGTCAGCCGCAAGGGCGAGACGATCGCGGCATGGTTCGGCTACCCGGGCAGCGAACACCTGATGGTCGTGTACTGCGGGCTGTGCCAGAAGATCGCGGCCGTCTACAACAGCCACGTTCGCCGCGGGGCCGGTCACCACGGGTGCAGCACGCGCGGCAAGGCTGAGCGCGTGGCCGAGGTGGAGAAGCGGACCGGCCAGAAGGTCACCGCCCCGGGGCCGCAGATTCAGCCGAACGGTTCGACGCCGAAAGGCGAGCCGCAAACCGCGGCGGAAGCGACCGAAGCGACCGAGGGAGCGCAGACCAGCCGCGCCACCGTGGCGGCCGAGTCCGGCGCGAAGCGCACCGCCGCGCCGCGGCCCAAGCCGCGCCCGCCGAAGGGGCAGGCGGACAACAGCGAGAGCGCCCCTGCGCTGCGACGTGAGCGGCTGAGCTGACCCACGCCCCCCCGGGGGCGCCCCACCACAGGCGCCCCGGGCCCGTTTCCCGACCACGGCTAGGAAGGACCACCCGAGATGACCACCACGCACCCCTCAGAGGACACACCGGACCTGACGGGCCTGTTCGACGACTTCGCCGCGTTCTGCGGGCTGGAGCCTGCCGACTTCGACGACGTGGCCGCGGTGCTGCCCGTCGTCGACCCCACCCCCACCCCCGCGCCGGTCCCGGCCGCTGAGCCGGAGCGCGGGCCGGTCGCGTACTTCCCGGCGCCGAACCCGTCCCGGATCTTCGGCGCGCCGTACTTCGCCGCGCTGGGGGCCGTGTATGCCCTCGTGCGGGCCGACGGCGGCGGCTGGGACGTCCGGCCCGCCGACGGAGGCGCACTCGTCGCCCACGGGCGCACGCAGACGCTCGCGGTGGCCGCGGCGTGGGAGGCGACCGGCGCCGTGTACGACGTGCCGGAACCGGTCGTGAAGTTCGGCCGCTCCAAGAGCCCTTACAGCGCCGGGCGGCGCACGCTGTCCGTGACGTGTGACAAGGTCGGGCTCTCCCTGGTCGAGCAGCCGGGCCGGGACGACTTCGCCGCGCAGTGCGGCAAGTGCGGCGGACGGGGCTACCTGGACGCCTATTGGCACGTCCAGGGTGGCGTGTGCTTCGACTGCGACGGAGACGGTAGCGTCGGCGCGTTCTACGACCGGCCCGAAGCGGTGGCCAGCGTGCGCCGCGAGGCGCGCGAGGCGCGCGGGAAGGTCGAGCGGGCGGCGCTGAAGTCGTACCGGGAGCGGCGCCGGTGGGAGGCGTTCGCGGCCGAGCACGCCGAAGCGGCGGAGTGGATCCAGTCCGCAACGCGCGGCGGGAACAAGTTCGCCGGCGAGATGTGGGACATCGTGGCGCGCGGCCGTGAGCTGTCCGCCGGGCAGTTCGAAGCCGTGGCGCGCGCCGTGGAAGAGGGCGCGCGCAGGCGGGCGGAGGCGGAGGTCAAGGAGCGCGCCCGTGTCGAGCGGGTGAAGAGGGCGCGCGCGGCTGGTGCCAAGGGTGAGCAGGTGAGCGTGACCGGAACCGTGATGCGGTCACGCCCCTTCACCGCGGGGACGGAGTGGCGCCCGAAGGCGGGCCGCGTGATCGTCGTGGACGACGGGGCCGGGGTGGCGGTGGTGGTGTTCACCACGGCGCGCGCGGCGTTCGAGTTGAACGAGGGCGACCGGGTCACGGTGAGCGGCACCGTGAAGGAGCCGGAGAACCGGGACCGGAACACGTTGGAGATTCAGAGCAAGCTAGGCGGCCGTGTGGTCTTCAGCGACCACCAGGCGGCCGGGCAGTGAGCGAAGCGCGGTGCCCGGCGTGCGGGCGGGGACTGCGGGTGTGGCCGCTTCGGCGGCCCCCGCGGTGCTCCCCGCAACGGTGGGCGTACTGCATCCGCCCGCGGCAGTGAGCACGGCGGCGACCGGCCAACAGGGCGGACGGGGTATTCCCCGCCCGCCTTGTTGGTATGTTGGCGACATACCTTTTCTCGACCACGGCTGAGCACAGGAAGGACCGACGCCCCATGACGACCCCGACCCCGCCCACCGACACGCGGCCACAGGTCGACGTGTCCGACGAGCTGAGCGCGCGCCGTGCGCTGCGCCGGTGGCTGGCCCTACAGCCGGACGTATACGACCAGCGCGGAACGCTGGTGCGCTGGGACGCCGCGGCCGACGGCGGCCGGGGCGCCCTGGTGGTCCTCGATGCTGACCGGCTCGCGGACTACTGCGCCGACCGGATCGAGACGGTGAAGGTGTCCCGCTCCGGTGACGCGCGCTCCGTGCTGCTGCCGCGTCGTATGGCTCAGGCCCTGGCGCGCACCGAGGGCGCCGGGCTCCGGCCGCTTCAGGGCGTGAGCCGGTGGCCGCTGGTGCGGCCGGACGGCACCGTCACCCGGGGCGCCGGGTACGACCCGGACACCCGGTTCATCATCGCGGCCGACGACGTCAAGCCCGTTCCGAACCGGCCGACGTCGGCCGACGTCGACACCGCGCGGGCGACACTGCGGCGCCTGTTCGGTGGGTTCCCCTACGCCTCCCGCGACCGCGACGGGGGCGATCTGGGGGCGGACTACGCGCACACCATCGGCCTGTACCTCTCACCCCTGCTGCGCACGTTCCTGCCCACTGAAGCGCGCTCCCCGCTGCACGTGGTGACCGCGACCGGGCCGGGCTCGGGCAAGTCCTATATCTCCACCGAGGGCATTGAAGCGGTGTTCTCCACGCGGCGTATGGCCGCGGAACAGTCGGACCGGGAGCTACAGAAGACGCTGGTTGCGGCCCTGGAGTCGCAGGCGGACGCGGCCGTGATCGCTTTCGACAATTTCCCGACCGGCGGACAGGTGACCGGTGCGGCGTTCGCCCGGTGGGTCACCGAGCCGAAGATCAGCGGGCGCGTCATCGGCACCGGCCGAACGCCGACGTTCACCAACACCTACACGTGGGTGGTCAACGGCAACCGCATCAGACTGGGCGGCGACATGGCGCGGCGCACGGTCGTGATCTCGCTGGAGTCGGACGCTGACGACCCGTCCGCGGTTGAGCACCCTTTCGACTTCTTGGAGGAGATCAGCGCGCGCCGCGGTGACGTGCTGTGGGCGCTGCTGACGCTGGTACGCAACTGGACGGCGTTGCCGGCAGAGGCGCGGCCGGTGCGCGCCGTGCAGCTCGGCCAGTTCTCGCAGTGGATGACGACGGTGGCGAGCATCCTTGATCACGCCGGGATCGTCGACTTCAACGCCAACCGGTCCGCGGTGATGACGGAGGCTGACGAGATGTCGGCCGACTACGGCCGGTTCTACGGCGCGGTGCTCGATCTCCTCGGCGGCGGATGGCTGCGGGCCATGCAGATTTGCGGCCGGGCGGAGCTTCAGGACCTCATCCCGCGCACCGAGGGCCAGGAAGACCGCACGGTCGGACACAGGGCGCTCGGCCGCCGGGTGCTGCGACCGCAGACCGGCCGCGTGTTCCTCGGGCCCGACGGGCGCAAGCTCACCGTCCGGGAGCGGTGGGACGCGCACGCCAAACGGTGGCTGTATCAGGTGGTCGACGTGGCCGCGGACCGCATCGCGCGCGCGGCCGAGGCGGCGCAGCAGCGGGCACGGGCGTTCGTCGATCGGATGCGGCGCCGGGCGGAGCTGCGGCGGGTGCGCTCCCACGTGGAGGCGACGCGGCGGCGGGTGGTGACCAGCCCAGCGCCGCCGCCCCGGCCGGACGACGACCGGCCGCGGGGTGTGCGGGTAGAGAGCGACCTTTTGCGCCGTGCGGCGGCGGCGCTGGACGGCATGCGGCCGTCGACCACGTGAGGCAGGCACGGGCCGAAGAGACTGACGGGACTGAGAGGCAGGCATGAGCGCACCGACCGAGGCGGAGCGATGGGCGTACTTCCAACGGCAGTGGGACACCGACCCGCCGGAGATCGAGCACACCCGCGCGTGCGGGTGGTTCGTGCTGCACGCGGAGCCGGTCAACGAGTACGGGGACCGGGAGATACACGCGCTCACGGATGACGGCGCCCGGTACTTGGGGTGCGTGTACTTCGGCGCGCACCCGCAGCGGCCCGGCTGTCAGGAGGGCGCGCCACGGGTGCACCCGGACTATCGGCGGCGCGGTATCTGCCGGGCGCTGTACGACTGGGCGGCCGAACTCGGCGGCGCTCCGATGGCACCGGCGGAGACGCACAGCGCGGATGCGGCGGCATTCTGGGCGCGCTACGGCCACGAGGCGGCCCAGTGAGCGAGCGGGAGCCGGTCAGGTACGGCACGGCGCCGGGCGGGAAGGTGCGGCACATGCTGTGGGGCGATCAGTCGGGCAAGTGCGGCGAACTGGCGCCGGGCCCGGACAACCCGGCGTTACCGGTGTGCCGCCGGTGTATCGAGTCGTACGCGGCTCTTGCAGCGCGCGAGGAGCGTCGCCGACGTTTTCGCTGAGCCAGTCGGCGACGAGCACCCGTGGCGCCCTGTTTCGGGATCTCGGGCACGCACGGGAGCGTAACCGGGCGGGGCGGTGTCGCCCGGCCGAGCGCTTCAATTGAAGCGCTTTTGTTCGATTCATGTTCGAGTTAGCCGTGTTGGTCGACCGCGCCCCAAAATTGCATGACCCTACTATGTTATGTGGTAGAGTCGACTGCTCATGCAGACGGAAGGAGGGCCCGATGGACCCGGAGCGCCTGACGGACCTGAGAAGCACCAACCCCCCGCGGCCCGGCCCCGAGATACTGCCGGGGGACGTCGTCCGCTTCGAGCGGCGCGAGCCGTTCTACATCTCCCCCGACGAGCCGCGCACGGTCACCGACGAGGGCATCGTGCAGAGCGCACCGGCGACGCTGACCGACGCGTTCATGCGCCCGGTCTTCACGGTCCACGACGTCACCGGAACGCCGTGGTACCCGCTTCAGGCGGAGTGCACCCGCGTCGACCCGCCGCAGACGCAGGAGACCACCCCGATTCGCCCGCTCGATGACTGCAAGGAGCACTGAACAGATGGACCACAGGACCACGGGACCGATGATCGTGGAAGCGTTGGAAGACGAGGGCGCGAGCGCGGACGTGTTCGGCTCGCATCTGCGGGCGCTGGCCAGCCGGTCGCAAGACGTGCTCATCAGCGCCCGGGATTCGCGCGGTCGGTCGCACTTCGACCTGCCGACCCCGAAGGCCCTGGGCTTTCACACCGACGAGTTCGAGGGCGGCGGTGGTGAAGGCGGTTACAGCGGCGGGACGTACGTCTACACCACCGACGTGGAGCCCAAGCCGCTTGCGGAGGAGGCGCGCGCCCTGGCGGCGGCGGTGAACCGCACGGTGCGCGGGGCGACCGGTTCGACGTCGGCCGTGCTCGTGGCCTGCCCGCTGGTCGGCTACCTGGATACGGCAGGCATGAAGCGGGTGAGCGACGAGCACCAGGAACGGATTCGGCAGATCGCCGCGGGTGCCGAGAGGAACGAAGACCGGCCGGGCTGCCTGCTGCTGCGCGAGAGCACCAACGCGACCATGGACCTGTACGCGCTCAAGGACACCCTTGACCGTCTGTGGTGCCTCTACACGGAGTCGGGACCAGTGCCGCACCTGAAAAGGGAGCTGCTTTGGCACGACGTGCGGCCGTACATGATCAAGGCAGCTCTCGGCGCGGTGCATGACCGGTGGACTTCCCCGCGGACGGGCTGAACGAGCGACGAGCGCCCGGCCCTCCTTCCGCGAAGGGGAGCCGGGCGCTCTCGTGTTCAGGCGGCCCCGTCGGCCGGCCGCGGGGTGGAGGTGAACCGGTAGGTACCGGCGTGCGCTTCCATCGCGTCGACCCTCCGCGGAGGGCTTCGGCTTCCGCGCGGGGGTGCCCCACCTCGTGCAGAAGTGTATGTTTTGACACATGATTACAGTTGGTATCGCGGAAGGTCGCGCACAATTCGGCGACTTGTGCCGTCGTGCTTCTGCTCAGCGTGAGCGGACCACCGTCACGGACCACGGAACGCCGGTCGCGGTGATCCTCTCTCCGGCTGAACTGGCGGACCTGGAAGACCTCGCCGCCATCGCCCGTAACAGTCGGCATCCCGAGAAGGCCCAGGAGTTCGGCGCGTTTGTTGCCGATCTTCGCGCCGGCCAGGTGTCGTGACCAACGTCGAAATCCGCATCCAGGTCTCAGCTCGCAGTGCCCTTGCGAAGTTCTACAAGGACGACCGCAACGGCACAGAACAGGTGATCGACTCCATCAACCTGTTGCGGAACAATCCGAATCAGGGGACCAAGTGGGGCGACTACCGCCGTATGCACGTTGGTGTGTATCGCGTGCTGTTCCAGGTGATCGACGGTGACCCTGTCGTGATCTCGATTGAGCACGTAGGGCGCTAGCGCCCCGAATACCCCGCGCCTCGATCCGGCAGACCGGATCGGGGCGCAAACTTCTTCAGGGTGCCGCGGGCGGGGCCTTCGGCTCGGTCGGTGGGGGCTGATGGGTGAAGCGGTACGTTCCGGCCCGGGTCTCGTACGCATCGATCCGCCGGCGGAGAGCTTCGGTCTCGGCACGGGCCGCCTCCAGCTCACGCAACAGGTGCTCGTCACTGCGAAGGCGGGCGGCCTCTTCCTGGAGCGTCAGTTTCTCCAGCAGGGCGGGCTGAGGCTCGCCACCCTCCAGGGCGCGCAACAGTAGGACACCGCGGACGACGGAGCCGCCGACGGCGGCACGGACCCGGGATGCGTACGGGGAGACGGGGACGGTCCCGGCTTGGCTGTAGCGCAGCGTGGAGGACGCGGAGAGGTGGCCCACGGCGTCGGCTACGTCGTTGAGGTGGTAGACGGCCAGGGCGTGCCTGATCCACGCCTGCCGGAAGGTGCGCGGGCTGATCGCTTGGGGGTCGGTGAGACCGGCGGCCATGGCCAGGCGGGTGACGAGCCGGTCAAGACGTTGCGCGGTCACCGGTGCCGGCGGATCGAAGCGCCGGTAGGGGTACATGATCAGAGGGTCGGACAGGCGGCGGTGCATGCGGGGGTTGGTGTACCTCAGCCAGTCCTCATACTCCGCACCGGCGTGCACGGTGATCGGGCCTAGCTCGCGATCGGACACCGCACCGCGGCCCTGTCCCCCGAGGCGGACGATCGGCGGCCGGTTGGAGGGCAGCCACGCGGAGCGGGGAGCTGCCTCCACTTCCCAGGTGCGCGGGCCAAGGTCGCACAGCAGCCGGGCGACGAAGTAGACACCGGTGTTGACGCGTCGGGCCGCTTCCAGGAACGCGGCGATCTCCTGGGGGGTGAGGGTGCGGGGGGACGCCTTGCGGCGCGTCTTGTCGCGCTCGACCCGTAGCCCGGCCATCGGGTATCCGCGGGAGACTCCGGCTTTGACCAGGTGGCGACTGTAGGCGTTGAGGGCCTTCCGGCGGTTTCGGCGCACGGCGACGGACGGGCGCGGCCGGGACCCGGCCGGGCCCCGGATGTGCCAAACGTTGACGAAGTGGGCGATGTCGTGTTCGGAAGGGGCGATCAGGTCGACGCCTTGCCGGCGGGTGTAGTCGATCCAGTGCCTCACGTCCTGGCCGTACGACCGGACGGTTTCGGGCCGGTATGAGGCGCACTCCATGAAGGCCGCGAGGCTTTCGGGTTCGGTGGTCGCCTTGATGCTGCGGCGGATCTCGGCGAGCGTCGGCGGGCGGCCGGGTCCGCGGCGGGCGCGGTCCGCGGGCGTCGCGGTGGTCTCGGTCATCTCCCCGTCTCCCATCACCATATCCAGGACATCCGGGCTAAGGATCATGAAACGGGCATTCGACTGGTCTTGACCAGTGCCGGTTAGGCCGTCCGGGTGGTCAGCGGCCCCACTCCTGGCGCTTCCAGTGCGACGGTACCCATGCCGGCGGTTTCAGGTGCGGCGGCGTCTCGGGGCGCAACTTCTCGACTTCGCGAGGTTCTGCCAGGAGTGCGGGGAAGGCGTCGGCGAGCACCGCGGCGGCGCCGGTGCGTGAGGCCGCGGGGAGTTCGAGGACTGCGGCGCGCAGTTGCGCGGCCACCTCGTACAGCGCGGTATCCGCGGCGCCCGGGTCGGGCTCGGCGGCCGGGCGGCCGGGGGCTTTCTTCGGGCGGCCGGGCCCGCTCTGGAGGACACCCGCGATGCGTAGCCGCAGCTCCAGCAGGGAGCGCAGTTCGGCCGTGGCCCGCAGGGCGGCCGGCGTCTTGCCGCCGGTGGTGGCGTGTTCGGCCATCCGGCGCAGGTGTTCGGCGGTGGCGATGATCTGGCGGTTGATGTTGGCCGGTGCGTCGAGGGGGGCCGGGGGCTCGTTCTGGTTCATGGGGGCTCACGGTAGAACTCACCTTGTAAATTCGCCCACATAATGTGGTAGAGTTCTTGTGTTGCAAGCAACCACGGCTCAGAAAGGAGACCGGTGTGCCGTATCCGCGGCTGACCAGTCTGACCAGCGAAAACCGACCGCGAGAGGGGTACGGGATCAGGCACGGCGATGTCGTCCGATTCCCTCGCGCCAAGCCCATCGACGCGCCGCGCGAGAAGCGCATGACTGAGGGAATCGTGCGCGATTCTATGACGGAGAAGCAGGACATCTACGGCCGTCCCTACGCCACTGACATGACCGACCAGTACGGGCGGCCGATCTACCGCGTGGAGGACGAGGATGGCGTCAGTCACTACCCGCTCGCCTCGGACTGCCACCGCGTTGACCCGCCGATCACCCCCGAGGGCGAGTGATCATGGCGACGCTGACGCGGACGGAAGAACTCGAATACGGCTCCGGCTGGAAGCCCAAGGGGATCACGGACGACGTCACGCAGTGCGAGCACTGCGGGCGCCGCGGGCTCAAGCGCACCGTTGCCATGGTGCCGCTGGACGCCGACGGGAACGAGGACGGGGATGCGGCGTACTTCGGCACCGGGTGTGCTGTCGGCTACGTCAAACGCGGCACGATCCGGGGCCGGGTGACCGGCGCCGCGGTCGTAACCGCAGCTCGGGTGGCTGAGGCGGAGACGGAGCGGCGCCGGGAGTGGGCCGGGGAGATCCTGGCGAAGTACGGCCCGTATCGCGACGCGCGGCCGGTCCGCAAAGCGATCATGTTTTTCCAGTACAACCCACACACCCTGGCCAATGGCAACGCGTGGGCGGCCGATCAGCTTGACGGGCTGCTCGCGGACGCGGACGCGGCCATGAACGGCGTGAGTGAGGACCGGCGCGCGGCGTACGTCGTCAAGGGGCGTAAGACGCTGGGGCTGGACGAGAAGGGGCGCGAGCAGTGCGGCGCCGAACCGTGCTGCGGGCAGCGCGCGACGGCCGCCGGGTGCATCTTCGCGCCGAAGCAGTAGGCAGGCTCCCCCGACACGCAGCCCCAGCGGGGCGGGCGTGGCGGCCGGTTCGACCCCGGCCCGGGGGGGCTCACGCCCCGGCCGACCGGCCGGGCGAAGCACGAGGGAAAGGGGCCCGCATGGACACCAGAACCGGGAATCCGTCCGCCGTGGACCGATATGCAATCAGGTTCGACACCGATGCACCGGCGGATATGGAGCCGACCGACGCCAACCTGCGCGACGTCCTGTCCGGGTGCGCGCTCCCCCCGCCTCACAAGCTGCTGGAGCCGGTCAGGCGGGCGGTGCGCGCGCTGCGCCTGGATCGGGCAGAGGCCGCGCGGATGGACGACGTATTGCGCGCGGAAGCGCTGGTTCACCGGCCGGTCGACGGGGACCGCTTCGCCATCGATGAGCGAGTGCGGGTGGAGTACGTGAACGCGCAGCCGGGCGCGCTCGGTGCGATCCTCGGCCGCTCGCGGCAGATGGGCGGTTACACCCGCGTCCCGTCACAGTGGTGGGCGGTCGAGCTGGACAAGCCGACCGACAGCGGCCGGAATGTGATCCGCGTGCCGGAGCGCGCGCTGACGTCCCTGAACTGACAACCCGACCACGGCTGAAGAACGAGAGAGGAGAAACGGGCGCATGACGATCGAACGACCGTCCGAGGAGATCAAGGCGGGCGACGTGGTCAGCTACTTCGGCGGGGGCCTGATGTTGGTCACCGTCCCCGGCGAGGCAGAACAGATTCAGTACGTGGGGCGCCGGGTGACGCACCACGGCGTGACGCTCACCCTGCCGGAAGGGTACGAGGGAAAGGCGTACCAGGTCGGCGAGCCGCAGACGCGGATGGACAAGCCGCGTACGCCGGTCACCGTGTACGAGCGGCGGAAGTTCTCCGAGCCCGACCCGTGCATCTGCCGGCACTGCAACGAGCGGCGGGGAGGCACCGGGGCGGGCGTGGTGCCGCCGGTCGTCGATGAGCCGCTGACGTGGCCGATGGTGCAGCCGGACCACCGGGCGGCGTACGGGTACGAGGCGATGGGGAAGCTGCCGCAGGCGTGGGCCGGGATGCTCTCGATCGTGGCGCAGGGCTGTGTGCATACCGTGGACGGCGAATGGCGGCAGGCCGACCGGCGCGGGAACGCGGCCAAGCCGCGTAGCGCGCGGGCTCTGGGGGCGCTGCTGGCACTCGGACTGATCCGGGAAGTGCCGGAGCTGACGCCGGTGAAGACGGCCGCGGGCAAGCGGCACGGGCGGGCAGTGGTTCTCACCGCGGTTGCCCTGGAGCGGTACAGGGCGCTGAAGATTGATCTGCCGGCGTCGGCGCGGGAGGCTGCGGCGCGGCACGAGCCGGAGCCGGAGCACAGCCGCAGCACGGAGGCGCGGGCGGTGGAGGGGTCGCCGATGCGGCCCGCGGTGGAGGCCGCACCCGTCGACGGGGGCGCCGCGGCGGTCGACGACGAGCGCCAGGACCAGGAGCCCGCGGCGGCCGGTGGGCCGAAGGAGTGGGACCCGGAGGTCGCGGAGCGCGAGGAGATCGCGCAGGCCCGCCGGAGCGTGGCGTTCGCCCTCGCGTCCCGGGTGGCTATGGCCTTGGGTGAGGGGTGGCGCGCGGAACCGTTCCGCGGGTTCGGCGTGGACGGCGGCGCGGTGATCCACACCGACGGTCGGCGTATCGAGATCACCGAGGACGGCAGCGGAACGCACGTGCAGGCGGGCGTGAAGTACCCGAGCGGGAATGCGGTGGAGCTGTTCGACGCGCACAAGCCGGTGACGCGGTTCAAGTCCGATCGGCCCGCGCGGCAGCTCGTCAACGCGATCCGTACGAAGCTGCTGCCCGTCTACAACCGGACGTACCCCGAGGTGGTGAAGGCATTGGGGGACTCTCGCCGGCGGGATGCTGGGGAGCAGTCATTCGCGGACCGAATCGCGGCGTATGTGCCCAGTGCCGAGGTGACGCGCTACGAGCCGTCCCCGTGGGTGGAGGCGCACCCGGGCCGGGTCGGCGGCGGGGGCTCGATCGAGAAGTGCAAGGTGCAGCTCCTCGGCAGCGGTGAGCACATCGTCGAATTCAAGTACGTGGACCCCGAGACGCTGGAAGCGCTGATGCAGGCGTACGGAGCGATGGTCAAGGCGAAGCAGGCGCGCAGCGCGTAGCCGCGCGGGTGCTCACCCGCGGTGCAGGCGGCCCCCGTCACCGGTTTTCCCGGTGGTGGGGGCCGCCGGACGTTCCACCGTTCAACTCACCCACATTACATGGTAGAGTCTATTTTGTTGGATCGACCACGGCACCGATCAAAGGACCTCAGCATGCCCATCACGCCCGAGCACACCCCTGTCAAGATCACCGCGTCTACTGCGGAGCGATCCGGATGGGACCCCCAGGTCATGCAGGCTGTTGATCGCGCCCTTGCGGCGTCGGAGGGATCCCCCTTCCAGCCCGACGAGCAGCAGCGCGCGGCCCTGCAAGCGTGGATGACGGCCACCGATCACCGGATCGGCAAGGCCATATACACCAGCGACGCCGACCCGATGGCGTACGCGTACGTGGCAGGGGAGGTCACCCGTCTGGATGACTACGCACTGATGAGGCGCTACGCCGAGCGCAGGCGGGAGACTGCGGAGAACCGCTACCAGGCGCGGCCGGTCGCCTTGATCGCCGAGCACGAGCGGTCTGCGATGGCGTCAGCCTTCAACGCCGCCGCGCACCGCTTCACCTCCCCAGCAAAGCGACAGGAAGGCGACGCCCGGCGCGCGGAGCATTACGCGCGCGCGGGCCGGGAGGTCATCGAGGGCATCGGCTACCTGGTTTGGGATCGGATCAACCACCGGTACACGGTCGCCCTGTGGGCCGCGACTGCCGAGGAGATCATGCGCGAGTGCGACCGGCTGAACCTGGAGCACCGCACCCACTACGCCTCGCGGTTGTGGGGCTGACCGGCTCACGTCTTGTGCTGCGGCGCTCCTTCGGGGGCGCCGTGTTGCGGGGTAGTCTCAAGGTCTTCTCTCTGCTCGATGAGCCGCGGCCCTGTCGGTCTGATGACCGGCAGGGCCGCATGCATCTCCTCTCATCAAATCACCCACATTATATGGTAGAGTTAACTCTGTTGGACCGACCACGGCATACGACGAGAGGAACCCCAGCCGATGCGCACCATCGCCCGCACTTGGAGGAAGCAGATCGCATCCGTCCGCGACACGGCGAAGTTCTGCGAGGTGTACGACTCCGACACCGGCCACATGATCCGCTGCACCGTGGAAGACGCCATGAGGGCGTGGGAACGCTTCCGCCCCGCGAAGCTGCTTGAGGACACCCCCGGACAGCGGTGGACCGTGCACATGCACAGCAACCGCTGGTACACCCTCACCGTGCGCGACCCGGAGGAGATCCGGGCCGAGCAGCGCGCGGCGCAGAAGGAGCGCGCCGCGGCCCGGCCGCCGCTGCCCACGGCCGCCACCGGCCGCCGGTCGAGCGGGAACGCGGCCGGCCCGCGTGCTCCCTTCCCGCCCGGCTTCGACGCGCAGACCCAGGGAGCGGCTGACGCCATCGTCGACCGGCACCGCAAGGCCGGACTCGTCGGCTCCGATCCGCTGGGGCGCTCCATGGGTCCAATGGCGGCGACCATCGTTGCCCAGACGGTCAAGGAGAAGCGGCGCCAGGGCTGGAGCCACGAGCAGATCCGCACGCACTTTCAGGAGCTGCGGGCGAAGGCCGCAGAGGACGGAAACACCTTGCGCGTCGCGGCGGTAGACACGTTCCTGGCGGTGCACGCGGGGATGATCGCGGACCTGGCCAAGCTCGCGGCCAACGGCGGTGCACAGGACCAGCAGGAGCCCGCGGCGGTTGAGAAGGCGCCCACGGCCGCGCTTCCGGCCCCGTCGGCGGCCTGCTGGTGCGGTGAGACACCGTGCCCGCTGCCGGACCAGCACGCGAACACACAGGCCATGCGCGAGGCGGTGAACGAGACTCCCCAGGGCGCCCCGGCCGCCGCGGTGGCGGACCTGGCCGAGCAGAACGAGCGCCCGGCCGCCGCGCCCGCAAGGGCCGCAACCCCGACGGCGCTTCCGCCGCATGAGAGGGGATACGAGCCCGTACGGGGCGCGAAGCCCTACGCCGTCCGCCGCACCCTGGCGGCCCTTGAGGCGGCCGGGGTCCCGGTCAAGGGTGACGAGGTGGAGTTCTGGCTGACCGTCAGCGAACACGACGACGTCACCGTCAACGTGGCCGTTCTCGACATCGGCGACGCCCCCAAGGAGCAGCCAGAGGAGATGCCGCGGCGCAAGGCGGACCGCCGGGAGCTGCGCCGGGCGGAGGTGCTGGCCGCGCTGCTGCGTGGGGGGCTGACGGACGCGGTGATGCTGCGCGGCGGGGTGCGGCTGAAGGTGGCGCGTCAGGCGCCGCGGGCCGCAACGCTGGTGGTGCTCGGAGAGATGGACTACAGCGGTGAGAAGTTCATCGACCGGCCCGTGACGCTGCCGCAGTACCCGCAGATCACCGGATGGACTCTGCGCAGGCGGTGGGGCAAGAACTACATCGGCCCCATGACGCCGTGGATCGAGCACACAGACGGAACGATCGTCGGGCCCCGCGCCAAGGACGAGAAGCAGGCAGCAGAGGCGCTGTGCAACCTGTACGGGCTACTGCGACCGGTTCGGGTGACGACCGGCTGAGCCGGTAGCTACGGTGCGGGTGCGCGGCCCCGTGAGGGTGGGGCCGCGCATCGGCCGACGGAGACCGGACCCCGATCCGTCGTTCTGCCTGCCCGGGATGCCGACCGGCGTGGGCCGGCGGGTGCGCTCGCCAGTCGGCGACGGGTCAGCCAAGCGCGCGGACCACGTTCGACGCCTGCGGCCCCTTGGGGCCCTGCTGGACGTCGAACGTGACGCGCTCGCCCTCGTTCAGCTCACGGAACCCGTTGGACTTGATCGCGGAGTAGTGCACGAACACATCCGGGCCGCCCGCGGACTGAGCGATGAAGCCGAAGCCCTTTTCCGAGTTGAACCATTTCACGGTGCCTTCTGATGCCATGCGCGGAGCGTAACGGTTTGCGGCTCAGGGCGTCGTTCAGCTCACCGCGTCTTGCGCCAGACCGACGGCTGACCGGTCGCGGCGTTCTCCGTGTCGACGACCGGCGCGAGCCCGGCCGCTTGGGCGATCACCTGCCGGTGGCGGTGGGACATGACCGTGATGCCGTTGAAGGCATCACGGACCTGTTCGGTGCCGGTAGGCCAGTCCGCGAGGAGGTGACCACCCTTCTTGATGACGCCGGCGATCTGCTTGACCAGGCGGGCGATCGACTCGGGGTCGTGGTGGATGAACACCGCGCGGACGACGGCGGTATCCACCTTGCCCGGCCGCACCGCGGCACCGAGCCCGGCGCCGTCAGAGGCGGCGGTCTTGACGGTGGCCTTGGACTTGGCGGCGTGCTCCTTGAGCTTGGCGAGCATTCCCGGTGAGGAGTCCACGGCGATCACGTCGAATCCGAGCTTGGCCAGCGGGATGGATACGCGGCCATTGCCGGCGCCGAAGTCCAGGACGCGGCCCCCCTTGGGCGTGTACTCGGCCGCCTGCTGCGCCTGAGTCAGCCCGGATTCCCAGTAGAGGGCCTGGTCGACGTTCCACAGCGGGTGAATGTGCCCCTCCGCGGCTTCCTGCCAGAGCTGCACGATGTCCTGAAAGTCCAGATTTTCGCTCATGGATCGAATCGTTCCACGCTGCGCGTCGCTCGCTGGCCAGGACGAACCGCCCGGCGCGGTCCGGCCTCCCCCGCCTTGACCCGGCTCGGGGCGCGGAGCCTGCCGTATTCGGGGTTCATTCCTCATCTAGACCCACCCATATTATGTGGTAGAGTCAATGTGTCAGGACGACCACGGCGAACACCGAAGGGACCACCACGTCATGCGAAGGACGTACAAGGGCCGGGACATCGAGATCATCAAGCCGACGAACCCCTACGGCGCCTGCGCCTTCACCCTCAACGGTGACGGCCCGCGCGAAGGCGAGCGGTTCATGGGCGCGATGGGCCAGAGTGCCGAAGACGTGCTCAGCATGATCAAGCGGAACATCGACGAGACCGACGCGCGCGGCGTGAAGGGCATGACCACATGGACGGTGTGGCTGCGACCCGGCTCCTGGGAGGTCTGCCCGAACAACAAGGGCGCGGCCTACACCGAGCACGTCAAGCCCATCGGCGCCCCGTGCCTGGAAGACGAATGCAAGCGCAAGGCCGCAAAAAAGGCCGCCCAGAAGGCCCGCGCGCAGCAGGGACACCCCGCGGTGGCCGCGCTGACGCGGCTGCTGAAGAACGGCGGCTTCGTCCACCACGCGGACGGCCGCGGCCTGTCCGCGGGCTTTCGCGTGATGAAGAACGAGGGAGGGCCGGAAAGCGGCGTGCGGGTGTGCTGGTACGCCGAGGGGCGCCGGATGCCGATGCAGGCCGAGCCCGGACAGGCCCCTCAGATCGCCGTCTTCCTGCGGCTGAAGGATCGGTACCAGGTCCGCGAGGACGGCCCGCACGTGTACGTGGTCTCCAAGACGCACGGCGTCTTCCCCGACTACGTCTGACACCGCGCAGTGCAGCCGCCCGACCGTGGCATTCCCGAACCAGGCGGAGCGCTGTTTCCCGATTCCATGATGAGCAAGGAGGGCGTCGGATGGGGCGCATGACACTGGAACAGGCCGAGACCTACCCCGGGGAACTGGAGGTGCTGCGCGGCCTGGTCAAAGGACTGAAGACCGCGTCGGACGCCGGCGACATCAAGGACATGGGGTTCCTGCTCGACGAGCACGAGCGCCGGGAGTCCGCGGCCCTGGCCGCTCTGCCGTTCGTGCCGAAGGTGGGGCCGCTCTACACGATGCCGAGCGTTCCGGATGCCCCGGTGCACTGCTGCCGGGTGCTGGATGCGGGCCTGTGGTGGCTGCGGCGGAACTTCGGTGACGACGAGATCGGCCGGTCGAGGGCCGCCAAGGAATCGTTCAACGTCCACGCCAAGGAAGGCCGGGACGTGTGCACGGTCGGCCGCCTGGTCGTCTACACCCTGAACATCTTCGAGCCGCCGACGGCGGCCGAGGTGGAGGCGGTGCGCAAGTTCTACGCCGGTCACCTGCCGCAGTCGCACCGGGCGCTGGATCGCGAGATCGCCGAGTACCGCGAGCGGGCCATCCGCGCCGGTCTGGCGCTGAGCGTGCGACGCAGCAACGACCTGGCCGAGTGGCCTGACGAGTCCTACGAGGACTGAACACCCAGACTCCCGGGTCCGCGTGAAGGCGGCCCCGGGCTCACCCCGAGACAGACGAGGAGGCGCGCGATGGCGCGTAAGACACTGAAGGAAGCCGAGCACTATCCGGGCGAGCTGGAGGCCCTGCGCGACGTCATGCAGAGCGTGGACGAGGCGGCGCAGGCCGGTGCGGTGGATGCGGTGCTGCGGGTGCTCCAGGAGCACCACGAGGCGGAGGACGCGGCCGTATCGGCGCTGACGTGGGTGCCGACGGTGGGCGAGGTCTACGCGCTGCACGACGGCAGCGGCGTGGAGCGCTACCGGGCCCGGGTGATCGCCGAGGGGCTGTGGCTGAAGAAGATGAGCAACCCCTACCCCGGCGCGGTGCGCAGCTTCGGTGGCCACCAGGTCACCATCCGCCGCACCGATCGCGAGGACGAGGGATCCCACCCGGCCCCCATCGGGGTGAAGCACATCGGGCGCCTGGTGCTGATGACGTCCGGCGGCGCGGTGATGGGCCACGACCGGGAGATCAAGGCCCTGGAGACGCTGGAGCTGCCGGAGATCCCGACGGACACGCGAGCCGCCGACCTGGCGCTGATGTCGATTCAGGAGGCCGGGAAGACCGCGGGGCTCATCCTGAACGTTAGGGAGACTAAGGATTTAGTGCCGGTCGCGGGGGAGAGGCACTAGTGACGCTCCCCCAGCTTCTAGGGCCAACAGGCCGGATGGGGGAAATTCTCCTGGCGGTCGCCTTCGGCTACGGCCCTCCTGCTGCGGATCGTCGAAGCACTGGAATCCCGCGTCGCCGGACTCTTCCGGAAGCGTGCGGCTGACTCCTCTAACGAAACCAGCGGCAGAGCTGAAACGGAATCCGACGACAACCACTTTTCCCAGCGAGAAAGAGCCTCCTGGAAGGCCACCGGAAGACCCTTTTCGGCGACGGTCACCAGGGCCTTTTATCCGCCTGAGAGAAGGGCCAGAAAGAGGGTAGGGAATGGTGCCTGCGGGGCTCGATCCGGCCGGTTTCCGTACCCCCGCCGGGCGCCCTGCACACACCCACCGCCGGCCGGTCACGCGGGGTGCGGGAAGGGGCCGTTACCGAGTGGTAGCGGCCCTTCTCCCCTGCCGGCGGACTGTGGGGCCTACCTTGATCGTCTATCTCCGGCTCTACCACCCTATGACCTGCGGTTTTACCGGTCGGGTAGACCCGTACTCTACCTGTCCCTACCCCTGCTTCTACCCCGATGATGGAGGGAATGTTCTGATTGTCCTGCCGGTCGACCGACCGGCCACCGGGCCTGAGACCGGGCCCGGTCAGCCTGCCCGAGCGAGAGGAAAGGCGCGATGAGAGGCGCCCGTGTCGAGACGAACCCAGCCACCGGGGAAGTACGCGTATGCCTTCCCCCGCAGGCTCTCGATGGTCTGATGAAGACAGCGGAGATCACCGCATACACAAATAACGCCAGCCGGAATATCCCGACGCTTTCAGAAAGTCATTGGGAGCATTTGCTGAGGGCTTATTCGGAATCCTCAGAGAACGGCGGATTCGGTTTAGCTCCTCTGCACTCCGGGGCGGAGAACGTGCGTAAGAGCGCGGTGGAGGCACTTTCGCACCGTGGATACGTGCGACTGGTGCACGTGCGGTTGTCCGGGCGCCCGGTGGCGTGGTCCGCGCCGATCACGCCGGAGGGGCGCCGGGCAGTGGAGGATCAGCATCAGCCGGACCCGGCGCCCCCTGGCCGTCCGGCGCGCGCACCCGCCGAAGAAAGGACTCCTCCGTGTTCGGACCGAGGCCCCGCACCGTCCGCGCCTACCTCAACGATGCCTCCATCAAAGCGTTGACCTGTGCGAACGAGACGAGCAAGGCGCATGGTCCGGCTGATGCGGCGGCGTGTGCGCGGGCGATGTCGGCGGTGCTGGCGGACATGCGGGACGCGGTCGACGTCAGGGCGCCGTGGCTGCGTGACAAGGCGCAGGTCACTGAGGTTGTACGGCTGGTGGAAGACCTCTCGCGGCGGTGCACGTACCGGCTGGATCTGGGAACGGAGGGCCTGGTGATGGCGGTGGTGGACGCGGCACGCCTGTCAGATACCGATATGGGCGGTGATGGGTGAGTCGGCTGATAAGCTGTGCGTGACGCATGAAGTGCCCAGCAGTGAGGCCCCGACCGGCAGCGGTCGGGGCCCACTGTGTTTACCTCCCAAGTCACCCACATTAAGTGGTAGGGTTACCCATATCGACCACGGCTGACCAGGGAGAACCACTACATGCCAAGCGCGCAGGAAACCAAAGGCAAGGGCAAGTCGACGCTTAGGGACCGCATCGAGTACGTACGGGCACAGGCCGAGGCCGAATGCAAGAGCGAGTCGTGCGCCTTGGCCGGTCAGTGCAGCCACGAGGGCGAGAGGGACGCGGCGCGCAATCTGCTGGGTCGACTGATGGCCAAGCTGAAAGAGCAGGTCAAGGCCCCGGGCAAGACGGACGAGGAGGCCGCCGCGGCGCTTGAGGAGTTCACCAGCTCCTACGGCGCGTGGGGCCACGTCTACGGTCCCCGCTACGCGGTGATGCGGGGTAAGTCGCTCAAGGAGAAGGCGGCACAGATCAAGCGGGACATCATGATGGCCCGCCGGGCGGCCCGGCCGAAGAAGGGCGGCCCCCTGCTGGTGGTCTCCTCCCGGGCCCTGGCGGTGCCGCTGTCAGACCCGATCGGCGACGCGCCAGAGGGCATCAAGTTCAGCGTGACCAGCCAATACATTGGGTCCGGGTACTCCGTCATCGACATCAAAGTCAGCCATATCCCGGCCGATTGGGGATGGCGCGGGGTGGAAGAGTCCGAGGAGTACGGCAGCGCCAAGCACACGTTTACCCGCTGGTACCCCACGCGGGCGCTCAAGGCCCTGTCCACGGAGCTGGGGCGGCTGCACTGGGCGTACAACGCTGACCACGGCTCGGATCTGCTGACGGATCTGAACCTCAAGAGCTACAACGGTGGCGTGGAGTTTGAGGACCCCGACGGCCACCTGCGCAGTGTCGACTACAGCGCGACCGCGGGGGACGTCTTGGGGGCCCTGTAAGGGCCCGCTGAGCGGTTCAGAAGCCCGGTCCGCTCGGGGGTGGGTCGCCGGGAGCCGACAGAAGCCCGCAGACGCTCGTCTGCGGGCTTCTGCATGTCGGGGCCGCTCCCCTCCCCCGGCAAGAAGGGGACGCCGTGCAGGCCGGTCTACCCCGGCTCTACCACTCACAGGACCAGGTGCAGCCGGCGGACTGCACGGCGCACCGGGCAAGGCACTGCACGCCTCACCGCATGTTTGCTTCTCTATTTGCATTCACTATTTTGTGAGGCGTGCTGCACGACTGCACGGGAGTCGACAAGAGGGTAAGACGATGCCGTGCAGTGGACTCGTGCAGTGGACTGCACGAGTCTCGCGTGCAGTGCACGGATGGGCCGTGCAGTCGGCTGCACGAGCGTCGTGCAGAGGGCTCGTGCAGTGCACTGCACGAACGGTCACGGCATGCAGATGATCTTGCAGAGAGCTGCTGTGCAGCCGACTCCGAGCCAGCCGTGCAGGGCACTGCACAGCTACTGCATGCAGTCTGCACGGCATTTTGATCACTGCACGATGCAGTTCAGAGGCGCTGCACGGTCTGAGGGGTGCGACAACTGCACGAGTCGGCCGGCGATGGACGGCGACACTGCACGACTCCCCGTGCAGTGCATGTATGGCACATCTAGTGCGCCACTGCACGGCTGCATGAACCCCTGTGCAGCGGGGTGCACAGGGATCTGCACGGGCGCCCCTGGGACTGCATGCAGTGCCTGCACGGCCTGATGATCTTGCAGTCGTATCGACTCGTGCAGTTGTCGACAGCGTCATCCGGGTGTCCCGTGCAGTCGTTGCGTGCAGTGTTCGCGTTCGCTACTGCACGACGCTCTGTGCAGTTGTCGATGGCTGCACTGCACGCGGTGGGTTCGTTCTTCTGGCGCCGTGCAGGAGTTGATGAGTCGCCCATATAATGTGGTAGGGTTATCGAGTTGGAACACCACGGCAACGAGAGGAACCCGATGACCGGCAGGACCAAGCCGAAGTACCGCAAGAGCGAGCACCCCGACGGCGGCTGGGACTTCGGCTACGACGCGCACCGACTGCGCGCCGTGCGTCACCCCGCGACCGAGACCAAGAAAGCCGGATGGGCGGTGTACGAGTCCAAGGGCAAGGACAACGAGCAGGTGTTCGTGGCCGAGGGCGAGAAGCGCGACGAGGCCGCGTTCGCCGCGATGGACGAGATCGACCTTCACAACCCCGTCAAGCCGCTGCTGAACGCTGAGCACGCCGCGTACTGGGTGAAGATCCACGTCAAGCGCTTCCCGGCCGCGGTCGCCTTCGAATCCGTCCACGATGAGCACAACGCGCTCATCGGCTGGACGTTCTGGCAGCAGCGCGAGAACCGCTACGAGTTCGCGTGGGTCACGACAGATCGGCGGATCTCGCCGAGCGGGGTCAACGACCGCTTCCAGGCGGCGGCGCTGATGAAGACCGCGGTGGCGACGACTGCCGGGGACGTGGTCCCCGCACTGGTCGGCGCCCAGGGCGCCGCAGTCGATCCCCCGGCGCCGATGGGCGAACGGGCGGTCACCGAGGAGCCCGCGGCCACGGGCGCACAGTCCCGCGTGCTGGAGGGCGCCGTCGTGAGCCACACCGGCACCGCCAAGGGTGTCAAGCCCAAGGAGATGGATCACCCCCTGATGCGGGCCGCGCTGCGCGCACTCGGGGCGGAGCTGCCGCAGTACCATCCGGGCAAGCTGCGACTGGCCGAGGTCAGCGACCACTACGACCCCGCCGTCCCCGACACCTACGACGCTAACGCGGCGTGGGGGGCACTCGTCGAGCTGGACGACTCCGCCGGCACCTACTGGCGTCTGCGCGGCTTCTGGCTGGAGGGAGGCCAGTACGACCGGCCCGGCGACCCGGGGCTGAAAGTGCAGCTCCGCATCATCGCGGACCGGTTGTCGCGCGCGGGGTTCCAGATCGAGCGCGTGGGCCAGTTCGCGGTGACCGCCTGGCACCTGGACGTGCCGGACGACTACGAGCCCACCGATCTGTGGACCGTCACCGGGTACCAGAACGAGGAGATCGCCTGTGTGGAGGGCCGGGACTTCGCCACGGCCATGGAAGAGGCCCGCAAGGTGGGCGAGGTCAAGGCGCTGATGAGGGTGACCGGCGCTGCCGGGTTCCGCAGGCTGAGCAAGCGCGAGGTGGCCGCGCGCGGACTGGCGTGGGCGCCGCAGGTGGTACCGCCGGTGCGGATGGTCGACGCGGCCGGTGGTGGCCAGATGCCTAAGACCGTGCTTCCGACGTACGTCAAGGGCGCGTTCGTCATCACCCGGGACGGTGAGCGGCACCAGGTGCAGGACACCGTGTGGCGGGACTGGGGCGAAGCTGAGCCAGTGGAGCACGTCATCACTGCCACCGGGCGCGAGGAGCGCGCCGCCGACGTCGCCGCGGCCCCGGCCGGGGAGCTGACGGCGCAGCCGGAGGGTCTTGAGGGCTCTACCACCGGCTGGTTGAGCGCGGGTGATGACGTGAAGCCGCCGCATGTGCTGTGCCCCGACGCGCACGCAGGTGTGCTCGCTGCGGCGCAGGCCCTGGAGGAGTACCGCACGAGCGTCGGTGAGGCGGAGCGGGCCGGGCACATGGCCGACGCCGTGTTGGCTGCGGAGGGGGCTGCGGCGAAGTTCTACCAGGCCACGCGGACGCTTCAGATGAAGATGTGGCTGCTGATCGTGCGAGCCGCGGTCGAGCTGGCCGCCGCGCGCCTCTACCGCGACCGCGGCCACGCCTGGGACCCAGCCGCGCCGTACAGCTCGCTGTTCGGCAAGAGTGTCGAGCCGCTGGAGGCCATCAGCCTGGAGGGCCATAACCGGGTGCTCGATGCGGCCCGCTTCTGGGAGCGGTACGTGCGCGACAACTCCGACACCGATGCGCACCGTCGAACGGGCCTGGCGGTGATGCGTGGCGCTGATGAGTTCGCCAGGGCAACCGGCGTAGGCGACGCGGATGACTGGCGGTGGCCGGTGATGTACCTGGCCGAGATCCACACCGTGTCGCTGTTGGGCAAGCAGACGTGGCCCGCGGCGGTCTCCGGCCGCTGACCACCCACCGGTAGGGCGCCCCTGCCGTCTATCGGGGCGCCCTGCCGTCTTCCGTACTCCTACGAAAGAGGTTTTGAGCATGACGCAAGAGCTGTCCGAGGTGAGTGTGATGGGTGAGCTGTCGCGCTTTCGCGCGACCCCGCAGGAGATCCATGAGTGCCTGATGAAGCTGCTGGCTGAAGACGTCTACCTGGCGTTTCAGCAGTGGATCGGCGCCGCTGCGGTGCGCGAGGCGTGCGACGGCATCCGGGACGTGGCGGCCGACGCCGACGTGCGGGCCAAGGATTCCGGCCCGCTTGGTGGGGACGAGGGCGGCGCGGTGCTGCGGGGTGCGGCGCTGATCGTCGACCCGGACTATCAGGGCGGCCCGTGGCCGAGTGTCCTCGTTCGCCGGTTCGGTGTGCGCGAGCCCGGGGGCGACCTGTTCGCCTCCCGCGGGCACGGCCGGTGCGGGGTGCCCGCGCAGCGCGGTACCGGGCTCGGGGTGTGCGATCAGCCGCTGGACACGTTGGGCCGCTGCACGCGGCCCGGCGCGCACCTGGAGAAGCTGGCGGGGGTGCGGAAGTGACCTGGAATTCTCGTCTGGACGTGGTGGAGACCCTGGAGCGTGCCGGGTGGATCGGTGACGAGGGGTTCGAGCTGTCGATCCTGCGGCATCGCTCGGGCGCCGTGTTCGCGGTGTACTGCTCGGATGGCGGGGAGTGCGGCATCGACGGGCCCGGCGGCGTGAACTGCGGCGAGTTCTCCGGTGAGACGCCGGATGCGGTGGTGGTCGCCGCGGCGCTGGCCGCGTCTGGTCAGCTCGTCCCGGAGGTGACCGTGAAGTGCGACGCCGAGGGGCACGCCATGCCGCACACGCCCGGCTGCTCGCAGGCCGAGGAGCCCGCGGCCGAGGAGTACCGGTACTGCGGGGGTGACCTCGGCCGTACGGAGCCGCCGTACACCTGCAACCGGCGCATCAGGCACAAGGGCGGATGCGGCCCCGAGCACGACGACCAGGACCAGGAGCAGGGTGTGGAGGTGACGGCATGAGCGGCGGTTGGCCGGTGACGCTGCCGGATGACTGGGAGAAGGTGGCCTCGGGCGGGTACTTCGCGTATCTGGTGAAACTGCGCCACAAGCCGTGTGGGGTGACGACGGGCACGTACTACAACCTGTCGGAAGACTCTCAGCGGGTGCGGGAGCTGATCTACCGCGACCACCAGTGCGGTCAGGAATGAACCGGTCAGTGGTCGCTGGGGCCGTGATGATGCTCGCGATGACCGGCGCGGCAGCGCTGATCGGGGTCCCGTTCGGTCCCGTCTTAGCGTGACGGTGGGGGGCCGTCCCGGAGTTGTCCGGGGCGGCCCCTCGTTCGCCAACCAAAAGACTCACACATCTAATGTGGTAGAGTCTAAAGAAGAAGACCACGGCTGAAGACCAGGAAGGAAGCCCGTGCCCGTACCCCACGCGGACCCCGAATCCTCTGAGAAGATCGATCTTCAAGAGGCGGCCGTCATCGCCCGCTCGCTCAACGACCGTATGGCGTTCCAGCTCCGCAGCATCATCGACCGCAACCTGCGTGCCGGTCACGGCTGGAGCGACATGACCATCAACCACGCCCTGCGGGATCGCGGCCTGGTCGAGTACACGGTCTCCCCAGTCGACTACCACCGCGGCAACGGCGACTGGCGCACCCGCCACCAGGTGACCGACGTCAAGCCCACCCAGCACGCCGAGAGGGTGCTCCTGCTGTGGGATGTGCTCTCCAGCGGAGGCGATCTGCGCGCCCGCCCCCTCGGCTCGTCGCAGGCGTACGTGCTGAGGTGCCTGGCCGAGAAGAACAACGGCCGCTGGTGGCCCGGCTGCGGCTGGGCGTGGAAGAACCGCTCCGCCAGCGTGCGCATCCTCCAGTCCCTCGCCGACCGCGACCTTGCCGAACGCGGAGCGACCACTGCCGGCGATGCGATGTTCACCATCACCGACGCCGGACGCACCCGGGCCACGTCGCTGACGACGCGTGTGCTCCGCGAGATCCACGCCCGCCGCGAGCAGGAAGGCAAGAACGCATGACCGAGGAACCCAAGCGACGTCAGCTCTCCCCCGAGGCCGGGCAGTTCACGGCCGCCGCGGCGCGCTTCCTCGGCACCGCCCGCGTGGTCAGGAGGAAGCGGTGAACGTTCCCCTGGCCGTGCAGGTCTTCACTCCCGTCGCGCTGGGCTCGGTACTCGCCCTGGTAGGGCTTAACCGCCAGCAGGAAGCACGCGTCGAGCGCGAGCAGCAAGCGCGCCTCCAGCGTGTGCTTCACCGCCGCCATGGCCACCCGCTCGCACCCGCCCTCCACATGGCCGACGGCCCGTGGTGGTGCCTGTTCGCGCCGGTCGACCGGACCACGACCGAGCTGGACCAGGCGCTCGATCACCCGTACCTGTGCCGCAGGTGTCGGCCGTACGTGCTGGCCGAGTGGGACGAACGAGCAGAGGAGGGCCAGCGGTGAAGGGGCTTCCGTACCGGAAGAACGGGCCGTGTGGCGAGTGCCCGTGGCGCAAGGACGTGGAGCCGGGCAAGTTCCCCGCCGAGCGATACGACGCGCTGCGTGGCACCTCGGAGCAGATCGAGCCGACGTGCGCATCCGACATCTCCAACCAGGGGATGTTTGCCTGTCACATGACCCACGAGGGCCGCGAGCAGGCATGCGCGGGGTGGCTTGCCGTGGCTGCTCACAACCACATCGGCGTCCGTCTCGCCGTCGCCACCGGCCGCCTGCCGGCGCAGGTCCTGGGGCCCGGCGAGGACTGGCCGGAGCTGTTCGGCTCCTACGACGAGATGGCCAAGGTGCAGGGGCGCCCAGCCGCCGAGCAGGACGGGGAGAAGCGGTGAACGCTCAGCGCAACCAGCCCGGTGACGCCGATCGGCGCGAGCACATACGTCGGGTAGCCGACGCCGCGCACGACAGCGTCTCGCACGTTCTGAGCATGCTGGAGGGAGAACTGAAGGACGAGTTCCGCTCCGAGATCGGCCACCTGGAGACGCTGCGGGGGCTGCTGGAGGCGAAAGCCCAGTGAGCCATCAGCAGGCCAAGCGCCCGCTCCCGCCGTTCGCGCGGTGGGCGCGGGACCTGTGGGCCTTCTCCCACAGCGGCGTCACCTACTTCGCCAGCAAAGACGCCCGCGGGCTGTGGACCGTGGTCTCCGAGGACCGGCAGAACGAGCCTGTCTCCTGGAACCAGCCCAGCAGAGCCGAAGCGGTGCGCCTGGCGCTGGATCGGATCGAACGGTACGGGTCGGACTACCGGCCCTCGAACGCCCCAAGCAGCGACGCCCCGAGCAGCGACGCCCTGACCGGCGCCGCGGTCGCCGCGGGCTGAACAACAGACGAGGCGCCGGTCCCCGCGCAGGTGGGGGGACCGGCGCCTCGCCTCGTCGGAAGCCTACCGCGACGTGCGCCGGCTATATCTCACCCACATTATGTAGTAGAGTTCCGAGATGTTGTTCACGAGGAAGGAACCCGAGCCATGGCACTTCGCAAACCCGCCACCACGTCCACCACCGAACGGCGCCAAGACGTCTACATCCTCAAGGACGTCTGGGAAGGATCGCAGGCCCGCGCCTCCCACGACGGTATCCCGTTTCCCGACGCCATCCACCGACTCATCCACGAAGCGGCCGAGGGCAACATCGACTTCGACCCCCGCGAGTACACCGGCCGCCCCCACCGCGACAGCTACGACATCCACCCGGACCCCCAAGACTGGGAGCGTTTCCAAGGTCGTGCCAAGGACGAGCACATCTCCGATTACTTCGCCCTCGAACAGTTGCTCGTGCGATACCAGAACGGCGACTTCCTGAAGCAGACGCCGACAGCCCAGGCCGCCGCCGACGCACCCGTCGCTCCGCGGCCCGACCACCCCAAGCAGGACGTCCGCATCCGCCGGGACTACTGGGAGGGCGCGCAGGAGAGCGCCGCCGACGAGAACATGTCCATCCACGACGTCATCGGATGGCTCATCCACGAGGCGGCCGAAGGCAACATCGAGATCGCCAAACGGGTCGGCCGCACCCCCCGTGGCAACCGCGCCATCTACCCAGAGCCGCAGGACTGGGAGAAGTTCCAGCAGCGCGCCACCGCCAAGGACGTGTCCTACTCGCGTGCCGTGGAACTGCTGCTCACCCGCCACAAGCGCGGCGACTTCAAGATGAAAGCCGTGATCGAATTCCGCGAGGTCCGCGGCCTCAAGCGCACCGGGGCCCGCAAGGGCGGCGAAGGCGAGGCTGCCTGATGCTGGGGTTCCTCATGCGCACCTGCTCCCAGTGCGGCCACCGGCGCCGGCACATGCGACACGGCACATGCCGGCTATGTCGCTCACGATCCGCCGTCTCACCACCAGGCGGCCTGGACACCATGGCGCGACGCGGTCACGCAGGCTTCGACTTCCGGGGCCTGCTCGCCATGGTGATACGCGGCATTGACGACTGATCGTCCGACACGAAGCCCCCGTACCGAACTGAGCCGTCACGCTCCGGAACGGGGGCCTTCGTCATGCACGAGATCCCCGGACCGGAACCAGGTGTGTGGCACCAAGACCCCCGGTCCGGGGATCAGCAGCGTATCGCGCCCCTCGAGGCCCCGACGGAACTTGGCGACGGCGCGACCCCGCGCCGCCTGACGCCATCCGCCGGCGCCGTGCATCCTTGGCTCGGAAAACGCTGATCACCCACACGAGGTAGATATGAGTGAGATCCCTAAGCCGACCCGTAAGCGGGGGGCAGCCGCGTTCGAGGAGAAGCGCAGAATCGGGCTGACGCTCAAGCCCAGGTACCTGGACGACGGCAAGAGCCTGCGCGCCATCGCTGAAGAGACCGGCCTGAGCTACGGCTACGTGCACTCCTGCCTTCTCGCCGCAGGGGTGGCGATGCGAGCACGCGGTCACAACCGCGGACCTGGCCAAGTCGTCTCGAAACTCCCGTGACGCCTGTCTCACCGTCACATGTCGTACCCGCGGGCTCCTGATGGCAACAGTCGGTATAGGCTGCCGCACCAAGAGCAAAGCAAACGCCCCGACTTCCTCTCGGAAAGCCGGGGCGTGCACTGGACTACCGGACCTTCTTCTTGGCGGTTGATCGCCCGGTGTCCCTTACCAAAGTGCTACGCGGTCTGGGGTCGATCCCCCTTCGACGCGCCTACCGCACGCCCCCCACTCTAGCGGGTGCAGGGCGCCGGCGGGAGTCAGGTGTCGAACCCCGATCCGAAGCACGGGAACGGATCGGCTTGAGAACCCGCACCAACCGGGGCATTCCTTTCCCGGCCCCCCGCCCACAAATGATCTGTGAGGCTTATCACCTCTTCCCACAGGGGGGCGGAGAGTGAGCTACGCCCCCGATGACTTCGCCCCTGCCCAGGAAGTGCGCTCGGAGCTACCGCCGTTCGCCGTTGCTCCGCACTGGGTGACGTTCTCCGTCAGCGGTAACGCCGCAAGGCTGTACAACCTGTACGCCGCCCACGGCTCCGGCGACTCCATGAGCGACCGCGTGGTCTGGCCGACCCTCGATGATCTCGCCGAGATGATGGGCCTCTCCCGCGGCGACAAGGTCACGCCGTACATGCGCGAGCTGGAGAAGGCCAAAGCGATCGAAGTGGAGAAGGTCCGCAGTAAGGACAAGCTCCGCTGGCGCTACCGAATCACGGTCAAGGTCACACCACCCGAGGGCTATGACGGCCCGTTGAGCACGGCCGACTGGTACGCCCGCCACCGTCCCGAGTACGCCGACAGAGGCGCTAAATCGAGCATTTCCGCAGGTCATCCCCAACACCCTGAAAACGGGGGGTCGCAAGACCCTGTATCCGGGGGGTTGCAAGCCCCCGCTGAGGGGGTGGGAAGTAAAACCAACATCAACAAGAACAACTCCAAGAACACAGACGCAGCGCCTTCGGCGCGTAGCGCCGCGGACGCCCGGAGGGCTTCTACCGGTAGTAGCGCGCGTGCGCGTGAAGGCGGCTCCGCCGCGTCCAGCGGCGCCAAGGCGCCGAAGAAGTCCCGTCGGTTGAGCAGCTACGAGGCCAAGGAGATCCGCGCCATCGAGGCCGCATACCCGTCTGAGCTGCGGGCCCTACTCCCGAAGTACCGGCCGGATGTGGTCCGGGACGCGATGCTCGATGCACTCGCGCTGGGCACGCCGTACTGCCGAACTGGCGAGGAGCTGGGGGCCCGGGTGGATCGCCGCTGGTACACCTGGCACTTGGCTCGGGAGGCGGATACGACGACCGGCGGGAAGGGGCTGAAGTCCCCGGTGGGCGCTCTGGTGACGATGCTGAGGCACACCGACTGCCCGAACCCGCGGTGCGAGGACGGAACGGTCATCGAAACCGGGGAACGGTGCAAGGCATGTGTGCAGCGCAAGGCAGAGCGGCGCGCCGCTCACCGTGCGGGCCGCGCTGCTGGCAAGACCGTGCCAGCAGCGCGCTCGGACAAGAAGGCCGAGCCGATGTGGGAGTGCGTGGACTGCCGTGCTCCCTCCCGGGGCCGTGCTTCCGAAGACGGGCTGTGCAGGGAGTGCCGCACGGAGGCCGCTGCTGCTGCTCAGGTCGTGGCCGCGACTAGGGCCCGCTGGGCACAGGAGCGGGACGAGGCTGAGCGTGCAGGGTGGCTGAAGCTGCTGGAGGAGGCGTACGCCGAGCATGAGCGGCGTGAGGCCGAGCGGGCGCAGGTCAACGCCGTAGCCCGCGCGCAGGCCGAGCACGCGCAGACCGAGGCTGAGGAGCGGGCCCGGCTGCGCGCACAGGTCGCTGAGGAACACCCGTACCTGCTCCAGTACTCGCAGGGACCCGCCAGTCCCTCGACCTGTTGAACCGAATCGGAAAGGACGCCATGACCACGCCGAGAGGCCGCTCACCTCTTCGCACGAACCCGGTGACCGGGGCTGACCTGCGGGGCCGTAAAGCCCTGGAGACGACTGTGCTGGCCTACTGCTACGGCAGTGCCCTGGCGGGTGCCCGGGTCGCTCTGCGGGACCTGGCCGAGTTGCCGGGACCACACGGGGCGCCGGTCGGTCTCGCCGCCGCGGCGGCGGCAGCACGTGACCTGGAAGCCGAGGGCCTGCTGTTGCTGCACGGCCTGGACGGCGCCTTGTCGGAAACGCTGCTGTTGGTGGAGGCACCCGGTCAGGCACTGGGTGGCGGTCTGCGGCCGGCGCCGCCATCTAGGCCGAGATCGGGACAGAATCCGGGTCCCCCGTGGTCGACCGGCGAGAGGGTCTTCAACACGCTGTGGCTTCCGAAGAACCTGCCGACGGAGTTGATGCACATGCTCCGGAAAGCCAGCAGCGACCTCGCAGAGTTCAACCAGGCGCACGGGGTCAGGCGGATGCCGTTGGAGGAACGGGAAGCGCTGTTCGCACGCCGGGCAGAGGTGCTGACTGCCTGGTCGGAGCACACGCCGAAGAACCAGCGGGTACGCGACGAAGCCGAGCGAGCCCAGCGGGCTCTTGAGGATCTGCGCCGCCAGGTGCAGTCACATCAGGCGAAGTCGACCGCCGCCTGACGCCGGGTCCGGCCCGGGGGGCGTGCACCCCCGGGCCGATGCCTGGAAAGTCGATCATGTCCCGGTTGCGGTAACTGGCAGCGCCGGGTGCACCACCGAAATACCCTTCTACAACTGGCCATCTCTGTCCGACATCAACCAAGGAACCAACCAGCCATGACACAGCAGACCACCGCGACCACCACGACGTGGTCATACCGAATCGAGAGGACCGGTGCCGACCCTGAGCGGTCGTGCCTGGCCTACGGCAATCGTGACCTCGGGCCGGAGTGGAGCGCTCGCACTCTCGCCGAAGTGGTTGCCCTGGAGAACCGCTACGCACACTTGTACTACCGCGAGGGTCTGACGGTGACCGTGTGGCAGCGCGGCAAGAACGACGAGCGGCGGCCACGGCGTACCGGGCCGTGCCCGGCCGACGCCGAGGTGTTCACCTTCGGGCCCGTCCCGCCCGACGCGGCCTACGGTTCTGACCTGGACCGGGACCAGGTCACAGCGACCCGCAGGGAGCTGCCTGAGACGCCTCTGACGGCCTTTCGCGTCGCAGCGCAGGAGGACCGCCGCCGGGACGCCCTGGAGACCGTGGCGGAGGGCGTACATGCCCTCACCTCTGCGTCCTGGTACCCGCCGGTCGCCGGCGACGTCATCACGATCCACTTCGAGGCCAACGCCACGATCGAGGCGTTCACGGAGTGCTACACCGTCATCGAGGTCAACGACGGCACGCCCCGCAAGCACGAGCTGCTGTTCGCCGGCTGCAACCCGGACACAGCAGAGGTACGCGAACTGTCCGGCTACTTCGCCGGACCGGGGTTCGCCGACCCGATGACGGCGGTGTGGATGGAGGCCGGACAGCAGCGGCTGACGATCGAGCGGGGCGGGAAGCTCGTTCACGACGGTCCGGGGAGCCTGCGGTGAGTGCCACCCGCATCTTCCACGTAGTCGTCAAGGGTCGGAAGGTGCCCACCGAGGCCAGCCACGGGGAGATCGCGCGTACAGGGCTCATACAGCAGGCCGCGAAGGCAGGGTGCGTCCTCACCCGCGCGCCAGAGATCGTGTCCACGTCCTACGACTCCGCCTACGAGCTGCACGAAGCCACCTTCAGCGCTCTCGGCCGTCGTCTGTACGCGCCGTGGGCCAAATCCCGCATGGGGCCGGAGGTGCTGCTGTTGCGCGCGCACCGCAACGCCCTGCATGCCTTCCAGTCGATGACCGGCGCGGTGAACGAGGCGTTGGCTACACGTGATGCCAAGGCCGCGCTGGTGGCGCTGCATATGCTCGGCTGCCCGACGTACCCGGACGAGGCCGTGTCCGGCACGTATCCGGTCGGAATGGCCACACAGGTCGCCCTCGGCGCTGAGGCGTGCGCCGCCCTGTGGGGGAACCCGGCGGGCGGCGCTGGCCCCGTGCGCGAGGAGTCCCGGTGATCCACGGGACGTACCTGATGGCCCTGTGCTACGCCGTCCGCGCGCTGTTCATTGCCCTTTCACTCATGACCCTTTCCCCCGCTCTCATCCCCGCCCGGAGGGACACATGACCCTTGCTCGCAGCAGCAACAAGCCCGGTCGGCGCTCGAAGAAGACCACGGTGCCCCTGGTGCCCGTGATCGGCTCGCAGCGCCGCTGGATGCCCATTGACCAGTGGTTCAACAGCACCGGCAACAGCCATGCTGCCCGCGTCCTGGACTACGGCCGCGAGGGCGAGAGCGTCACCGCAGGCCGCGCGTTCGACCGGTACTGACCGTAGGCAAGGGAACGGCCCCCGAGTGCTGGAGTGCGCCGGGGGCCGTGACCCCGCGACGGTCGCCCGTCAGCGGGATCTTCATGGGACGCCACAGCCTGAGACGTATGAGCGGCAGCAGGGTGCGGCAGTGGTCACGTTAGCCGCCGAAGGTTCCCGTGATGGGGTGCGTCACCCTCGCGGGGCATGCGCGGCGCGTCAGGGTGACGCACGACACCACCATCCCTGACTGTGCACCTAGTAACCAATCGTGGAACACTGGCCCGTATGAATCCACCCCTGCTGACTCTGCCGGCGCTTCCTTCCATACCAAACGCCGGCGTTCTCGAACTCTCCCTACCCGAAGACCTCGTGCTCCCCCCGATCGACAAGATCACCGGTGATCAGCAGATGCTGGAGATGGCCGCGCTGGAGACCTGGCGCCGCGTTATCGCCTACCACTGGCACCAGCGACTGCAAGAGCTGTGGGAGCGCGACAAGCCCGGCGGCCACTCCGGCGACAAGGAACGACTCACCGAGATCACCGGCATGTCCCGCCGCGGCGTCCGCCGCCGTGCCAGCGTGAGCGACGACCAGGCCGAGAAGGAGCGCCGCCGCAAGCCACCCACCCGCACCACCGGAGAGCACCCTTGACCGAACCCGCCGAAGGCACCGGACCGGACGACGCCGGACAGCCTCAGCCGTTCACCACCGAAGCGGAGCTTCGAGACTGGCTGGACGGCCACGCTGCCCGCCACGCCGAACAGCCTGACGGGCAGTGCGCCTGCGGCTGGCCGCACGTGCCGCCGCAGATGATCGACGCCTTCCAAAAGTCCCAGGGAACCAAGTTCCCCAGCCATGCTCAGCACGTGACCGACACCCTCTTCGGCGAACTCGGCCACCTGCTCCCCTCCAACACCTCCAACATCGACCCCGCGACCGGCCGCGCCCGGCCGGTCGCCTGGGCTCCGCTGGTGGACGGGCTGTACGCCACGCTCGACCGTCGAGACAGCGAACTCGACCCGACGTTCCTCCAGCTCATGCGCCATCTGATCGACACGGACCTGATGGACGTCCTCACCCTCGCCAACGTCACCGTGATGCACCCCCACTACCTGGCCCGCGTCCTCGACACCGCCCTGCCCGCCCCGCAGCCCGAGGGAGCACCGACCTCATGAGGTCCGACCAGCAATTCCGCGTCTTCGGCGGCTGCTTTGCCGGCTGCATGGCCGTCGTCGTCTACGCGCTCACCATGGCCGGTCTCGGCCAGCAGCCCCCGCCGCTGGCGTTCGTCGCCTCCGTCGCCATCGGCTTCGGCTTCGGCTGGTGGCGCAGTGGCCGGATGATCCGTCAGCGCGACGCCGAACGCCGCGTCACCTCCGGTCACACGCCTGTCCGCAGCGAGGAACACCGGTGAGCATCCGACGCATCACCGCCGAGGACACCGAAGCCGTCCGCACCGCACCCATGATCGCCCTGCCCGCTGTCGCCGGCACGGCACAGGGCACCGTGCTGCACGTGCGCAGCGTCGGCATCCTGCCCGAGCCGCCCGCCCCGTACGTGCGCACGGTCTCCGGCGAGGTCTACCGGCTCCCGGCCGACCTGTACCCGTGGGCGGACTCGGTGATGAGTGCCTGCATCCACGGGCGCCCTGGCGACGCCGCTCCCGTGCTGCCGGCCTTCATCTCCTTCGGCATCCGCGGCGGCGAGGTCCGCGCCGAACCCGCCGAGCACAACCACGACCAGGACCAGGGGCCCACCGAGTGAATGATCAGCCGATACCTGCCGGCGAGCTGCCCACCAAGAGCCTGATGCCCGAGGCCACTGCCCAGGTGCGCACGTTCAACCACCACACCAAACGCATTGAGGACGTCCCCCGGCCGGGGGACGTCTACGACCACACCGGCGCCCTGGCCCACGTCCTGCGGCTGGTCCCGCAGGCCCTCGGCCAGCTCCAGGGCGCCGCTGTACACCAACGCGTTCACCACCATGACCCCCGAGCAGGTGTCACCGGCGCTCGCTGACGCGCTGCGCAAAGCACATGCAGCGCCGTCACCGATGAGGTGTCGCATCTGCACGAGGCCCACACCCTGTCTAGCTACCTGGGTGTGGAGGAACCAGCACTATCCAGCCATGACACCAAGACCGATGAGGACTTATGACCTCGACTACCATCCTGGCCCGCAAGATCCTTCCCGACGATGTTGTTGAGCGGGTCGACGCCGCGCAGCTCCTCACCGATGCCTGCGTGGGCGGCGCGCTGAAGCTCCTCGCGGACGAGTGCCGCTCCATGTCCCTGACCGGACACGTGATCAGCGATGCCCACCTGCTTGCCTCGTCGATCATGTACGACAGGGCCGCCGAAACACTGCGCGCGGTCGCCTCCGGCTCCTCCTACCAGCGGTACGCCCAGGACACGGATTGCGTCCTCGCGCGCGTCTTGGTCGCTGATCAGCTCGCCGCCCGGGTGGGCTGCACGTTGGACATGGCCGTTCTCCTCGGTCACCTGCGCTCGCCGATGAGCCGCAACGAGGAGCTGACCGAAGCCCTTGACCGTGCCGCCGACTGCGCCTCGTGACCCGCTGACCGGCGCGTGGCATCCGGTCGCGCGCCGGTCCTGTGACGACACACCACCGTGTGACAACTAGTGCGCCCGAGACACGCAAACGCGCCGCCCCCATCCAGGATGAGGGCGGCGCGTTTCGTTCAGCAGCAACGACGTCAGGTCTTAATGATCTTCCCGGCTGCCGCCTTCTCCTCAGCGTCAGCAAGGAGCTTTTGTGTGGCTTCTCCCTCGGATTCCCCGGTGTGCTTCACTTCCTGCTGAACGAAGTACTCCGCGGTTTCCTGCGAGGTCCCCAGCGCCTCGGCGAGTTTGCTCACATCGGAACTCTGGCTCAATTTCCCACCCTTGATTCTCTTTATCCATTATCCGGCAAAATGTGTCCTTGCATGGCAAATCGTCACCAACACCTCATAAAAGGAAAAGGTGTGTGTAAATTCGACGAAAAGGCCACCCAAGACAACACGTAGGGCCGTAGCCCAACCCTATCGAGTACTTCGGGTGACGCAACGGCTACACAAACGCGCCGCCCTGGTGCAGCGTAAGGGCGGCGCGTTTCGTACAGCCACTTCGTCACACGGTGGCGGTGCGCAGCAGAACCCGGACGGGAGCAACGCCCTGGTGCTCCTTCAACTGCTGGAGCACGCCGTCCACCCAGCGGTCCGTACGCGGCGACGAGGCACCTCCGATCAAAGCCCACACCGCCGGCGGCCTCACGCCTGTTGGGCGAGGTCGAGCGCAGCCAGCGCCGAACGCTTGTTCCGCGCGGATCGTGTCGTGGTAGCCACTCCAACGGCCTGAGTGGCGTACGCAATGGCGACGTCACGCGACCCCCGTGCAGCGTGCACATGAGCGCTTGACGTCAGCACCTCGGCCGCGCCTCGGACGCTTGAGGACGGCCATGCTGCCCTCGCTGCATCGAGTGCAGACTGGCCAGCGTCCAGATACGCGGGATTGTGTCGGCCAAGACGCCACATGACATGGCCCTGCCATTTGTTGATCTCGGCCTCGCTCACATACCAGATGTAGGGGGGAATCTCCCCGTCCTGAACCTCTTCGAGAACGCGCCACGCTGCCCGCAGGTCCGTCCGCGCCTCGGGGGCCGCGCCGAGCCCGGCATGGTGGTGCGCACGTACAGCGTGCAGCCAGCAGCGCACTGCCGGGTGTGCCCTCGTACCGGCGATGCTCAGAGCACGGTCAACGAGGTTCCGGGCCTCGGCGTAGTCTCCGTGATCCGCCAGCAGTCGGCTTGCCTGCCCCACCAGATTCGCGCAGCACGAGATGTCATTCGCCTGTTGGGCGTGCTGTGCAGCATCCCGATACGACGTGAAGGCGGCGTCTGCCAAACCAAGGTCAGCCTGAAGAAATCCAACAAACCCGCCTGTATCTGCCGCAAGGGCCTGAACGGACCTTCTCTCTGACGCCGAACCCACTCTGGCGAGCCAGCCCATGATCTGCTCGTGGTGCGCTACGGCCTGGCTATGAATCGTCGCGGCGCCGTACAGGTTGTCCAGGCGTCCCTGCGCCGCCCTGAGCGCTCGATGGGCCTCCAACTTTTCACGGCCGCCGCCCCCGATGTCCCCGTCAACACCAGCAGCAGCGACACCGACTCCAGCCACCCCCTTGAGGAAAGATCGACGCCACACATCATCCTCCAGCAGCTCGTCAAAACCGTTGAACTCAGTTCGCGCCTTCTCAGGCGTGGGGGCCGCCGACACGCCGACGACATCCGGTGCAAGAGGAAGTGTCACCCCCACAGTCGCCAGGATGGCATCCAAGTTCAGGTCTAAAACCGTCGCCAGATCGCTGATGTACGCCTCTGGCGAGCGCTTCCCCGTCTCCCACCGGGACACGTAATCCGGCGTCACGGACTCTGTGCCGTTCAGCTTGTTGAGCTGGTCAGCCACGGTTTTCTGCGTCCAGCCGAGCCGGAGGCGCGCCGCTCTCAGTACGGGTCCGAGCTGTACGCCCCTTGGCAACTGCATGAATCAACCCCCTTTGTCAACAGCCAGTTGTGGAAGACAGAGTGGCAGATCGCTGGCTGGTCCGTAAGAGAACAGCCGGTTGTTCACTGGTCACAGCTCCTCTGGAGGAGATCGCGTCGCCCCGTACGCGAATTCTCACGGGAGCCACCCGGGTCTGCCCTCTACCTCAGAAGGGGGCGGACCCGGTTCACCCAGCCCTTGGGGGGAGGAAGGAAGCCGCCGTGAACAGCAGCACCACTCCCGAGCGCCGCGCCGTGCTGTACGTGTGCGCCGCGCCGTCGGAGAGCAAGCCGGACCTCCCGGCCGAGAGCGCGGAGGAAGAGGGCCGCACGTTCGCTGGCGAACACAGCCTCGCCATCGTCGAAGTCATCACCGACGACTTCGGCGAACGCATCCCGAACAGGCGTCCCGGCTGGCAGCAGGTGATGGAGCTGGTCAAGACCGGCGCCGTCACCCACGTGGTCACCCGCTGGCCCAACTCGATCAGCACCGACGAAGACCAGCGCTACACGGCCACGGGCATCGTCAAAGGCCATGGCGTCGGCGTGTGTTACACGTGGAAGCCCTTGTCCGTGCTGGGATCGCACGTATGAGCGCCGCAAACGGCGCCGCCCACACCCGTGAGCGGGACGCGAAGATCGAGTTCTCCGGCCGTGGATTCCTCAGCGCCGTCGGCGCCCTGTGGTTCCTGCCCTCCATCCTCGGCTCCGTTGCCTTACACGACCTGGTCAACGACCCCGCCGTGCCCGTCGCTGCGCCGGACCGGCCGCCAAGCGACTCCGAGCCGATCGGCACATGACCTCCGGCACTGTGCGGCACCTGGCCGCCGGGCAGCGCCGGAGCGGGCGCACCGAGACGGCCCCCGTCCCCTTGCTTCTTCAGGGACGGGGGCCGTCTCGGTGCACTGCCGCCGGTGCTGCCGCACCCCTCAGAACACGCCGTTGCTCAGGTGATGAAGGACAGCCGCTTGGTACTCACAAGTGGGGCCGGGAGTCATTGCCGAAACCAGGCTGCCCCGAGAGGGGGCCGCTGTTGGGTCACCAGGTCTCGGTGAGCGGGACTCCGTATCCCTCGTGGTGGTGATCGGTGAAGCAGTTGCTGCAATACGGCCGCCGGCAGATGCGGCAGTTGTCGTTGGCGTCGTTGGCCTTGCAGGCGTAGCACACCGCCCTGTCGATCGTCGTGTACCCCAGTGACCGGGCGGGCGCATGCATTCTCGCGTCACCGGACATGTTGTAGCCCCTTTCTCTTGCGATTGGCTACTAGGTGCACATAGTGTGTTGCCGACGCACCAAACAAGCAAGCCCCCGGAGACACCGGCGCGAACGGTTGGAGCCAGCGCGCGCCAAGCCCTCCGAGGGCTGCACACCCCAGCCGGCTAAGACCAGGGAGCCACCAGTATGGCGTATACGCCCAAGCACCGTCTCCTCCAGCTCACGAAAGCGGCGCTCGGCAACCGGCCGGTACGCATCACCTACGAAGCCGAGAACCCGTGCCCCGGCATCGCGGGCAAGGAACGGATCATCGAGATCCGTCGCATCCACCCTTCCGAGGACGGAAACATCCTCGTCCGCTCCTGGTGCCGTACCTGCGGCAAGGAGGAGAACTTCCGGCTCGACCGCATTACCGCCCACCGGACCCTGCGCAGCGATCCCGTGGACCCCCACAAGCCGGTCACCGCCTATCTCACCATCCAGCGCGGACGCATCCCTGCTGACGACCTGTCCGCCGTCTACGTGCCCCAACCGACCTGCGGCGGACTGCTGGCCGCAGCCCGCGAACGCATCGCCGAAGCTGACCGCTTCCGCGCCCTGTTCGGCGACCCCGAGAGCTACCCGCGTCGCTCCCGCCCGGTCACCTGCGACGACCTGTTCCGCGAGATGCGCTACAACATCGCCACCGCCCACTTCCGGGCCCTCTTCGGTGACCCAGAGACCTACCCCAATCGCACCCGCCGCCACGTCCTCGAAGACCACATGCGCAAGGTGCGCAAGAACATCCACACGGCCGAGAACTTCCGCGCTGTCTTCGGCGACCCGGAAAACTTCCCGCGCCGCTCCCGCCCGCTCACCTGCGACGACCTGTTGCGCGAGACGCGGCGCCGTATCTCCACCGCCGAGATGTTCCACCAGATGACCTCGCACCTCACCAGCGATCTCGCGGAGATTCACGCATGAGCGCCGCCGCCCTTGCCGCCCGACGCCAGGCCGACCGCACCGCCGTAGCAGGCAAGGCCACCGCCTTGCTCCTGGCCGGTATTACCCCGCTGTCCGAGAACCGCAGGGTGCGCTTCTCCGGTGTGGCCACGGCCGCCGAAATCCGCGTCCGCGGCATCTGGCGCGCCGTCACCAGCCCGGCCATCCCCGCGTGCACCCGATGCGGACGCCGCGCCCGCCGACTGGCCGCCCACGGCCCCCAGTGCCACCGGGTGGCCCTGTGACCCAGCCCCTTCGGCCGCTGTACTGCGACCACCCCGAGTGCCGATCCACCCCCGGCACCGGTTGGACGCATCACCAGAACTGCACCCTGCGCATGGTCGACGACACCGACCCCAACCAGTACGCCGCACCCCTGGACGGCCCCACGGCCTTCCGCCTGTGGCTGCGGCCCGTTTGATGAAAGGAAGTCCACCTGTGGACCTCGACAGCATCCGCAACCTGATCAATCAGGCCCTGAAGGGCGAACCCGACGTGTACGGCGTCAGCGACATCGACGACACCGACACGACGCAGCGCGTCATCGGCATCGAGACCGAGAACGGCGCGGAGTTCTTCGTCACCATCCAGCCCGCCTGACCGAGCCGCGCGGCCCCGCCCTACCCGGCGGGGCGCCACGCGAGGAGACCCATGGACACCGACCAGCTCACCATCCCCGGACCGGGGCCGTTCCCCCCCGTGGTGGTGCTCGACGCCTGCGACCGCGCAGCCGAGTACGCCATGGCCAAGGAGCGGGCCGCCCGCGCCTTGGCCGTCGCCCGGCTCACGATCGGCGACATGAACGCCCGTCACGCCCTGCGCACCGAACTGGCCCGGCTCAACTTCGCCCACCGGCGGATCACCGGCCAGACCGTCAACCACCTGCCCGAACCCGAACGATCCGAACTGATCAAGCGCGCACGCGCCATCGTCCGAGCCGCCCAGGAGAACAACCAGTGACGACCCGACGCTTCACCACCGGCCGCTCCGCGGTCCGGCGTCCCGTCCTGCGCACCCGCCCCACCAC
>ERZ777006.2-NODE-2-length-60484-cov-14.362756_pt1 | contig 60484 bp, 92 predicted proteins | sample MGYA00374959_ERZ777006 | MGnify/ENA primary metagenome ERZ777006 (study PRJEB29305, sample SAMN08776659) | plant metagenome | isolation source: Switchgrass | host: Panicum virgatum | place: USA: Austin, Texas | collected 2014-11-04 ... | reverse complement strand
TGCTCTCGGTGGTACTCCTCCGAGGTCAGTTCCTCCAGGATCTGGTAGCGCGCCTTGAGTTCACCGAGTTCATGGGCGCAGGTGCCCTCCTCGGCATACTCGGAGGTGGAGTCCTCGATGTCCTCACAGAGAAGGACCGAGCCTGGGCACACCAGCCATCTCTCGGCAGCGCTCGGGCTCAGGATTGCATGCTTACGAGCCACGGATGACCACGTCCCCTTCTCCGTCGACGAAGATCTCGTACGCCTCGAAATGGCCGCCGTGGTCGCTATCCGCGAGGATGAAGATCTCTGTCTTCATGTTGATGAACTCACGGTTGGCGTCCACCCATGCGAGGAATTCTTCCCCAGTCATTTCCGGTTCCTGTCTTGATGGTCCCAGCCGGGTGAGCCGTACGTTAGACCCACCCGGCCAAGACGTCTTGTTACTCGTCGCCGAGGATCTCGAAGAACTTCTGGATCTGGTCGGAGTCCATCTCGGACACGCGAGCCGCGCCGACCTCGTTGAGGGCCTCCTTGACCTTCTTGCCCTTCTTCTCGGACACGAGACGCGAGGCCAGGTCCATGGCCTCCTTCTCCGTCTTGAGGTCGTCGCCTCCGCCGAGGAGGTCCTCGTCCTCATCCTCCTCGGGCTCCGGCTCAGGAGCGGGAGCGGGCTTGGCAGCCTTCTTCGCCGGGGCAGCAGCCTTGGGCTTGGGAGCGGCTACCGGAGCCTCAGCGCCACCCACGATGGCGCGAAGGACCTCGAGGTCCGATGCCTTGAGGTCTTCGGTGTTGAACTGGATGAACATGTTTCTCCTTGGTTGATGTAATCCGGACCGCTGAAGATGTACAACAGGTGGAAGCCTGCGTACGTGAAGAGGCCCAGAACGGTGAAGACGAAGGCCGTGATCATGAGGCTACAGCCTACCTCTCCGAAGAGCGCTAGGGCTTGGTGCTGTCAAAGGAGACAGGAACCGCCGTCGCACTCGACGCTCTGACAGAATTCGCAGACCGCGGCGATGGTCTTGGCCTTGTAGACCTTCCCGCTCTCGATGTCCACAGCGCGCACGACCTTGCCGTTCGCGGCGTAGCGCTCTGCGTACCTCTGAGGGTGCAGGAGGTTGATGCCCGCGTGCTGGACGACCCACTCCTTCTTGGACTCCGACCAGGCCTCGAGCCTGACGAATGCTGGGACGTCGTAGGTCACTTGATCTTCCCTTCCTTGTCCATGTGGTCTCCTTCGTGATGACGAGGGCGCGTGCACTTCCGTATCCGGAGACCGAACATCTTGGTGAACGTGCAGGTCTTACTCTTCCTCATCAACGGGCTCCACTTCCAGGTGAACCTTGTCTCCGTCTTCCTGGACATCCAGGACGCGCAACACGACGTCCAGTCGGTCGGGGAAGGAGACGTGGATGATGTCGCCCTTCTTGTATGTCTTCACAGTGCTGGTGCCTCCAGATGGTCTAGCAGTTCTTTCTCTCCAAGGACGTGCCCGTGCAGACGACGCAGGGCTCGAGCGTCAACGGTGCCTCGAGCCTCGATGATGTGGACGACGACAGGCTGGGTCTGGCCGGAGCGCAGCAGCCGCTTGTTGAACTGCTGCCACTCCTCAGGGTTCCAGGTCAGGGACGTCCACACGATGGTGTGCCCGCCGTACTGAAGATTGAGGCCGTGGCCCACGGATGCGGGGTGGCTGATGAGCATGGGGATCTCGCCACGGTTCCACCGCTCCACGAAGTCTGGGGAGTCCGGGGTCTCCGCGTCAGGGAAGGCCTCGAGGAGCGCCTCCCGCTCGGGCCGGAAGCGGTACGCCACCAGCAGCGGGCTGTCCTGGCTCTCCCGGATGTCCCGGAGGGCCTTGATCTTCTCGTCGTGCAGGCGTACGTAGCGCTCGCCCTTGATGTCCTGGTCGTCACCGAAGATGAAGCCTGCCGCGATCTGGCTCAACTTGCTGGAGAGGATCCCCTTGTTGGCTGCGGTGTGGATCTCTCCACCGTCGAAGACGTCCGTGATGTCCACCAGGAGTTCCTTGGCGATCTCCCGGTAGGCCTCCTTGACCTTGTCGGGGAGGACGATCTGGATGACGTTCTCCGTCAGAGGTGGGAGGGGGATACGGCCCTCGGTCTGCATGGAGAGACAGATGTCGTCGATGAGGTTGTAGATGACCTCCTTGGCGAAGGGGATCACCTCGTAGCCGGTCTGGATCGTCTGGCCGGAGATCTTCATCGTCGTCGGGACGAAGTAGTTCTCACGATACTCGGTGAGGGTGGTGCCCAGGCGCTCGCCCCGGTCAAGCAGATACAACTGAGCCCACAGATCATGCAGTCCGCCAGATGACGGCGTCCCGGTCAGGCCCCAGACGTTGGGGATGACGGTCGGCTTGGTGAGTTTCGCCATCTCCTTCCACCGCTTGGTGCCCCGGTTCTTGTAGCCCGAGAGTTCATCGATGATGATGGTCTTCCACTTGCGCTGATTGAAGGCGTCCATGGCGTCGTGCAGCGTGTCACGGGAGATGACGTGGATGTCGGCGTACTCGGCTAGAGACGCCTTTCTCCGGTCCGGTTCCCCCGTCGCCACTGAGATGCTTAGGTCCGGCCTCCATAGGTCTCTCTCGGCCTTCCAAGTATGCTCCGCAACGCGCTTCGGAGCCACCACCAGAGCGGGCAGGTGAGCCGGAGTGAGCGCGCTCAGGACGATGGCTGTCTTGCCGAGACCCATGTCAAGGAAGAGACCGGCCCGGTCGTTCTTCTTGAGGAAGTCCCGGGCCATCTCCTGGTAGTCACGAAGTTGCATGCCCGAAGAACTCCCCTGCCTGGGCGGTCATGTACCTCAACTTGGCCCACTCCTCCTCGGTGAAGAAGGCGGTGATCGTGACATGATCCACCTTGATGAGAGCCGCAGCCTCAGGGCTTGGGTTCCGTACCGGGAAGCGGATCGTGAAGTTGATCCCAGGCGTGTGGCCGGGGGATGGTGTCGCCGTGAAGAAGATGCCCTCTTCAGTGGTGAACTCAAGCATGGGTTCTGTCATGGCCTTGACGAACTGTTCCTCGAAGGACGGCTTCGTCTGCTTCTTCCGGTGAGCGAGCGCTCCCCCGGTCTCAGAGTTGCACAGCGCGCAGGCGGGGCGGATGTTGGTGCGCCGGTAGGTCCCTCCCTCGCACTGCGGGATGATCTTGTCCACCGTCATGGAGACGAAGGTCAGGAGGCGTCCACACCGGTAGCAGCGGCAGGCCATCTTGCCCTCGCCGAGAGGAACCTCGATGTACTCGAGAGTCAGGGGAGCCAGCACGACGTCCACGTTGGCACGGTACTTCTCCAGCAGCCACAACTTGCGCTTTCGGCGCTGTTCCGCGGAGCCCCTCTTGTTGCCGTTGCTCGTGCCTCTACGGACTGTCACGACTTCTCCTCCACCATCCCGGACACGACGACCTCGAACTGTCTCTTCTCAGCGGAGACCTCTTCGCCCTCGAGACCGTCGATCATGTCGCCGACAGGGATGACCCAGATGGGGTTGATCTTGATCTGGGGATCCGGACCTACCTTGTCCAGACGGTCCATGATGAACACCCAGGCAGCAGGCAGGTCGTCTACGGTCGTGACGTACTTGGTCGTCACCTCGACGGGTTCGCTCATTCCTCGCTCTTCCCTCCGCTTGCGCCAGCGATGATGATCCGCATGGCCTGCTCCTCACTGAAGCCCTCCTGCAGGAGAGCCTGGTACAGGTTCCACATGGACTTGGCGATCTGCCGCATGTCGGCGCTCGGCTCGAACGGATGGTTGGTCATCCCCTGCTCCTGTCGATCTCGCAGTCCCAGTGGACGGGACCGTGGTCATCGGTCTGCACGACCTCGTGGACGGGCAGCATCTCGTTTCCGCACAGCGGGCAGACGAGGCCACGCTCGACTTGGTACTCGGTCATCTTCCGGTTCTCTCTACACGATGGGGACGCTCCGCAGTCGGGGCACGTCCCTGGTCTACGTCTGGCTGGGTTCTCGAATGTCCCTACTGTACCTGGGACCTGATCCATTCGTCGACCTCTTCTCTGCCTCGAAGGACAACCACGGTCACGCCGTACTGGGCGATCTCCGCGTGACGATAGATCTGGATCTTGGACAGGACTCCCGTCTCCGTCTTGAGTTCAGCGAGGCAGATGACACCCGGTGGCCAGATCACCAGACGGTCAGGGATCCCGGCCAGGGTGGGAGCCAGTTTGAAGGTGTAGCCCCCGGCTGCTCGCACGGCCTTGTAGAAGTAGGCCTCGAGTTGAGCCTCAAGCACGGCTGGCACCCAGGCAGGGGTTCGGTCCATCGGCTCGGCAAGGGACGGACGATGGGTGAGCCAGGTGTCCATACTCCACGCCAGGAGACTGACAGCGAGTCCGTCCGTGGTCGTGCACCCAGTGACCCTCTCGTTCCTCGATCGCGTCCGGGCAGTGCGCGCAGGGCAGCATGTCCTGGATGATCCACCAGTCCGTCACCATGCTGTTGTCGAGGCGGATGGTCTGAGGCTTCAGGCGCGCCCATGCACGGGCCTCAGCGAGAGCCTCTATCCACTCGGGAGGCCGGTATCCGAACAGACGGACGTAGGGCTCGTTGATGGCGGCGTTGCGAGCGATGAAGCCGGGCAGAGTCTCGTCGACGCAGGTGCGCGGCTTGCCGTAGAGGTAGCGGTTGACGATCCGCTGACGCAGGGAGGTCATGCCTTCTCACCCCACGCGTTCGGCTCGTTAGAGAGGGACAGACTGATGAGCGTCCCACGGCAGTGCGAGTGTCCCTCGGGGCAAGGCTCCTCGATGATGTCCTTCAGCGTCATGCTGGCAGTCAGGTCAACGAGGGCCGACGCCACGTCCAGGTCCGCGATCACAGCACGGTAGCGACCAATGGTGCCTGTCATCTCCTTGAAGGTGAGGTGCGCGATCCCTACCACCTCGGCCAGGGAGGTCTCGGGGTTGTTCATCATGACCGGGCAGTAGCCGTTGGGAGGGAGAGTGATCTCCTCGATAACTCGCCCGTCGGTCGTGATGAGTCGTGTGTAGCCCACGGTCTGCTTCATAGCGCACCTCTGAGTCGGGGAGCCGGTCGGCCGAGTTTGCCTGAACCCTCAGGATAGCCGTCCTCGTCGATGCGCACGAACATGTGGCGGTCGGGCTTGGTCGGGTGAGGCTTGGCGATGCAGATGTACTGACGACCCTCAAGGCTGGTCGTGGTCTGGTGGCACCGCAGATCGGTGGGCTCTGGGATCGGCATGCACCAACCTTAAGCCGGGGTTCTCGGGAGGGCTTGCGACTATCTGGAAGGAGGGTAAAGGCGCGCTTGCCTTACCTGTGCCTAAGGGTTAGGGTTCGTACCCCCAACCGAAGAAAGTGAGACCATGGCGACGATCAACAAACCAGCCCTCCGATCCAAGATCGGGGTGGCCGTTCGTCAGAAGGACCCCCAGGCTGAGGCGGATGCTCGGGCGGAGTTGGCCTACGTCAACATCACGGAGTTCATTGACACTCACGCCACGTACCTGAAGGCGGAGCAGTTCGACCTCCTGGAGATCCACCTCAAGACGCTCAAGGACGCTGCCGCGTGAGCGGGCTGAACGCTGGGCAGCAGGCAGCCTACGACCTGGTGATGTCTCGGGAGGACCCGATCGTCTTCGTCACCGGGCCTGGCGGTGTGGGGAAGTCCTACCTCATCAACGCGCTGCGCGAGGCACGTGAGGCCGTGGTGGTCGCCCCCACCGGCATCGCCGCCATCAACGTCCAGGGCAAGACGATTCACCGCCAGTTCAGGGTGAAGACCATGGTGCTGGATCCCAAGGAGGACGAGGACAACTTCATCCCCCTGTGGCCTGAGCAGGAGATGGTGCTGCAGCGCATGGACCTGCTCATCATCGACGAGGTGAGCATGGTGCGGGCCGACCTGATGGACGCGGTGGACCGACGCCTGAAGCAGGTGAGGCGGTCGCCGCTCCCCTTCGGTGGTGTGCAGACCATGCTGGTCGGGGATCCGTTCCAGTTGCCGCCTGTGCTCGTGAGGAAGGAGGAGCGCATCTTCCGTGAGGTCGGCGAGTGGCAGACCGGCAAGTGGTTCGACGCTCGGGTCCTGCGTGAGTCGGGCATGAAGCCTGCCAAGTTGGACCAGCAGATGCGCCAGGAGAACCAGGTCTTCGCTGACATCCTCGGCCGGTGCCGTGTGGGTCGGCCGACAGAGTCGGACCTCGAGGTTCTGAACCGGCGCGTGACGAAGACGCACCCTGTGGGGGTCGCGGCGCTGTACTCCGTGAACCGGGGTGTGGACGCCATCAACGAGAACCACATCGACACCCTGGACGGGCCGGACTTCATCTTCCGTCGCCAGGTCATGGGCGAGTGGGCAGGGACGCATCCGTTGGAGGAGGTCCGCCTGCGCAAGGGCGCGCTCGTCACCATGACCACCAACTCGCGGGACGCTTGGGTCAACGGCGACACCGGGAGGATCATCGATCTGTCGGAACGGTCGGCTGTGGTGAAGTTGAACCGCAACGGGATGGAGCACGTCCTGTATGGTCCTCAGGCTGCGGCTCAGGCTGCGCGTGAAGGCGAGCCCATGGGCGATCACTCGTGGGAGAACTGGACTCAGGAGTACGTGGGGAACCGGCTGCGCCGTCGGCTCGAGGGTAGGGCGTTCCAGATCCCGGTGCGCGTCGCTGCGGCCATGACCATCCACAAGTCCCAGGGCCAGACCCTCGACGCGGCGTACGTGGGAGGTGATCTCGGTTGGTCCCCTGGCCTGGGGTATGTTGCCCTCAGCAGGGTGCGCTCCCTGGAGGGGCTTCACCTTGCGGCTCCCGTGAGCCTCTCCGCTCTCCGTGTAGACCCTGACGCACGACGGCTTGCTCGTCTGCTTGCTAACTAGGGACCCCCGTTTCCCTGCTAACTAAGAAAGGCACGCCGATCGTGACCATGGCACGCCTCGCACCCGACCACAAGATGTCTGTGGCGGTGCTGCCCAACGGCAACCACACCCGACACATCGTACCGAGGGAGATGACCTGGGGGGAGTTCATCGAGTGGCTCGATCTGGACGACCCATCTGATACGAAAGACGACACGAAGGGCTACGTCCTCGGGACGTTCAAGAAGACCAAGAAGGTCCACAAGGAGGGTGAACCGGAGTGCCTCAACTACCACCGTACGAACACTGCGGTGGTCAGTCGGTGCGGGCTGGTGCTGGACGTCGACCACCCGCGTGACGACTTCTTCGTGCGGGCTCAGGCTGCGCTGAAGGAAACGGAGGTCGTGTGGCACACCACCTACTCATCGCGTGCTGCCGCGCCCCGCTACCGCATGATCATGCCACTCGACCGGGAGGTGACGCCGGAGGAGTACGAGCACATCGCTCGTGCGGTGATCCAGACGGTGGACCCGCTGTGGGAGATCGACGTGGAGTTCGACCCTGGGTCGGACCAGCCGGTTCGGTTCATGTACACTCCCTCCGCGGAGGTAGCCGAGGAGCACCGGAGCGGCCACTGGAAGGGCGAGCCGCTTGAAGTGGGTGACTGGCTAGGCGTAGAGGTGGAAGCCCGGGAGAACGTATCCTCGGGCGGCGAGAAACGTGACCCGTATGACCTGCCGGGGGAGATTGGGGAGTTCAACCGAGCGTACGAGGACGACTGGCCTCGGCTGGTTGAGGAGTACGGGCTGCCGTATGAGCAGGTTGAGGACGATCGCTGGACGCTCGTGGGGTCATCGTCTGAGCCTGGGGCTGGTCCGGTGCCGGGGACGTCCGGGCTGTGGTACTCCTTCCACTCCAACGACCCTGCCTGTGACCAGACGCTCAGCGCGTTTGACCTGGTGCGCGTCCACAAGTACGGCGACCTGGACCAGAACGTGTCGGCCCTGGACTTCTCCAACCTCCCGTCCATGGTGATGATGCGCAAGGAGGTCCAGCGGAAGTTCGGCCCGCAGTTCGACGTCATCACGGACGATGACGAGGCACCTCAGGTCAAGGACCAGGATGCCGGTGTGAAGGACCGGCACATGCCCGTCCCCACCAATCCGGTGGACAACGCTCGGGCGCTCATGCGGCGCTGGAAGCCTCTGGTGAACTGGCGCGATGGCTGGTATGCGTACAGCGGCGGGGTGTACCAGGAGCACGCCGAGGCGGAGATGACGGCACGGCTGTGGAAGTTCTTCGCTGACGCCACCACGGACGGGCGCAAGGGTCGCATCCCCTGGAACCCCCAGCCTGGGACGATCTCGGGTGTGAAGCAGGCGCTTCAGGGTCTCACGACGGTGCCTAACCGTCTGGAGCAGGGGACGTGGGTCAACGACGGTCAGTGGCAGCACCTCGTCAACATGAGGAACGGGCTGCTTGATCCGGCGGTGGGTGTGCTCATCCCGCACTCGCCTGCGTACTTCTCAGCGGTTCAGTTGCCGTTCGAGTTCGACCCTCGGGCTCGGTGCGACGGCTGGCTGGTCTTCCTTGAGGACGTGCTGAGTGGGGACGTCGACTCCGTGGGGCTGCTGCAGGAGTGGTTCGGCTACATCCTGACTGGGCGGCTGGACCTGCAGAAGTTCCTCTACCTGTTCGGGCCCAAGCGCTCGGGGAAGGGCACCGTGCTCCACATCATGCGGGAGGTGGTGGGGAACGACAACGTGGTCGCCCCGACGCTGTCGTCGTATGCCCAGCCCTTCGGCATGCAGGCCATGATCGACAAGCCTCTGGCGATTACCGCCGATGCCCGGTCGTCCAAGTCCCTGGACGTGCAGATGCTCACGGAGCGGCTGCTCACGATCTCGGCTGGGGACATGGTGTCGGTGCAGAGGAAGAACCGGACCGACTGGAACGGCATCCTCCCTACTCGGATCGTCATCGCCTCCAACGACACGCCCTGGTTCAAGGACGCGTCGGGGGCGATCATCTCCCGCATGTCGATGTTGTCGTTCAAGAACTCCTACATCGGCCGCGAGGACATCCACCTGCTGGGGAAGTTGAGGAAGGAGTTGCCTGGCATCCTCAACTGGGCGCTCGAGGGCGTGGACCGGCTGGACGCTCTGGGTCGGTTCACCCAGCCTGACGGGTCCGTTGAGGCGCTCTCGGAGTTGATGGACGAGGCTGCCCCGCTGCAGGCCTTCGCTCGTGAGCACTGCAAGGTGGGTGGGGAGGAGCAGGTGGACACGAAGGTGCTCCACGACGCCTACAACATGTGGCTGCTGGAGAAGGGAGAGAACTCTGTGTCGCCTTCGGTGTTCGGCAAGATGATGCGGTCGGCATTCCCGAAGATCGAGAAGCGGAAGTTGTGGAACGGAGGAGAACGGGAGCGGGTGTACGCAGGTATCTCACTGGTGGAGGAACCCGGCCTGCCCTAGGCCTGCGCCCCCGGCCTGCCGATCTCCGAAAGTAGGGAGATCGGCAGTTTCCGTTTTCCAGGGTGACGCAGGCCGGGGTGCAGGCCTAGGGCAGGCCGGGGTGCAGGCCTAGGGAAAACAGCCTCTGATCAGCGACAGGCCTAGCAGGCCTAGTAATTCTCAACTTATTTTGATTCATGAAGAAAGCATAGTGAGCCTATTTGTCCCGGGTGACGGTGTGACTGCAATTGCAAGTCCCCCGGCCTGCTAGGCCCAAGCGATTCTCGAGAACGTAGTTTCGGAGATTCGCAGGTGCAGTTTCGACGTTTGGAGGAGGGTGTTTCTCGGGAGGGACACATAGGTAGGCTGGCTACTTGAAGGCGATGGTCGTTGCAACCGGATACCCATCGGCTATGCTTCAGGGACGGAAAGGAGGTCTCCCATGACTGATACACCTGTCCCCCTGAGCCTGATGGGGGCACCAGAGCCAGACGACGAGCGTCGGTGCAGGGCGCAGAACAAGAGGACCAACAAGCGGTGTGGGCGCTGGGCCGTCCAAGGAGCCACCGTCTGTGTGGTCCACGGTGGGCGGTCGCCGCACATCAAGAGCAAGGCGATGTCCCGGCTGATGGACATGCAGCCCAAGGCCATGGACAAGTTGGAGGAGATCCTCAACAACTCGCAGAACGAGGCGGTCGTCTTGAAGGCCATCGAGATGATCCTCACCCGGCTGGGGATCGACCACACGGCTCTGCTCGAGGACAGCGTCGCCATGGACATGTTCATGAGGAAGATCATCCAGGCCCGCATCGACCTCGGCAAGCCGGTCCCAGACAAGTTCCAGCACTACCTCACGGATGAGGGAGAGGACATCGTCGAGGCGGAGATCGTGGAGGATGACTCGCCGCCAGCAGAGGACGCTGACGACGAGGACTACGGTGACCTCCTATGAGCATGCAGGAGATCGAGGAACTCTTCGAGGATCTGGACGCCGATGAGACCGAGTACGTCCGCTACATGCTGGGCCACGAGGTCCACCCCACCGCCCAGCACTCGGTAGGACACCAGGCTGGGCAGCAGGCCGTTGTCGTACCCGAGACACCGCTTCTGCAGGCCGTGGAGTTGGATGCGGGCTACCGGGCACGGCCACACCTCCAGTACCTGTCAGATCGGCTTGCAGCGGCTGTGAAGCGTGTAGAGGAGGGTGAGACTGTCTTCATGCGAGTCAGCATGCCTCCTCGGATGGGGAAGTCCACACTGGCCTCGACCCACTTCCCCACCTGGCTGCTGCGGATGCATCCCGACTGGAACCTGGGCCTGCTGTCCCACTCGCCGTCCCTGGCTGTGTCCTGGGGTCGAGCCGTACGCCGTGTCGTGGAGGAGAACACCAACCTCTTCCAGGTGGAGATCGCCAAGGACGCAGGCGCGGCTGCTGAGTGGGAGACCACAGCGAAGGGTGGCGTCGTCTCCAAGTCTGTTGGTCAGTCCATCACCGGTCTTGGCTTCAAGGTCCTGATCATCGACGATGCGGTCAAGGACTTCGCTGACGCCCACTCCGAGACCAAGCGCCAATCCCTCTGGGACTGGTACACCGCCAACGCCTACACCCGACTCGAGTTCCCCGCTCTCGTGCTCGTCATCGGCACTCGCTGGCACGAGGATGACCTGATCGGTCGGCTGGCCTCTTCGGAGTACAACGAGGACCTCGAGGACTGGGAGGTCGTGGAGTTCTCTGCCATCGCCGAGGCTGACGATGTGCTGGGTCGGAAGCCTGGCGAGCCGCTGCTGTCGCCACTGGTTGAGGAGACGCCGGAGCAGGCCATCTCCCGGTGGAAGAAGATCAAGCGGGCCGTTGGCACCTACGCCTGGTCTGCGCTTTACCAGCAGCGGCCTAGCCCTGCACAGGGAGCCATCTTCAACGTGGACTGGTGGAAGTACTGGACCACCGTCCCTGCCCTGGCCGACAAGGACCCCGACGGCAACCCAGATCCCAACGGTCGCATCAAACTCATCGACCCGGACAAGGACCTCGTTGGTGCTCGCTGGCTGGACTCCTGGGACATGGCGTTCAAGAAGACGAAGGACTCTGACTACGTGGTGGGGCAGCGCTGGTGCATGCACAAGGCGACCCGCTACCTCATGTACCAGACGAGGGGCCGACGCACCTTCACCGAGACCAAGGCGGAGATGAAGCGGTGGCGAGATCCTGAAGGCCCTGTGCCGTGGTCCAACAAGGTGCACGAGAGCCTGGTGGAGGACAAGGCCAACGGCACCGCGATCATCGACTCTCTGCAGGAGGAGATCTCCGGCATCATCCCCATCAACCCCACCGAGTCCAAGGAGGCTCGAGCCAGGGCAATCACACCCGACGTGGAATCCGGGAGCGTACGCCTCCCCCTCCCGGCCGAGACTGGGAACGAGTGGGTGCCAGACTACATCTCCGAGCACCGAGACTTCCCCAACGGCGCGCATGACGACCAGGTGGACTCCACGAGTCAGGCGCTCTATCGGATGCGCACTCCGCAGAAGTCCGGCATCGCGAACCCAGGCAACGTCCGCCGCATCGGTACTCGGAATATCCACACACAGAGCCGTCGGTCTGTCCGGCGTCGGTCGGGGTAGGGTGCTGGCATGACAAGAGAAACCATCCTGCAGGAGATCTCCGAAGAGCGTGATCGTCAGGTCACCAAGGGCTACACCTCGGCCCACGATGACCAGCACAACACCCGTGAGTTCGTCGCCCTCGTCAAGGATTACATGGCGGCCCCCGGACCTGAGAACGGTGCAGGCTTCTACAGCCGCACTCGCCTCGTCCAGGCGGCTGCGCTCCTCGTGGCTGCGGTGGAGTCCATCGACCGAGAGGATGAGAAGGGATGAGCGAGGAACTCCCTGGCGTCACCGTTGTCCTGGTCAGCCACCAGAAGAAGATGGACGAGGAGGACCAGGACCTGCTCAGGGCCATCGCCTCGTACGAGGACCAGGAGTACGCCGGTCCCCTCGATCTGCACCTCGTGCTGGATCCCTACAACGGCATCGAGCCGCAGTTCACCTTGGCTACCCTCACCCGCTTCGGAGTGGAGAAGGCCGAGCACGAGATCATCGTCTTCCTCCGTGACGACCAGGTGCTGCCGCCCGACCGTCTGCTGGACCTGGTGTCGCTCCTGAACGAGAACACGCACGCCGTCTGGCTGGAGGAGCAACTTGCCATCTCGGAGAAGCAGTTCTTCCTCGACCACGTGGCGGTGCCGAAGTGAGCCGCAGGGAAGACGTCCGTGCCAACCTCAAGGGAGCGCTGGACGAGATCAGTGACCTGATCAAGGACGACACGACGACCCAGGAGGGTCTGTATCTCCAGGCTTCTGCTCAGTCGGCGATCTTCTCCGCGATGGCGCTGACGTTGGCGGAACTGACCGACGTGCTCGACGAAGAGAAGCCAGGCCTCACGCAACTCGCGGATGACCTCTGGCTCGACCTGTCCGAGGTCCAGTCGGTGAGCACCTACACGGAGTCCTCATACTACCACCGCATGGTCCGCCTGACGACGAGGAACGGGAAGACCTACCACGTCAAGGCCGTGCATCACCAGGCCCACTCCACGGCGAGGAAGAACGACGAGGCCCTGGAGAAGTGGCTGGACGAGAACCTGAGAGGGAAGATCCTGTGACCGAGATCCTCGCCGCCATCGGAGCGACCCTCGGAGGGATCTGGGCCTTCTTCACCCTCATCATCTTCTTCTTCCTCGAGGAGGATCTGGTCGACTCCATGTACTTGTCTTTCTGCCTCACGATCCTGATCGGAGTCGCGGGGAGCATCGTCGCGGGGATCTGCTATCTCTGGATCCAGGTGATCGTGTGATCACGACCGCGATCTTCGCCTTCCTCGGCGGTATGGTCGGAGGCGTGATCTACCAGGCCCTCCGGTTCCGCTTCCAGCAGCGCTTCCGCTGGACTTGTCCGCGCTGCGACACCCAGTACCGAGCCAACCTTCCCGAGATCCGGGACCACCTGAAGGAGAACCATCGATGCGCGTCGTAGTCCTGCCATCCGACATGACGGCCTGCGGCTTCTACAGGATGCAACTCCCGGCTGGTGCGGTGCAGCAGATCCGCCCAGACTGGAAGATCGAGTTGTACCGGCCTGGCGACATCCAACTCGCTGGTGACCTCGCAGGGCTGCGTGCTGTCAAGGGACTGCCTGATCCTCGTGGGATCGACCTGCTCATCGTCCAGCGCGTCGGCACCCGCATGACGTTCCAACTCGTTGAGTGGGCGTCTCGGAACGGCATCGCGACCATCATGGACAGCGACGACGCCATGTGGGCCATCTCCAAGGACAACACCGCCTGGCAGGGATGGAACACCGAGGCGTGTCACTGGAGTTGGATGGACCGTACGGCGGAGGTCGTGGACCTCGTCACCGTCACGACCCCGGCTCTGGCGAAGCGCTACGGCAGGAAGCACGGGCGCGCTGAGGTCCTGCCGAACTGCATCCCTGGCGAGGTGGAGAACGTCGTCAGCGAGCGGGACAAGTACCCCGACACTCTCACCATTGGATGGGCTGGCTTCACCGGCACCCATCCTCACGACCTGCAGGTGGTCGGCGATGCGGTCAAGCGCGTGGCTTCGGAGTACCACGTCAAGGTCCGGGTGGTGGGCGACGCAGCCGGGGCATCCGTGGCGTGGGGCACAGACGTGGAGCAGGTGGACCCTCGACCGAAGGGGATGCCGTACTATCACGCCCTCACCTCCATCGACATCGCCCTGGTGCCTCTGGACCACACGCCGTTCAACAACGCGAAGTCCTATCTGAAGGCCCTGGAGTTCTCTTCGGTGGGAGTACCAGTGATCGCCTCTCCCACGCCTGCAAACAGGAGTCTCGCAGCGACCGTGCCTATCCACCTGGCGGTGACGTCATCGGACTGGTACAGGTACCTCGTCTACCTGATCGAGGACGACGCCTTCCGGCAGGACGTCCGTGGCGAGGCGTACCGTGCTGTGCAGAAGCACCACACCTACGAGGCCAACGCCGCTGTCTGGGCAGAGACCTGGGAGCGCGCGGTCGCGAGGCAGGCTAAGATCAAGGTGTCCCGAGGCTAGCCAAGGGGCAGGGGGAGAGTTTCAAGGCTGGTGTTCTGGCCCGGGCTCTCCCCTCTAGAACCGGAGGAGGTGACACACATGCGCAAGGATGACTCGAGTTGGGGCACGTTCTCCGACGACACGGGCTGGGGTACCGCCACCAAGGACATCTCCTGGGGCTACTGATGCCGGCACAGAAGAGCCCGAGACCATTCCCCGGTCTCGGGCTCTTCGCTTGCTCAGAGCGTCCAGTCCTCCGTGTGGTTGTCGTAGGCTCGGAGGATGGCTACGAACTCCTCGAGCGCAGCGTCCTCTAGCAGGCTGACCCGAGCGGTCTGCAGGTGCTCCAGCGCTGCGCGGACGACGTAACCCTTCCCGTCTGCGATGAGGCGGGTGGCCATGTCCATGACGCCCAGCCGCGTGATGATGTCCGCGCCGTCCGTCTTGTCGAGAGGCGGGATGAGGCCGCACTCGATCTCCGATCTCCAACTTGGCGACCTGCTCCAGAGTGAGGAAGGGCTTGCGCGGCAGAACCTCTCGGCGCGGTGCCTTCCTGACGGTCCAGATCACGCCGCCAACGACGAGCGCTAGCAGGATGATCGTGACGATGGTGGCGATCATGATGTTGCTCCTTCCGGTTCATCGTACTTCGGACTGGTCCATCCAGCCCAACTCGACGGCGTCGGCAGTTATGTTCTTGCCGCACTCGTCGTAGACAGTGAATCGCACAGCAGCCGGGGCGAGAGACCCACCTTCATCGACCCAGCCGGTGCGCGGGGCGGAGGCCAGGAAGTCTCGGAGTTCAGTCACTCGAGAGAACTCGAACACCTCCGGGGCGTCGAACTCCTCGATGAGAGCCGCGCTGGTGATAACCCGCAGGGTCCGCATCACTTCGCCTCCTTCGCGTAAGCGGCCAGCGCGTCGAGAAGGTCGGTGCGGCCAGCCTTGAAGGAGGCGAGTGCCTTCTCCAGTCGAGCGGGCTCGTTCTTCTCGAGGAGCCCCAGACCGACGTGAGCCTCGAAGGAGTGGTTGAGAGCGGCGCGACCGAGAGCCGTGCGAACCTCGACTCGAGCCTTCGCGGCGGCGATGGCGGTCCGGTCTCCCTCGACCTCACCCTCGCCCTGGCACTTGAAGCAGGCACCGGGGATGCCGTTGACGACGACCGGACCGCCGACCATGCCAGTGCCTGCGCAGCGGCTGCACTTCTTGGCCTTCACGAAGTTCGACATCTCGGTTCCTCCCGGTTCGGCTGCTTCCCGGCGAAGCGGCCCTACAGAAAGAACGATACTCCATGCAGAGAGGAATTACTAGTCCTCGCAGAAGTCTTTACTTTAGAGCCGTACGGTATCGTTCCACGCATGTGGCCATTCCTCGACGTCTTGCTTGCGCTGGGCCTAACTCTGCGCCTCTCCCGGCTCATCGTCGCTGACGACATCGGGCTGTGGTTTGTCCGGGGTCCTGCGTCCCTCTGGGCCGTACGCCGAGAGCCCAACGCTGACGGCTGGAGAGCCAAGTTGCAGTCCGGCCTGTCGTGTCCGTTCTGCATCGGCTTCTGGATCGGCTGCCTGGTGCTGCTCTCACTCTGGCTCGTCGGCGGACCGGGCCACGCACACGAAGCCTGGCGTTGGATCGCAGGAGCCTTCGCCCTCAACTGGGTCGCCGCCCACATCGCCGCACGAGCAGGAGACGTAGATGAGTAGCACGACCAAGTTGAGCCCGGACCCGCAGGAGGCTCAGTGGACGATCGACACCAACAAGCCTCTGCCTCTCCAGTCCTCTCTGACGGCTGCGGCTGCACGCCTGACGTCGAAGAAGATCAAGCGCTCCAAGAAGGTCCGCGGAGCGAAGCCTGAGGGCTGGCAAGAGGACGCCTGGGACATGTACGACCTGGTCGGGGAGCAGCGCTTCCTCGCCAGCACCCTCGCCAACCGCATGGCTCAGGCCCGGTTCTTCGTCGGCAAGATGCCTCAGGACCCCACCGAGGAGATCGAGCACGTCAACGAGGGGCTCGCCAAGGACATCGGCGACGCCATCATCGGCAAGGGCCAGCACTTCAACTCTGTCGTCCAGCGAGCCGGGGTCAACCTCTTCATCGCCGGTGACGGCTGGATCATCGGCTGCCCGCGCAAGGAGCCTGAGACCCAGCGAGCACAGGTCGACCAGCCTCGTGACTACATCGGCCCTGACGAGGACCCGATCGCAGGGATCGACATCGCGGACCTGGAGTGGAAGTTCTACTCCGTGGCGGAGGTGAAGGTCGACTCGACGTCGGGGGAGATGGAGTTCGGAGGCAAGAAGAAGAATGCCGACGACATCGTCCCCATCCGTGTCTGGCGACCGCACCCCAAGTCCTGGGAGCACGCTGACTCTCCAACCCGCTCATCTCTGCCTGTCCTCCGGGAACTCGTCGGCCTGACGATGCACGTCTCCGCCCAGGTGGACTCCCGGCTGGCAGGCGCTGGTGTCTTCCTGGTCCCGTCCTCCGCGGATGCCGCTCTCCGGGCGCAGGCGGGCACCGCTGACGAGGAGGTGTCGCCCTTCGCTGACGCTCTCGTCGAGGCCATGGTCGACCCCATCGAGGACCGCTCCTCTGCCTCGGCCGTCGTGCCTCTCACCGTCGTGGTGCCGGACGAGTCGATCGAGAAGTTCACGTTCATCTCGTTCGCTACTCCTCTGGACGCCGAAGCCCGCGAACTGCGTGACGAGGCCATCCGCCGTCTGGCTCTCGGTGAGGACGCCCCGCCTGAATTGCTGCTTGGCGTGTCGGGCATGAACCACTGGGGTGCCTGGCTGGTGCGTGAGGACGTCGTCACCACCCACCTCGAGCCTCCGCTCGCTCTCGTGTGCGATGCGATCACCACGCAGTTCCTCTGGCCTGCACTCGAGCAGAACGGTGAGGCCGACTTCCAGGACTACGTGTTCTGGTACGACGTCGACCACCTGATCACCCGGCCCAACCGGACCGCTGACGCCAAGGACCTCCACAAGGAGAAGGTCATCTCGGATGCCTCGCTGCGGGACGCTGCAGGCTTCGACGAGAGCGACGCTCCTGAGGTCGACCCGACCGACCCGACGACCAAGTTGATCCTCGACATGATCCGCGAGGCTCCGACTCTGGCACAGAACCCCGGCCTGGCCGTGCTCGCTGAGCAGGTCCGGGCACTCGTTGAGGGCCAAGACATCCCTGCCCTCCCCGATCAGGCAGGCTCTGAGGAGGAAGCGCCTTCTGCGGAGACCCCTGCAGATGCCGAGGAGCCTGCCGCCATCCCCTCCACGGAAGACAACGAGGCACCGAATGAGTGACATCGATCCCTGCACCTCCTGCGGCCACACCCCGGTCGCCTCCATCCTCGCCGTCTCCGATGTGCTGGTGGTCCGAGCCCTGGAGACGGTGGGCAAGCGCATCGTCCGGGCTGACCGGAACCGCTTCAACACCCTCGGCGACCGGCCCTGGCACGAGGCTCACCTCATCTGGCGTCCGGACGAAGCGATGGTCGACAAGGCCATGAAGGGTGCCTGGGACGTCCTCCCTGCGATGCTGCAGAACCACGATGGCTCCGGCGTCATCACGGCCATGCAGTTGCAGGACTGCGTGGACTCCTACGTCCGCCTCCTGCTCTCTACACAGACCCCGCACCGCCTCAGCGACCTGCGTCTCAGGATCGAGTACAGCCTCTATGCTCCGGCCCATTAGCATCCAGGCCACCCGCGACCTGCGAGACGCCGTAGAGCGCGATCTCCAGGCTGCGACGAGTGCTTCCGTACGTGCGTGGCTGAAGCAGGTGCTGTCGGCTGTCAGAGGCGCTGAGATCTCCCTCGTAGCCGCTGCAGAGGAACTGCCGTCCCTCGGCGAGGTGCGGGAGATGTGGGTCACCCAGGTGGACGCTGCCCTCATGGCTGCGGTGCAGGACGCCATCGCTCGGGTCTGGCGACGCCACACCGACCGTGGCTTCGACCTCACGGACCCCTCCCTCGAGGGCACCCGGGACTTCCTGACCCTTGTGAGGAACCGCATCGTGGAGGGCACCCACATGGGCGTCACCGCGCCGGAGGAGGCCTTCAACCTCATCCGCGTCACGATGGCGAACTCCGTGGCGGAGGGCTGGTCCCGGAGCCGCACCGCTCAGCACATCGCCGCTCAGTTGGGGTGGGAGAAGAACGCTGACTACTGGCGGGCCGAGAAGGCTCGGATCGACAAGCAGATGGACGACATTCTGGATCCGCTGGGCCCTCCAGGAACTCCGGCGCGCGAGAACGCCAGGCTCAACGACCCCACGCTCCAGAGCCTCCGGGACCAGCGCAACGCCGCCATCAAGCACCTCGATGCTGAGGAGTCCATCTGGCGGACCAGGGCCAACCTGATCGCTCGGACAGAGGCCACTGGTGCCTCGAACTACGGAGCGATGGAGGCCTTCCGGGCGGAGGGCGTGCTCTCCAAGGTCTGGACCTCCACTCCTGATCGGCGTACGCGGACCACGCACCGCATGGCGTCGGGGCAGGCCGTCGGCTTGGAGGAGTCCTTCCTGGTCGGAGGCTACCGGCTCAAGTTCCCAGGCGACCCTGCTGGACCCGTGTCCGAGGTCGCCAACTGCCGATGCACGATGATGGCTGACGAGAATCTGACGCCCGAGCAGCGCAGGGCGATCAAGGCCATCTCTGAGGACGAGGAACGACAGAACCCCTGACCGCCGGGGTCAGGGGTTCTGCTCGGGATCAGCCTCCCGACTGGCGCTTGCGGTCGGCCTTCTTGGCTGCGTTGAAGAACTTCTTCACCAGCAGGGCCTTCTTCCGCTTGGACTTGCGGTCCCGCATCGCGATCTTCCGCATGCGGGCTGCGCGCTTGTCTTCTTTCACGGCTTCCACTTCCTCTTCTTGGCCTTGTTGACGCCCTCCTTGACGACGGCGTCGGTGACGTGCTTGGCGACGAAGTCCGAGAGTTTCATCTTCCCAGCCTTCTTGCGGGAGATGCCGAAGTCCTTCTTGAACTTCTTCCGGGCCTTGCGCGTCTCGCGCTTGTTCTTACCCATTCCGGTTCCTTTCTCGTTGCTCTGGTTGAGCAGAGGCGGCACCGTCTCCGATGCCGCCTCCTCCCGATCAGATGTCCAGCGACTTCAGGTAGTCGGCTGCGGCGGAGACGTAGGACGTCATGTTCTGCAGACCACCGTCGTAGTTCAGCAGGTCCTCGCGGAGCGTGGCGAGCCAGACGCCCACCTCGTGGCCGCTCGCGTTGATCTCCTTGAAGTGGGCAAGCGCTGCCTCGTAGATCTTGTCCATGTCGGATCCTTCCGGTTCGGGGCTCCCGGCGAGCCCTACAACAAGAACTATAGTCTATGCGGAGAAGGATTACTAGTCCTCGGAGGTAAAGACGTCCCGATACTACGTTCCAACCGTGGGGTACCCTAGGTCCAAGAATTGTCGCTGGCAGCAGGGCCGGACTCCCCAATCACGAGGAGGACGGCTATGCCGACCCTGAGGCTGAACATCACGGAGTTCGAACTCCAGGTGCACACGCCGGACGACGCAGCCACGCTCGTTGCCTCGTCCTGCGGCTGCTCCGACACCCTGTCCACCGATCCCACGGCGTACGCCGTCCAAGACGCCACGGCTCCCGCTGGCCCGGTCACCTGGCACGGCGTCATCGGTCTCGAGGGTGTCCCGACCGGCGACGGTCGGATGATCGAGGACAACGCGCTGTCCTGGTCTGTCCCCATCGGCCTGCGCTACGCCGCCGTCGACAACGGGGGCCACGATGGCGCTCAGGTCGTCGGTCGGATCCTGACGATCGAGCGAGGCTCGGACGGCAAGATCAACGCCACTGGTGACATCGACATGGACGCTCCGCTGGGATACGAGGCCGCTCGTGTCCTCAAGGAGCGCACCACCAACGGCATCTCCATGGACATGGACGACGTCTCGTTCGAGGTCCGCGTCAAGGGCGACCTGCTCTCCGACGAGGGCTTCATGGAGGCCATGCCTGCCACCGACGAAGAGGGCTACGTCACCGTCTACGAGTACTCCTCGGACGACGAACTGATGGTCATCACCAACGCCGGGATCCGGGCTGCGACTATCGTCTCCATCCCCGCCTTCGAGGGTGCCGAAGTCTTCCTGGACAACGAGGAGGACGACCTGCCGGAGCCGAGCCGGGAGCCTGCTCTCGTCGCTGGGTCGTTCCCGGTGGATCCTCCGGCTGCCTGGTTCCAGGACCCCGGCTTCACCGGCCCGACGCCGCTCACCGTCACCGAGGACGGCCAGGTGTTCGGTCACCTCGCTGTCTGGGGGACTTGCCACACCGCGTACTCCGGCCAGTGCGTCGAGCCTCCCCACTCCCAGAGCGGCTACGCCTACTTCCACACCGGCGCTCTCCGCACGAAGGAGGGCACCGAGATCCCGGTCGGGTCCATCACCCTCGACACCCTCCACGCTGGGCGGACGCTGAACGCCAACGACACCATCGCCCACTACGAGCACACCGGAAAGGCTGTGGTAGACGTCCGTGCCGGTGAGGACATCTACGGCATCTGGGTCGCCGGTGCCATGCGGCCTGGCGTGCCCGACGAGAAGGTCCGAGTGCTGCGGGCCTCCCCGCTCTCCGGTGACTGGCGACGGATGGGTGGTGGCCTCGAGTTGGTCGCTGCTCTGGCCGTGAACTCCCCCGGCTTCCCGGTGCCCCGTCCTCAGGGTCTGGTGGCGTCCGGCTCCATGTACTCGCTGGTGGCCTCCGGAGTCATCGAGGTCGAGCCGGAGATCAAGGAGGCTCACCTCCAAGGTCTGGACGGCGAGGCCTTCAACGAGATCCTGGAGTACGTCCGCGACCAGAAGCGGGAGAAGATGGCTGCTCGCAAGGCCAAGGCCGACGCCCTGGCTGCGAGCGTCCGCGGATCTCGTGCAGCCGCGTTGGCGAGTAGGGTAGGCTGACTACCCATGGGATGCAACTGCGGGAGCAACAGGAAGTCTGCGGCCTCGCCACGGACCTTCAACCGTCAGTCGTCTTCTGGCGGCTGCGGCTACGAGGTTCTCTCCCGGGATGGGTCCCTCACGGACTACACTTCCCGGGCTCTCGCCGATGCAGCCAACGCGGAGGCAGGCTACACCGGCATCGTTCGACCGAAGGCATGCTGATGAACAACCCACTTGACAGACACCCCAAGGTCCGGGAGGCTCTCCTCCTGGTCCAGTGGCTCGTGACAGGCATCCAGGTCGTTCTGGGTGCGCTCTTCACTTTCCTGTACGGCGCGACTCCTGACGACCTCCGGCTCGAGTGGCCGGTTTGGTTCTTGGCGAGTCTCGCTGTCGCTCCGGTCCTCTGGGCCTACCTGGGCTTCACCGCTCAGAACAACGTGACGGGGACCGATGTGAACGGTCTCCCGATAAATCGTGCCCGGTAGGGTACGCTTCTATCCAGTTCAACCAAATCGCTGCTGGCTGCAGGGCCGAGCCTCTTGTCCAAACGAGGAGGACGACCATGGGTAAGACCATGCGATCGGTCCGGTTCCTGACGGACTTCGAGGACCAGCAGGACCTCGTGATCCCGGAGGATCTGACCGCTCTGAGTGTCGAGGATCTCGACACCCTGTCGCAGCAGGCGACCGAAGCGTTCAACGCGCTCTACCAGGGCGGAGAGGCTGACCTCAGCGAGGCAGACCTCACCACCCTCCAGCAACTGGCCGACGGGCTCACGGCTCTCGCCGCTGAGCAGGCCACCCGCAACCAGGCGGCTGCCGAGCGTTCTGCTCGTGCCGCTGAACTCGCCGCCCAGGTCACGCCTGAGCCGGAGCCCGAGGAGGACGCTCCGGCCGACGACGGCGACGACACCGAGGACGAGGGCGACGCGGACGGCGAGGCTGGTGACGACGCTCCGGCAGAAGAGCCGGAGGCTGTCACGGCTTCCGGTCGCCGCGAGATCCGAGTCAACACCTCCAGCATCCGTCGGTCGGCTCCGGCTCCGCAGCCGCAGGAGCAGGACGGCCCTCCGACCATCCGGGACATCGCCATGGCGACCACGGAGACGGGCGGATTCGCTGTCGGCTCCGGCCTGGGCTGGGAGGACATGGGCGAGGTCGTCGACCGTCGCCTGGCCACCTTCAACCTGAAGCAGTACGCCAGCGCGGCCAAGCGGGGCGTGAAGATGCGCCAGCAGTTCGGCATCGCCTCGATCTCGAAGCCGCAGGGGGACTTCGTGATCGACCGGACGACCTCGCAGGCGGACATCGAGCGCATCCTCAACGAGGCTGCCAACGAGTCCCGTCTCCCCGGCCAGTCCCTGGTGGCTGCCGGTGGCTGGTGTGCCCCGTCGGAGACCATCTACGACATCTACGACTGCGGCGAGGAGGCCACCAACCTCCTCTCCACCCCGACGGTCGGGATGCCGCGTGGCGGGATCCGGTTCAACAAGGGCGTCGGCTTCGCTGACCTCCTGAGCCAGGTCGGCTTCTTCTACACGGAGCAGCAGGACATCGACGGCAACTACGGCGTCGACGAGGACGGCGTCGGCGACGGCACCGAGGGATCGAAGCCCTGCTTCCACATCCCCTGCATCGAGTTCGACGAGGTTCGCCTGGACCTCGACGGCCTCTGCCTCACCGCTGGTCTGCTCCAGTCCCGTGGCTACCCCGAGGTCATCGCGGACACCATCCGCAAGGCTCTCATCGCTCACGAGATCCGGATGGACTCCCGCAAGATCGCCACGATCGTCGCGGGCTCCACCCCGGTGGACTTCACGGCGCTCGGCGACATGGCCGGTGCGACCGCTCCGTTCCTCGGGGCGATCGAACTGCAGGCCACCCACCTGCGTGCGGCTGGGTCGCTGGACCCGGACGCCACGCTCGAGGGCGTCTTTCCCACCTGGATCCGCGGAGTCATCCGGGCTGACCTCAGCCGTCGGCTGGGCGTCGACCTGCTCGACGTCTCCAACGAGCGGATCAACGGCTGGTTCGCTGCGCGGAACATCGCTCCGCAGTACGTGGCCAACTGGCAGTCCATCGCGACCACGGCTGCGTCGGGCTTCACCTCGTGGCCGACCGAGGCTCAGTTCCTGCTCTACCGAGCGGGCACCTGGGTCACCGGCAACTCGGACGTCATCACGCTCGAGAACGTGTACGACTCGACCCTCCTGGGCACGAACGACTACACGGCCCTCTTCACCGAGGAGGGTGTCGTGACCTTCATGCGAGGCTGCGACTCCCGAGTCGTGACCGTTCCGATCTGCCCCGATGGTGCGACCGCTGCCGGTATCGCCATCGAGTGCGACGGTCGGGTGGGTGCCTGATGAACTACGTCAAGTCGGCGTACGTCTCCGGGAGCACTCCTCTTCGGTTCGTTCCGGTCGAGGAGGGTCCGGCCATCTCGGTTTACGGATCCGCCTCGACATGGGAGGTCCGCCTGGGAGGCACCGTCATGGTGATCAAGCCCAGCAAGGAAGAGGCTGTCGCGGTTGCAACCGAGATGGCCGAAGCCGCCGGAGACATCGTCTACGAAGTGCCCGTCTAGGCCTCCGGGCCGACCACAGAGGAGCCTCGCCTCGTCCGGGGCGAGGCTCCTCTCCATCTAAGAAGGAGGTCCGGACATGGGCAGCATGATCGTTGACGGCATCGCTCGTCAGCCCCTGCCGTACGGTCTGTTCTCTGTGCTGGTTCCCCGGACCTCCGCGGACCCGCACTGGGAGATCGACGGCGTCATGTGGGAGACGCTCACTTGTGAGCCTGTCTCCGGCATCGGCGTCTACAACTGTGACGACCCCGACGCCACCACGGGTCTGCCGAAGGGCTTCGCGTCCGCCGGTGACCTCGGGGAGGCGGACGTCTTTCACGTCTACGGGTCGCACTCCTGCACGCCTGTCGGGCACACTCCCGAGTATGTGCAGCAGCGCGCTCAGGAGCACCTGCAGGCGCGTGAGGAGGCCTTCGCTGAGCAGGCCATCTGGACCGGCGACCTCTACGAGGACCCCGACGGCCAGAACGGCTTCGCTGAAGGGGCCACTGAGGTCATCACCGGCGAGTCTCTGGCCCGGTCGATCGCTGCTCTCGAGCAGTGGATCGCCCAGACGTACGGCAGCCAGGGAGTCCTCCACATGACTCGTGAGGCCGCACTCCTCGGCATCGGTGCCCAGGTCCTGACAGTGGTCGGCAACGTCCTCCGCACCGGACTCGGAACCCCGGTCGTGGCTGGGGCTGGATACCCCGGCACAGGACCCGCCGGAGAGGATCCTGCAGCGGACGCGACGTACATCTACGTCACGCCTGGCCTTCTGGGCTACCGGAGCGAGATCTTCGGTGGTGCGGACCCGGTGCAGGCTGGGTTCAACAAGGACAACAACGACATGAACGCCGTAGCGGAGCGCACCTACTCCATCGGCTGGGACCCCTGCGGTGTGGGCTACGCCCTCGCCAGTCTGTAAGGAGGCTGACATGGTAGGAGCAATCATGACATCTGGCATGCAACTCGAGGGCCCGCACCGTCGGCGTCGCGTGCAGCGCGAGACTCCCTCTGAGGAGCCGCAGGAGCCCACTCCGGTGGAATCCACCAGCGAGCCTGTCCAGGAGCCGGAGAAGGCAGCCTCGGACGTCCAGGAGCCCGAGGCTCAGGTCCCTGAGAAGGTGACTGACGTGAAGGCCTGGGTCGGCGACGACAAGGAGAAGGCTCAGGAGGCGCTCACAGTCGAGCAGGCCAAGCCTGAGTCCGAGCAGCGACCCACCCTGGTGTCGTGGCTGGAAGAGGTTCTTCGTCCAGACGAGGATCTGCTGTAGTACCCTTCTAACGAACCCATGCTGCTGGCTGCAGGGCCGAGCACCAACAAGAGGAGGACATCGTGGCCACACGTTGTTTCACCCCGGTGCTCGGCAAGCGCATCCGCATGACCGTCGTTGACGAGTGCGGCAACCTTCCCGCTTCCGGCGCTGAGGACATGATGGTCGTCACCGACGGCTTCATCTCCGTGGCCCTCTCGGCAGAGGTCGAGGACGGCACGGAGATCATCACCAAGAAGGCCGATGGGTCGATGTGTGTCAACGAGATGACCGCATCGTCCTTCAAGCGCTTCACGATCGAGATGGAGTTCTGTGGCGTCGACCCCGGCTCCCTGTCGGTCTCGACCAACGCGGAGATCTACGAGAACTACGAGGCCATCGCGGCTGGCATCGTCGTCCCTGAGGGCACGATCAACAAGAAGTTCTCGCTCGAACTCTGGACCGGTCTGTCCGGCGAGGCCTGCGCATCCGGTGAGGAGGAGGCCAGCGGCTACATGCTGCTCCCCTTCATCCAGGCGGGCGTCCTCGGAGACATCACCATCGACGGCGAGAACGCTGTCACCTTCTCCATGACGGGGGCCTACACCAAGGGTGGCAACGCCTGGGGTACCGGCCCGTACTTCGTCATGGCGGACGGCGTCGACCCGGCAGTGCTGCCGACACCGCTCGACCCGCTGGACCACCTGCTTCTGGTGCGGACGGGCATCGCCCCGCCTGCGTCGGTCTGCGGATTGCAGCCGTTCCTTCCGGACGCGTAACAATCTTCTCTGGGCTGGGGGTATCCTGTGGAGGGGCGCACCCCCAGCCCAGAGTTGTAGACAGGAGACACCATGACGGACGTCTTGCCGTGTGAATGGCCCACGTCGTACGCTGGCTGCCCAGGTGGGGTGATGCCGGAGCCTCTGGCGTCCCTACCTCCGTCCGGGGTCGAGACCTTCGAGCAGATGGCGAAGGAGTACCTCTGGAATTGGACGGGTCGCTCCTATGGGACCTGCTCCGTGACCATCCAGCCGTGCCGCCAGGACTGCACCGAGGGGCGCTCATCCTTCTGGGGATCCGGCCCGACCGTACGTCCTGGTGGAGTCGGCACCGGCCCGTGGACTCCCGTCCTCATCGACGGTCTCTGGTTCAACATCGGCTGCGGCGGCTGTGGCGACAAGTGTGGCTGTGGAGGGTCGTCTCCCCTGAAGATCCCCGGCCCCATCGAGTCGGTGGAGTCCATCACGATCGACGGCGTGGAGTTGGACCCTGCGAACTACCACGTCGACAACCGCGCCCTCCTGGTGAGGGACGACGGATCCTGGCCTGCGTGCGACATGGAGATCAACTACACTCGAGGCACGGCTGTCCCAGTCGGCGGTCAGGTGGCTGCGGGACGTCTCGCCGTCGAGTTGGCGAAGGCAGCCTGCGGTGACAAGACCTGCGCCCTCCCCCAGCGAGTCCAGACGATCACCCGGCAGGGCGTCACCATCGCCATGCTGGATGCCTTCGACGACATCGACAAGGGCCACACCGGCATCTGGCTCATCGACAACTGGATCGCATCCGTGACGAAGCCTCCGTCCCGGAGTCACGTCATCAGTCCTGACCAACCCCGATACAAGGCGCGGAGACGCACATGGCCGTAGATCTGAAGCCCATCCTGCGAGGGGTCCTCTCTGCGGCCTCCAGCGCCCTGATCGAGGCTGGTGTCCCCACGGGTCGGGTGGAACTCACGCCAGGGAATCTCCCGGCCTGGGACGACTGCTGCGAGGGCCAGTTGTACCTGAGGGTGATCGAGATCTTCCCAGCCGCACCCTTCCCCCAGTTCGACGCCAACCAGCGGGGCGCGGCTGGGGCTCTGTGCGCCATCAACATGCTGGACGTCCACATCGGTCTCGGCGTCATCCGCTGTGCGCACAAGATCGATGACGACCTGAAGGCACCCACGCCGGAGGAAGTGACCGGGGATGGCGAGGAGATGGTGGACGACGCCATGATCCTCCTCAACACCATCCTGTGCGATCTCAAGGGCATCAAGGGGATCATGCAGATGAAGTTGGACCGCTGGGCTCCGCAGGGCGTGAACGGTGGATGTCACGGCGGTGAGTGGGGTATCCATCTCGCAGTCGACCCCTGCGTGCAGTGTCCGTGAGGTAGAGTAGGTGCTCTCCTGAGGGGCTAGCATCGAGGGAGCGTAGACAGAGGCCACGTGCAAACGACAGAGACGTGGATGCTCAGCGGTAGCAGCCGGGCCAACCGAGCCTAGAATCAGGAAGACCGAGGCGTCCTGTATAGAGCCCCAGCCAAGACAAGAGCCCCAGCCGATCACGCTACGGCTGGGGCTCTTCCCGTGCCGTATCCTTGAGGCATGTCCCAGGGATACCACATCAAGTGGAACGAGGCCGAGTTCAATCGGATCCTCGAGCAGCAGACGGTTCCACAAGCCGTCTGGAGGGCTGTTGGCAAGGTGCGGGACCGTGCCAAGGCCAACATCACGACAAGCGGTCGAGTAGACACTGGAGCGCTTCGACAGTCTATCGTCGGGCGACGGCTGCGCGGAGGCAAGGGAGGCGTGTGGTATCAGGTGGGTTCTGACCTGGACTACGCCATCTACCAGCACGAGGGGACGCAGGGTCCGATCTACCCCAGGCGGGCCAAGGTCCTCAGGTTCACTGGCTCCTCAGGGACGTACGTCTTCGCAAAGCAGGTGCGTGGGATCGAAGGCGTCAAGTACCTCACGAGGGCGCTCGAGTCCCTGACTGTGGCAGACTTCGAGTGACGAGGTAGGCTATCACCTGCAGGGGTAGCCACACTACGTAGGAGGAATGATGGCTGACGAAGTCATGGAGTTCACGATCGCCGCTCGGCGGAAGGACCCCATCAAGTTCAAGGTGAGCGGCGACGACCACGTCTACACCTTCAACCCGCCGAAGACGGCGACCATGATCCTCGACATCTACGAGGACGAGAACCAGGGCCTGAAGGCGATGATGGACTGGCTCGGCGAGGGCCTGTCCAAGGAGGACGAGGATCACCTCGAGGCGCGGCTCCGTGACCCGGAAGACGACGTCGACTTCCCTGACCTCCGGGACATGATCAAGTCGTTCGTCGAGCGGTCGGCGACGGGTCGCCCTACTTCGTGACGCTGCGCCTCTTCGCGTCTGCCAAGCAGTACTGGCCGACGTTCGATGGGTGGGCAGCGTCACGGGGCATCGACCCCATGGATCTTCCAGTCGACAGGTTCCTCAATCTCGTCTACCACTTCCTCACCAGGAACGGGACGCAGGAGGAAATAGACAAGGTCGACAGGACTCTCTGGATGCCTCCCAAGGGTGTCGCGGTGAGCCGGGGTCCGTGGTCCAAGGAAGCCGAGGCGAAGGCATTCGACGCCTTCGCTGCAGAGTTCAGCGGGATGTAGCAGCAGACCCCCAGCGCCGGGTGGGCTGGGGGTCTTGCTCTGCCCTCAGAGGCTGTCCTTGATGGCGACCATGACCGGCTCGTGGTAGCCGGTGCGGACCTCGGCGACCTGCTCGCCGTCGACGAAGATGTAGGTCCACTTGGGGCCGACCTTCGCGGTGACCACGTTCTTGACCTCAGCCGCACCGCACTTGATGCAGGTGACCTCGTCAGCGGGCTGGTACTGGTTCTGGTAGGTCATGCCCCACTTGGCGTGGCGCTGGGTGCCGCAGGTCGTGGAGTAGTAGAGGGTCGTGCCTGCCTTGATGGTCTCCTTGCCAGCGGGCTTGCCCCGGTAGTTGAACCGCTCGACCTCGGCGTCCTCGAGGAGGGTGCGGGTGGAGATGCGGTGGGCCTTGCCGCCAGCGATGGTCGCGATGGAGGTGCTCCAGTCCGACTTGGCTGCGTCTACGAGGGTCTTCATGGTCTTGCCTTCCCGGTTCGTGGGCTCCCGGCGAGCCCTACAAGAAGAACTATAGTCCATGCAGATGGAAAAGACTAGTCCTTGAAGGTAAAGAATTCGAGAACGTCGGGGGTGAACCGAGATTCCGGCACCTATCAGAGACTAGAACGCCACGGCAGGTTGTCGAAGAGCCAGGCGAAGTCCGTCCAGTGGTTCGTCATGGACCCGTAGAGATCCTTCCCTTCTGGGCTGATTTCCTGGAGCATCGGGCCACGGTCCTCGTAGAAGGGGAGGTGGGCGAGGTCAGGGAGAGTGAGAGGCCTGCGGATCGCTCCGACCTTGGCTCTGAGTTCCTCGTCCGTCTCGGCGCTGACTTCGATGAGGATGAATGCTCGCTTCATGGCAGATTCCTGATGTCGTCGTAGGTGTAGCAGACCCCGTCCTCGAGGTCTTCTTCGGTGCACTCGTCGGAGACTGCGTAGCCGTAGCGGTCGACACGGGGAGGCTCGGGAGCGGTCAGCCCCATGTAGACGGACCAGACGAGGACGGCTGCTGCGAGGGTCGAGAGGACCAGGAGGAGTTTCATTCGAACGTCACGTCGACCACGACATCCTTCTCCCCGGTCGGGCCAGCGACCAGGTCCTCGGCGCAGATGCCGATGACCCAGACGTCGTCCGAGCGCTCCGGAGACTTGCCCCGGTTCCAGGCCTCAGTCGTGTCCATCTTGACGGTCTTGCCGTCCTGCTTGACGACCACGACGTCCGTGGCCCACAGGTCAGGCTTGGACATGACCATCGGCTGCTCGCACATCTGGTTGCCCTGCTTGAGGTGGGTCTGGTAGGTCGGGACGTTCTCAGGCTTCTCGCTCTCGAGAGACTTGGTCACGACGAAGGCGGAGCCACAGGTGGTGGCGAAGATGGCGACAGCCACCATGCGGAAGACCGTGTTGAGAGCCCACTGGATGGTGGCTGTCTTGGCGTCTACCTGGGCGCGGCGTACGGGAACCCAGCGGATGAAGTCCCAGATGATCCTCATGTCGTTTCCTTCCGGTTCGTGGACCCCGGTGGCCCAACAACTAGAACGATAGTCCATGCAGAGAAGAATTACTAGTCCTCGCGCAGACTAGTTTCAAGGTATACTCCCTTCGGACGCAGGGAACCCCGTCCTCCCAGATATGGAGAGGAGGGGAGACCGTGTCACTCGGTGAAGCCGTAGTCGATATCGGAGCGGACACATCCAAGTTCCGCCAGCAGACCAAGGAAGGCGTCGACAAGGGTCTCGCTGGAGCCTCCAAGTCGGTGAAGCAGGTCGGTCGGGACATCACCGGCGTCGGCGCATCGATGTCTCTCGCTGTCACTGCTCCCCTGGTCGGGATTGGAGTCCAGGCGGTCAAGTCTGCTGCGCAGTTCGAGCAGACGATGAACGTCATGCAGGCCGCCACTGGGGCGACCGGCAAGGACATGGGTCTGCTGGAGAAGCAGGCCATGGAACTCGGCGCGTCCACCGTCTTCTCTGCACAGGACGCAGCGGACGCCATGCTGGAACTCGGCAAGGCTGGCCAGTCCACCGAGCAGATCATGCAGACTGTGCCGGAGGTCATGAACCTCGCGGCCACCGAGGGTCTTGAACTCGGCAACGCTGCAGGCATCGTCACGTCCGCGCTCTCCCAGTTCGGCCTCGAGGCCACAGACTCGGCGAAGGTCGTCAACGCTCTGGCTGGGGCGAGCAACGCCTCCAAGGGCTCCGTTGCAGACATGGCGGAGTCCCTGAAGTTGGTGGGCTCGGCGGCTGCCGGGATCGGCATGGACGTGGCCGACACATCTGCTGCCCTCGCAGCCCTGGCCGACAACGGTCTCGAGGGGTCTGTTGCAGGTACGTCTCTGGCTGCCGTCTTCAACCGGCTCGTGCCTCAGACGGACGCTGCCCGTTCGGCCATGAAGGGGCTCGGCCTCGACTTCACGAATGCCGACGGATCCTTCAAGTCGATCTACGAGATCTCTGGTGAACTCGCCGGTGCCTTCAGTGGCATGAGCGACGAGGCCAAGAAGATCGCCATCGGGAAGATCTTCGGCAACGACGCCTCCACCATCGCCGCCGTCAACGCTCTGGTGAACACTGGAGCCGACGAGTGGGCGAAGTACTCCAAGGCCACCCTCGACCAGAACGCTGCATCAGACCTTGCGGATGCCCGCATGAGCGGGCTGGCCGGAACACTCGAGCAACTCAGCGGTGCCTGGGATACCTTCAAGTTGCAGATCGGCCAGGCCCTCGCCCCCGTGGTGGAGTTTGTCGCTCAGGGTCTGCAGAAGATGATCGAGGGATTCGGGAAACTCCCCAAGGGGATGCAGACCGCCATCGTCATCTTCGGCGTTATCGCTGCAGCCATCGGCCCGCTCATCGTGGTGATCGGTGTCCTGATCTCTTCGGTCGGGGCCATCATGGGTGTCTTCGCTGCGGTCTCCGCTCCGGTCCTCATCGTGGTCGGGGTCATCGGTGCACTGGTCGTAGCCTTCGCTCTCTTCATGGCGAAGTCGGAGGCAGCCCGTGCCGTCGTGGTCAGCGTCTTCAACCAGATCAAGGCCATCGTTGCACCCGCTGTACGGGAGATCGGTGCAGCCTTCAGGAGCGACATCCTGCCAGCGATGCAGGCTGCGTGGCCCATCGTCCAGAAGGTCGGCGTCATCCTCCTGAAGGCGTTTGGTGCATCCGTCGTCAACCAGGTGCGCGCCTTCGTTGCAGTCGTGCGCGGCATCGTGGCTGTCATCGTGGTCGTGATCCGGTCGATCCGCTCCTTCATCGGAGCCGTCAAGTCCTTCATCGCGATGAACAAGGCAGCGGCAGCCGCCGTCTCCTCCGGCTTCAACCGCATCCGTGCCGTCGTGTCCAGTTCCATCAACGCCGCTCGGGCAGCCGTGACGGGAGCCATCTCCCGGATGATCTCCTCGGTGGCTGGTGGAGTGGCCAGGATCCGAGGTGCCTTCTCCTCTGGCCTCGCTGCGGCTCGAGGCATCGTGTCGGGAGGGTTCGCCTCCATCCGCTCGTCGGTGTCGTCCGGCATCGGTCGGGTCGTGAGCCTCGTGGCCAGCCTGCCGGGCCGAGTCCGCGGAGCGCTGGGCAACCTCGGCTCCATGCTCTGGTCGTCGGGCTACTCCCTCATCTCCGGCTTCGCTGACGGCATCACCTCCGGCATCGGCAAGGCCGTGGGTGCTGCGTCCTCTGCGGTGGGTGCGGTCAGGAACCTGTTCCCCTTCTCTCCCGCCAAGGAAGGGCCCTTCTCGGGCAGGGGCTACACCACCTACTCTGGTGAAGCCATGATGAAGGACTTCGCCAAGTCCATTGAGAAGACCGCCAACGCCGCCGTACCGGAGATTTCCGGGGCGATGGCAGGCGTTCAGGCTGCAACCACCACGCCCATTGCTCCGGCCGCTGGAGCGGCTACTCCAGCGGCTCCCTCGGTCACTGTCAACACTCCCCAGGTAGACTTCGCGGCAGCACTGGTCAAGGCCATGGCGTCCCTGAAGTTGGTCATCACCCTCGGCGCGGATCGCCGCACCAAGGCCCAGTGGTATCTGGACGGAAAGAAGTATGCGGAGGTGCTGGCATGACGCCCGAGATCCCGGTGACGCTATCGCCGTACTGGCTGCGTCTCTACGGCAAGTGGGTCCACCTCGAGGGCATCGCTCCGGAGGTCCCCGTGGAGCCTGGTCGAGCCTTCAACGATCTGGTCACGGTCGACGGATACCGGTACGTCCAGAGAGCGCCTCGAGGTCCGCGAACATGGACGCTCAAGTACGAGTACGCCACAGCCGCTGCCACTGCGGCGTTGGAGACAGCGGCGTACGACTACAACTTCAACGACCCCTCGATGAGGACTCTGTTCCTGGACACCAACGCGGCCAAGGTCAACATGGTGCCTCCGGATCTGGTGACTCAGTGGCGGAACCCGAATGCCACCTCCGGCCCTGAGATCTACAACGTCGGGGAGTCGGAGGGGCAGCCCATCTGGCTCCCTGCCTACGACGGCGGGCCGACGCCTGAGACAGGCATCAAGACTCAGATCCCGGTGAGGGCTGGAGTCACCTACACCGCCACCGTCTGGACTCGTCTGGGTAGCGGCCAGGTGGCGCTCCAGATCTCGGGCGCTGCTGTGGGATCTGTGAACGGTGCTGCTGGTGCGACCCTGGCGAACCCTCACCAGTCCACCATCGTCTTCACACCGGTCGCGGATGGCATCGTGACGGTGCAGCCTGCGCTCGGATTCACCGCTGGGCTCATGGTCTACGAAGGTGACTGTGCACCGAACAAGTATCGGGCCGGACGGAGGATGCCCTGCGCGGTCTCCGTTCAGGACCCCTCCCTCGACACCAACGTGATCTGGCCCGCTGCATGCGACCCATGCGACCTCCCCCGGGAAGGCTCGACCTTCACTCTCCAGGAAGTCGCTATGGACGCGGTGACCCCGCTTGACGTAGGGGTGTCCTGATGGCTATCGAGATCCCGGATGACTGGCCTGTCCAGACGTGGGTGGAGAACGCTCCTCTTGCTCACGTGGAGACCCTCTCTACTGAGGCTGCGTCTGGGCGCTGGCAGGTAGGCTCCTGGAACAGCGTCCGAGAGATCGCCTCGTCTTCTCTCCCCGGTCAGGTCCGGCACAAGACAGGTCTCTCTGTCGGCACTGGGAAGGCTCTCCTGAAGAGGCGGGCAGACGACTATCCCTGGAAGCAGAGGGACGTCCACAACCTCACAGGCTCGGACGCCCAGATACTCCTCGCCCCAGAAGGCGGGACGGAGATCCCCACCGGCCAGTTTAAGGTCGCAGATGCCTCGGGGGATATCAGGACCCTTGGCGTGGACGTGGATCTTGACGAGCGCCAGATCGAGAACAAGGACGCAACTCCTGGGGTCCTCGATCAGCAGTGGGAGAACGACATCACGGCGGAGGAGATCGCCGCTCAATTGAAGGACCCGATCTGGCTGGTGGCTGAACTGGCTGAGCAGATCGGTTTCCGAGCAGGCCCGAATGTAACCCCCGGTCAGAACGGCTACAGCCCCATTCTGGATGTCCCTCTTCAGGGGTCTCTCCTCCCTCGCCACCCGCTCAACGCACCCTTCAGCACCTCCTCGTCCTACTCCTGGGGGTCGTCTGAGGGAGTAGTCGGTCTGAGCACAGAAGCAGACAGCACCGTTGACGTCATCTACGAGGTGGAGTATCAGGTCCCACAGACCTTCTCTATCACCCTCGACATCAACAATGCCTGGGCTGGGTTCGAGTGGAACGACATCCCCACCAACGGTCGCTTCGGCATCCAGTTGAAGGCGGAGACCGGCAACAGCGACGTCGACATCATCGTGTACTCGACGGGGTCTAACGGCGTAGCCAACCCCAACACGTCCTTCAACAACAACGACATCACCCGTGACACTGACACCCCGAATCGAATCCAGATCGAAGTGACGATGGGGGTGGCCAGCGCCACCGGATACAACTCGGCGTCGATCAGAGTCCGTCGTCGGGACGGGTTCTGGTTCGGCCCCTTCGTCCACCCCATGACGAACCAGTTGTCTCGACTGAACGACCACAACATCGAAGTCTCGGTCTTCGGCAACAGCAGCGTCGGAGACGGCGTGCTCTCCAACTACTCCGTGATCGATAACAGCCTCAACTCGACCAGCGTGCGGGCGGACCTCCTCAACACCATCGGCGGGGATCAGGGACGCCTGTACATCGAGCCTCTCTTTGGTCAGATCCAGTCTCCCTGGCTGGACCCCAACCTTGGTGTGTGGTCTACCATGCAGGCCATCGTTGAGGCCTGGCAGGGCAGCCTCATCACGGACGTCTACGGGGATCTGAAGGTCCTCAACCGCTTCACGCTGGCAGGCCTCAACAATCTCCAGCAGGAGCGCATCGTGGACGTCGGCCTGCGCTTCGAGGACCTCCCCTGGGAGATGGACTACGCGGATCAGGCTGACCGCCTGGTCCTGAAGTATCGTCCCTTGGAAGCCATCGTGGCGGACCCCAGCCAGGTGGGCCTACCCACCATCTACGAGTTTCAGGAAGTCCTCATCGTCCGCCCGGGAGCGAACGAGTTCTTCTTCACGCTGGAGTATCTCTACCCCACTGACCTCAAGATGCTGCCCTTCATCCGCAAGGACAGCGACAACGGGGTCTACCATGTGTGGGACGCCCACCGGTACAACAATGGATCCGGCGCGCACATCGCCCCCGGAACCGACATCTCCATGCGCATCGACCGGGTGTCTTCTGCGACGTGGAAGTTGTACATCGTCAACCACACTGCCAGCCCGTTTCACATGGTGGACAACACCGGCACCCCTTGGGTCAAGATCCGGTCGTCTTGGTACTACTCCCAGACGCAGGAGGCTACGATCGAGCGAGGCGTGGCGGCGACGGATTCCAAGACGGGGATCGAGGTCGATCTGGGCCACTATGTCCAGCACCCTGACGATGCTGAGGCTCTGGCGGACTTCATCTGGGCCCGGGTCAACCGACGGTCCTGGAAAGCCAAGACCATCGAGACGATCCCGGACTATCGGCTGGACCTGGGCGACGTCATCGAGATCCAGCACAAGCGGACCGGGGTGAAGTCCAACGCGCTCGTCACGAAGGTCGAGTTGGAGGGAGAGCCTGGGAACGTAAGCCAGAAGATCGACCTCCTCCTGATGCCGCCCACCTGGGAGGACTTCGATGAGGCTTGGGCGAACGCTCTGCCGACCAGCACCTGGACGACCTTTGACGCCCTGTGGGACGACTACACTTGGGTAGACTTCGACCGTACGCCCACCGCCACGACCGTGGCCGAGATTGAGGAGGCAATGTAGATGACGCTGCTCCAGCCCTCAGACGTCCCGTCCCGGACAGGCATCAACAACGCCATCACGACGGAGATCAGCAACCACTCGACGGAGGTCAACACAGCCAGCCTCCACTATGACTCCGGGTGGGTCACCATCCCCCTCCGTGCGACCTTCAACCCGAGTGGTGAGACCCCCATGGTCCGCCGGATCGGGAAGATGGTCTATATGCGTGGTCGCATCGGTGGAACCATCACCGCCGGGGGCACCGTCATCGTTGGCGATATCCCGGCTGGGTTCCGACCAAGTACACTTTCCATGTTCGCTGTAGCCGGATCTGACGCCAACGCGGCAGGCCGGTTCTGGGTGAACACTGCGGGTGAGTTGAACTACTCGCTGACGATCACCAAGTCCAACGGCGTCTCGTGCGCCTCCTCATACCTCCTCGGATAGGATACAGACATGGCCCTCCACCAGTGGAAGAACCCGTACCCTGACACCGAACCTCAGCCTGCCGGGATCTTTGACGCCTACCAGATCAACAGGATCGAGGATCTGGACGTCTTCATCGCTTCGGTGCGTCCCGAGGACCTCCACGACGAGTCCATCGCGTTCAGCAATCTGGTGAACGCTGGTGAGTCCGACGGGATGTGGACCCTCACCTTCGACATGTGGAGGGACGGCGAGGGCACAACTCCCATGTCCCACACGGCGGTCTTCGAGTCGTATCTCTACGTCTCCCGGCAGGACTTCACCAAGGTCCTCAACGTCGAGTCCGAGTGCTCCTTCGAGTCTCGCTTTGAACCTGTAGCCTAGCCAGAGAGGTCGTGGAGTGAATGCTGCAATCATCGCCCTCATCGCGAGTATCGCTGTCGCTGTCATCGGGGGCGCGGTCACTCTCACGGCGACCGTCATCAACGTCCGCATCGAGAAGTCCAAGACGTCCAAGGCAACCATGGACGAGATTCACCGCAGGGAACTCAACGTCAAGGACGAACGTCTCACTCTGCGGGACGAGCAACTCGCCGACTGCCACGCGGACAAGCAGGTGCTGGAACGCAAGGTCGACTTCTGGAAGACTCGAGCACGAGAACTGGAGAAGGGCGCATGACTGAGCAGGAGCAGCAGGTCATGGACGCTGCCATCCGGCGCAGCCATGACGTCAAGACCCGACGCGTCCGCATGATCGGCATCGCCGCTCTGGTCATCGGAGTGGTCTCCTTCGCCATCTCTGGGTGGATCGTAGTGGCCAGCATCCTCACGTCCGCTAACAAGGGTGCAGACCTCGCCACCCAGGTCACGACCGAGTGCAGCAAGGGCGTCCTCAAGGGTGCCATATGTGAGCAGGCTGAGGACACGGAGAAGGCCGTAGAAGACGCTCCCGCAGTTGCGGCGGTGCAAGGCCCCAGAGGCTTCACGGGAAGGCCTGCAACAGCCGCTGAGACTCTTGCAGCGGTGGCCATCTGGTGCCGGTCAGGTCGCTGCGAGCCTCCCGGACCTACTCAGCGTCAGGTGAACATGGCGGTCTCGGCTCTGTGCGGCACTGGGGATCGCTGCCGTGGCGAGGACGGGGTCGTGACTCAGGCGCAGGTCGACCTGGCCGTTGTCGCGCTCTGCGGTGAGGGTGCCGAGAGGTGCCGTGGTGAGGACGGCGAGGACATGACCCAGGCGCAGGCTGACGCCGCCATGGTCTCCTACTGCCAGGCCCGGGAGGACAAGTGCGTCCGGACCGGTGAGACAGGCAACACCGGCGCGGCTGGCCGAGGAGTGAAGTCCGTCGATTGCAGCCAGGGCACCGGGACCTTCACGTTCACCTTCACGGACGACACGACTCAGACGGTCGAGTGCACGCCTCCCCCTGAGCCGACCCCCGATCCGGTACCCTCGAACTGAACGGAAAGGAAACCCTCCATGAGTGATCCCAGAGAAGACGACGAGCCTCCGTTCTTCCCGATGCCTGACCCGGATGCCCCTGAGCGTCCGGACTGGTTCGGTGAGGAGCCTGAGGGCGAGCAGATGCCGGAGGCCGAGTGATGGCTGTCTCACAGAACGGCTGGCCTGTCTACGACATGGCACCTCCGGCCACGACACCCTACATCACCGGGCGCGTACGTCCTGGCGATGTTGACACGATCCTGACCTGGCTTGGGCAGCAGTTCAACGAGCGTGTCGAGCACATCCGGAAGGACTGGTCCTGGGGCTGGGCGAAGCGCCCTGTCCGCGGATCGCTGACCGTGATCAGCAACCATGCGTCGGCTACGGCCAACGACTTCAACGCACCGGCTCACGTGCTCGGCAAGCGGGGGACGTTTACCCCGAAGCAGGTCGCCGCGATCCGTGCGATCCTCAAGGAACTCGAGGGCGTCATCCGCTGGGGCGGCGACTACGAGAACCGTGCTGACGAGATGCACTTCGAGATCATCAAGGGCGCGGCTGCCGTTCACCGTGTCGCGGAGAAGATCCGCAACGGCACCATCGGTGGGGCCAAGCCCTGGGTCTGGGACCCGGACGTCGTGTCCGACCTGGCCAAGATCCAGGAGCAGTTCCAGATCGCGCAGGGCACTCGCGAGGGCAACATCCAGCGATACCACGGTGTCGCTCGGATCCAGTGGGCTCTCGGCCTCGTCACGGACGGCTACGTCGGCCCGAAGACCGTCGCGGCCTGGCGGGCTTTCGAGTCCACGCTCCCCCGCGACAAGAGGTCTGGCCGGGTCACGACCCCGGACCCGCTCTCCCTCAAGGCTCGTGGCATCGGCAAGTGGTTCAAGGGGCCGGAGGCCGCATGATGACGTGGCGTGTGCTGGCGATCTCACTCATCTTGGTCGGTGCGGTGGCGGTACAGCCAGCACACGCCGCACCTCGTGACCTTCGGGTCTGCACCGTCAACATCCAGGACACCCCGGACATGCCGGACTGGAAGGTGCGTGCGGATGCTCGGGAGGCCCGCCAGAACTGCGACCTGATCCTCTGGCAGGAGATCCGCGACCGGTCTGACTATCAGGCCATCCAGGGACGTGGGTGGAAGTCAACCGCTCGAGCCGAGGGTGGCGTCCCCATCTCATGGCGTACGAGCGCTCTGACGCCCATCTCCCGGGCGAAGACCCTTCGGGTGTCCGATCCTACCCCGAGGTGTCCCAACGGGCGTCCATCGTACAATCCAGCGCGTTGGATAACCGTCAAGGGGTTCGGAGGGTTCACTGCGGTCAACCTGCACTTCCCGAACGGGGCATGGGGAGACCCCAAGAAGAACTGCCGCCAGGAGGACCGGAAGGCTCGCTGGCGGCAGGCTTTCACGAACACCAAGGCGGCTCTTCCGTCTCGGCCCGTGATTGTGGGCGGTGACTGGAATCGTCCTGAGCGGGACATCCCCGACATGGTCAGTACGCAGCACTGGATCTCTCCAGCCAACCGAACCGATCATGTCCTCGTGGCTAGGACGGGGATGACGGTCCAGAGTCGGTTCGTGAGGAACCTTCACTCGGACCACCATGTGATAGGGACTCGGCTGCGGAGATGATCTCTCCCAGTTCGTGAGCGACGTCCGGTCGGGAGGTCCTCAGGATGGCACGCGCTGTCTTGAGGGCCTCCATCGCGTTCATCGGCAGACCTCGTTCAGGATGATGGCCGTCACCGTACCGGCGATGCTCCCGGAGAGGGTCCCGATGAGGAAGATCTGTAGCCTGTTCATCAGTGATGCTCCGCGTAGTCGGACCAGGAGACCTCGGTGCAGTCGTTCTCCTTGTGGTCAAAGAGTTCGGCCCAGGTCTTGAACTCCTCGAGACACCTCCAGCACTTCACGGCTTCTTCCTCAGGATGGCGAGGCCAGGGTAGAAGGCGACGCTGGCGATGTCCGTGAAGACCGCCTTGGATGGTCCGGCTCCGGCGTGCTGGTAGTGGACACTGTCTACCAACGTCTTGAGGAACTCCATCGAGGGCTGACCGTTGATCCTCCCCCGGGTCGGTCGAGTCGGGTCCCAGCCCTTCCAGTCCGGGTGGTACGAGACGTGCAGGTCCTCCACGATGTAGTAGCCTCCAGGGACGACGTCCGGCCAGAGGAGCAGCAAGGTCTGGACAACGTCCGGCGAGAGGTGTGACCCGTCGTCGATGATGAAGTCGAACTTGCCGTAGTGGCCGACCTCCTCGAGCAGCCGGGGGGTGGTGGCGTTCACCTGGTGGAACTGGACTCCCTCGATGGGATCCTTGTCGTCGATGTCGACGCCGACGATGACGGACTCCGGGTGCAGGTACTCCCGCCACGTCTTCATGGAGGCTCCGTCGAACCAGCCGATCTCCAGCAGTTGAACCGGGGCGTACACCGGCATGATCTGCTCGTAGACCTTCAGGTAGTCATGGCCGTTGCTGGCCTTGTCGGTCCCATACTTCAGACCGATCTTGTCGAGGTTCGGATTCATCGTCATCCCATCTTGGTGCAGATGGCACGGACGTGCAGTTCGGTCGCTGAGGTCGCACCGACGTCAGAAGCCACGACCATCCAGCCGTCTCCGTTGGGCGTGTCCTTGTCGGTCAGGATGATGAAACTGGTGATCGGGGTTCCCTCGACCTGCCAGCCTCCGCCCGTGGCGACCCAGGAAGAGTCGGGACACATCGCAGTCACGTTGGCTGCGCCATTGGTGAACCCTCCGGTCTCCTCGACGACGGTGACCTGATAGCCGCCGTACGTCTGGGAGGGACGGCTGTCGGCGTAAACGGCAGCGCTGAAGCAGAGAACCATCACAGTGGCCAGGACGAAGACGTAGAACTTCCTCATGAGACTTCCTTCGGTAGGTGTTTGTGGCAGTCGCCTCCGGGCCATCCGGGGACGAGGTTGGCTGGGTTGTTCGGGAGCACGGAGGTCAGCCAAGCCTCCGCGTGGAATCGGGTGTCGTTCTCGGGAGGGCCGAGTCTACGGATGTGGTCGTCAGTGGCCCACCAGAAGTTCCCTCCGTAGAAAGGCTTGTCCCCGATCTGAGGCCAGCGTTCTGGAGTGAGCAGGTGACACCCTACGGTGTCGTGCCCCTCGGCTAGCAGGTCGAGGCAGACCTTCGAGTCCGTGATGATCCGGTTCATGCAACGACGCCAGTCGTCTGAGTACGGCATGGGTACCCCTGCACCCTTGGTGTGGGCGTAGAGAACCGGGCCGTTGAGTTCGCCTGCATCCATGTAGATGAGGTCCAGGGTCTCCTGCTCCCAACCCTCGCTGGACCAGTTGCAGATCTCCCAGTCCTCCGGGAGGGCGTCGGAGACCAAGGCTGCATTGGAGGCGCTACCGACGATGCCGATCTTGGTGACGACCTTCTCGCCGATGGTGGATACCGCAGCGATGTGCTCCTCAAGAGGGACGCGCCACTGGCCGTCGGCGTAGACGTGGTAGTAGTGGTGGATCATCACAGCACCGACAGACCGACGGGCTTGTCCGGCGTGGGCTTGAGCCGGTCGTGCTTCATGAATGTGGCATCGTTCTGAGCGATGTCCGAGGGCACGAGAGCCATGACGGCCGACCACCTGTCGTAGTAGCCCTCATGCAACTCGTAGCCGTAGAGGTCATCCAACCTGTCCAGGAAGGCGTGCAGGTAGGTGTAGTAGTCGACGCAGGAGCCCTCACCGAGGAGGGTCTCGTAGCGGTCGCGCTGGAGGTGGAGGTACCGGCAGGCGATGTCGGTAAGCAGGACGGCCCGAGGATTGCCGGAGAAGACCTTGTCCAGTAGTGCCCTGGGCTTCTCACCTTCACGGGTCTTCCAGGCCGTCAGATCGCCGCAGTCGACCAGGACGAGGTCGTGGCCCTCCGACTGAGTCGAGTCGGCGTACGCGTCCTGGTGAGCGATGCGGACACCCTGTTGGAATACAGACTGAAGGTGGGTGATAGCGTCCATCGACCACTCGTTGATCTGGTGGCGTCCCTTGATGTTGAAGAGACGCTCCGCCATGAGGCCCTGCGCCCCCACACCGCCGAAGTACTCGTAGCAGGACTGGATGTCGTCAGCCTCCCGGTAGACCTCCTTCAGGGAGTTCATCGCCAACCAGGAGGCAGTGAGGTGCTTGCCTGCTCCACCCGGCGCGGCGACTGCCCAGTCGAGCCACCACTTCTCGTCGGGGTTGTGCTTGGTGGCGATCATGCTGAATCGCTCGACGATCTCAAGGATGTACTCAGTCGTCATTGCTCTTGAACCGTCCCTTCTCGTCTCGTGGTCGATCGGTCTTCTCAGCGTTCACGAAGTCGATGAACACGGAGTTGAAGATCGGCGTGGGTTCGTTGTTGGTCTGGGGGTCCCCAGTCAGCAGGTCCATCCTATGCCCCCTCTTCCCAGTGACCGCTGCTGTTGAATCCGTTCTGGTTGATGAGGCCGACGCCCTCTTGGTAGGACACCTGCCAGCCGATCTTCCACGTCATCTTCCGGTCGTTGTCGATCAGGACCGGCGCGTCCCCTGAGTAGTCCACGGAGCCCTTGACCAAGGCGGCGATCTGGGAGATGTTCTCCTCCGTGATCGTGGCCACCTCGAGGACGTGGGTCTCGTGCCTCTTGTAGGTCTTGAAGAGGTCGCTCATGGCCGGAACCACATGTAGATCGTGAGGCCGAACATGGCGAAGAGGACGACGAAGAAGAACCATCCGACGATGGTCAGGACGCGAGCGTCACGAGGGTGAAGAGCCATCGGTCTTTCCTTCCTGGATCGAGATGCCGCTCTTGTTGGGGTCCCAGGGAGCAGGCGGGGAGACGACCAGGACGATGCAAGCATCCGTCCCGAACGCCGAGTACGAAGGGTACCCACTCGAGGTCACCTTGGGGACGCTGAGCGCCATGGGTGGGCGGAACTCGATCTGGTCGACGATCCACCTCTCGTCGCCGAGGATGACCTCCTCCCCTGCACGGGGAAGAGGCCACCCAGCGGGCCAGTCGAAGTACTGGCCGTTGACGACGACTCTCACTTGAGAGCCTTGTGGGATCCGGGGAGGTTCTTCTCCCCGAGGTTGGCGGTGCGTCCGGCCTCACGACCGGCGATGTACGACTGGCCATCACCGAAGGAAGAGCGACCACCTCGGTAGGGCTTCAGGTCTCCGTGGTTCTCCTGCATGAAGTTCGCGACCTTGTCGGCCTTGCTGGCCAGGACGAGGGCTGCGCCGGTGGAGGCGGTCTTCTCCTCCTCGGTCTTCTCGGAGCGGACCCGCTTGGCGACCGTGTCGAAGAAGCCCTCGATGAAGTCGCGGTGCTGGTTGTACTTCTCCATGTCGGTGAGACCCCGGCGCTCCTCGCGGTGGGCCTTCTGCCAGACATGCAGCGCCGACATGACCTGGAGCATGAGCGAGTCGAGCAGGGTGAGGAAGGACTCGACGTCCGTCTTGTGTCCGACGTAGACGCCCCGGCGCTTCGTGTAGGTGAAGTCGTACCGGTAGGAGTCCATGTTCCCCAGCGCTCGCATGACGCGGTGAGCGCCCGGCAGGGTCGTGATGGAGTAGTTGCCGAGGAAGTCACGGGAAGCGGTGATGATCTCCTCCGGCTTGACCTTGCCAGCGGACTCCAACTCGGCAGCCTCGATGCCCAGGCGCAGCATGAGCCGCTCGGCCTTGGCGTTGAAGAGATCCCGCTCGTGCTCGTTGTCGGTCTTCTCGGCCTTGGCGAGCAACTTGGAGATCTTGGCCTTCATCTCGAGGATGCTGAACTTCTTGGCGTCCTCCTCGGAGCGGACGGCGGGCTCCTCGGCGGCACCGAAGTCATAGCCTCCCTCGTCCTCCGGGGCAGGCTCGTCGGCAGGGGCGAAGGAGTCGTGGTTGCACTCCGACAGGCACGTGGCCTCGGAGCAGTCCCCGCTCGAGTTGGGGTCGTGCAGGTGACCGCAGGCGAAGCAGGGACGAGGGTCCTCGTTGGCGGGGGCCTCCCAGCGGTGGACCGTCTGGCCTCCCGGGGAGAGGACGTTGATGTACTCGGTGGCCTTGGTCTCCTGGTACTTGGCCTCACGGACGGCTCGGTCCTTGCGGGCGTACTCGGCGACGACGTTGCCGTCGACCTCAACGGTGTACTTCTTGGACATGATGTCCCTTCCGGTTCGTGGGCTCCCGGTGAGCCCTACAGAACCATCATAGCGGACGCGGACGCAGAACGCTAGTCCTTTGTCCACATGGATTAGGAATGGCCTGAAACGGCCTTGAGAGTCTCGTTCGCCCAGTAGTGGTTGCCGGAGTCGATCATGTCCTTGATGACGGACGAGATCCGCTCCACCATGGCGTCGTGCTGGTCGGACTTGGCGACGAGTTCGTCGTGGGAGAGGGACGCCTCTACGGGGCCTTCCTTCTCTCCAGGCCTCGCCGGTCGTGAGTATCCGGTGAGGCAGTCGGTGCAGCCGCAGCCCGGAGGGTCGATCCTCTGAACCGCCTTCTCGGCGGCAGCGACCTCGTAGTCGTGGTAGGTGCCGGTCATGGCCTCGGGGTCCATCAGATCTCTCCTTCGTTGGCGAGTGCGTCCCTAGCCTGCTCGAGGACGACGGAGATCTCTGCGACCTTCTGGGTGTCGGACTCGAACTTCTCACGGGCGGCACCAAGGGCCTCGCTCGAGTTCATCACGCTCGTGACGGCACGAGCGTACTCCTCCTGGATCTGAATGATCCTCTCGAGTTTCGTGATGTGCTTCTTGGCGTCAATGAGATCAGCCTTCGCGCTCGAGTCCTCGAGGAAGGAGAAGGAACGGAAGATCTCCGCTGCCATCTCTCTGGTGCTGTCTCCTGTGCTCAGGCATCGGGAGATGATTTCCTCGAGCCGAGCGATCGTTGGGTGCGTAGCCATTTCCGGTTCTCCGTTCGTCATGGTAAACGAGCGTACGCCGCACCGGGATACCAGCGCGGCGTACTCTCTGTCCTCAGGGAAGTTCAACCTCGTCGAGCAGGTTCCCGGCCTCTTCACGGACGGACTCCATGAAGGTCGCGTACTCGGCGTTGTAGGTCTCCTCATCGCCGTCGAAGTCGTCCAACTCCGGCTCGCTCTGGTCGGGCTCGAAGTTCCGCAACTCCTCGGCTGCGGCCTCGAGGATGCTGACCCTCTCCTGAAGGTCCTCGTTGACGTCGTACATCTCGTTCTGCTCGTACTCGGACGCCACGTCATCGACGCCCTGAGCGGCCTCCTCCAGGGCCTGCTGGACCTCCTCAAGGGAATCCAGCCCCTCGAGGTCCACGCCCTCCAGAGCGGCGTACGCACCGCTCACGAGCGACGACTCCAACTCCGAGCGCAGCGGGAAGCAGGAGATCTTCTCGCACCGCTTCTGCTCCTTGCCACGGAAGCCGACAGTGAACGAGATGACCTTGCTGCCGACAGGGATCTTGTCCCCGCACTTGCCGCACGTCCATTCCTTGCGGGACTTCTTGGTTGTGTAGATCTTCGCCAGCGACATGGCTGGCCTCCTTCCGGTTCGAACGATTGGGCTGATCCGCCCAGAGGGGCCACCGTGAACGATGACCCCGAGTGTGGATCAGACCAGGGCCGACATCAGCCGGTGGGCCTGCGTCTTGAGGTACGGGTCCAGGATGGCCTTCTCGGCACGGTACTGGTCCCTGTGAGCCTCGTCGCCACGTGTCGGGGCGAAGTGGTCAGCCCACTCGGTAAGGGCGTTGAACCCGGCCCAGACGGTCTCTCGCACGCCCTCCTGGGTGTTGGCCTCAGCGAAGAGCGACATGATGTCGTCGACCTTGTTCTGCGAGCGCGTCCGCACCGTCGGCGAGGCGTCGTCCGCAGGGCCGAACTCCCGCATGATGATGGACTCGAACTGCGCCTCGGTGAGCGTGGTCTGGATCATCTGCTCCGCCTCCTTCTGGAAGGCGTCGAGGTAGTTGAACGAGATGTCCAGCGCCTCCCGGGCCTTGGCCGTCAGGTTCTTCTGGGCGTTGGTCCGGTGCGAGATCTTGATCATGTGCGAGTGGTTCTGGTACGCCATCTGGATGGTGTTGGCGCAGACCACTCGGACCGGCGTCACCATGAGGGCGAAGGACGAGGTGCCGTCGTGGGAGTTGACCGCAGCGATGTAGTTCTCCACGGGGTCGATCCCACCGATGTTGATGTGCCCCGGCAACTTCATCGTGATGAAGACCTTGCGGCCTCCGTCGATCGCACCAGCGGTGTCGAAGTGAGCGCCGGACTCGTCCACCAGAGCGTCAAGGAACGCAGCGTGGTCCTCGTTCTGGATGATGGAGTAGCCCTGGCCGACGTCGCCCAGCCAGTCGACCTTCTTGCGGTTGACGGGGTTGGTGCGGACGACCGAGGCACGGCCCGGGACCTCGATGGTCAGGCCGGTCTTCTCGTCCTTGGCGAACATGGGGATCTTGCGGACGTCCCAGTCTCCGAGGTGCCCCTCCTCCATCGCCTCAAGAGCGGTGAACGAGTGGTTGAGGGTGACACCCATGCGGTGCCAGGCGTCCTCGTGGGCGGCGACGAACGAAGAGATGCCGTCGGTGGTGTCGATGTTTGCAGGCATGGTTCCGGTTCCTATTCTGTAGAGGTGGGTCAGAATCCCAGGATCTCGATCATGGCGTCGATGTTCTCGCTGCCGTAGCGGCGACGCTTGGCGTCCAACTCTTCCTCGAGTTCAGCCTTGGTGTTGGCCATCATCTGGCGGAACATCAGGTCGTACGAGAGGTCGTGTCGAATGAAAGCCTGGTGGCCCAGTCCGAAGCGGCTGATGTTCCACAGGACGGTGGCGAGGGCTTTCTTGGTCATGATCTTCCTCCGGTTCGCTGGGCTCCCGGTGAGCCCTACAGAAAGAACGATACTCTATGCAGATAGGAAACGCTAGTTCTTGTAAGTAAAGACTTTCTGCCCGTCCCTCGGGGAAGATAGGGACGGGCAGAAAGGTGGGGTCAGTTGAGCGCGACGCAGGTGGCCCAGGCGCGGACCTGCAACTCGTTGTCCGAGTCGTTCTGGATGGTCGTGGCGTAGGCGTTGGCCTGGAACGAGCCACCCGGCGTCTGCGGGAAGTCGGGGTGCTGGTAGGAGTTCACCAGGCCCTCGCCCTCGACGTACGCGGCGGGCTCAGAGGCGATCACGAGGACGTCGTCGACACGCGGCTGGTTCGCACCGGAGAAGGACTCAGCAGCCCAGCCGTTGAGCCGGTACCCGCCAGAGATGGCCAGCGGGCGAGCCTCCGGGCACTTGCCGTAGACGACGCCGATGGAGTGGGCCGGAACGGTCTGAGTGTAGCCAGCGCCTGCACGAGCGGTGTTGAACCCCTTGTCGTCGTTGGCGTCGGCGTAGCCCTTGGCAGCGTTCTCGGCGTCCTGAGCGACCTCGTTGGCGTGAGCCTTGGTGGCGTATGCGTCCTGCTCCTCGGGAGTCATTCCCTTGGTGTCCTTCAGGAAGCGCTCCACGGTGGCCGGAGCCAGGTCGGTCCCGGTCAGTGAGCGGTCACGGACCTCCGAGGTACCCACGCCACCCTCGGCGATGTCGCCGGACTGGAGCGACTGGTTGCGGACCTCCGAGGTGCCGACGCCCTCAGAGGCGATGTCGACCGAGGTGAGGGACTGGTCCTTGACGTCCTTGCCAGAGATGAGTGCCGCAGCCTGAGCACCTAGCGGGGTGCTGAATGCCAGGACGGCAGCGAGGGCGATGACGCCCAGGATGATCTTCTTCATGCCGGTTCTTTCGTTCGTAGGGGTTGACCCTGAGTAGGTCGGGAGCAGCACCTCGGGGTTGAGCACTCGTGCTCGCCCTAGATGCCGCCCACGTCTCACTCGTTCAACTCGTTCGGGCCGTGAAGAACCCAGTCGACGGTCTCTACGAGAGCCTTGGCCCTCTGACGCTCGGGAGAGGGGCTCAGAGCGGCTGCGAGACCGTATGTGGGGGTAAGTACCCCAGAGGCCTCCTTCAGCGCTCTGAAGCGCGTCTCCTGCCCCTCTGAGTAAGGGGCGACCTCCAGCGGGATCAGGCCCAGGATGCCCGTCGCCATAGACTCGATGTGCTCGTCCCCGATCTCGGGGTAGTCGCGGAGTCGGCTCCGGAGGTAGCCCTCGAGGTCCTGCCGGTTCATGACCGCTTCTCCAGGCTCTCGACCCAGGAGACACAGAGCGCAGCGACCTGGAGCAACTCCTCGGACAGGCGCTCGGGGTCGGACTCGGCGAACGACTCGGCGAGTTCCTCCCGGACAAGGTGCATCCAGGTCGGCCGATCCTTGGCCTGCTCGTACCTTTCGTACTCGGCGCGGAAGTCCGCCTCGGCTTCCGTGGCGTTGAGGTCGGAGACCGGCCAGAGCCACTCCACGTTCGGGCCGGTACCGTCCTCGAGGTCGTCGTTGTGGCCGTACTGCGCCACCTGACGGACGCGCTCCTCGAAGACGCGTTCAAGGATGGCGATCGTCTTGATCTGCCACTTCTCTCGTGCAAGCAAGTTCGTCATTCTCCCTGGGTTCCTTCCGGTTCGTGTAGCGTCAGCGTAGTGGGTTGACAGGGGCAGCGGAGTCCTACTGTCCGGCTGAGCGGTCTACGGTCTTCCCGACGAGTCGGAGGTGGGCTCCGTAGCCCGTGGTCAGTTCACCCGACATGCCGGTCACCCAGTGCATGCTGAAGGCGACGCCCTTGGCGGCTTCGTCATCCTTGCAGCGGAACTCGATGAAGCATGAGTCCTTGTCGGCCCGGGATCCTTGGAGTTGGATCTCCAGCGTCCGAGCGCCTTCCTTCATCTGGTCGAGGTCTCCGCCTTCAACGGTGAGACGGTAGATCGAGGTCTTGCGTAGGAGCGTCATGGCTCCTCCTTTCCGGTTCTGGTTGAGCAGAGGCGGCACCAACCTGGGGGCTGATGCCGCCTCCTCCCGATCAGTCCTCGTGCTGGAGGTCGAAGGCCTGGTCCGTTGCCCAGTCGCGGACGGCGTCGAAGGCCGAGCGCTTGGAGTCGTTCCCGCGACCGCTCCACGAGTCGTCCGCGCCACGACCGACGATGCTGAAGAGAACCTTGAGCCGGTTCTCCGGCTTGTTCTTGCAGACCGAGAGGTAGCGCAACTGCGCCGACATCAGGGCCTCCGCGGACACGACGTTCTGGGCCAAGCCTCGCAGGGCCTCTCCCTCGAGGAAGAACTCCGTCGGGTTTTCGTTCGACGCCTTGGCGACCTCCGCAGCCTTCTCGGCCATGGCCTGGCGAGCGGCGATGACGGGGGCGATGATGTCGGCCTCGGTGGTCTGAGCGGTGATGTTCCTCATGATCTTGCCTTCCGGTTCGTGAGCCCCCGGTGGGCCCAACAAGAAGAACTATACTCCATGCAGATAGAAAAGCCTAGTCCTAGAGAAAGTCTTTACTTTCCAAGTGCTCTCCGCAGATCTCCAAAGCGATCTCCCAGGCGTCGGGATCCTCAGTATCCACGCTGACCGTCTTGGAGTAGTTCCTCAGTTCCTCGTATCGATTGCGGGCAGCGCTCACGGTGGACTTGACGAACTGCGGGCTCTGCGACGTCCCTCTTTCGACGAAGCGCTCGAGCCTCTTCTCCTCGCTCACGTGGAGGTGTACCAGGAGAAGGTCTGTGTACGTTCCCAGAGCGAAGAGGAAGTCCCGAGTGCCGAGGGTGAAGCCCTCCCCGAGAAGCATGTCGTACTCCTCATGCATGCCGCGCTCGAGCCAGTCGATGCCGGTGCGGTGACTGGCTCGGTCCAGGCCGTCAGTGCCGGGGTGCTCGTCCCTCATCTTGCCGAGGTAGATGCCTCCCTCGAACTCATGTCCGCGGAGGGTCACGAGAGCCTTGGCGTTGCGGAGACTGTGCAGGTCGACGAGGTGAGAGTTCAGAGGGAAAGGTATCAAGTCTGCCATGAAGGTCGACTTGCCGGACCCTGCCCCGCCGACGACGTAGATGGACCTGGTCACTGGCGACGCATCCTCAGGTAGACGATGATGAGGACCCACCAGAAGAGAATGGCGAATGGGATGGTGGCCGTGTCCTCCTTGTCCCAGTCGCTGCCCTTGTACCTCTTGACCGCGATGGCCAGACCTCCTCCGACAACGACACCCATGGCGAGATACGCCAGGACGAAGGCGAGCACCATCACATCTCACCGCCCACGATCCAGAAGCCGGTGCGCCCCTCGCGCTCGGTCCACCACTCGGGCTTGGCGCTGTCGAGGTACCGGATCACCTTGCCCTCGTAGGTCGGGTGGAAGTTGATGCCGTCCCGGCTCTCCGGCATGGAGTCGGAGTAACTGGCGAACCAGCCGTGGAGGGACTGGACCTCGACGTTGACCTTGGGGACAGCCTTGACCTGCTCGAGCCGGTCCCAGAGCCAGTCGCTTCGGTCCGGGCCGACGCCCACGAGGATGACGTCCCTCACGTTCTTGTGGCCGTGCTGGTGCAGGCCGTACAGCATCCCTGCGGTGGTGTTGCCTGAGCCGAAGGCGATGACCAGAGTCTCTACCTCTTCCGGCAGGTTGCGCACCTGGTTCCCGCCCACCGAGAAGAACGCTCTGAGGGCCTCTGGAGAGGCGTCGGCAGGTGGGCTGATGGCATAGGGCACCTGGTAGCCTCCCAGGTCCTCAGCAAGCCTCCGAGCGTACGGCTGGATGACAGGGTTGTAGGCCACCTTGGGAGTGGTGTCCAGGTGAGCGCCTGCCTCCACCGCGATGCGGACGGACGGATGCTTCACTGCGGTCTCCGGCTTGCTGGCCCCGACCACGATCGTGCAGTCCAGCCCGAGGTCCGCCGCGATGGTCGCGGTGATGGCGGCCTGAGGCGATCGCACCGACTGGGCTGACACGATGTGGTCCGCTCCGGTGTCCGCCACGGCGGTCTCGATCAGGTGGCGGCAGGCCCGATACTTGGCACCGTTGACACCGTTCTGATTCCGAAAGTAGTCTTCCCTCTTGTAGAGAATCCCGTTCCGGTTCTCCCACGGGGTCAGTTCATTCGGATCGACGATCATCGGACCCGTCTTCTCTACCGACATATCGGGCTCCCTTCTTCTGGTTGCATACGAGGTGGGCGAGCCACAGGTTGGTTAGGTCGTCAGATCCTCCCGCGTAGGAGGGTACGATGTGATCCACAGACCGAGACATAGGGGTTCGAATCGGGAGTGTGAAATCTATCGGCTTCAGGCACAACTGGCACAGGTCGCCGTCTTGGTTCCGAAGAGTCTCCCCGACGTATGCGAACAAGCCAACCCCAGCCGGTTCAGATATCCCGCGTTTGAGCATGGAAGAGCGAACCTTCTCTTGCGCTTTGTGAAGGACCTCCTTCTGAGCGGGAGTACGTTCACGGCCCTTCACGGTCGCTGAGTGGGACGCTACTTGTTTCGCCACGGCTTCTGGAGTCTTCGCTGCCGCTCGAGCCTTCTCAAGTGACGCTAGAACGGCAGGACTGGGCTTCTTTCCCTTACGTGCTCGGGAAAGCGCTGCCCTGCCCTCGGGGCTCATCACTCGCTTCACCACTTCTTGTCCTTGCGTTCTCCCCAACGGCCTTCCCGAACACCTTCGTCGTAGCCGGACTCCATGTCAGGGAACAGGAGTCCGATCATGGGGACTTCCCCGGTCTCCCGGAACCAATTCTGCTTGACCGGGTGGAGCCCCAGGTCGTACGGATTGTCCTCGAGTCGAAGTCTCTCGGGGAGGGTGTTCTTCCGTATGTCCCAGAGGAGAGAGAGGTCACGGTTCATCCGGACTTCTGCCTTCTTGATACGCTCATACATCATATCCGCGTACACGTTGGGGTATCGGCGATTCGGCTTGAACATCGACTTGAAAGTGCACAGCGCGGACTCCATGGAGAGGCGGCTGACGTGAGGATGTCTGAGCAGCGCTGGTGGCCCGTCAGGATTCGCGACCCAGTTCCGCTCTTGGGCATCCGCCAGCAACTCTTCAGCCAGGTCTGAGAGGCCCTCCATCAGGCCTAGGAGCGCCGGAAGTTCAGCCTGCTCCCTATCCCACCCCCACGCATCTTCGTAGCCCGAGAGGAGGCAGAGAGCGTTCCTGTGGGACCGGCTGCTGGACTCCTCCAGGTACCAGCCGTCCACGTCGGGGATGAAGGGCAGGAGGATGCGGGCGAACTCCATGTATGACCAGGCCGAGATACGCCCCATGAAGGGCATCGCCATGGCGTTCTTGAAGGCGTTCTTGCCACTCCCGATAGACGTGGTCCAGAACGACGCAGGGCTGTCCCCGACCGCCAGGAGGTGATCGTAGATCCACTTCTCCGTAGCCTCGCCGAACTTGGACTTCTGGTGACGTCGGTCGGTGTCGAACTCAAGCGCCTTGAAGTGAGCGTTCCAGTACGCCACAGCGTCCGGCCAGTCCTGCCAGCGAGGAGCAGCCTCGAGCAGCAGCATGGACGTGACGACGTTCTGGGTGTTGCCGTTGAGCCAGGCCAGCCAGGCACGTCCGTCCTCGTCGAGATCGTAGGCGTCCGCGATCGCCGGGAGCATGGAGTACACCATGCCAGGGAAGTTCTGGTACTCGAGGCTGAAGGTGTAGGAGCGCTGGAAGATCTCGCGCTTGTCGGTCCGCCAGTCAGTCACAGTCGGCACCCTTGTACTCGTCCTGCTCGTCTTGCCAGAGGGACCGAGCCAGGTAGTAGGTGGTGTTGGTCATGGCGCTCAACATGCCGTTCTTCTGGCCGCTGATCCCTTCGTCCATCTCAAGGACCTTCTCGAACTCCGACTTGATGGCAGAGATGGCCGTCGCCCGATCGAAGTCCACAGGCCACTGGGCCTTGAGATCGATCTCGTTGATGATCTCGTTGGCAGCGTCAGGCGTGTCGCTCAGGTCTCCGGCGGTGGCGTACGCGATGACCTGCGTACCCTCCTCGTCCTTCAGCCACGTCCGGTACTTGGCGAGGTACACGAGCAGGTCGATGGCGGTGTCCGCGGAGGTCTCGTCACGAGTCTCCCCACCACCGAGCCGGTCCACCTTCCGAGCGATGTTGGCCTGGATGGCGACGCGCTCACCCCGGCGCTTCCAGGAGTCACCGTATGCCGCGTGCTTCTCGTTGTGGAGGTTGGTGACGAACGTAGCGAAATCCGAGGGCTTCGGCGTGCCACTCGGAGAGGTGACATGACGGTTGGGTTGCATCCCGACCTTGGCAGCCATGCCGAGGGACGAGCCGTCCAGGACAGCGAGGTAGTCCGGGTTCCCCGACCACCACCACTGAATGATCCGGAGCCAGGACTGCAGCAGGGGCTCCGGGAAGGCGTCGATTTCCCCCGAAGCAGCGCTAGTCCAAGGGCCGTTGCGGATGATCTCCTCGACCCGGAACCACGCAGCCACCAGACCATCGAAGTCGCCAAAGTCCCGGGACCCTGGCTCGAACAGAACGCTGCCCGTCTGGCTGTGGGTCGTGTACAGGCCAGCCGCCACGATCTCCTCGGCCTTCAGCCAGTGCTTCTCGTAGATGTGGAGGGACGTCTGGGTGAAGGACAACTGGCCGACCTTCATGCCGGTGTACCAAGCCACGACCTCCTGCAGCACCGACCACTCGAACTGGTTGATGCCCGACCAGCCCCAGATGAGATCGTTGGAGCGGATGGCGACGCTGAGGTCGAGGTAGCCGTCCCGGGAGATGAAGGACAGCCAGTTGTTGCACGGGATGTCCTTCCCTTCCTGGGTGTCGACGAGAGGGTCGTAGATGTTGATGACTGCACGCCGGGTCCCGGGATCCTTCTTCAGCAACTCCACGACGTGGCCCAACTGGTCTACGGTAGCGCCGTAGTCCTCAACGATCGTCCCGGTCCCGAACTCTCGGATGCGCGGGCCGTAGCCTCCGCGCCAGATCTCTCCGTCATCGCTGAACTCAGGGGCTCGCGGCAGGTAGCGCTCCAACCACTCGACGTCGTTGCGCCCTGCCAGGACCCACATGGTCTCAGCGATTTGGGCGGCGATGTTGGCCTTGCGCTTCGGGTTGAGGATCTCCCGCTCCCGAGGCTTCTCGAGGACGATGCGAGAGTGGAGGGCCTCCTTGGTCCGACCCACCCTCGAGCCGACCTCGTCTCCGTGGGCTAGGATCTGACTCGATGCCGCCTCCAGAGCCTGGTCGGCGTTGCGCGCGACGATCGTGTTGTTCTTGCTCGGCATCCGGTTCTCCTACATCCAGTGTGTCGGGTATTCAGGGCGCAACTGTAGCGCGCTGTGAGTGGCTTCGTACGCCTGCTCTCTGGCTGGCTTACGCATGTACTTGGAGAATTCACAAAGTGTGTTTTGTACGTCCATCAGGGACGGCTTCCGGAGGTACCCGGTAGGCATCTCGATAGTGGGGCACTCCGGGTCGTCGAGCAGCATCTCGTGGGCCCAGCGTACCACACGCTCAGCCTTCTCTCCAGGGGCGATGTACTTGGCTCCCTTGATGGCTCCAGGGCCAGGGACGATGAAGTCGTTCTCCCTGTCGTACTGACCAGGGGAGTATCCCCAGTCGGTGAGGATCTGCATCGACATGAAGTCGGCGACGCCCTTGTTGCGGCGGAGGACAGCGAAGCGGTCGCGCTGGGTGTACGCCTTGACGAAGTCCGGCATGATGTCGTCCTCGCCGAACAGGCGGTCGGTCAGAGCGATCACGGATGAGATCTTGTTCGTCCCAGGCGTGCTCGACTGGGGGTAGATCATGTACGCTCCGCTGAAGACGCGGTGGTCGATCGCATACTCCAACCACCAGGATTCGAGATGGTCGAGATGCTCCCAGGTGGGGTACATTCCGACGGATTCCCGGTAGGCTCTCCAGGCAGACGGGAGGTTGGTGTGACGGTACAAGAAGCAACGCAGGAGAACCGTCTTGAGATCAGCAGCACCGAACAGATCCGTGAGGAGGAACTGGCTGCCAGGGTCCAGGATCCGGAAGACGTTCGTGAACTTGTGGGAGCGTAGGATGGGGTCCTTGGTCCACGGTCCCGGCTCACCGGCCATGCGGCGCTCCCAGATGCGGTGGCGTTCCTTGACGAAGTTCTCGAACGTCAGCCAGTTGTCGACGTTGATGTCCATTAGCCCTTCCTGTACCTCTCCGTGACGAAGCCGTCGCCGTCGACCGGCAGGCCCTTCGCCCATGTCGGCAACTCACACATAATGCGACTGATCTCGTGCCAGTCGTGAGCGCCTTCTACCAGGACCTCATCATGCACGTGCGCGACGACGTTGTACCCTCGATCCTCCAGTCGGATGAGAGCCTCGCCGAGGAGGTCCCGGGCGACAGCCTGGGTGACGTTCTCAGCGATGCGCCCGCCGTACAGGTCCATGCGGAAGCCCTGCGGCGAGGCGTACGACAGACGCTCCCTGTTGCCCGAGCGAGTCACCCCGCACTTCCGGTAGCAGATGGCTCGGCCAGAGGGGAGGATCAGTAGGCGGTCGCTGCCGTCCTTCTCGAACCTCAGGTGCTGCCCGACCTTGCCGCCCGTCCGGAAGGCGCGCTCGAGGTCAGCCCACATCTTCACGATGCGAGCGTTGGCCTCTCGCCAGGGGTAGACGTATCTCTCGTACAGGACGTCGTCCGAGAGGCGGTGGATCTCGTCGCCCTCGTTGGCCATGGCGCGTAGGCTCCCGGATCCACCATTGTAGCCCAGAGCCAGCACAGCGATCTTCCCCTGCGACCGGCTCAGCCCACCCATACGGTTGGCGGTCTCGACGTAGATGTCGCGTCCCTCTCGGAAGGCTTTCAGAGCCCACTGCTCGTCGGCTAGCCAGGCGATGACGCGAGCCTCAATAGCGGCGTAGTCTACGACACAACCGTTCAGGATGAACAGGGCGCGGACCAACTTCTTCAGGGTGGAGGCTGGAGCGTATTCCGACACCATCAGGTCGACGATGGCGCTCCGCGTCATCTCTTCGATCACGCGGACGATCTCGGCTTCGTAGTCCATGCCGAGGTCCTTCATCATCTTGATCCGCTCGAAGTCCTCGCCCTCGGGGTAGAAGGACGCACGCGGGAGGTTGTGGGGCTGCGTCCCTCGACCAGCCCAGCGCCCGGTGTGCGCCCCGAAGAACCCCAGGGTGCCTCGGAGCCTCCCTTCAACGTGGGTCTCCAGAGCGCTAGAGAACTTGCCTGGAGCCGCGAGAGCCAACTCCTGGCGGAGTTCTAGCACCTCTCGCTGGTCGGCCGTCAGATCGCCTCTGAGGACCTTCTCCACGGTCTCTGCCTGGAAGTTGGGCATGTCCAGGCCCTCACGCTTCGCCCACTCCTGCATCTGGGGGATGCTGTTGGGGTTGTCCACCTTGGCCAGGGAGCGTACGCGCTGGGTCTGGAGGGAGGTGTTCACCGCTCCGACCTTCACCGCCTGCTGCGCCATGGGGACGTCGATGGCGAGGCCGCGATCGTTGATGCGCTGGTCCACCATGTACAGGCGTCGCTCGGTCTCGTTCGGCCAGCCACCCTGGGCCTCAAGCCGCTCGTCGATGTCGTCCATCGTGTAGACGTCCTGCTCCATGTAGGCCACGAAGTCCAGCCACTCCAGCGGGTGGGTCTCCGGGCCGTTCCACCCACCCTTGCGGTTGGGCTTGGAGAAGAGGTTGATGAGCCGCGTACCTGCGGCGTCCTTCGGCTGGGCTCCCAAGGCCGGTGCCATCTTCTCCAACTTCTTGGGGTAGCCCAACTCAGCACCCTTGGCCTGGGGGTCGTCAAAGCGCTCCGGGTCGAGGTACTCCCCGGGAGGGAGCCCCAGGGCTGCGCTGAAACAGACGCGCTCGAACGGGGCGTTGTGTGCCTTGAAGATGGCGTCCGTCTCTTCCCAGTAGAACCTGAAGCGCTCAACGGCTTCCTCCTGGGTGAGGTCGCTGCTCACCGGGCCTTCACCGTTCACTCGCCATCCTGCCATGAGGATGCGGAAGTCGGGGCAGGTCACGTACCTGTAGACCCCGTACTTCTTCAGGTCTACCCGAGACCGAGTCTCGATGTCAACACTGATCTTCATCTTCACCTTCTGGGTAAGGGGCGACCCCCAGAGCGGAACCGGAAAGAAACGCGTCTGGGGGTCGCATGGGGAGTCAGCATCGCTTTCGCGACCGGGTGCCGCTCTCCCCCGTCTTAAGGGTACCTCTACAGGAGGTTGAACTCCTCGTCACTGTCCTCTTCGAGGTCGTTGTCGAGGGCGTCGAACACGTCCTCCGCCCGAGCGCGGCCACCGAGGAAGTCCCCGTCAGCCCACTTCTGGACGTTGTTGAGACCGAAGGTGACTCCGGTGTTCCCCTTGCTCTTGTAGGGGTAGGCGTTGATGTCCACCCGAGCGTACATGCCCGAGTAGATCTCGCTGGAGTCGAGGATGGGCTGGACGTTCTTGTCCACGATCCCCGGCTTCTGGTAGGCCGACACGTTCATGTAGTAGTGACCGGCGTACTCGGGGTTCTCGTCGAGGTCGTCGCGCTCGTCGCCGTCCTTGAGAGTCTTCCAGGCGTTCTTGAGCGAGGTGCCCGCCTTCAACTTCTGGCTGGCGATGCCGTCCTTGAGAGCCTGCTCGGCGGCTGCCTTCAGCGCCATGAGGGTCTTCTTGTCGTCCTTGGGGATCAGGAGGACAGTGCTCCAGGTGTCCTTGCCGTCGTCGTTCGGACGAGGGTTGACGATGTTCGCGTACGAGAGTCGGACCTTGCCGGTCATGACCTTCGTGGGGTTGCTTCCCTGTGCCATCTTGGCTTCCTATTCGCTAGTTGTACGGAGGTGGGCCTGACCTCGGGTGAACAGACCCACCTCCTTGCCGGGGGACACCGGCAGGTAGAACGGTACCTCACGCGTGAGCATGAGAGGGGCTACTGTCCCTACAGACTGTGCTCTGGGTCAGAGCCCAAAGTAGTCGTTCAGGGCAGTCTTGGTGAGGGAGATGGTTCCATCCTCATCCGGGACGAGGGACTCCGCCTTCGCCAAGATCTTGGCTCGGTCTTGCTCGAGAAGACGGAGCCTCTGCTGCTGGCGGATGACTGCGTATTCATCACGCATGGGGTACGCAGGGAACCCTGCCAGGCGCTGGCGGAGGTCCTTGTCTGTGAGTCCCTCGAAGTCTGCCGAGAGCGCGGTCACCGAGTGGTGAACGGTCTCCCGCCACTCGGTGCGGGCGTCGGCGAGGGCCTCGTCGTCTGACAGATTCGTGAGGTGTGTGGCCGCTTCCCCGATCTGGAGGTCGATGGCGGCGAGCGCCTTCTCCTTCAGGTCCTCCAACTTGAAGCGAACCTTGGACTGTCCAGCCATGATGGCCTCCTAGAAGTAGTGGTTGACGACCTTGATGATCGCGTAGATGATGGCGGCTGCTACACCGCCGAGGACGACCATGAAGAAGATCAGGACCGACCAGACGATGCCCTTGGGGACCTCAGGATCTTGCTGCATGAGTACGCTCCTCGATCCACTCCGGCACCGACCGGACGGGCATCTTCAGCAGGCCCGCCGTGGCGACCTCATGACGGGCTCCCTGGGACTCCCACCACATAGGTAGCGTGGCTACTGCATCACAGTCGAGCAGAGCCTTGAGGTCCTGCCGGAGGAGGTCCGTGTAGTGCACCCGCTCCGACCCTCCGCCGAACTCAGCAGGGTTGACGACGGTGAAGCCGTACACCTCACGCAGGACCTGAGCCGCGCTGTTGAAGGCGGGGTAGTTGTTGTCCTTGTACCCCGACATCGGACCACTGATGTAGATGGTCTCGATGCGCTTCGGTCGTCCGTCCCCGGTAGGGTCGTGCCACACAGACTCGAGGCAGATGACAGACAGGGCGGATCCGGCCATCGCTCTCTGGGTCGAGCCCCCGCACCAACACTTCATGACGCCTCCCCTCGAACCAGCGACCCGAACGGCCAGATGACTCGAGCCAGCGGCGTGCCGAGGATCATCTTGCGACAGCCGAAGCACGGTTCGTCGGTGACGTACAGGGTGCCGCCGTCCATGTCTTCCCAGGACGCGGCGATGATGGCGACCTGCTCAGCGTGAAGAGCGATGCAGGCTCCTTCTCCAGTGTCGTACGAGGAGCCGGGAGGCACCTGGGACACCGACCGAGGGCAGCCGCCTGTCAGGCAGTCTCCGAGGGCCTCCTCGTTGGGCGACCCGTTGACCCCGCCGGACACAGCCACGCCGTCCTTGTTGAAGATGGACGCGACGACCTGACGACGCACACAGCGAGCCTCACCGCGCTGCGCCTGGAGCGCGGTGAGGATCACGTCATCGACTGCGACGGTCACAGGAGGTCCCCGAAGTCCTCGTCGTCGTCCTCCTGCTGGACGGCCTCGACCTGGGCGGCGAGCGCGGCAGCCTTGGCAGCCCGCTCAGCCTTGACCTCTTCGGAGTCTTCCTCCTCGGAGGCGAAGCGACGCTCCCAGAAGTCAGTGAGTGCCTGTGCCCAGCCAGCGCCGTGCTCCCAGACGAACTCCTTGATCTCGTCACGGGTGGCGTTGCGCTTCGGCTTGGCGATCTCTCCGTCAAGCACGTTGGCGAGACGCACGCGCTGCTCGTCGTCGATCTCGACGGTCTCGTACACGTTTACTCGCATGTTCAGGGCTCCTTCTTCCCAGCCTCTGTGGCCGGATGCTTTGTGGTGTCTTCCAATTCCAGCCGGGTGAGATTGAACGTCGCACTCGGCGCATTTCCTTCGGCGCTTCCCCATCTGCTCATCGCCACTTTGACTCTGAGCCACGCGGACTGCGGCCTCCAGTTCCTCGCTCCAGGTACCCATGTCTAGGCTCCTGTGGCAAGACCTGCAAAGAGGATCGTAGTCCTCAGGGTCGAAGGAGAACGGCCAGCCTTCCTTGGTCTTGAAGGAGGTCTCCGATTCGTGGGCGTACGCCCAGTGCTCGGCCTTCTTCCCGCAACGGATGCAGGAGTAGTTGCATGCGGGTCCCCGATCCTTCCAGACGAGCCAGTGGGCTCTCTGGTAGTCCGGGTCGTCTGTCATCAGTCATCCTCTTCAATCGGTGTGAAGGCTTTCTGGGCCTCTGTTGCTGGGTTGATGGCGGGACGGTTGTCGTCTTCAGGAGCGATGGCGGGCTTGCCCGGAGTCTTCTCGATGAACTTCCCGAGGGTCTGCACGAGGCCTCCCTCACCGAGGAGTCCCTCGAGATCTCCGATGCCGAGGATCTTGGTCTTGGTCACCTCGTCCTTGGTGTAGCCCTCCTTGAGCAGAGCCTTGATCGCACCCTCTTCGTCCTTGACGACGCGACGCCCGCCGGACAGGACAACCTTATATCCGGGCAGCGCTTTCCCCTGAGAGTAGCCCATGTGGAGAGCGACACGTTCTACCTCGTTCGCCCAGTCCCTGACCATCTTCAATTTGCTGAAGGCGTAGGCCACGTCCTCAGGCTCGAGGAGTTTGGACTCGGACATGTCAGCGGTGTCGATCACGTCGAAGACGGCAGCCATCTGGGCAGGGCACTGGCCGGAGGCGGGACACCACCTGCAGGCCTCATCTGACGGCCCGAACTCGGCTCCCGGCTGGAGTGCAGCCTCAGCGATGGGAAGGATGCGAGAGCGCCATTCTCGTAGGTCCTCCGCGCTCATCTCCTCAGTGGCTGCGTGGCCGTCGCCGATGCGCGGCTGGAAGACTGTGGTCCGTACGGTCTTGGTCTCACCGAGGATGTCGCCGTACTCGTCCAGGGCACCCACACCGTACAGACGCAACTGAGGGTTCTCGATGGGGGAGACGCGGACACCCGAGCCGTACTTGAGGTCGACGATCTCGACGTGCACCGGCGAGACGATGACGGCGTCAGAGGTTCCGCGTCCGCCATCCGGCAGGCCGGTGGGGAGGGACTCCTCGAGCATGAGGGTCGAGTTGGGGTGGAGGGCGAGCCGCTCCCGGAGAAGTTCGACGTACGCGTCGGTGTGGATC
>ERZ777006.1-NODE-1-length-62346-cov-28.396494_pt1 | contig 62346 bp, 95 predicted proteins | sample MGYA00374959_ERZ777006 | MGnify/ENA primary metagenome ERZ777006 (study PRJEB29305, sample SAMN08776659) | plant metagenome | isolation source: Switchgrass | host: Panicum virgatum | place: USA: Austin, Texas | collected 2014-11-04 ... | reverse complement strand
CAGAAGTTCAAACTCGAACTCCCACCCGCCGATGCTGGCCGCATAGCGCTCCAGATCGTCTGGAGCGACGTAGTGGTTCCAGAAGTAGGGCCGAAGCACTGGACGGATGTACGTCCCGTCCTTGTCGTAGTCCTGGCTTGCGCGGGCGATCTCCTTGGGCCCGGCGGCGCGCACGATGGCGCCGTTCAGGCGGGCCTTCGTGCGGCGCCAGTAGTGCCGGAAGATCGAGCGCCAGAGACGCCAGCGCCGACGCTTGGGCTTCGGCGGCTTGACCTTGCGGTGCTTGGGCTTGCCCACGATGGGCCCCCGTTCGGTGGTGGTTGGTGGCCTCGATCTTACCCCCAAGATGGGGGGAGAGAAAGAGGAAGGCCCGAGCCTCACGGGAGTAGGCTCGGGCCTTCCGGCTCACAGCGTGACGCCCGTGTCCTCGGTGATGACCTCGGGGCAGGCGACAAACTCGCGGTCGATCTCGGCGCCGTTGCTCTTGCGGAAGACGTGCACACGAGCGTTGGTGGCGCCGGGGTTGTAGGTGATCGTGACACGGGTGCCCGGCTTGATGTGGCGGACGGGCATCGGGGCGTTGGGGTGCACCATTTCGCGGACCCGCAGCGTCCGAGTGAGGGTGAGGGTAGTGCTGACCATCGGGACCTCCGGGACGACTTGCCTGTACTGACCACCCAATCATGCCCCCCAAAATGGGGGGTGTCAATCGGGTCACCCGGATGGGTCAGCGAAGAGCCTCCGCCGCGATCTCGCCCAGCCGGCGGGCAATGGCGACTGGCACCGCGTTCCCGATCTGCTTCTTCACCAGCTTGTCGGTGGCCGCGCCCTTGCGGGCCTTCGGCGAGCCGATGAAGACGTAGTGGTCCGGGAAGCCCTGAGCCCGCGCGCATTCGCGGTCGGTGATGATCCGCTGATACCGCACGCCGTCCCGGATCTGGGCCACCGCGTGGTGGTTCCCGCCCGCGGTGATGGTCGCCAGCCGGCTGGAGTCGGCGCGCAGGGCGTGGGCGTTGCGCCGGTACACCACCAGGTGCGGCGTGTACTCCTCCTCGATCTCCGCGATCTGGTCGCTGATGTACAGCTCGCGCGTCATCGGCTTGCCGGGGTTCGGGTCCAGGATGTCCGCGGCGTAGACCGGCTGGAAGCCGCGCGTCAGCCGCTCCGGAGAGAGGTCGAGCTTCAAGCCGTCGTAGGTGGCGACCATGAACATGCGCTTCCGGTTCTGGGCCAGCCCGAAGTCCGCCGCGTCCAGCAGCAGCACCTCCACGCTGTACCCGAGGGTGCGCAGCATCTCCAGCCACAGCGGGTAGAGCACCCAGCTCATGAACTCGGGGACGTTCTCGATGAAGATCACCTTGTAGCGGTGGACCTCCGCCGCCTCGATCACGGCGAAGGCCGTGGCGCGGTCGATCGAGCCCTCATCCTCGCGAAGCAGCTCGACCTCCGCGGGCGGCTGCTTCCGGCCGCCGGAGCGCGCGTGCCAGACGCACGACGGCGAGACCCACAGCGCGGTGGTGCTCGGGAAGGTGCGCCAGTCGACCTCCTTCAGGTCCTTCAGGCGGCACTCCGAATCGGGGTGGTTCAGCTTGTGCGTGGCCACGGCAACGGGGTCATGGTTCGCGCCGACGGCGACCCACCACCCTGCCTGCTTCAAGCCTTCGGAGGCGCCTCCGCCACCCGAGAACAGGTCGGTGGCGTCCAAGATCCGCTGGGCCATGGGGTCGTGCTCCTGGGGGTCGAGCGCCGGTCGGCGCGGGACGTGGACAAAAAGTAGACAGAACGTGGACCGCGGGCCGCCCGGAGAGCAGACGGCCCGCGGTCGATCAGTGGCCCAGGGCGGAGATGATCGTCCGGCCCGCCTCGAACAGGCCGTAGAGCGCGCCGCCGCCGGTGCCGAGCAGCACCACCGCGATCACGGCGCACCCGTTCTTGCCCTTCTTCGCGGTCCCCTTGATCGCGCCCTGGTTCTTCTCCAGGTGCTTCTTCAGCCGCTTGTTCCGGGCCTTCTTGCCCTCCAGCAGGCGGGGCTTCTTGGCCTGGTTGTAGGCGTCCAGGATCTGCTGGTCCCGCTTCTTCCAGTCGCTGGAGTCCTGGGCCCGGGTCAGGGCCGCGTCCAGTTCGTCCGGCGACATGCCGAACAGATCTCGGGTGGCATCGGCCAGCCACACCTCATCGCCCAGCGCCTCGCGGATCTCCTGCGCCTCCGCCGCCGCGTCCGCGCTCTGCTGCCGCGCTTCGTCTCGGCTCCGGCGCTTCGCCTCCGCGCCCAGTTCCGCGAGCCGCTTCAGCCAGTCCCGCTCGCTCTCTCCGGGACGGCGGTCCGATTCAGCCACGTGGTACTCCTCCGGGTTGGTGGTCCGGTACTGCTTGACGGGAACGAGTCTAACCCCCCAAAATGGGGGGTGTCAATCGGACCGGTCCGGACCGGTCCCCGATTCTCAGCAAGGTCTCAGCGGCAAGTCTCTCCCCCAAAATAGGGGGCGGACCGTACCCTGGTCCCATGAGGCTGATCACTGGTACCGGGCTCGCGCTCTTCGTCGCCTTCGTCGTCGGCGTTTCGGCCGGCATCTGGTGGCTGATGATCGCGGCCTTGATCGGAACCCTGGCCTGGTCCGTCGTCTCGGACCGGACCACCCGCTGGACCAGCACGAAGGACTGGTCCCGGCGCTAACTCAGGAGGACCACCGCCATGCGCCTGCCCAGCGTGCTCGACCCCGGTCCGCGCTTGCGAATCTTCTCCGCCATCACGATCGCGGCCACCGCCGTGATCTCGTTCGACTCGATCCGCCACCTCGCGGAGTACGCCGGCTTCGGCAAGCTCTCCTGGATCTTCCCGCTGACCCTGGACGCCGTTGCCGCCTTCGGCATGGACCTGTGGGTGACCCGGTCCCCCGCCTGGAAGCAGGCTCGCGCGCTCGCGCTGGCGGCCATCGTCGGATCCTTGGTCGGCAACGTCGTGGACCACTGGATCACCTCGAAGAACCCGCTCCCCGCGGTCCTCGGTGCGGTACCGCCCGGGATGCTCGCCGCACTGCTCGCGGTACTGCACCGGCACGCCGCTGGTACCACCACCAATCGGACCGGACCGGACCGCGCGGTCCGGGACGCGGTCTGGTCCTCGCTCGGGCAGGCCCCCGCCGGCCGGACCGTCGGTACCGGTCCGGCCACGTACGTGGTACCTGTCCGGGTCTGGTCCCTGGACCAGGCGGCGGGTCTCTACGGTCCCGAGGTCGGTCCGATGCTGCGGGACCGGACCCGGTCCACCGAGTTCGCGGACCGGGTCCTGGCGAGCAAGCTGGCACACGCGGTCCGCGAGGACCAGAGGGCGGAGCCGGTCCGGCGGACCAGTGCGCCTGGCCGACCCCGGACCAGCGGCCCCGCGGACGACGTGCTGGTGAAGGCCATCCGCGACCTGCACAAGGAGACCGGCGCGTGGCCCTCGAAGCGCCTGGTGATGCATGACCACGAAGTGGGCTCGGGGCGAGCGCTTCGCCTCCTGGCCCTCGCCAAGGAGACGGAGGTCTCGTGAGCAAGACGAAGCAGCAGGGGGGCGCCCTGGACATCGCGGCAGGCGCCCTCCTGGCGAAGTTCTCGATCTGGGTGCTGGGGAAGCTGGGCCGGCGAGTTCGCATCCTGGCCTTCCGCTGGCGGCGAGCCCTCACCCCGCTGGTGGTGGGGTTCCTGGTCTGGATGGTGGCCGCGATCTGGTCCGCCTTCGACCCCGGCTGGTGGTCCCTGCTGGCGCTGGTACTGCCCGCCGGTACCGGCGTCCTGGCGTACTTCGGACCGGTCCTGAACGAGCGGTGGTCCCGGGTGGTGACCCGGGTGGTACCGGCGGGACTGGACCGCGGCCAGGACGGAGTACTGGACCGGCCCGCGGAGCGGATCTACCTCGCCGCGTTCGGTACCGCCGTCGGCGGGTACGTCGCGGTCCGGTCCGCCTTCGGGGGGTCCGAGTTCACGGGCTGGTGGTGGAAGACCGCGGTACTGGTCCTGGGCGGGCTGTGGTGGTACCACCGCCGCATCCGGTCCGCCGGGCGGTCCGAGAAGATCGCGCGGAAGTGGAACAAGATCGCGGACCGGGACCGGTGCCCGGACAACCTGAAGGCGATCGCCGGCACCAAGGTGGTCGCCTCGCGGTCTCGCGGTCGCGTCTCGGAGGTCCACCTTCGTCTCCCTGAAGCCGCCACCTTCGCCACGCTCCAGCGGTCCATGGACGCCCTGCACAGCTACTACAAGGCCCGGCCGGACTCGATCTTCCCGCACCGCGACCCGAACAAGTCGAACGAGGCGTGGCTGGACTTCATGCCGAAGAACCCGTTCGACGGCTTCGTCGCGCACCCGGCGCCCGAGGTTGGGACCTACTCGATCCGCAGCCTGGGCAAGAAGCTGGAGCTGGGGATCTTCAGCGACGGCCGGCCGGTCGAGTGGGACATCAGCCACCTTGGGCTCTACGGCCAGACCGGCGGCGGGAAGTCCGGCTTCATCCACAACATCCTCCGCTGGGTGGTCGGCGCGACGGACGCCATCGTGGTCGGGATCGACATGGCCGGCGGGGCGACGCTCAACGCCTGGCGCGAGGGCATGGCCCTGCCGCTGGCCAAGGACTTCGACAGCGCGGTGACCGTGCTTGAAGCCGTGCTTCGCTTCGTGGAGGTGCGGGAGCAGCGTCTGGGATCGGACTCGATGGACGACGACGACGCAGACGAGTTCGAGCCGACGGACACCGAGCCGTGGCTGTTCTTGATCATCGACGAGTTCCCCGACCTGATCGCGGCCGCGAAGACCATGGGCGAGAAGGAGGCCCAGCTGACCTGGGAAAAGTGGCTGAACACCATCCTGGGTCGCATCGCCAAGAAGGCCCGCAAGTGCGGCGTGCGGATCATCATCGGCACCCAGAACCCGACGAAGGAGGACATGGGCAAGACGGAGTTCAAGGCCCAGCTGATCTCCACGGTGGCCCTGCGTCTCTCCGACCAGCAGAACAAGAACCTGTGGCAGAACGACGCGCGGCTTGGCTGGTCCACGGTGGGCCTGGGCAACGGTGAATTCCGGCTCCGCGACCCCGCCCACGAGATCCCGCGCGTGTGCAAGGGCAACTGGGTCCCGAAGGCCGATCGTCGTCGGGTCGCCGTCGCGGCCGGGAAGCTGGCCAAGATGGCGGAGAAGGAGGCGTGGGACGCCCTGATCGGCATGGACACGCCGGTCATCGTCGTGCCGGGCGAGCGGCCGGCGCGCGAGCGGGACGCCGTCCTGCGGGCCTTCGACGACTCAGCAACGGGCATCCTCACGGTCCCCGAACTGATGGAGATCGTCGGGCTGTCACGGGCCCAGGTGTACAAGCGGCTCAAGGGCCTGGGCGAGGCGGGCAAGGTGCGCGCGCTCGGCCGGCGGCGGTTCGCGCGCGTAGGCGACACGCGGGTGCCCGTGAGCGAGGGCGCGGACGCGCGCGTGGATGCGTAACGCCCGCTACGGGTACGCGCGTCTCATGATCTCGTCCGGCGCGTGTCGCACATAACGTACGCAGACGTGAGACTCGCGAGACTTGAGACCAATCCACCCCCCACCAGGGGGGACAGAAGCCCTCCAGGGCAGCAAAAAGGCCCCCGGTCAGAGCGGAAATCTCGCTCGCCGGGGGCCTTTTCTACGGATTTAGACGGCGTGCCAGTAGATGGTCTGCTTCCCGTTGCCGTCCCGGTGCGGGAAGAACTCGACCGGGTTCCGCTGCTCGACCACGTCCAGCACGGTGTCCAGGAGGTCGAGCGAGCCGCCGCTGCCCGGGTCCTGGCACTCGAAGGTGGAGTTGGTGCACACCTCGAACTTCAAGCCGACGTACAGCGCGGCCCGGTCTGCCACGCCCGCGTTCCCCATGGCCACGGCCTTCTCCTCCGCCACCTGGCGGCACTCGACCACCAGGGCCTCCGTGGTGAGATCGCTCATGCTGCCTTCCTCTCTCGGTTGGTGGTGCACTCCACAAGCAGCGCGTACAGCGCGGCTCGCTTGGTTCGGTGGCCAGCGCCGATGCGCCAGCCGTGACGGTCGCCCACGTCGCGCAGCAGGTGGCCGTCCCAGTCCTCCTGGACAGCACCCTGCGCCTCCGTCATGGAGTACCGGAAGGCTCGCCAGGTGCCGGAGCAGGGTCGGCGCTCCAGCCAGCCGACACTCGTTCCGTCCAGGTAGACGTACCAGTGGCCGGCCAGGGACGACCGGATGCCGCCGGGGCTGATCCGCGAGGTGCGGAGCCCGCGCTTCGCCCAGGCTCGCCAGCGCCGGGTCTCCAGGCCCAGCCGGTGGCCCTGGAGCATGGAGCAGCGCTGGCAGTGGATGCGCAGGTTGTCCAGCGTGTAGCGGCCGCCGTCACGCCCAGTCTTGATCTTGTCCCTGACCATGTCCTCGAACGTCACCGTGGTGCCGCACTCCCAGCACGGCGCCTTCACGCCGTCGCCGTCGCGCTCCAGCAGCGCCCGCTTCGAGGCGCGGCGCTGGGCCGCATTCCCGCGGATCGCGGTGTTCGAGGTTCCTCGCCGGCTGGTCATCGGTCCTCCGCCATGCAGGTCGTGTGGGCGTAGCCCAGGTTCGTGTTGACGATCCACTGGCCCGCGTTGATCGTCTTCGGACACAGCGGGCACTTCGAGCCCGTGTAGTTGGCACGGAAGGTTCGGCTGGTGCGTACCGCCGTGCGGGGCTCCGCCTCGCCGGTGCGGAGCCAGAAGCGATCCCGGGGGATGGGCGTCAGCGCGCGGGCGGCCAGCTCCTGGTCCGGGTTGGGATCGTCGTCCGGCTCGCCGTAGTCGATGGCCGGTTCCGGCTCGGACTTCAGCAGCGCATCCACGAAGGACTCATCGGAGCCCCGACAGCCGGAGCACTCGGTGACCAGCAGGTCGGTTGCGCGACAGCGCTCGGGCTCCTCGGGGTTCGGCTCATGCTTCATGACGCCACCGGCTCCCCGTGGCCGTGCGTGGTCAGGTGCCAGTGCACGGAATGCGGGCAGGGGTAGACGAAGTACGGCACGGCGCGGAGCCGCTGGAGGGCTTCCCCGGTGGACTTCGCGATCTCCTTGGAGTCGTACATCAGCTTCCCCTGGGTCTGGCAGTGGAGTGGGCGGCTCTGCCGGTCGGTGCGGGCGTACCGGCGCGCGATCGACTGGGCCTGCATCGAGATCAGGTCGTCCGGCCGGCCGACGTGCGAGCCCTTGACCTGGATGCCGCGGCGCCGGGCGCCCTTGGGCACCTGTCTACGGGACATGATCAACCTCCGATCAGGGCGAGAACGGGCGTCCACCAGGGCGCCCCGTTCGCGAGAAGAGCGAGACTTCCCAGGCCCAGCACGAGACCCGAGAAGACCAGGGTGGCGATCCGCTCGCCGACGGGGCCGCCCGCGCGGAACCAGCGGAAGCCCCAGGTGCCCCAGCGGCGGCCCTTCCTGTCGAGCAGCGGCCAGCGGATCGGCACGCCGGACAGCGTCATGGCGTCGCCCAGGATGTGCACCAGCGTGCCGAGCGCGAGCGCCACGCCGACGAAGGCAGCCCACGGGGCCGCGGGCGTTGCCAGCAGGATGGCGGCGAGCCCGGCACCGGTGAGCACGACGAACGGCAGGGTGTGCGTGAAGGTGCGGTGGCAGCCGCCCACGCGGTCCTTGTTCGTCCGGGTCGCCTCGTAGATCACCATGCTGGCGTGGCGCATGATCCAGCACGTCAGCTGGCTGACGCCGGGGATGATCTTCGAGATCACGGCGGGCTTGTGGTCGATGTCCGGCCAGAGGGCCCCCACGCCAACGGCGGCTGAGAAGGCCGCTGAAAGCGCCAGGGCTCGCGCCGAAGACTCCGTGCCCGCCGGGGCGAGTTCGACCGCCAGCGGCGAGCACAGCAGGCCAGCCGTCACTCCGGAGAGGAAGTGCCCCCGGGCCATCATCGGCGGGACTCCTTGATCAATTTCTCCTGGGCGGCGGTCGAGATCTCCACGATCGTCGCCAGCGCCTGGGCGTAGTCGGTGTCCCGGTGGTTCCAGTACGCGTCATCCAGGGCGTTCATGGCGTCCTGGAGCTGGTTCAGCTCTTCGGGGGTCACGGCAGGTTCTCCACCGCGGTACGAAGCGCGCGCACCACGGCTTCCAGGTGCTCAAGTCCGGCGAGCGCATCCCCGAGTTCGAGGTTCCGCCGGTCCGACCCCGGCGCCGACCTCAGGCCGCTGTCCACGGCACTGGTGATGTCCGCGGCGAGCCCGTTCATTTCGGCGACGGATGTTTCCACGTCGCTGCTCGGTGTCTTGGTGGTCATGAGACAGGATGCTACCCCCCATTTTGGGGGTGAGACAAGCCCCTATGCGGGTGGGTCCACGATACCCAGCGCGCGCCGGTTCGCCATGACCCGTTGCACCAGCTGGGTTTCCTCGCGGTAGTACCGGCCACCCGGCGAGCGCCAGCGCCCATCCTCGGTGCGCTTCCAGTCCGCCGGGTGCTGGGCATCCGAGCGCACCATCCGGTTCCGCCGCTTCGGCGGCGTCGGCAGGGCGGTCGTGGGGTCGCCGGGGTCCACGTCGGTCATCTCGTCCAGGTCGTACAGCTCGCCCTTCCACGCCGCGTACGCCGCCACCTCCACCTCGGTGAAGGCGCTCGCGACGACGCGCGCCAGCTCGCCGGGATTGCGAGCCACGCCGGCCCATCCGCGGGCCTGGGGCGTCGACACCCGCACCCCGCCATCCGGCAAGGTTTCCACGACCAGCTGGACCGCGCGAGCCTGGTGGCCGGCCCGGGACATCCCGAGGGCGCCGGGGGTGTGCGTCTCGCCCTGGCGCTGAAGGGGCCCCGTCATGGCCCGTACCGCGAGGCAGCGACCCCCAGCCCGGAGCGGGTGACACCCTGGCGCTGGAGGACGCCCTGCTCCACGCTCGGGCGCTTCGGCAGGGACGTGCCCTTGGCCGGCGGCGGAGGCGGCTCCATCAGCGCGTCGCCGGTCTGCCCCAGCCGGGTGACGCCGTGCACGTAGGCGTCCATCCGGTCCGGGCTGTCCTGGCTCTCCTGCCAGGCCACCAGCTGGTACTTCAACTCCACGAAGTCGCCGACCCAGTGCACGTGCCCCCACTCGTGCATCGGCCCGGTCATCTTCGCGCGATAGGTCTTCGTGCCCTTGGCCGGGAACGCCTGGACCGGGATGCCGGTGGCAGGCAGTTCCATCACCTTCGGGACGTACGGCCACAGCTCGGTGAGGTCTCGCTGGAGACGCACGATCTCCTCCGGCCCTGCGTCGTCGCGAGCCAGCTCCTTGGCAGCCAGGAAGATCAGTTCCCCGTCCGGCTGCTCGGGCCGGCGGCGGAACTCGGAACCCTTGTACGGATCGAGTTCGTGAAGCTTCTTCGCCTCGCGCAGCAAGTCCTTCCACGCCTTGCGCCCGATCCGCCGGAGCCCGGATAGCGACTTCTCGTAGCGCACCGCAGAGGCGTCGTGCCGGAGGGCCGCGATGAAGGCGACCCGGAACCAGCGGCCCGAGGTCATGTGCCCGGAGTCGTCGGCGAGCACGTACAGGTGCTGGTCCTCCGCGCCGCGGCCCATCGTGATGATGCCGGCTTCGTCGCCTTCGCCCTCGTTGTCGGCGGGGTCCACGAAGACCTCCACCACCGATAGCTCCGGCGCCATCGGCCGCCGGTGGTTCTCGATCCACTCCAGCTTGAAAATTCCCCCGGCCGGGGGATGCGGCTCACCCATGTACAGCGCGGACCAGAACCGCTCGCCCACCCGCTTCCGGATGCGCTTCCACTCCGCCACGCTCCGGCCGCGGGTGGACTTCAGGTACTGGCCAGGCCGGCGGCCCAGGGGGTCCTTGCCCTTCGCGATGGCGGGGATGACCAGCTGCCGGAACTCGGCCACGCCTTCCTTGTCCTGCTTGATGATCCGGCCGATCAGGTCGTCCTCGTGCCACCGGGTTCCGATCACGATCACGATGGCGCGCGGGGAAAGCCGCGTCGTGGCGACGGCCTGGTACCACTCCCAAATCAGCTGCCGCTGGGTGGCGTTGTCGGCCTGCTTGGAGTTCTTGATGGCGTCGTCGATGATCATCACGTCGGCGGACCGGCCGGTGAGCGAGCCGCCGACGCCCACCGCGACCATGCCGCCGTTCCGCCGGCCAGGCCCGTCGATCAGGTTCCAGTTCGCCTGCTTCGCCTGGTCCGGGTCCAGGATCAGGCCCAGATGATCCTCCTGGCCGGCGTAGTTGCGATCGCCCTTGTAGCCGGCACCGAAGATCTCGATCGCCTGGCGGACGGCGAGTGTCGAGCGTGCGGCCAGGGTCTGCTCGTAGGAGGCGATGACGATCCGGCGGGTGGGGTCCCGCATCAGCAGCCACAGCGGCACGGCCGTGCCCATCCGCATCGTCTTGCCCTCCTGCGGAGGGGTACTGATGATCCACCGCCGCTGGAAACCGGCGTCCGCGGCGATCGCGATCTGGTCGAGCGCGGTCATCATCTTCGTTTGGACCGTATCCGGCTGGATCAGCTGGGCGAGGTGGCCGGGGCTCGGGTACTTCGCGAGCGCGCGCTTGCGGCGCAAGATCCGGTCGATCCGGAGCTGGGCCAGCCGCCGCTCGCCGGGGTTCAGCTGGTCGAGCTTCGCTCGAATCTGGGCGACCAGGTCATCCTCGTTCATCCCGCCGCCGTCTCGCCTTCGTCCTCATCCTCTTCGGTCTCGTCGGTCTCCACCACGGGGGCTTCGATGACCAGGACGCCGGACTCCAGCAGGCGGGGCACCTGGTCCTCCGCCCCGTTGTCGAGCAGGTCGACCAGCTCGGCCACGGTCGCATCCACGCGCTGGTTCGAGATCTGGATCTTCAGCGTCTGGTTCAGGCCGGCGAGGTTGGCCACCCGGTCGATCACCTTCAGGATGATGTTCGCGGCCTTGTCGTCGCCGCTCAGGGCCGGGCCCATCCACTCCTTCTTGAGGAGCCGCAACGTCTCCAGCTCGCGCTCCAGCATCGCCTGGCGCAGCGAGGTGTCCGACTCGATCACGCGGGCCAGGGCGTCGTTGTAGAGCCGGCTCGCCTTCTGCTGGCTCAGCGGAGGCTCGAAGGTCTGGCCCGCCTCGGTGATCGTGTAACCCCGAGCGACCAGCCGAAAGATCTCGTCACCCTGCTGGAGCAGCTGGGCCGCGGTGGCGCGCGGGGCGCTCTTCTGGGTCCCGACCGCGTGGAGGTTGCGCTTCCTCGGAGGCACCGCCCGTCTCCTTCCTGGCGTGCGACTGGGCCGGATCAGCGAGAGACGGGCGCGGCGAGACCGGCCATGGCCAGCAGGTACCGCGCGTTGTCCTCCACGGGACGCTTCGCCGGCAAGACGTACGTCGCGATCTGGTCGGGGAACTCTCGCCGCATCCGGCCGCACAGCTGGTAGAAGTTCGCGGCGGCAGTCTGGCGCCCCTTCACCCAGCGGGGATCCTGCTCGGTGCCGCGCTCGCGACGGCGCGCGCTGGCCTCCGGCGGTCCGTAGAGGTAGAAGAGCTGGAGCTGGTGGCCACCCGCCACCGCGGCGTTCACGAAGCGCTTGTTCGCCAGCCGGGTGCCTTCGAGCACGATCAGGCCCAGCCCGTCGGCGCCGTCGCACAGCCACGCGTCCACGCCGACGATGGCGGTCTGGCTCATCGCGTCGGTGCCCGGGAAGACGGGCGGCGGGGAGCCGACGCGACGGCCCAGCTCACACCCGATCAGGTCAGCCTCGCGCCACAGCAATTCCCGCATCGGGCCGCCGGCCGCGCGGTGGTCAACGGCGGCCCGTCCGAAGCGGCCGAACGCCTCCGTGATCAGTGCGGACTTCCCAACCCCCGGCTCACCGATGACGAAGACGATCTTGCTCATGTGGAACTCCCGGCCTCGCGATCACCCGACCTGGCGATCATAACCCCTAATTAAGGGGGTGAGACAACCGAGACGAACTGGAGACCAGGTCAGAATGCGCGCGCAGCCATCCAGGGCTTCTGCGCACTGACCGTCCACCCCGAGTTCAACGCGATGGTGGCGGGCAGCGTGGCGCCATTGGAGTAGCCAGCCATGTACGAACCGGAGGGGGTCTGCATCAGCGCAGCATCCAGCGGTGCGGTGGCCTTGATCTGCGGGAAGGTCGTGGGGGAGATCGAGGTCAGGCAGATGGCCGCCACCAGGTAGCCGTTCATGGTGCCCGGCATGGCGATCGTCTTCAGGCCGGTGGACTGGAGCTGGGTCGTCACGGTCACGTCCGTGCCGACCTTGGACAGCGTGATTCCGGTACCGGTGTAGAAGTTGGCCACCGCGGCGAAGGTGCCGCCCGCGGCCGCCGTCGCCACCAGGAACTCCAGGTGCGACAGGTTCTGGTTGGTGGCGTACCCGAGGTACACCATGACCGTGCGCTGGGTCGAGCTGAAGACGAAGTTCGCGCCCGCGGGCGCCCAGCTCGGAGCGGAGCTGGCGATCTCGCCGCGGAGGAGGTAGTCCTGGAATCCCCCGTAGCCCGCCGACAGGGCGTTGAGGTAGCCGCCCAGGGTGGCCACGTCCGCGGCACCGATGCTGGCCGGCGTGATGGGGTCGGGGCCGCCGACGGCATGGAGCGCGGCGTGGTTGTCGCGCTGGCCGGCGAGCGCTTGGCTCATCCAGGGCCGCACCTTCAGCGCGAGCGCGTCGTACCCCTGGGCAGTCGGGTGGCCGCCGTCGGTCGTCCAGCCGGGCGACTTCCAGTAGTGGCTATCGGTGGTGTCTTCGACCGCGGGGGAGGCGTCGATCACGCCGGTGAGCGGGTGGCCGGACATCCCGACGGTCACGGTCACCCCGTTGATCGTCGTGCTGGCGCCGGTGCGGAGCCAGTCGTTGTAGGTGTCCCGCACGCCGCCCGCGGCGAAGACCGGCGTCTGGTTCGCCTTCGTGGCCCAGCCGTCCGTGGAAGTCGTCTTCGGCGTGATGGTGCACTGGAAGACCTTGGCGCCCTTGGCGCCCAGCGCCGTCCAGGTGGCCACGCTGTCGGCCTGGAGCTGAGCCAGGGTGCGCCCGTTGGCCACGTCGTTCGAGCCCAGCGAGATGATCACGGAGGTGGCGGTCTGGGCGAGCGCGATCCGCTTCGCCGCGTTGCTGGCCGACCAGAACTGGAGGCGGTCTCCGCCTTGCGGAATCCGCCGGTAGCGCACGTCCTCATACTCGGCACCGCGGGCCAGGAAGCCCTTTTGGTGGAAGTCCAGCACGGCGTCCAGGTAGCCCATGTTCAAGCTGTCGCCCACCAGCGCCAGCGAGCGCACCGCCTCCGGCGAGGCGGGCAGCCCCAGGATGGCCGACGGCATCGGCACCCGCGTGCCGGTCGCCATGGTCGTCTCGTTGGTCACGTTCTTGTCGACCAGGTCGACAGTGCCCACCGCGGGGTTCGCCGCCGGGTAGTCCAGCGCGAACTCGCCGGAGTAGATCCCCACGTAGTCAGCGGGGAAGACGTTCGTTGCCAGCGAGGTGGAAACCGTGGTGGTGACCGCGAAGTACTGGCCTTCGACCACGGAGAGGAAGACCGGCAGGGACACGGCCGAGCCGCCGGACGCCACCGTGACCCGGCGGTCCGCGCCCTGGCCAGCGAAGCTGACGGCGTACCGGGTGACCAGCTGCCATTCGGTGCCCAGGGCCGCCGTCGGCGCGGTGCCCGCGGTCGTGGTCTTCAGCGCCACGTACGACTGGCCGGAGTGGACGACCTGATCCAGCGCGGCGTACGCGGTCGCGGCGTCCCAGGTGGTCGAGCCGGAGATCTGGCGCCAGCGGCCTGCGGGGTACTCGATGCTCGCGCGGTAGCTAACACTGTTCGGGCCGTCAACCTCACCCGGCGTGTTCGGCTGGGTGTACCAGTTCTGGTACTCCAGCTTCAGCGCGCTGGCCGCGCCGATGACCTTGTGGATCGTGCGGCCAGTGCGCGCGAAGGTCTGGACGGTCGAGCCGGTGCCGCTGGTGCCATCGGTCCCGGCGTACGTCGTCGCCCGGGAACCTACCGGACAGTAGCGATCGACGTACGCCTTCGTGGCCGGCTCGGAATCCGCGGCCGGCGTCGTCACGCCCGTGATGAACGTGCGGCCCATGTCAGCCGATCACCAGGATGCGGTACTGGTTCGCCACGAAGCCGTTGGGGAGGTTGAACACGATGTTGTTCGCGTCGGTGCCGCTGACCGGCTTGTTGTCGGTCTCGACCTCCTGGCCCGGGTCCGCGCCCGTGGAGCCGTAGCGGAGCACGAAGACCGGGCACAGGTTGTTCAGCGCGTGGTTGAACGTGACCGCCTGGAAGCCCGTCCCGCCCGAGTCGTTGGCCCCGATCGTGAAGCCGCTGCCGGTGGCGGTGGGCACCACGCCGCCCGCCTTCCGCGCAACGATGGCGGTGTCAATCCCGGCGGGCGCCCCATCGGCTCCCGCGGCCGCCATGCCGGTGCCCGGGTTGAACGCAATCTTGTTCCCGCCGGTGATCGTGGTTCCGTAGCCGGCGATCAGCGACATGGAGAACGGGCTGGTCCAGGTCTGGGCATCGGTGTCGACGTTGATAGCGCCGTTCGTGCCGGTGCCGGTGGCCGTCTGCATCCACAGCGTGCGGGTGGCGCCGTTGTAGCCCTCCACGACAGTGCCCGCGACGACGGCACCGGTGTTGCCGGTCGGCGAGTCGGCGGGCCGGGTCATCGGCGCGGCGGCCGCGTTCCACACCCAGAGACCGTTCTGGCTCGGGGTGGTCTGGTTGGTCAGCAGCACGCGGTCGCCGGCGACCATGGCCCGGCCGTTGATGGTCGCTCCCGGCCCGGAGAGCGTGACGTTCGCCAGGGCGATGATGTCCACGTGCTCCTTGAAGTCCATCCCCACCTGGATGTTCTGGAGCGCCGTCTGGAACTGGGCGTACTCGACCGCCTGGCCGTTCGCCGTGGCCGTCGCGAGCCCGGAGAAGTTCTGGGTGTTCATCGGCACCGCGGCGTTCGGCGGCTGCATCGACGCCCACCGGATCGCCTGGACGGCGGCGGTGAAGTCGGAGATCGTGGCCGCGGTCTGGCTGCCGGTCATCGTGGCCCGGTTGCGCAGGTCCACGGTCGTGCCGTTGATCTGCACCTTCACTGTCTGCGCGGTGGAGTCGTACCAGATGCGGGCGTCGACGGGGGTGGTGCCGGGGTTCCCCGCGATCAGCTCCAGCACCAGGTTCAGAACCGGGTGGTTGCGGAAGTCAACGGTGCTTTCGAATGCGCGAGGCATGGCGGGGCCCTCCTAGGAGCACACGGCCCGGCCGATGACCGGGGCGAGGTACTTCAAGATCGTCTGGTCGGGGGTCGGGTCGGTGCGGCTGTTCCACCCGATCCAATCGGCCGGCGTCTGCGGATCGAGGTTCCCCAGCACGTCGATGTTCGGCGGGTAGCCCAGCCGGTGATTGATCACCCAGGTGTCGTCCGGGCTCGACTGGGTGTGCACGTGGCTGCCGCCGCCCACGACGACCGGGCCGCCCGGGTTCTCGTCGGGCGGGATGTAGATCAGCAGGTCCCGGAGGAGGTAGCTGCCGCCGTCGGGCATCCGGATGGACCACTTCCCGCCGCCGGGCGCGCACGTCTCGTCTACCAGGTAGTAGGTATTCTCCTGCTCGTACTCGGTGTTGGCGAGCAGTTCAGCGGACCACGTGCCGCTTGTGCCGGTATCGACCGTGACCACCTGGAGCACTTCGCCGATGCCGTTGAGGAGGAACGGGTTCAGCGGCGCAATCAGCTTGATCGAGACCCGGACGTTCTGGAGCGCCCGGCCGTCGGCGGCCGTCAGGGTGTTGCGGACGGTCCCGATCACCGCCATCGGTCACCACCTCCCGGATCTCCAGGATCACTGTAGGGGTGGCACGGTCCTCCGGGTCGTACGAACGCGGGACGACCCGGGCCGCCGCGGTACGGACGTACTTCGCCCGGTCGTCCGGCCAGACGCCGGCCAGCGTGAGCCCGTCCAGGATGGGCTTCAGGGAGTCAGTCTGGTTGTCGCTGTCGGCCACCCGGTCCGAGCCGGGATACCAGATCAGCATCACGTCCACCTGGGCGTCCGGCGTGATCGCCAGGCCGTGCTTCTGCTGCCAGTGCTTGCCCAGGTAGAACAGGTCATTGCGGGTCTCGCGGTACTCCTTGTGCGCCGGTGACCAGTGCTTCCGTCGGTTGGCGGACAGGGGCGGCCGCACGTACGGCAGCACGAACGACCACCCCCGCCCCTCGCTCACAGTGCCCGGCTCCCGATGTGCTGGCCGGCCGCGTTGACCGGCGCCGTGACCTGCTCGCGCGTGACCAGCGTCAGCACGGCCTGGACGGCCAGCATGACGGTTGCCTGCTGCTCGGGGTCCCAGTGCAGTCCGTACGCCAGACCCACGGCGATGAGGGCCTTCACCAGCGCCACCGCGGCGGCGGCCCAGGTGCCGTCGTGGAGCTTCGCCGCGCCGATGAAGCCGAAGAGCGCGATCGCGGCGCCCGCGATGACGCCCTGCTGCTCGACCGACACGGGGATGAAGAAGGCGCTGATGAACTGGACCGCGGCCGCGATGGCCGCCGTCCACGCCAGGGGGTCCCGGCCGAATACCTTCATGATCGTTTCCTCTCTCGCGTCCGGACCCACGCCCGGGACGATTACTGGGCCCGCATCGGGAAGCTGTAGCCGGCGCGGGCCTTCCCGTGGTTGCGGTAGCGGAGGGTGAAGTGCCGTGTCCCGATGGGGAACACGAACTGGCGGAAGGCGTTGCCCTTCATTGCCTTGCCGTTCGCCAGCGTGCCCTCCGCATCCGAGGAGCCGCCGCCGAACTTGACCATGTTGCCCGCGTCGTTGCCGATCCAAAGCGCGTACTCGGTGCTGCCGTCCGGGTCGCCGAAGTCGCACGAGGTCAGGTTGAACCACATCGCCGCGACCACGGTGGAGTTGCCGCCGGCGGAAAGCTTCCCGACCTCCACGGCGGCGGCGTGGCTGACCCAGCCGTCTTCGTCCTTCTCCGGGTGGGTCTGGCTGTTGGGAAGCCAGTGCGGTTCGGCGAGCTGCATAATCTCCTCCGGGATGATCGGGAGCGGAGCAGATCCGCCGCCCTCGTTGACCTTCTGGATGAAGTAGTCCCAGGGGAAGTTCGCCCCCGGGTCGGTGTGGGATCCGTCGCGCATCCCGATCGTCCAGTCCCAGTGGGCGATGATGCCGGGGCGGCCGGCCGCCACGTCGGCGGGCGTGATCTTGCGCATCGGGATACCGCGCGCCAGGCAGCGCGAGCGCGCCCAGGCGGCCGCGCGATCGAGGATGGCCCGCGGGTTCACGCACCCCCGGACCGTGCCGGTGCTCAGCCACTCCGCCCGGGTGAATCCCGCGAAGGCGCACATCTCCGCGTTATCGCTGATCGGGTTGCCGGACCGCAGTGTCCACGCGGCACGCTCGTAGGGCACGTACTGCATCGTGTTGCTGGCGTCGATGCCGACGTGGCTGGACGCCTGGATGTCCGCCCGCCAGAAGTAGGCGCCCAGGCTGGCCGCCGTCCGCGCGCCCTCCGCGGTGTGCAGGGCGACCAGGTTTACGGGCCGGGAGCCGCGCGGGCTGGACTTGTACGCCATCAGCCCTCACCTGCCTCGCTGGCGGCGGCCGCGTCCTCGCGCTCGGCAAGCCAGGCGCGGCCTTCGTCGCTGTGGAACCACGGGTCACGAAGATCATTCTCTTCGTCGCGGCCCATCATCATCGTGGCGTGCTCTTCGGGCGCGTCATCCTCCGCGCTGGGGATGAAGATCGTTTCGTTCTCCAGCGCGCCGATGTCGTCGTCCGAGGCGTCGGCCACGCCGTCGTGGTTGTCGTCGAAGTGGTTGCCCATCGCTTCACCTCCAGCAGCAGCCTACGCGACTCACCCCCCGAACTGGGGGGTGAGTGCGTTGGTCATCAGCCGCCGATCGGGTCCCAGTTCACCGGTACGTCGTGGTACTGCTGAAGCGTCAGCTCGCCAGCCCCCCAAGGGAGCAGGCCCTGGCCGTGCGTCTTAATCAGGTCGACCGGCCAGCTTCGCTCCTCGCGGGCGCCGCGCCAGCTCACCACGTCCGCCTTGCGCTCGGGATCCTGCTTGTCCCGCCGGAGCCCGAAGCCAAACTCTGGCCAGCCCAGGAACAGCGAGGATCCCCGCGGCCGCATTAGCCGGTTGCCGTCCGAGTCCTTCGCGTTGCCCGCGTGCGCCTCCGTGATAATCGCGCACCCGTACCGCTCGCGAAGCTGGTCCAGCTTCGCCGTCAGCTCTCGGGCCGGCCCCTCCGCGTTGATGTCCTCGCGGTGGAGCTTGTACAGCGGGCCGACCGCGAGGACGTGCGGCGCGGTCGCCGACACGAACCGCTCCAGCCGGACGAAGTCGCCACCCTTGAGCAGGTCCATGCCGCCGGGGGCGAAGTCGATGAACAGCCGCTTGTCCCAGGTGACTGGCGGGAGGCCGTTCTGGGCGCGCACGTGGTCGACCAGCTGGACGATCCGGCGGTACCGGCGCTGGCTCTGCTTCGGGCTGTTCTCGCAATCCATGACCGTGACGCGCAGCTCCGGCGAGCCCTCGATCTCCTCGGTGGTGAAGGGGTGGATGCCCGCCGCGACGGCACACAGCGTCTGGGCTACGAACTCCGACTTCCCGAAGCCTTCGTCCCCGGTCAGCACCAGCCGGTCCATGCGCTCCAGGAGACCCGGGACGATCCAGTCGTACTCCGAGGTTTGGGCGAGCAGGTCAGCCAGCGTCGGTGGGCTCCACTCGGCAGACGGGGCCGCCACGGCCGCGATGTCCGACAGCATCAGCCGGACGCGCTCGATCGTGGCCGCCACGTCGGTCGGCTCGCCGCCCTCCCACTGGGCATCCAGGTGCTGGATCTCGCGGGTGAACTCGTCGGCGAGACGGCGGCGGGCGTACAGCTCGGTGATCCGCTCCGCGTACGCAGGCGCGGCCCCGGCGCCGACGTACTTTCCGTGCTCCACGATCTCGAACAGCTGGACGGCGTGGATGCGCGAGGCCAGGCCCTGGTCCAGGATCGCGGCGTTCACGGTGTGCGGGTCCACCGGCTCGTTCCGGATTATCAGCTCCCGGATGATCGCGGCGATGGCCTGGTGGTTCAGCCCGTAGTACGCCTCCGTGGGCACGGACAGGAAGGCCCCGGCGGTCTCCCGCGGGTGGTTGATCATCGCGGCGAGTAGGGCCTTCTCCACGATCATGTCGTGCGCGTTGCGTGCCATGTCAAAACTCCAGGCGCTGGTTGCCGACCATGCGAGCGGCGTTCGAGGGGCGGGCGGGAGCCGGGCGAGATGCGGGCTTCGGACCGCCGCGGAGGGTGTTCGCGAGACGTTCGGCCGTCAGGGTCCAGTTGTTCTCCGCGATGAAGGCCATGGCGGCGTCGACAGCGGCGTCCGGCCAGTCGTGGACCAGCGCCTGCTTGGCGATCTTCGCGAAGGCGGGCACGTTGCCCATCTTCCCCAGCCGCTCGTAGTGACGCCCGGCAAGCGCGTTGGCTCGCTGGTTGATCGTGGGCGGCTTGGCCTCCGGCGCTTCCTCGCGTCCCTGCTCGGGAAGCTCGAAGAGCGCTTCCGACGCGGGAGCGGCGGAGGTGTTCTCTTCAAGATGGTCTTCTGTGGAATTGGTCTTCTTACGCTCCGGGGTTTTCCCGGACGGGCTTTCCCCTGCCGGGCTTTTCCCGGACGGGGATTTCCCGCTTGGGCTCTCACCAGCGAAAACGCTCAGCTCCGTGTTCCACTCGTCGTCGGTCAGACGTTCGTGACTCAGCACGAGAAGGTCCGCCTGGCGGCCGGCGTGCGAGGTCTGGGCGACGCGGCGGAGGTACCCCAGCACCTCCAGTTCGCCGAACGCCTTGCGCACCGTGCCCGCGTCCATCCGGAGCGCCTTCGCGATGCTGCCCTGGCTCATCTGCCACGTGGTGTCGTGGCTCATCACGAAGACAGCCACGCGGAAGGCGGCCGGGCGGATCTCGGGGTCGCGCACGAAAGCGTTCGCCAGCATGGTGAAGCGGTCGTTCGGCCGCCGGATGGCGCGCGCGTTCCCGCCGGGGGGGAAACTGTCGGGCTTGCTTGTTACACTCACGTGGAGCTTTCCCTTCGTGGAGGTTGGGAGCTACAGCTGGGAGCCGTTCGGGCGGACTACCTCAGCACGGAGAGCCGGACCCTGGTCGGGGGTCCGGCTCCTTCGCGTTACGGGTTCGATACCATCGCTGCGCCTGCCCTCTCGTGGCTCGGTGTCCGGGAGGGCGGGCCCACCCGGTAGGGCGTCCGCCGATCATAGCCCCGTGGTGAGGGGTCAGAACAACTGCTGTGGCCCAATGGTTTCCGCCGCTGAACCGGAGCCATCCTCCGTTCCCACGGCGAGCTTCAGGGCCGCCTCCACCCCGAGCTTCGTCAGGGTCCACACCTGCCACTGGCGGCCCTTGTGCTCGCGCGTGATGGCCTTCACGCGTCCCTCGGAGACGGCCGGCGCAACCAGCTGAGCGTCCACCAGCTCGCCGCGCCGGGGGCGCTCGGTGTTCTGGTCCATCTGGAGCCGTTCCTGGATCTCGTAGTCCGTGAGGTCCCCGAAGCGGTAGAGCGCCAGCAGCACCTCCGCGCGCTTCGAGCCCGGCCGCATGACGGCCAGCGCGGCCGCCCGGCTGGTCGCCAGCGCGTCGTTCCGGACCTTCCCGGAGTGGTCGGCCGTCGCGGCACCCGCCAGCGCGTCCAAGCCGTCTGAGAGCCGCTGGATAGCGCAGTCCAGCTCGCGGCGGAGCCCGGAGGCGATCTGGGAGAGCGAGCCCTGGTCTCGCACCTTGTCCAGATCTCGGGCCAGCAACAGCGCCCGCTCCGCGCACGCCAGCGCGTCGGTGAAGTCGCTCATCGGTTTCGCCCCTTCGGTACCGCGGGCTTGCGAAGGCCCCAGTCGACGGCGGCCGCGTAGCCGGCGCCGGTGAAGATCTCGCCGATCACCAGGCCCGCGCGGGTGATCTCGTGGAACGCCTTCTGGAGGTCCGGCGGCAACGGCTGGTTCGTGGCGTTGCTGATCGCGTCGCCCGCCCAGGTGTGGATCCGCCTGTCCAGCACCATCTCCAGCACCACCCGGCGCTGAGGCGTCTCGGTGAGGTCGTAGGCGTCGCGGTCGGACTTGCTCATCGACCCGGCTCCACGCGAATCGTCACCTTCGTGCCGTCGGCAACGTACGCGTCGAACTCTCCGTACTCGGGTGTCGTGAGCGTGAAGCCTACGTCCATGCCGCCCAGTTCGAGGGTGTGCCTCACTTCCATGGTCAGCTGGGCCATGTTGTCACCCTTGGCGATCAAGTCGGGCATGATCACTTCTCCTTCGGTTGCTCGCGGTCCAGGGTGATCCCCTTCAGCCGCGTCTTCTTGTCGATCGCCCCGGTGACCGTGCTCGCCAGCTTGTCGTCGCCGGCCTTCGCTGCGTCCGCCGCCAGCTTCTTGACCTTCGTCACCTGGGCCTCGAACTTGCCGGTCGCCAGCACGCGACGCACCGCCTCCCCGAGCACCCAGGAGAGCGCGGAGACGGAGGTCTGGGGGTCGCCTCGGAACTCCGCCTGGAACATCTCCGCCAGGGCCTCGTTCACGTCCGGGTCGGCGAGCATGAGCACGACGGCGCCGGAGATGATCGAGTCCAGGTCGAAGGTGTAGCGGTTCTCGTGCTGGCGCTTGACCTTGATCGTCGTCCCGTCCATGTCCGGCACGGACGCGTCCGCGTTGGGGACGCCGTCCTGCTCGCCGTACATGATCGACAGCTGTTCGCCGGAGCGCTCGCGGACCTCCTTCGCGAAATCGCCGAAGGCGCGCGAGTAGTCCACCGCCGTCTCTTCCATCGCGGCGTACCGGCGGATCAGCGCGTACGCGTCCTCGGGCTTCGCGACCTCCGCCCCGCCGCGCTTCTCATACTCCTCCGCCTGGACGGCGTCCAAGCCCTCACGGAGCACGGTCCGCAGGTCCCGCGTCGTCGGGAGCTGGCGCCCGTCGTGGAGCGCCAGCCCCTTCTCCTGGTCGGTCACCTGGCGGTCGCCTCCTCCGCCAGCTCCAGCTGGGCCAGGAGCTTGGTGAAGGCCACGTTGACGAACATCGGGGCTTCGCTCTCCGTGCCCACCACCACGGGGCCGTTTTCGTCGTCGATCCGGACCAGGTGCGCGATCACCTCGCGCTGGCGGTCGACGACCTCGATCCGCCACTTCGACCCGTCGAACAGCTTCTCCACGGCAGCCCTGCTGGTCGTGGACGCCGTCGTTTCGGCGACCGTCCAGGCGGGCAGCCCGTCCGACGTGATGCGGTGCTCTACGAGCAGCACCGGCAGCTCCAGCGGCTTGTCCTGCCAGCGGCCGGTGTGCAGGTTCCAGATCTGGCCGAACTCGCCGTGCTCCGCGTAGTTCTTGCCGGAGCCGGGGCACCGGTACGCGGCCTTCAGGTTGCCCCTGGCCAGCTCGGGCGTGTTGTGGTCGCGGAGGCGCCCCTGCTTGTCGACACGCACGGCCTTGACGCAGTGGGGGCAGGAGCCGTACTCGGGGTGCTCGGGCTTGCCCGCCTCGGGCAGCACCGGCGCGAGCCCGTGGGGCACCGGCTGGTAGGTGGTCTCGGTCATGATCTACTTCTCCTTCGCGTACTCGATGACGGCGTCTCGACTCGGGTCCAGCCAGGTCCAGTCCAGGACCAGCGTCGGTCCGCAGCAGCGACACGACGACTGAAGATCGGTATCGCCGTCCTCATTCGGGATGTAGACGTTGCACTCGATCGTGCGGTTTTCGAGCTGGCAGATCGGGCAGGCGGCGCCGTAGTTGTCGACCTGGTCGGCCCATACCTCCCGATACACGATGTAGACGGCGGGACGGCCGGTGATGCTGGTCGTCAAGGTGTGTTCGGTGGTCATGGTCGAATCGTACCCCCCATTTTGGGGGGACACAAGTAGCCCCCCGGGAGCCGTCAATCCCGGGGGGCTACTTGATCGCGGTCACCGGCTCGCGCCACGATGCCGGCTCGCGCTCACCGGCGGCAGACCCGCACCTGTCTGCCGCCGGGAGTCATCAAAAAGGCGGCTCGTCGGTGTAGCCGCCGCCCTGGCTCCAGCCGCCGCCACCGCGCGGGGGCTGTCCCCACGGGTCGTCGGCCGGCCCACCGCCACGGCCGCCGCCACCTTGCGGGCGTCCGCCGTACTGGCCGCCTCCGCCCTGCTGCTGCCGCCCGCCGCCCTGGCTCCAGCCGCTATCCTGCTGGCCGCCGCCCTGCTGACGCTCGATCCGGCGGATGTCCACCTGGGCGAAACGCAGATCCGGCGTGATGCTCTCCGCCTGGATCTCCAGGGAGCGTCCCTCCTCGCCGGTATCCTTCTGGTACTTCCGCTCGCTCACGGTGCCGACGACCACCACGCGGTCACCCTTGCGCAGCGACTCCGCGACGTTCTCCGCGTACTCGCGCCACACGGTGACGCGGTACCAGGTGGTGTCCCCATCCTCCCAGCGGTCGCCGTTCTTCACGCGACCCTGGACGGCCAGACTCACGCTCGCCACGCCGGCGCCCGACGGGGTGAAACGAAGCTCCGGGTCACCCCCGAGCCGACCGACCGCCTGGATTCGTGCATCTCCTAAAGCCATGATCTTGTTCCTCCGATTGTTTGATCTAGAAGGGGCAGGTCATCGGTCCCAGGCGCGCGGCTCCGGCGGCAGCTGGTCCGCCATCGCCCGGGAAGGCGGACCTCCGCGGCCATCCAGCGCGTTGACCATCGACACCGCGAGGGAGCGGGCCACGGACTGGAAGCCGGACAGCTGGGCGCGGAGGTTGTGCTGGGAGTCGCGCAGGGCGCGCACCAGCATCTCCGCTTCGGTGGCTTCGCGGCGCTCCTTCTCGGTTTCGATCCAGGCATCCGCCTTGCGCTGGTCGGCCGCCCGAGCGTCGGACTTCCGGATCGCCAGGTTGTACCGCAGGTCCAGGTTGTGTGTCGCCTGGTGGAGCCGGGCGAGCTGCTGCCGAAGGAACAGCTCGGAGTTCTCCAGCTGGCGCAGGATCTCCACGATCTTGAGTTCTACGTCGGCCGGCGTGTACGGCAGCGTCGGGTCCAGCGGGGCCAGCCGGCCGGTCAGGGGATCCAGCTCCTCCGCCGCCGTCGGCATGATTGGGGTCCCGGCGTACGGCACCACGTCCGAGCCGATCCCCTCATTTGAGGGCTTCTCGGGCTCGGGGTTGTGCTCCGGGAACGGCGACTCGGAGTGCTTCGTGAAGGTCATTCCGCCCACCTCCACCTGGTCGCCGACGGCGAACTTCGGCGGCCCGTCCACCTCATCCCACGGCGGCGGTGTCACCGCGGTGGTCTCCGAGCCCCACGGCCCGGCCTGGGCTTCGTCGGCGGGCAGCTCGACCTCCACCATGCTGTGGACGCCGGTCGCCCGGACGGCCTGGCGCACGGCGGGGTCTTCCCAGGCTCCGTCCGAAATCGGCAGGTGCTCCGGCTCGGGTTCGTCGGCTGGCGGCTCGCCCCAGTCCACCTCCGCCTCCTCGGGCTCCGCCGGGCCGGGGTCGTCGTCGTGCCGGGGCAGCTCCTGGACCTCGGGGTCCGGGTAGTCGCCGGGTTCGGGGGCGTTGTCGTCGCCGGGGAGCGCGGCCGCGGGCTCGCCGTCCTCCGGCTCGGGCGCTGGCCGAGAGTATGTCCCGAAGGCGCCCTTGACGCGACCCGGTGCACTGGCCGCGTCAACCTGCTCCTTGGCGACGCGCTGGAGGTGCTGGCTGTAGGTCTCGCGGTGCTCCGGGTTCGGCCAGCCAAGCACGTCACCGCACGCGCAGATGACGCCTTGCTCCCTGTCCCAGCGGGGGTGCTTGCCAACCGTCTTGTGGTGGACGTGGTCCGGCCAGATCTCGGAGATGGTGACCTGGGCCGACTTCACTTCAGCCATGATCAGTATCCCGTCTCATCCGGCGGCGTGGTCAGGTCGTTCGGCCGCGCGGAGGTGGCCGTGGTGACGCCCTGGCCCTGCTGCGCCATCCACTGCTTCGCCTGCTCGGGCGTCGGCATAACGGTGTTCGGGTCGAAGCCGAAGCGTGCCAGCTCCGCGCGGATGCGCTGCTCCAGCGGGACCCCGGCGGCGTCAATGCCCAGGAGGCCACGCTGCTTCGTCAGCATGTGGATGTAGGCCAGGCGCTCCAGCGTCATGGCGTCGTTCTGGAACTCGCGGTGCACCCAGGCGGCCCACTTGGCGTTCTTCTCCTCGCGATTGCCGGACTGCTCCGGCGGCGTGACCCCGGCGGCGGCTGCCTGCTCGCGCTGCTGGGCCGCGCGCTGGCGAGCCGCCTGGTTCGGGTCGTACCCGCGACCCTGGCCGACCGGCTCGGAGTAGTCGTCACCGGGGCGCGAGGCGTCCGGGTCGGGGTCGTCGGTGGCGATCATGAAGCCCTGGGTGAGCGCCGACTTCATGGCCATGGTCATGGCCTTCGCGCTGGCCTTGTCGCTGGAGTCCTTGCCCTCGCCGATGGCGGAGACCTCCAGCCGACTGCCGTCGACCAGGCTGGTGAAGCTGTAGCGCACGGTGACGAAGACCTGGGTCCACAGCGTGTAGCCGTCGCCCTTGCCGTACGGCTTCTTGTCCGTGTCGGTGGTGCGGCTCAGGATCTCGGACTGGACGAAGATCTCGTGCTCGCGGAAGGCGTTGCCGAGCGCGGCGGCGGTGTCCTCGAACTTCCGGAAGGCGTACTTGGTGCTCCGGCCGTCGTCGTACTGGCCCGCCTTCGGCACGTACGTGACGGCCCTCATGACGGCGGCCACCGCGGCGAGGATTGCCGGGGGGCCGGAGGTTACGGGCTGGGCAGGTGCGGTCATGATCACTCGCTCTCTTCGTCGGTGGTGTCGGTGGCGGGCGGCTCGGGGATCACCAGCGCAGCGAAGCCGATGATCGTTCCGTGCTCCACGTAGTACTCCAGCATCTGCTCCACCGCGGCGGGCACGCCGATGCCTGCCGCCTCGATGGTGTCCCGGGTCGCGGAGCGCTGTGCCCGGGGGACGCTGAATCGGATGCGTTCCCGCTCCTCGCCGTACGGGCGGGGACGGATACGCGCCTTGCCGCCTTCGATCGGCTTGGCGAGCGCGGCGGCCGCGAAGTAGCAGGCACGCGTCACGCTGGCCAACGTCTCACCTTGGGAGTCGGCGCGATCCATGGCGGCGTCGTAGAGGTCGGTCCGGATCATGATCTCCTCCGGGACCTTCTTCTCCTCTGCCTCTTCGGGGGTCGTCGTGCTTTCCATGAACGCCATCTTACCCCCTATAATGGGGGTAAGTGCAATACCGCCGGCCAAGGAGAATCCGACCATGGGCAAGAAGCGACCCGACCCGAACTGGGCGAAGATCCGAGGCCAGCTGTGGGAGCGGTGCGCGGGCCTGTGTGAGATCAGCTCGCGCCCGCTCGACTTCGAGACCTTCGATGCGCACCACCGGCGCCTGAAGGGCATGGGCGGGACGTACCGGCCCCTCACCGACTCGCTGTGCAACCTGCTCGCGCTCGATCCCGAGGTACACAACGGCGCCCCGTGGAGCGTGCACCAGAACTCCTCCTGGTCGCGGCCACGTGGCTACCTGCTGTCCTCGCACGTGGAAGACGACGCGATGGCGGCCACGCCGGTGCTCTACCGCGGCCGGAAGTGGGTGATCCTGGACCAGGAGGGCGATTACGGCCTGCTGCCTGATCGCGCGCAGCGGCACCTCTGGCGAAAGCTGGAGCAGGCGGCAGGTCACGTGCCCGCTGCCCGCCCGCGGCGCAGTCAGTACCGGTGACGTGCGAAGGCCCCCGGTCGCTGCACCGGGGGCCTTGCTGGAGGAACCACCGCACCTGCCCAGCACGGTTGCCCAGGGGGAGGGCAACGCCAGTGTAGCTCCTGGTCAGGCGAATACCCGCAGCGTCAGCGTGTCGACCAGCTTGGCGCCATCGCCGGAGCGCTGGAACTTCCGCCGGATCTTCACCACCGACGCGTACGCCACGGTCTGGCCGGTCAGCCCGTGGAGCCCGCCGGCCCTGTCCGGGTCGACGATCCGGCACACGTCCTGGAGCTGACGGCGGGGGTCGCCCACCACCTGGATGTCCTGGAAGTTCGTCGTCGGGTTCTTCGTGTCCACCAACAAGGACTGCGCGAGCACGCGCAGCCAGGTGATGTCCTGGTGCCAGTCGTCGGCCGGCAGGTTGAACACGCGCTCGCGGTACCGGGCGATCGAGGTGGCGTCGGAGATCGACTCGGTGGTTGAGGGGCGATCCTGGAGGACCGTCCCGCCGACGATCAGGAACGGCGTGGTGTCGTCGATCGAGAACTGCGCCACCGTGGCCGCGTTCGTGTTGCCGCACGCGATCCGCAGGTGCCGGTTGTTGTTGTCGACGTTGAACCATCCCGGCAGCGCGAAGACGAAGGCGTTGCCGAGCTGTGGCGGCGGCCCGTTCGACGGCCGGCTTCCCGGCTCGTACGGCGTCGTTCCCTCCTCCCAGTAGCTCGGCTGGTAGTGCTGCATGTACTCCTGCCAGAACAGGGTGGGCGGGGAGAGGCCCACGTCGTAGCCCTGTGCGAACGGCCGGGTCGACACCAGCCCGCAGCGGTACGCCTGTACATCGTTCAGGGTGACCGGGAATCGGCGGGGCGCGTTCGGCTGGATGACGAACTGATCCGGCTTCGTGGCCTCGAAGGCGTGGAGCCAGGGCTGGGCGACGCGCGGCTTCGAGGTGTAGCCGATCCGGTTTGCTACCGACAGGTAGGCAGACTCGGGGGCCAGGTCGGATGCGTTGTCCAGGGTCACGTCGAAGGTCACGTTCGTGAACTGCTGCCGGGCCTTGATCGTGTTCCGGTTGTCGAACGTCGCCACGCCCTGCTCGGTGAAGTAGAAGGCGCCCAGATCCGCGTTGGTCAGCGCCCGGACCACGTCCCCCGCGGGCATCTGGTCGATGTTCGGGAAGTGGAGCAGCCGCTGGCCGGTCAGGTCCACGCTCGCGCGCTGGCGGGGATTCGTTGGCGGCGTGCTCACCGGCTGGACGTAGCTCGCGATCGGCGTGTCCTGTGCGTAGATCCACTGGGTGTACTGGATCGGGCCTTCGAGGTAGCCCATGAACACGGAGTTCGTGGCGCCCTCGATCCAGGTGTACGACGTGGACGCCAGGGCGCCGACCTTGCCGCCGTTGGTCTGGTTGATCTGCTGGACGCCGTCCACCCACAGCGAGCCACGGACCTGGGTGGAGGTGAACTGGCACGTCACCGAGACGAAGTGCCAACCGTCCCCGCCCAGGGTCCCGTTCCATACCCAGTTGCTGCCGACGCCGCCATCCGTGTTGACCTGGAAGGTGATCGCGTTCGTCTTGTGCTTGATCGTCACGAAGATACTGGCCGGCGTGAGCCCGCTCTTCGGGCTCAGGTAGAACTGATCATTCGACCAGGGATCGGACGACAGCGTGGAATCGACGAATACCCAGCCGGACCAGCCGACGATGTTCGAGTTGTTCGGACCGTAGTTGGTGACGATCACGGGGATCGTCGCCTTCGAGCCGGAACTGATCCTCGTGATTCCGCGGATGCCCGTGGCTCGCCAGCCCGGCAGCCGGTACCGGCCGATGAAGGCGGGACCGTACTTGCCCGCGGCCTTGGACCAGATCTCGCCGGGCACCTGCATAGCCGGCCCGACGTGCGGCGTGGAGTAGATCATCCCGAAGTCCCAGATCGGGTCGAAATCGTTGATCGGGATCTGGTTCCAGGCACCCACCTCGGGGAGTCCGGAGCCGCGGAGCGTCCGGGCGTGCACGGCCTGGGGATGCCACTGCGGGCCCTCGTAGAAGCCGGACCGACGAAGCGCGGAGTCGAGCAGCCAGCCAGCCTCGATCGTGCACGACTCGGGCGCCTCATCGGAGTTGTTCCCCGCGGTGTCGTTGATGTAGACCTCGCGCCGGTACTGGTCGACGGCCCAGCGGTCCACGGTGATGCCGGTCTCCAGCTGGCCGCCGCCGTCCAGGCAGGTGAGCGTCACCGTGCCGTCGGCCCGGCTCGGCTTCGCCCGGTCGATCCAGCCGGTGAACTGGTCGATATTCCAGGTGCCCAGCGGGCTCTTCACGACGACCTGGAGGTACATCGGGGTGTTCAGCGCGGCGCCGGTGCCGTAGGTGCCGTAACCGGAGTAGGGGCTGAACATCTTCCATAGCGGCGTGCCGTCGGCGAGCTTGCCGGAAAGCTTGACGGTCAGCTTGCCGGACATGTACCCCTCGGTCGCCTGGAGTTCGTCCGGGACGACACCCTCCAGGGAGCGGTCCGAGTCCCACTCGTCCACGTAGGCCGAAAGGTCCGAGTTGGCGTCGGCGAACAGCCCATTTCGCGCCCAGTCGACCATGAGCTTCACGCCCAGGTAGCGCTTCTGCCCGACCGCGAGCGCCTTGGCCAGGTCCGTGTCCGCGGGGAACTGCACCGCTAGATCTCCTTCAGCTTGTAGCCATAGCCGGAGTACGGGCCCACGGCATGGCGCGAGATGTCCAGGTTTCCGGAGATCATCACCTGCGGGACTCCGGCGCCCAGGTGCCACGGCGTGGGAACGGCGCTGCCACTCTCCAGCATCCAGGCGTCGGTCACGATGGTGCCCGCGGTGGCCGCGCGGAGCTGGACGGAGACGGCGACCACCGAGCCGTCCGCGGGCACCAGGTACGGCACGTAGAGGCGGGGGATGGTTCCGGCGATCGTCGTCGTCCCGGTGATCGGCGGCTGGGCGACCAGAGCCGCGTTGTACGGCACGATCTCCAGGGTGAGCACCCCGGCGCCGGACTGCTTGTACGCGCTGAAACACAGCTGCTCGCCCGCGATGACGGGGATGACCGCGGTGTCCACCAGGGTGCGGCTCGCCGCCGTCGTGGTGAGGCTCAGCGCCTTCGACGGGCCAGGAACCAGCTCGCCGCCCGGCGTGTTGCTCGGGAGGAGCAGGGTCGTTGCGGCCACCGAGGCGATCGAGTCGCCGGCCCCGGGAAGTGACCAGTCGGTCTGGATGGCGTTCAGGGCCAGCGGGGCCGAGCTGGTGGAGGAGATCCGGGCGCGGAGCAGGTTCTTTCGGGTGCTCTCCCGCAGGTAGTGCGGGCCGCTGATCGCCTCGGTGTAGAGCGCTTCGAGCCACGCTGCTGCCCGCGGCGTGAGCCCGTCCGTCTCGATCTCGTACTCCAGGCGTCGGCTGAACACGTCCTTCGTCCGCCGGCCGGACAGCGGCACGTGCTCCGCGCCGTACTCCACCAGCGCGGCGGAGTAGCCGGTGGTGGGTACGTCGATCTTCATCAGCCGACCCATGGGCCCCAGGTACAGCGCTTCCACTACCGCCTCCGCTGGTTCGTCTGGTCGACCTTCTTCAGCTCGCTGTCCGCTTCGTCCGCGGAGATTACGACACGGAGCTGTTCGAGGGCCGCTGCCAGGTCCGCCGGGAGCGTCTTGCCCTGGGCGGTCAGGCTCGCCACCAGCGCCTGGAGCGCGAGCAGCTGGGCCTCCGCGGTCGTCTGCTGCGCGCCGGCCGCGGAGAGGTCGGGGACGGTCGGCGTGCCGCTCAGCTCGCCCACGCCGACCGTCGGGGTGATGTTGAGGGCGTCCTGCACCCTGCCGACAATGGCCGCCGCCTGGTCGACGACCTGGTTGCCGGCCAGCCGGAGACCTTCGGCCAGGGCCTCCATCACCGACATGCCGGAGTACAGCGTCCAGCCGCGGCCGGAGAACGGCCCCTCCTTCGCCGGCGAGAACGGCAGCAACCGCCGCACCTTGCCCAGGATGTCCGAGACCACGCCGCCGATCGCCCCCGCTGCGGCCTTGATGCCGTTGATGAAGCCCTGGATGATGTTGCGCCCGGCGTTGTACAAGAAGCTGCCGATGTTGCCCAGGGCTTCGAGCACGCGGCCCGGCAGGCTGCGCACGAAGCCGACCACGTTGCTCGCGCCGACGGCGACGGCGACCGCGGCGCCGTTCCAGGCGTTGACGAACAGCTGCCGGAGCTGGCCGATCAGCGAGCCGAGCGCCGCGATCGCGCGGCCGGGCAGCTCGCGGAAGAAGGTGATCGTGTTCGAGATCCCCGAGACGACTGCCTGGGCAGCCGCGCTCCACACGGAGACCCACCACTCGAAGAAGCGCGCAGCCAGGGAGGAGACCGCCTCGATCACGCGGCCCGGCAATTCGCGGAAGAAGTTAACGGCGCTGATGATGCCATTCGTGATAGCCGTCACCGCGAACTGCCACGCGGTGGTAAGTGCATTCCACAATTGCACACCAAGGAATGCGATTACCGCCAAGATCTGGAAAGGCAATGCGATGAATTCCGCAATTACCCACTCTATTCCTTCGACCGTGGCACTCAGCATCGCGCGCCCTGCTTCAAGGAGCCAGTTGCCGACGATGCCAGGAAGCGTGCTCAGCCACTCGCCAATCCGGCCAGGCAGTGCCGCCAGGTAGTCCACGCCAGCCTGGAACCAGCCGACGATCCGCTCACCTATTCCGCTGAAGAATCCGCCGATCGATTCGCCGATTCCCTCGAAGAAGCTGACGATGTTGGACCAGATCTTGCTGACATTCGTGTCGAAATCGGTGAAGAAATTGACGACGTTGGTCACCACGTCGGTCACGACACCGAGGAAGGAAACCAAGGCGGGGACGACCTTGTTCAGGATGAGCACCGCGGTTTCCAGCATCGGCTTCTGGATCAGCAGCCACAGTCGAATCAGGCCAGGCAGGATCGCCACGACCAGCTCGACTAGCGGCGGGATCAGCGGAAGCACCGCCTCGACCAGCTGGAGGAACACCGGGGCCAGCTGGGTGATCGCACCCAGGAGCTGAGGCAGGATCGGGAGCAGCTGCTGGAGCGCCTGCACCAGCACGCCGGCCAGCTGATCGAGCACGGGCGCGAGCGCGGCGCCCAGGTCGGCGAACGCCTGGGCGATCTTGGGCAGCACCGGCGCCAGCCCCGCGGCCAGCCCCTCGATCAGCTTCGTGAGCGGCGGGGCCAGCGTCTGGATCGCGATCCCGAGCACGCCGCCGATCAGCCCGGCCACCTGCCCCACCAGCGGAAGGATGGCCTGGAGGGCGGGGGCCAGCGCGACGAACGCCTTCGCGACGCCGTCGGCGAACGCCTGAAGCCCCGGCATGGCAGCCTGGAGCCCAGCCGCAATCGCGCTGATCACCGTGGCGAGCGGGCCCTGGAGCGTGGCCGCGAGCCGGCCGAACAGCTCCAGGATCGGCCCGAGGAGCTGGCCGATCGAGCGGAAGACCTGGGCCAGCCCGTCAATCGCCGGCCCGACCAGGCCGAGCTGGACCAGGCGGTTGAACGCCTCACCGAGGGAAGTGAGGATCGAGCCCAGCGCGGCGCCCAGCTCGCGGAGCTGAGGTGCGACGGCGACGGCGAGGTTGAGGAAGCCCTGGGTGAACGCCCTGATCCCCGGCTGCATCCCCTGGATGAAGCCGAACAGCTCATCGAACAGCGCGGTGATCTTGCGCAGGTTCTCGCTGGTCGTGAGCATGTTGGTCAGCTGTGTGACCGTGCCCCCGAGCGCGAGGGCCATCCGCTGGATCCCGGGCTGGACCGCGGCGAACAAGGCCGGCATCTTTGCCACCGCGGGGGCCAGCGCGGACTCGAAGGACGCAGACACGGCCGTCCTGAGCCGGGTCAGGTCGTCCTCCAGCGGCTTGAACGCCCGCTTGATCCCGTCGATCCCGAGCGCGATGGCGGCGAGCGCGCCGACGCCCACGGTCGCCAGCGCCGGGAAGGCGATGATCAGGCCCCCGATCACCCCGAGCAGGGGTGCGAGCGCGGCCGGGAGCAGCACGGCCTTGCTCGTGAGCGTGGAGAAGATGCCGCTTCCGACGGAACCGAAGGCGGACAGCTGACCGGTTTGCGACTTCAGGGCCGCGCCCAGCACGCCGTCCAGGATGCGCCCCAGGCCGCTGGCGTCACGTCCGCTGTCGCGCATCTTCTGGCTGGCTCGGCTGGTCTCGTCTCCGGCGTCCTTCGTGCGGCGGCCGAAGATGTTGACCTTCGATACCACGTTGTCGAGCACGGTTGAGGATCCGAGCACGGACCGAACCCAGGACCGCTGCTGCGTCTCGCCGTCGCGCTGGGCCTTCGTGAGATTCCCGTGCGCGCCGGCCAGCCGCTGGGTTGCGTTGGTGACCCGGTCGGCCGCCACCGACTCCTCCGCGCGGGCTCGGGTCAGCGCCCGCTCCGCCGCGCTGATCTCGTTCGTCGACGCGGTGCCATCGCGCCGGAGGTCGATCAAGCGGGCTTCGAGTTCCTGGGTGCCGCGGTGAGCGGCCTGGAGCTGGTCCTCCGCCTTGACCAGCTCCAGCTCCGCCTTGTTCAAGTCCTGGGTCATCTTGACCAGGGGGTCGCTGTCGATCTTGACCCCGGCCAGTGCCTCGTTGATGTCCCGGTCGATCGTGCGCTTCAGGTCGTCGGCGATCGCGTCCAGCCGGATCGACGCTTCCCCGATCAGCACTCGTCAGCCCTCCATCAGCCTGCCGCCCAAGCCCTGCTGCTCGGGAGTGGCGCCCCAGTTCTCGCGAGCTGCTATCGGGTCCACCTGGGCGTCAGCGACGGCCAGCTGTTCCTCCAGCTTCTTGATCTGCTCAACGGGCGTCTCCAGCAGGATGACGAATACCGCGTCCATCCAGTCGGCGAGCCGTGTCCGCGGACCGATCCCGGCCATGGCCAGCTTGCCGTTGGTGTAGTAGTTCCGGTACGTGGAGTTAGCGATGGCGTGGAGGGTCTTCAGGCGGACCCAGGGCCTTTTCCCGCCGCCTCGAACAGGTCTCGCATGATCTCCGCGACCGTTTGCATGTGCACCTTAACGTTCTCGTCGACGAACATCAGGTGGTACAGCCGGCGCCGCGAGCTGCCCGCGTCGAACTCCTCGAACCGCTTCCGCTCCGGCTCGGAGTAGATCCGCCCGTCCGGCCCGCGGAAGTGGGGCACCGGCGCCCCGTCGTCGTACGTGCCGACCACCTGGAGCCCACCCGCGGCCGGCTCCAGCGGGGCGGGCAGCTCCTCGCGGACCACCTTCGGCGGCAGCTCCTCGTACTTCCACTGGGCCGGGACGCCGTCGTCGTTGACGATCATCCGGGGCATGATGTCCCCGAGCACGATGAGCAGGTCCCCGCCCCCCTTCTTGGCGGCGAGCGCGAAGCGGTGGAAGTCGCCGGCCGACGGGTCCGGCGCTGCCTCGAAGTGGTGGACCTTGATCTCCTTCTCGCCGGTGGTCGGGTTCTCGTGGATCGCCCGCAGGTCGAACTCGATCCGCGGGACCTCGGGAACCGTGTCCGGCCCGTACGTCTTCGGCATGAACTTCCTCCACATCGTTGATACAGCTCGAAAAAGGGTGACCACCGCGGCGAGCACAAGCACGGCGGAGAGCCAGGTGAGGGCGAGCAGGAGATCCGTCACCCGCGTGCCATCTTCAGCGAGTCGCGCACGAAGTTGTTGGCCCGGGTGCCGGGGTGCATGACCTCCTTGGCGAACCGGATCTGGCCGCCCTGGACGAAGCGCAGGTGCGCGTCCGGCCGATTCGGAATGGCCCGGATGACGTGCGCGTGCGTGCCGAACAGGATGTAACCGAGGTAGGGCGTCAGCCCCTCCTTGCCGATGATCACCTCGATGGCCGGCCGGAGCGGGCCGCGCGTCGTCTCGCGCTTCCGCGAGGTCGAGACCAGCCGGCCGGTGCGCCGCGGTGCGCGCCGGATCTGGTACTGCTGCACCAGGGTTCCGCGGCGGCGGAGTTCGTTCCGGATCGGGCCGTCGGGGTCGTTGACGAACCGGGCGAACCGGGCATCGTTCACCTCGCCTCGCCGCCCCGTGATCACCGTGCGTGCCATCAGCCGGCCACCCTCGCCATCAGGTCGAAGATCACGGACGCTTCGATGGCGTACATGTTCCCCTCCGGGCCGATCGGCACCACGTCGCCCGCGTCCGCGTTGATCTGCTTCGGGTGCCACGACGGCGGCGAGCTGGCCATGTCCACCATGAACTGGGAGAGCAGCGACGCATCCGTGAGCATCTGCTTCCCCACCTCGCCGTAGGCGTCCGTGTCGGTGGTGAAGATCCCATTGCAGTCGCCCGCGCACCGGACGATCTGGATGCCGTAGGCCACCTGGCGCCGCTTCAGCGCGGAGAAGGGTGTCCCCGTGCGCGGAGCGCCCGAGGTGGTTCCCTGGCGGCCAGGGTCGGTGATCCCGGCGAAGCCCACGGACACCTGCTCGCAATCCCAGGAGTCGAGCTGGAGCTGGCCGGGCACGATGCGCCGGCGGGCGGGCAGGTCCACGTTGTGGTTGGCGAAGTACGTCACCAGCGCCGGGATCACGCCTTCCGCCCACGAGAGCAGGTCGGGCGGCTCGCCGGGCAGCTGGCTGGGCTTCACTGTCCGCCCGCCTTCCGGCGGGTGCTCTCCGTCCTGACGGCCTTGGCCGGCGGCGGGGTGCGACGGGGGCGACGACCGCGGCGGGCGGGAGCCTTCTTCTCGGCCGGTTCCGGCGGCGGAGGCGGCTCCTCCGCGGTCTTCTCGGGCTTGGGGGTGTCGACGGGCATCGGCGGCGGCTCATGCCCGGAGAAGGGATCGTGGCCCCTGGTCAGCGCGTCATCGGTCATGCGGGCCAGCGTAGACCAATGTCACCCCATCAGGCGGGGGGTGCGATCCGCGTTGCCGTCGGCAGGTCGGGGCTCCACACGGCCGCCTGCCGCTGCGGGCGCGTGCCGTTCTTCCGCCGCGGGTTCACCGACTCGATCCACAGGTCTACGGCGGGAATGCCGGTGCGGTGTTCCTGGAGGAACTTCGACACGTCCAGCGTGATCGTGATCCCCTGGCGCTGGATGGTGGAGGCGTTCGGCGGGATCGCACAGCCCTGGTCACCGCACCACGACTTCACCAGCTCCATGGCGAGCTGGACGCACGCCGTGATGCCACCCACCGGCGGGTTCACGCCACGCTCGTAGACCACGGTGGTCGGGCCCTCCTCGCCGCACCCGGACCAGCCGAGCCCGTCGACGCGCTCCAGCCAGCCGGCGGGGGTCAGCCGGTACGCGGCCGGGTCCAGCAGCGTGCCGTCCCCGAGCGTCACCGAGGTGATCGCCGTCGCGCTCACGTCCAGGTCGACGGCGAGCGGCCGCGGGTGCGCACCGCGCCAGGCCGCGTTGAACAACCAGGCGTCGGCGTAGTTCGTGGCGTAGCTCAGGCCGGGCGCCTGAAGCCAGCAGCCGCACGCGCCGATGTCCTGGAACGGCCACGTGCCGCTCCCTGCGCCGTAGGGGTGCGAGCGGATCTCCGCCGTGGCCGTGCACCCCGATCCCCGCCAGCGGTGCCCGGTGAGCTGGTACAGCAGCTCGGACGCCATCAGCAGGATCGTCAGCCACTGGTTCGTGCTCGCGCGCCCGCGGAAGGTCTCCGGCACGTCGCTCGGAGACGCCCACGGCCCGCACAGGATCTCGCTGGCCTGTGCGGGCGGGACATCCGGGATCGGGAGCGGCGTTGTCACGGCGTCTGCGCGACCACCGGCACCAGACCGGCATCCAGGTCGGGAACGGTCGCCTCGCGGACGTACTGCCAGACGCGGTCCGAGGGGCTGTCGAAGTCGTCGTTCGGGCCGGAGCCCCAGCCGGCGTTCTGGACGCTGTAGCCGTCGAACTCCGGCAGCATGGCCGCGTCGCCGGAGAGTACCCACGACCCCGAGGGGATCAGGAAGGCGCGCGGGATGACCCAGTGGAAGTACGGCAGCACGGTGGCCAGCGCGGAGCCGATGACGCCCTTCGTCCAGAACTCCAGGGAGACGCCGTTCGGGGTCTCCTCCACGCCCGTCTGCGGGGCCCGGTACCCGATCTGGTTGGGCGTCGGCGCGGAGTCGTTGATCACGTCACCGCCGATCAGGAACGCCAGGAGATTCGGGTCCGGGGTGCAGACCTGAAGGCCCTTGATCGAGCCGCGCTTGAGCGTGTACGGCGCCTGGTAGTTGACGCACGCGACACCCGAGCCGTTCAGCTGGGTGACCTGCTTCGCGTCCTCGTACTCCAGGCCCAGTTCGACCTTCACCAGGGCGTCGGAGACGTAGGCGTTCGTCGTACCCACGGTGGGCTTGCCGTCCACGTCCAGCTTGGCGACGCGCACCCCGAGGGCGAACAGCGTTCCCGCTCCGTCGTAGCTCATGATCCTTCTCCTCTAGCCGTCACGGGAACTTGATCGCGACACTGGAACACGGGTCGTATCCAGCGACGAAGAGGCGATCGGCCCAGACCTTCTGCCGGTTCGTCCGGCGGTCGATGGTCGCGGCCGCGTCGCCCATGGGGGACACAGTGGACAGTCGCGTGAAGACGGGACCCGTTGCGTAGCCCCAGATTCCCGCCTGGACGCCAGGACCCTTGCCGGTGTAGCCCGCATCCGCGATCACCACGGCGTCGGTCGCGGTGCGGATTTCGTTGCCGACCTTGAACAGCGACGCGGCCACCTGGGTGGCGATGACGATCGGGATGTGCAGGAACACCCGCTGTCCCTTGGACTTCTCGCGGGCCGCCTGCTCCAGCGCGCCCAGCCCCTGGAGCAGGGACGTGGCGGCGGTCAGCTCCTCCGCGTTGCCGTCGGCGAAGTACGGGTTCATGACGCCCGTCTCGCCGTGCGCCACCACGTCGAACGGAGCCGCCTGGGTCCCGGCGCCTTCGGCCAGCTCGCGCGCGATGGCGAAGGACGCCACGGCGTTGGCCTGCCGGGTCACCCGCTGGATCGCGGCATCTCGGTCCACCCCGAGCGTCGTGCACTCGCTGGTGAGCCGGTAGCCCAGCGGCGAAAGGAAGGTCACCGGGCCGGGGGTGCCGTCCATGTCGTCGGTCTCGTCGCACGGGTCGAAGACCTCCAGCGACGGGCACCCCTCACCGAGGAACGAGATGCCGTTCTCCCAGTCGCCCGAGTTGTCCGGCGGGGCCGACGTGAGCAGGTTCGCCGAATTCTGCGCAGCGGCCGGCGGGGCCTGGACTTCGACGAAGTACGTAGGCACCTGATCTCCTTTCGCGGACGGGCCTGGTCAACCGCCCGGCCCCCCGTCGGGGTGAGGGCCGGGCGGAAGCGATCAGGCGACGGCGTCCCAGCCGCCGGCCGGGACTGCCTTCGTGCCCGCGGCGGAGCCGTCCGGCCGGAGCGGCAGGACGATGCGCAGCGACTCCTTGCCGGTGAACGCCACGCCCTCGAAGGTCTCGATGAAGGTCTGGTACCGGTTCCGCTTGTTCAGCTCGGAGTCGCGCACCAGGCCCAGATCCAGCGTGCCGCCGTCCATCAGCAGCCAGTCACCCTCCACGAACAGCAGGCTGTCCACGTTGTCGGGGTACTGGGGCACGACCTGGCCGGCCGCGGTGTCGTCGTAGAACTGCTGGTCGATGACGACCGTGGAGACGGTCGCCCCGGCGAGCCCGTCCAGGTGCCAGGTGACGTTCACGCCGCGGGTAGAGAACCAGCGCTCCAGCTCGGACTGGGCGATGCCGAACAGCTCGCCCGGCGACGCCATGGTGAACCGGCGCGCGAGGTCGGTCATCAGCAGGTTGATCACCCACTGCGGCATGATCGTCCGCAGGGCCACCCGCGAGTTCAGGCGGTGCCGGTTGCGGTAGTAGGCGATCACCCGGTCGTAGGTGGCCAGCAGGTCCGCCACCGCCGACACCGCGGGGCCCATGCCCTTGAGGATCTTGGAGGCGGAGAACAGGCGCGACAGCAGGTTGTTCTCCGTGAACCGGCTCCACGCGATCTGGGCCGCCTGGGTCGTCGCCCGGACCCACTCGGTGTCGAACCGGGCGGTCATGTTCGGGAACTCCAGGCACATGTACGTGCTGTAGATCGAGGCTTCGAGCACGCCGGGGCAGCTCACCACGTAGCAGGACTTGTACGTGTTGGTGTCCGGGTCCGGCGGCGGGACCACGATCGCCTGGTCGTTCGCCTGGGTCCACAGGCCCAGGCCGCTGGTCATCGCCAGCGCGTCGAACGGCGCCCGGTACTGGAGGATTCCGCGCTCGGTCCGGAAGACGTTCAGCGCCTGGCGAACCGGGCGGTCCGTCACGCCCAGGACGTTGATGTCGTAGCGGACCTCCGGCGGCAGGCAAAGCCCGCCGGCCGCTGTGATGGCCTGCTCATCGGTGGCCGCCGCGATGCGCGCCTGGTTCACCGCCGCGTCGTCGCCCAGCGAGCGCTCCGGCGGGTAGGCGAACTCCACGTGCGCGATGTTCGCGGAGCCGTTGCCCTTCGAGCGGGCGACCGCGGCGAACGCCTTCACGAACGCGTCCTCGGTCAGCTGGGTCCCGCCGGCGAAGCCCGGCACCCCCGCGGCCACGGTGGTGGTCGCCTGGACGACGCCGCCGCGCGGGCCATCCTGCTCGGGCGAACCGTCCTTGCCGATCTTGCCCAGACCGGATGCGGTACGCGACTTCTTGGCCGGCGCCTTCTTCGTGGCGTCGCCCTTGTCGTCGCCGTCCTGGGTGTCGGCACCCGGGTCCGTGGTCGCCCCCGCGTCCTTCGGCTCCGGCACGTCCGTGGTGTTCTCCGGCTTCGGCTGGTCCACGTGGTCGCGCGACGGGTCGTGCACCCCATCCAGCTCGGCCAGGGCCGCGGTCTGCTTGCTCGCCAGCTCCGCCTTCTCGGTGAGCGCGGCGGACAGCGTCTTCGCGTCGGCCACCACCTTGTTCAGCGCGTCCACGTTGTCGGCGGTCGGCGGGTTGGCGGCCAGCTCCTTGCCCTGTGCACCCAGGGCGGCGAGGGCCGCGCGGATGTCCGCTTCGCTGGCGTTCGCGAGATCCCCCAGGATCTCCGCAATGCGCTTCGGGTCCACGATCGGCCCCTTCCGTGTCGTCTCGGTGACGGGGGCCGTGTCGGTGCTTAGAGCGCCAGCGCGGTGGATCGGGCTTGGAGCCCGGAACGCGCAAGTGCCCCGTCTCCCGGCGAGCGTAGGGGAGATGGGGCACGAGCGGTCGGCTATGTGTGGGATCTACGGGAGCGACGGGACCGCAGGTAGGCGGGCGGGGCGAAGACGCGGGTCGCGCTGGCGAACAGCCGGATCGTGGCCTTCCGGTCGAACCAGACCAGCAGGACGGCCGTCGTCAGCACCAGCATCCAGGCGGCGGAGGCGAAACACAGCCAGATCATGGCTGCGAACCACCAGAACATCGCCTTGAACAGCAGGTAGATCAGGTACAGCCCGATCATCGGGGGTACTCGCTGACCACCCAGGCCAGGCCCGCCCCCGCCGCGAGGTTGCGCAGCGTGTCCGGAATCCAGGTCGGGTGCACGTCGGCGAGCATGCCCAGGCCACCCGACTTCAGCAGGTTGTGGGCGATCACCTGGACGCCTCCGTGCCCGAGGATCTTCCACTCCCCGCCGTTTTCGGAGCCGAACTCCACGACCAGCTTCGTGGGGAGTACCTTCTGGCCCTCGCTCCGGCCGTAGCGCTCGGAGCGCGTAAAGGCCAGCGGGTTTTCCAGCGCGAATGTGGCCTTCACGGTCTCGCGGACTTCGGTGGGGCTGGGCTCCACGGTGGCGGCGAACTGGTGCGACGCGTCGGTGGCCACGCACACGTCCTTGTCGGTGACGACCTTCGTCCAGGTCCAGTGTTCGATGCGAATCGCGGTGTCGGGCATGACGCCTCTCTCGGGTGGTGGTTGGTGCGGGCTCCGGCCGTCGGCCCGGTGCCATCCGGCGGCCGGAGCACCCGCGGTGCTGTCGTGGCGTCGATGCTACCCCCCATTTTGGGGGGTGTCAAACGGCACTGAGGTGCCACAGCTCGCCGTGGCGATACCTCGCCGGACCGTTCGGCGGGACCTCCACCGAGTCGGCCGGCGCCCCACACTCCGGGCAGCGCTTCAGCTCGCTGGCCAGCCGGTCGATCAGCTTCGCCCGCAGCTCGGTGACCTCCGCGTGCAAGACACGCGCGGTCGCCGGCCAGTTCTCGGATCGGCCAGCAAGCGCGCACCGCATCGCTTCCGCCACATCGTTCTCCCAGGGCGTCATCGCCTACTCCTCTCCTCGGTCATGATCGCCACCTCGAACTCAGGCGGACCGCGTCCGCCAGGAACTGGGCCGCCTCCCACAGTGCGGCCAGGTCGAGCGCGTCCAGGCCGGACAGCGCCCGGTCCAGGGCCAGCCCATCTCCGGCGGCCACCGCTCGAAGCGCCTCCGGCCCGTGCTCGATCACGTTCGGGCTCATCGGGTCCACACCGGGGTTGAACATCAGCCGCGCCCGATCAGCGCCGCGATCGTGTTGACGATGCCCGCCGCGCCCAGCGGGCCGGCGTTCAGCGCCTCCGTGCCGGTTCCGTGGCTCGGGTCGGCCGCACACGACGGGTCGTAGCAGGCGGGCAGCTGCCAGCCGCCGGTGCCGTTCGGCTCGGTGTCGGCTGGCCGGGGCTGCTGCGTCGTCGGGGGCGTCGTCGTGCGGGCTGCCGCGCGCTTCGGCTGCTCGGCAGCCTTCGTGGTCGGGGCGGGAACCGCGGAAGCGCGCTTGGGTGCGGGCCGCGTCGACGGGGGCACGGTCGGCGAGACGGCAGGCTGCTGAGCCGCCGGGACCACGGGCCGCGGGTTGGGCACCTCGGTGACGGCCGGCGGGATGGCCACGGGCACCGGGTCGGCGGCCGGAGCCGGCCTGGCCGCCTGCTGGCCGGTGGCCAGGTAGATGACGGCGCCCGCGCCGGTCGCCACGACGGCGGCCGCGAGGGCTCGGGGGTTGAGCATGATCATTTCTCCTTCGCGATCATCACGGTTTCTTCCGGGGCAAGCGTCCAGGCGTAGCCCGGCGCGCGGTCCCCGACGATGTAGATCAGGCCGCCGTCGTGGCGAACGTCCAGGACGACCTCGCCGGCGCGGGCGTTGCCCATCGACGCACGCTGGTACGCCCCGCCAGCGAGGCGGTCACCCACGTTGACCTCATCCGCGCGGCGCTCCTCGATCTCGGGCACCAGCTTGCCGAACACCTTCATGACTGGCTCTCCTTCGTGTGTGCCGGACAGAAGTCCAGGACGATCGTGCGGCTCTTCAAGGTGATGCGGTCGATCGACCAGCCGGCGCGACGGGCGCGCTCGCGGGCGTCGTTCAGGCGCTCGCCGGGGCCGAGCCGGAACGTCGCCTTGCACGTCGGCGCGCGGTCGCAATCCAGGGTCTGGCTCAGGCGGTGCGTCATCGGGGGTAGACCTCCACGGTGAGCCCGGCAGCCTTCGCCTGTCGGATGGCGTCGGCGGTGCCGCGCGAGTTGTTCAGGTGGAACGCCAGCACCAGATCCGGCATGTGCGCGACCATCACGCCGTTGCGCGCATGGCCGCCCGCCTTGCCCAGCTCCTTGACGTACGGGAACGCGGTGATCGGGCCCAGGCCGTAGAAGTGCCAGATGGCGGCCGCCAGGCGGTCCGCCCCGACGGCGTCCCCGTGGATCAGCTCGATGGGGTCTCCGTCGGTCGCTAGCCCGTGCTCCACGAAAGCGCGGATCATGATCTCTCGGTGCTCGCGGATGACGGAGCAGTCCGGCACCCACATGTCCGGGGTGTCCTCGTGCGGGGGCTGGTGCGGGCACACGCCGAACGTGCGCGAGCCCGTCACCATGACGCGCCTCATGCGAGCGCCAGCTTCCGCTCCCGCTCGCGGCGAGCTTCATGCCCGCGAAGCCATTGCTCCGCGCGGATCAGGTGGACGTTCCAGGCGACGTACGCCGTGGTGAAGCCGGACTTTGGCAGGCCACCCAGCAGGATCGTCAGCTGGGCCTCCGTGGCGTCGGCGTAGGCGTCCACCAGCTTGCGTCGCTCAGGCGTTGCCAGGGCGTTCTCCTCGGACCACTCGCCCCGGCGGCCCAGCTCCACCAGGCACTGGGCAGCGGATGCCGGGTCTGCGTCCTTGTCGCCCCGCAGGGCGTCCACGGCGTACAGCTCCGCCGCCGTCTTCAGCTGGGCCAGCGGGCTGTCCATGAACAGCCGCGCCATGAGCGCGCGGTGCTCGACCTCCTCACTGGTCAGCGGTTGAATCGTCGTCCCCATCACGCCACCGCCGGGAGCACGTGCGGCACATGGGCGTCCAGCTGGAAGACGCGGTCCGCCGTCCCGCCGTCGTGGTAGCGCACGGAGGCGCCGACGATCGGCGTGGTGGCGCCGTTCTCGCTGAAGTGGTCGGCTGGCCGATCGGGGTCAGCTCCACCTCCACGTGGTCGGCCATGGTGGCCCGGCCGTAGCGGCGGCAGGCGATCTGCCGGGCCACGATCTCGCGGGCGTCGCCGTCTTCCAGGTCCACCAGGCTGGTCGTGTAGCACTCGTTGGGGTTGTCGCTGGTGGTGTAGGTGACGGCGAAGCGCTGGAACATCTGGACCTCCGGGTGGTTTTCTGTGTTGCTGACCTAACCGAATCTACCCCCCAAAATGGGGGGTGTCAATGCCCAGTCCGGCGGGCATGACGAAGTCCCCCGGATGGGGGAAGCATCCAGGGGACTTCGCTACCGAGCCGCGAGCCGGAGCGCGCGGCGGTCCTCCGCATCCAGGCCGGCGAAGATGCCGTCCGTGGCGCCGATCTCGAAGGCCCAGGCCAGGCAGGCGTCCGCGACCGGGCAGCGCGCGCACACCGCCCGCGCCGGAGCGCCGTCGCCCAGCGGGAACCACAGCTCCGGGTCCATCCCTCGGCACGCGGCCAGATCCGTCCAGTCCTTCATCGCGTCACCTCCTGCGGTAGCGGGGCGCGCGATGAGCGCCCCTAGGGCTTGATCGAGATCGGGTCGGGCACGGGAAGCTGCTTCGAAAGCACCCTCTCGGCTCGATCCATGGCATTCGCCAGGTGACGCGCCTCGCCGCCCCCGGGGTACGCCAGCTCGCGCCGCGCCGCGCTGATCCGCTGCTCCAGCTCCTCGATCCGCTTCAGCAGCTCGGAGGCCGCGAGCGCGGCCCGCGCCTGGTTCCGGCAGCGGATGCGCTTCTCCGGCGCGGCCTCCTGCCACAGCGACTCCCAGACGCGCGCCTCATCGGTGGACACGGTCGGGTCGTGCTTGCCGCGGAAGATCGCCTTCGCGGTGCGCTCGACCAGCTGGGCGTGCTCCTCGGTGTTGCCCATGATGGCGCGAGCCTCCGCCTTCACGTCGATGCCGTAGCGATCCATCGCCATGATCAGTGCTCCCGTCCGGTCGTCCCAAGGGCGATCCAGTCACCTTCGAGAATTTCGACTTCGTCCACGTGCTCGTAGCCCACCTGCTGGATGAAGATCCCGCCGTCGCCGTTGTCGACCTCGTAGGCAACGGCCTGCCGATCGGTGCTGATGAACACATTCGTGATCATCAGAACTCCGTCTTGGGGGTGGCCAGCGAGGACAGGAACTGAGCGCCGCGCTGGGCGTCCGACTTCGGGAGCGGCAGGAAGACGTGGATGTGCGGGCCCTCGCGCCGCGCGGTCAGCTGCTTGCCCTGCTCGCCGAACTCCGCCGTAGCCTCGCGCCGGATCGCCGTGATCAGCTGCTCCGCGAACGCCTCGCGCACGCACATGATCGACGCGTACAGGTTGGCGCCGTCCACGGTCAGCCGGGTGGTGATCCGGACATTCGGCACGGCGGCGGTCTCCGCCAGCTCCACGAGGCGTTCACGGAGCTGGTTCGACGTGGACACGGGGGTGAGCCGGGGGTTTTCGGCCGGCGGGTACGTGGGCATGGACGCCTCCTGGGATTCGGTGGTGGGGATGCCGTCCATCATGCCCCCCAAAATGGGGGGTGTCAAGGCCGATTTGGAGGGCAAGACGAAGGCCCCCGGGTGGACGACCGGGGGCCTTGCCTGCTACCGCGTTGCCTGGTTACACCACACCCCGAGGGGGCCGGGATTCGAACCCGGATCTGTAGCCCGCCTAGAGCTTACGCCGGGATTCCGTTGAGCGTTCCGGAACGGGCCAGCGGCAGGATCAGCGGCTCCAGCTCCTCCCATTCGCCGGTCAGCAGTGAATGGGCGTTCACCAGGGCACTCTCCCACGTACCCGAGGTCAGGTAGGACTGGTCCTCGCGCGGCACGAAGAGGTCGGCGAACAGCTCCTCATCACCCGAGGTACCCCACGACCATGGCCCGGCCAGTCCCGTGTCCGCGCGGTAGATCTCCTCCGCCGCCCGGCCGGCCGCCAGACCCACCGCGTAATCCCACAGCTGATCCGCCCGGACAAAGTCCTCCTTCACCGTGCACCAGCCGCCGCCCATGATGCGCCGGACGGTCAGACGGTCGGCCGTGAGCCCCGCCGCTCGAAGCGCGAAGGCGTGCCCGAGTTCGTGGGCGGCGGTGCACCGGTCATCCACCGGCGCCGTCAGCTGATCCGTCACGCCTTACCCCTCTCGCGCGCGGCCACGATGTACACGCCCTTCGGCCACTTCGCGACGTTCGGGCAGGTCTTCACGTGCTTCTGGTACGTCTTCTGGCCGGCGGCCCGGAACGCGGCCGCCTTCACCCGCGTCATCGGCCCGCACAGCGGCGGCCCCTGCGCAGTGCGCGTGAGCGCGTGGAGGCCGTGCTCGGACTCCACCGCATCGAAGGGGATGCGTTCCTGCTCGCGGCGCTTGGCCGCGGTGCGGGCGTTCGGGTTGGGGATGGTCAGCGCCCAGATGATCGTCGCCCCGCAGAAGTTGCACCGGGAGAGCGGGAGGCCATCCGGATGCGGCATCGGCCACTTGATCTTATCCCCGCAGATCACGCACTTCCCCGGACCACCGCACGGCGCCTTCGGCGGCCGGTGCTCCGGCTCCAGCTCGGCCGGCCCGATCCACCAGCCGTGCATGTTCCACCCCGGCCACTCGTTCACCGCAGACGCCCCGGCTTCATCACGTCCGGCGCCCAGGTGTTCACGACCTCGCGTGCGGCGCCCTCGGTGGTCACCTTTGCGATCACCGAGACGTGGTCGTCCACCTGGAGGTGAACCGCGTACCCATCCACCTGTCGCGCGGACCTCATGGCGCCCACGATGATGGCGGCCGCCAGCGCGAGCACGACCAGACCGACGACGGCGTACACCAGCACCCACAGGAAGGTCTCACCGTTCACGGCAGCAGCCCCCCGCCTCGGAGCGCCGCGTCCCGGCCCTCGAAGTGACCCGGTCGCGTCTGGCCGCGCTTCTTCAGCTCCTCCAGCTTCTTCAGCTCCACGCGCGCCTCCGCGCCCGGCACGAAGTCGGGGTCCACGAGTTCCGGCGTTGACTCCGCCCGGTCGAGCATCATCCCCACCGCGGCGGGCCAGGTCGGGTTCGCCTTCAGCTGATCCACGACCAGGAAGACGCCCGCCTGGAGCAGCTTCACCGCCTCGATGCCCGCGAGGTGCGGCGGGATGCGGTTCTCGGGCTGCCCCTCCACGACGCGCACCGGCGTGCGGGGGTCGGCACCCAGGGTGTCGGTGATGACTGCCTTGAGACCCTGCGCCGGGACGCGGGTGGGGACCGTGGACTCCTTCGTGGCGGTCAGCATGGGGCCCAGCGCGCGGTCGCCGTAGAAGACGTGGCAGCTCCACAGCCGCCCGCGGGCGTCCAGGCTGATCTGGGCCACGGTGGGGTTCGAGACGGACCCGAAGTCCCAAAGCGCCTCTTCGGCGGTCGCATAGTGCGCCTGGCCGCGCTCGCCCGGGATACGCTCCATGGCAGCGCGGGCGGCATCGCTCAAGCCAACGGTGATGATCGGAAGCATGTCGCTCCTCGGTGGTAGGTAGTGATCAGGCCCGATCGTACCCCCCAATCTAGGGGGGGACAAGGAGGAAGCCATGGGGCAGCACGCCAAGCGGTTCGATGCCGTGGGAGCACAGAAGGGCACCGGCCTGCGGGCCGTCGTGGATCGGCTGAAGGCGGTGGCCGACGCCGCGGAGGAGGCGTTCGACCCGAACAGCGCGGAGATGGTGGGCGCGATGCAGCGCTTCGAGCAGGGTCTGGGTCTGCTCTCCACGGCGCCCGCGCGCCCGGAGGGTGAGGAGCCGGCCGAGACGGAAAGGCCGCGTTCCGGGCGTGGCCGCCGGAGGTCCGCCACGCCGGAGCCCGAGAAGGCGGAGGAGAGCGACGCGGGCGCGTAGGCTCCGCGTGTCGGCTGGTGGTCCGACACTTCAGAAGGCTCCGAGGGGGGAGAGCCCTCGGGGCCTTCTTCGTGCCCGGGTATTGACACCCCCCAAAATGGGGGGCATGATGGAGAAGTGGCCGCCGGACTGGGGCCGCGATCCAGGTGGGGCGGGCGTCTTTACGCCCAGGCCACCACCCAGTCCGGCCGTCACACCTTCCCTCGCATCGAACCTCCGGAGGTCAGCAGATGTCCAACACCCGCCTCGCCGTCGAAAACCCCGCCGTCCGGCGCATCGCGGCCGCGCTCGGCCTCACGGTCACCACCGACCAGGAGGGCAAGGACAACGCGGAGACCGACACGGGAATCGTGATCGAGTCGCGCTACTTCGTCGGCGATACGCTGATCATCCGGCAGCGCGCCGTCGACGTGCTCGGCTTCGGCTGCCGGAACTGGTACGTGAACGGCGAAGAGTTCGGCGGCCCCTCCGAGGCGTTCGGCGCTGTCGCCCACGCCTTGCGCAACGCCTGAACGATCGAAGCCCCCGCCAGGTGTCACCCCGGCGGGGGCTTCGTCGCGTCGAAGGTGTACGGCCTGGTCGACCTCGCCAGGCTACCCCGTGGGCGTCGTCGGCGGGGCGAGCGGCGGGCAGGCCGCGTCACCAGCAGGCCCCTGGATGATCCCCGTGCGCCCGTCCGAGAAGTCCACCATGGTCTGGCACACGCCCTGGTCGTCCCGGGCGAAGTACTGCCGCGTCACCGAGACGCCGTCGCGCCCGTTCTCGCCCGGCTGCCCCTTGCACGGCGCGTCGGGGCCCGCGCAGTACCGGGCCACCTGCGCGAAGAGCTGGTCATCGGTGACCGGCGGTGCCGGATCGCCGTTGCGGCCAGGCTCGCCGCGACACTCCGTGGAGCCGCACACCGCCTGGACGGCCGCCAGCACCTGGTCCGCGGTCGGCGGCGGGGCGTCCTTCGGCTTGTTCGCGTTGTAGACCTGGGTCACCATGGCCAGCACCTGGTCCACGGTGACCGTCTTGCCGGCGAGCTGACCGTTCACGATGGCGGTCACGTCGTCGCGGGTGAGGCTGGGCGCCGCGACGGCCGGGGATGGCTGACCGTCGACCGCGCTCTTCGCCTTGTCGATCTTCTCGCCGCACGCGCCCGCGTTGCGCAGGTCCGTGCCCAGCTGGTCGTTGCGCTTGCACAGCACGTCCAGGGTGAGCACGGCCGGCGCGGTGTCCTGGGCGACGGTCTGGGCTTCGTCCTTCGCATTCTGGCCGGTGACCAGCGCGATGATGAAGACGGCGAGCAAGCCGACCAGGGCGAGCACAGCGACCGCGACCAGCGCACGGGTGGAGGGGAGCCGGAATCGCGGCTTCCTGCTGGCCTGGGTCGGCAGCTCCGTCACGGTCATTTCGCGTCACCCTTGGTGAACTTCTGTACGGTCTCGATGAACTTGGCCAGGTCGTCGTTCTCGGTGGCGGATGCCTTCCCGCGCAGGTACTCGGGGGTAGCTTCGACCGGGATGGGCGGCCAGGCGGGGTCCTGGTCCCACCCGTTCGCGGCGGCGAGGCGCCGCACCTGGTTCGACCAGCGGAGCATCACGATACCCAGCTCGGCAGTCTCACGGGCGTCCACGGCCTCCTTGGACTTCCTGCTGGCCCGCAACGTCAGCGTCGCGACCACGAAGGAGGCGGCCATGAAGAAGAACGAGCCCAGGCCCCCGAGCAGGGTCAGATCCACTTAGGGCTCCTCTCTCCCCACGTCGTGCGAGTAGGCGACCGCCAGCACGAAGTTCACTGCCGCCACCACCGCGCACACCGCTGGGAGGAGGAAGGTTCCGTGGTTCGCCACCGCCGACAGGATCAGGGCGAACACGAAGCCCACCCAGGCACTCCCTGTGGCCGCGTGTGCCACATGAAGCAGCTTATGCACCGACAGGCCCGCGATGACGGCAATGCCCGCAAGTCCGAAGGTGATCGTCCAGATCGGACCCACGCGCGCCAGTTCGAGCACGATCAAAGTGGTGGTCGGTCTTGCAGGGGTTAGGATTCCGGGGAACAGGTACATGATCGCCAGCACGATGTCCCCGACGGCCAGCGTCATGGAGAGATGGTGCCGGAAACCGATGTGCTGGTTCGACTTGATCACCGGCACGCGCTCCCCTCAGTCCGCGTGCGCCTGGGCCTTCTTCCGCTCCCAGTCGGCGACCGCCCCGCACGCCTCCGCCCTGCTGCCTGCGTTCACATTCTGCTTGCCGGGCCAGTTCGTGTCTCCGCTGGCGCACATCTTCTTGACCACGTTGACCGCGGTGGCGATGGCGCGCGAGGTGGCCATACCCTTCTTGACCAGGTGATTCTTGATCCGCTTGATGAACTTCGGCAGGCCACCGACCTTGTCCACCCAGTTGAACGTGGCGGCCCGCTCCAGGTCGGCCCAAGACGACACCTTCGGAGTGCCGGGCTCGATCCCCGTCCCCAGCACCTCGGCCAGCTCCTGATCCGTCACCTGGCCGGCGAACCAGTCGACGGCCACGGCTTCGTCCGCGGTCAGTTCCCCGTCGCCGGGGTCGCCGAAAAAGGGCGCATCGCCTCCGTGGCTTCGAGCTGCCGGAGCGCCAGGGCTGCCGCCTCCTGCTGGCCGGCCAGCTCGGGGTCTGCCGCCAGCACCTCGGGGGCCACCTTCGCCAGCGCGTTCAGGATCTTGGCGCTCACCCGGTTGGCGAAATCGTCCAGGTCGATCCCGCCCGGCCCGAACGCGCTCGCCGGCTTCGTCGCCCCGGCGGCCACCAGGGCGACCGGCACGTCCGGCGCGGCGGAGGCAACGCGAGCCCGCGGCACCGGGTAGCCGGGCACGTTCACCGCGAGCACGCCCACCAGCTCCAGCGCGCCCTCCACTGCTCGCCAGTCGCCGGACGGCGGGGCGGCGGCCAGGCGCTCGCGGTCGCGCTCGGACAGGTCCGGCTCGATCAGGCCATTGATCCAGATCCCGTGCGCGTCCTCGCCGGCCGAGACCGTCGCGGCCACGGTGCCCGTGTTGTCGTAGTGCGCCAGCGTCTCCGCCAGGCTCGCCGACAGCGAGGCGTGGCCGGTGTTCATGGTCAGGTGGCCGACGCCCACGGTGCGCACCGCGCCGTCGTGGTCCTGGACGCGCCTCGCCCCGACATTGAAGTAGGCGTAGTCGCTCTTCGAGCGCGGCGGCGGCGTGCACCGCTTGGAGATGCCGATGTGGCAGGTGCCCCAGACGGCGATGTGGCCGAAGATCCGGTCCCCCTCGATCGTGAGCGGGGTGGGCTCGGAGAAGCCGGGGTTCGCGAAGCAGTCGATCGGCGGGTAGCCGGCGCCGGACGCGGTGCGGGCGTTGCCCTTGGCGATCTTCTTCTTCAGGAAGTCCGGCTTGCCGTCGTCATCGGGGTCCTTTTCGTCGCCGTCCTTCGCGGCCGCCTTCTTCTCCTCCGCCTTCTTGCGCAGGGCGGGCGGCAGCGTGCCGAAGCCGTTGCTCGCGCGCCACTCCTCCACGGACATTCCGGCCGGCCGCTGGCCGAACCAGTCGCCCAGCTCGCCCTCGCTGCCGGACGCCAGGCACGGCGAGCACGCGTCCCCCAGCTCGGGGATCGAGACGCTGGCCACCACCGGCTGGATGCCGCGGTCCCGGAGGAACGCCTGGAGGCCCTCGATCGTCTTCGGGTACTTCTCGTCCAGCTCCAGCTCTCGGGCCGCCATGGCCGCGCTGTAGCCGCCCTCCTCGCCCTCGATCTCGCCGTAGGCGTCGGGGAAGGCGGGGATGGCGCACAGCGTGGTGGCGCTGATGAAGCCCTTCGTCACCACGACGCGGTGGTGCTCGGCCTCATCCTCGAAGGTCACATCGTCGTAGGCGTCGACCTCGGACAGGTCCACGCTGTTGCCGCGGAGGTACTTCTTGCGGAACAGCTCGCCGCCGGTCGTCTTGGTGTCGACCTCGCCGCGCCCCTGCCATACGAAGGTGCCTTCGGGCAGCGGCTCGCCGGTCTGCCGGCTGATGAACTCGGGGCCGGGGATCTTCCACGCCTCGGTGAGGTTGCCGGAGATCTCCGCGCCGGAGTGGCCGCCCTTGCCCGTATTGACGGTCTGGGCGAAGACGGACAGGGGCGGCGTGCGGACTTCGAGTGCGCCGGGCTCGATGTACCGGCCGTCCGCGGTCTCCATGCCCTCCACGGCGAGGCAGGGGAAGAACGCGGCCACGGTGCCGTCCTCGCGCACCTGGCCCAGCTTGACCTCGCCGGGCCGCTGGCTGGCGTCCACGTCGGCCGGGGCCTTCGGGCGCACGTCGGTCTTCGTGTCGGTCATCTCCACCACTCCGATCTTCGAGTACCGGCTGCCCGCCGTCGACTCGTCCAGCCGCGAGGGGCCGGCCAGCACGAAGTCCTGATCGTCGCCCGCGAGCGCGAGCCGGACCTTCGAGAAGCGCACCATGCCGTCGTGCTTCGGCAGGACCGTGGGGTCCAGGTCGTAGCCGGCGCAGATGTGCGGCGCCCACGGCTCGAACTGCTCCGGGTAGCGCGCCCCGAGGGCGTCGCGGCCGATCTCGTGGGCGTAGTCCCGGATGCCCAGGGCCTCCCCGGTCGGCTGGAGAAGCGTGTTCGTGGACGGCTTGCGGTTGCCGGTGTCCCCGCCGTCGCGGTTCCAGATGCCAACGCCCTGGACGCGCATCTCCACGGGGCCGTTGTCGGCGGCGAGCACCTGGACGCGCCTCACCAGCTCCTCGCGGGTGGCGTCGTCCAGCTCGGACACGTCACCGAGGAAGGACAGCGTCATGTGCATGGTCGCGGCCGGATCGCCGCCGGGCACGGTGAACGCCTGGGGGTTGTCGGGGATCAGCGCGATCATGCCGCCGGTCTGGATCTCCGCGCCGGCCGCGGCGATGGCGCGGGCCGCCTGCTTCAGGTCGGTCCAGTCGATCCATTCGAGCTTCACCTCAGGCATCGCACGCCTCCATGCTGTGCCAGGTGCCGCCGGCGGGCGTCTCCCGGTCGTCTTCGGTGCACCGATTGAAGAACAGGCCGGAGGGATTCAGGACGCACAGGTCGACCGGACGCGCGAGGTTCCGGCTGTCCGGGTCGTCCGGACCTGGCACGGCTGCCACGATCGCGGCCCGGCACTCCGAGGTGTACTCGCCGCCCGGCGTGCCATAGCTGACGTAGTGAACGAGATCCCCAACGCGCGGCCAGGGTGGCAGTTCAAGTGTCACGGTCGCTCCCCTTGGGCCTGGTTCGGTCCCCACTGAGTGTGATCGGACTTCGAGCCCGGCGGCCGGTTGTAGTCGGCGGGGCACGGAAGCTCCTTCCACACCAGGCCACCGGCCATCGGGCTCTGGCCGGTGAAGCAGATCCCCCACTTCTCGCGGAGGGCCTGCCAGTCCGGGTAGAGGTCGCACGCCCAGCACTCGCCGGGGGCGTGGAGGATGCGCTGGTCGCAATGCGGGGCGAAGGCGCGGTTCTCCTCCAGCACCTGCCGGGCCTCCGCCAGGCCGAACCCCGCGGTGCCGGGCACCTTCCCGTCCTGGGGCTCGGCCCGCGGGGTGTAGGCGATCGGCCGGACGCGGGGTGTGATGTCCACCTCGGGCGCGGTCAGGCGACGCCAGTGCTTGAAGATGCTCATCGCGGCGCCCTCCGCTCGATCCACGCCTGCTGGACTTCGACCATACGGGCGCGCTCATCCCGCGTGCGCTGGCTGTGCGTGCCCACCCGGCCGGCCGCGTCGTCCAGCTCGGCCAGCAGCCGCTCGCTGCGCATCCCCGCGGTCTCCTGGCCGACGACCTCCGCGGCCGCTGCGTCCGCCTCGCCGACGGCCCAGGCAGGCACGGCGTCGCACATGCATCCATGGTGGTCGCCGGGGTGCATGTGCGGGCCCAACCAGGCGTACTCGGGGGTGGGCACCAGCCGGCGATCCGTGTACGACTCGAAGCGCTCGCCGGCCAGCTGCCGATGCGGGTGGAAGGAGCGCGCCCGCGGCGTCACGCCGTAGCGCCAGGTGAAGCCCAGGGTCACCGCGCGCTGGTCGATCTCCCGCAGGATGTCCCCACCGAGCGCGAGCCCGCCAGGGCCGTTGCCGGTCGTCGGGCCGCCGATCTCGGCCAGGGCCTCGCGAATGTCGCCGGGCAGGATGATCGTGTCCGGCACCTCGCCCTGGGGCAGCGTGTCACCCCGGCGGCCATAGAGCGCGGACAGCGCGCGGGCGCGGAGGCTGGACTCCAGGCGCTTCCAGGCGGCAGGGATGCGCTCGGCCATGGCGGAGGCGAGGGCCTGGGTGGTGACCAGCGGGAAGGCGAGCATCGCGGAGGCGGCCAGCACGGCGTCCTTGATCGCGGCCCCGGTCCAGCTGGCGAACTTGCTCTGGAGGTAGGCGAAGGCGGCGGCCAGCAGCACCTCCTCCGTCAGGCCCAGCTCCAGGAAGCGCTCGCCGCCACCGTTCGCCGTGAGGTACGACGGCACCATGGTGGCTTCCATCCCCTTGAGCGAGCGGGCCAACTCGGGGTCCTTGCCCTGGGCCTGGGCCTTGATCTTGTTCCCGGCCTTCCGCAGGGCCGCCGCCAGCTCGGCCTCCGCGGCGTGCCGGATCGCCTCGATCAGCTGCCGGTCGATGTCCGCCAGCGCCTCGCCGTCGATGATCCGTACTGAATCGAGTACCCCCTGCGGATCGCTGGCACCCGCCGCCGTCCGGGCGCCTGTCGGCACCGGCGGCGTTCCCTGCGCGGGACCGCGGCCGGGAGCAGGCGGCGGGGTGTTCTGGTCCGCATCCGTCGGCGCCCCCGGCGGTAGCTGCTGGCCGGGACGCACGACCTGGCCCGGCACGATCATGGGCTTCGGCTGGGGATCGGCCTTGATGCCCGCCACCGCCTCCATCAGCTTGCCCAGGGCGTCCTGAGGTGCCGCGCTCTTCACCGCGATGAGGCGCTGAATGTCCTCCTCATCGGCCTTGTCCGCCGGGTCGAAGCCCTTCGCCCTGAGATAGGCGTCGTAGCTGATGGCGCCCCGGTCCATCGCGGCGTCCGCATCGGCGGAGCGGTTCGTGTTCCGGGTGATGGTGCTGGCGTCGAACCAGCAGCGCACCAGGCTGGCCTCTTCGAGCGACAGGCCCCAGCCGCCGTCCGCGGTGCTCATGGTGAGGCGCCGCTTCATGTAGCTCATGGTGATGGAGTCGGCGATCATGCGGGCGCCGGGCTCCAGGTGGTTCTCGAAGGTCTGGCCGTCGATGAGCCAGGCGCTCCAGTGATTCGCCTCGCCGATGCTGCCCCGCATGGCCTCGCGCGGCAGGTCGATGGAGTCGGCGAGGCGGTCCAGGGATGCCTTCTGCCGCTCGATCAGGTCCGGCGCGGTCGCCCGGTCCATCGTGATGTGCCGAATGGCCTGGCCGTCCTCCGGGTCGCCAAAGATCAGGATGGGGGCCACGGCGGACACGTGACCCTCGTTGTTGATCGGCGCGGTCATGCTCGCGGTGAAGGCGGCCGCGAACCCGTTCTCGTTCGGCCGGACCACCTCCTGGTCAGGCTTGACCAAGGCCATGCCCTCGGGGACGAAGAGGATGCCGTTCGAGGCGATCCGGCTCATAGCGGCCGCGCGGATCTCCCGGCCGGCCAGCACCACGTCCTCGCACACGTCCAGGTTGGTGCGCAGCGGTGAGTCCGACAGCTCGCCCCACTCGGGGTGCGGGACCCACAGCCGGATCAGGGTCTCCTCATCGGGGTCCAGGTCGCGGGGTGGCTTGCCCGGCACGGTGGTGACCAGCAGCCCGCCGCCGCTGCTCGGGGTGACCTCCGAGCTGGAGCGCACCTCCCAGGTCTCGTCGCCGGTCTCCGGGTCGGGGAAGCCGTGAAGCCACACCTCGCCCGGCACGTCGAAGCCGGTGGAGATCCGGCCGGTGAAGGCGTAGCCCTTCCCCCAGGGCAGTTGCTGAAGGCACTCGATCGCGGCCTGCGCGACGTGCGGCGGGACGTAGGGCTTCCCGTCTTCGTCCTTGTCCTCCTCGGGATCTCCGGTGAGCAGGATTGGCTCATCCTCGCCGGGCGGCTGGTAGGCGGCGGTCCAGCCGAGCTTGGACAGCAAGTTGGCCTTCATCCGCAGGGCCTGGCCCAGCTCGCCGATCGAGTTCCGGTAGTTCCAGGCAACGGCCTGCCAGGCCATCCGGGTCATCGCGAGCGTGGCAACGGTCTCCCGGTCGCGGAGGTCGACGACCCGGCCGGCGGCGGTCATCACGCGGGGCGAGGGCTTCTCCCGTCGCTTCCAGAGAGCCATTAACGCACCCTTTCCGCGTTAGTCATCCAGCCGGTCCACCAGGCCGGTGATCACCCCGGCTCCAGCTGAGAATGCCAGACCACGGGCGATCATGCCCCAGACTCGTGGGGCTGCCGCGCGGGCGAGCACGACCGCGGCACCCACCCAGATGGACAGGCACCAGGGGCACTGAAGCAGCTCGCCCAGGCGGAGGTAGCCGCCGCCGTAGCGGTTGATGATCATCTCGCGCTGCTTCTCGATCAGGCTGTCGCGCTGGAGGAACCAGACGATCCGGAAGACGGCGATGGCGTCCAGCACGTCGTCGCTCAGCTGGTCGCCAGCAGCACGACGATCCAGGCGAGCAGGATCAGGCCCCACCCGGCTACCAGTCCAGCGAGGAAGGCCCTCCGGACGGCTCTCTCCACGTCCTCTTCCTCGGGCCCTTCGGGCGCCCTGTGTGCTCCACCCACGCATGATCATCTCCTGTCGTCCCACCCTGCCCCGGTCTCTCCTGCTTTGCGCGGGCTCAGCCCTCTACCGCGTCAGCCCCGGCCCTCCGGTTTCGCCCGGGTCCCATCGGTCACTACTGGTGGTACCGCCGCTCATCCAGCCAGATCCGGACCGGCACGGAGATGCACCACCCCAGCCAGGCTACGGAGGCGACGATGACCACCCATCCGATCCAGTCAGGCATGGCGCCACTCCGTCGCTCGGACCGTGCGGGTGCGGAGCGCATCCATGGCGGCCACCATCCGGTTCGAGCCGTCGTCGGCGCGGCGGCGGGCGTACTGGGCGACCTGCTCGGGCTCGGGGCCGTCGATCTGGTGGTGAATGACCTCGCCCGAGCCGGTCACGACGCGCACCGCGTACTCCGTCCAGGTCTTCACCGGCTCACCTGCTTGGCCGGCGGGAGCCCGTGCTTCTGGATCTGCCGGTCCGACGCGGTGCCCAAGATCATCCAGGCGGGGATGACGGCGATCGTCGGGCCCAGGGAGACCCAGCAGGCCCAGGCGTAGGCGTCGCGGGGGAGCAGCGCCAGAAACAGCACCGTGGTGGCGATCGTCCACAGCATCGCGACCAGCGTCACGATGGACTCATGGACGTGCCACCAGTCCAGGAAGCGCGAGCGGCAGCGCCCGAGGTGCGGGTGGCCCGTGCCCTGGCAGTCCCAGCACACGCCGCTGGTGCACTCCTCGCCGGACATCCCACCCCCCGAGCACATCGAGCAGCAGCCATCCCGGCGCCTCATCGTCGGCTCCAGAGGGCGATCGCGGCGAAGAGCAGAACGGCGGGGAGTAGGAGACTCGCCAGGAGGGCGACCAGCCGGAGGAGGTCAATCACGTCTCCTCCCGCTGGCTCGGGTCGAGCGCGCGGACCAGCTCCACCTGGCCATCCACCGGGTCCGGCGTGCTCATGCGGAGATTCCGAAACCGAAAACGACCTCCAGGTACGCCTCGCCGTCCTCGTAGACGATCTCCGTCGTGAAGTGCTCCCGGCTGGCGTACTGGTGCCCCTCGCTGTCCCGGACGCCCTGATCCAGCAGTGCGCGGACGACGCCGTCCATGTCGGTCGGGTCCCAGTCGAACAGCCGGACGGCGTGCGGGTCCTCTTCGTGACGGATGCGGACTTCGATCATGATCCTTCTCCTTTGGTGGTGGTGATGAACGACGAAAGCAGGCGTGGGCGCTCGCCGCCGTCGAACTGGTGCACGATCGTCAGTCGGTCGCCGGTGAGTCTCATCTGCCGAACCACGGCGTCTATCAGGACGGCCCGGTAACGCTCGCGGTCGCGGAGGTAGGTCCCGACGACCGCGAGCATGAAGGCGGTCGGAGGCTCCGGGAACAGGTAGCTGAAGGGGCAGCGCGGCAGGCCGTGCGAGTCGATTTCGTCCCAGTCGATCAAGATCCGATCCGTCATCGCGGCCACCGGAGGAAGCCCTGCCACGGGTGGTTCGTGGTCTCCATCCAGCCGCACCGCTTGCAGAACCGGATCTTCTCGCGCCCGAGGTCAACCATGTACCAGTACGTCCAGTCCTCGTGCTGGCACCAGGTGCCGGTCTTCAGCCAGCCGACGAAGCGACCCCATCGGTTCAGTGCCCAGGTGATCATGACTGCGCTCGCTTCGCTGCTTCGGCCGCCTCGTAGGCCCGCGCGGCGAGGAAGTCCCGATCCACGGCCAGCTCATACTCCACCGCGCGCATGGTCATCGGGCACCGGCCACTCAGCTCGCCGGACGGAATGTGCCACGCCTGGGCCGTGATCTCGTGGCGGCCACACAGCGGGCACCAGTACAGCCGGAGCAGCCGGGGAGGGAGGTCAGCCACGGAGAACCGCCTCCACCGTGCCCAGGCGGACGGCGCACCCCAGCCAGGCGGGCACCGAGCCGAAGACGACACGATCCAGCTCCCACGGGCCGCTGATCGTCGGCGCACCACCTTCGACGCTGTGCACGCCCTTGGTCACGTCGATGGCGGCCGGGATCATGCCGTACGTGTCGTCCAACGGGTCGGGCATGGAGTACTTGAGCAGGTTGGGAGCGGCCTGCCCGAGATGCGAGATGGACACCCGCCCTTCGGCCCACAGCCAGCCGTCCTCCACGCGGACGCGCTCGCACAGCCCGACGGGCAGCGCGCCGACGTTCGGCACCATCACCCAGACGCCCACCGGCACCCGGGCGAAGTGCGGTGGCCAGTCGCTGGCGAGTGCGCCCCTCAGCTCCAGGACACGCCCGTCGGTGGTGGCGTGGTTGAACCGAGCGACCCGGCCGGACCAGGTGGCCACCATCTCCGCCTTGTCCGGCACCTCGCGCGGTGCGCTCTCCATGGCCTCCCCCGTGATCCAGTGCCGGATTCCGCCGGTAAGCGGTGGGGCGCCCGGCGGCGGCTCCTCGCGTTCCGCATCGATCCGGAGCGTCGGGTTGGTCGTCTCCGCGACCGGCTTCCAGGCCCCATCCGGCTCGCGCTGCCACAGCACGCCGCTGTCTTCGGCGAGCCGCCGCGTGGGCATGTCCGGGAGCGGCGGGGGCGGGCCGTAAATATCCTCCATGATCGAGGAGATCCCGCCACGCGGGCCAGCGCGCCGGGCCTGCTCCTTCTTCTCCTCCCAGTCCGCCACCGCTTCGGCGACGACGCGGCGAGGCGTAGGGCTCGGGATGAGCGCGTGGCGGCCGTAGCCGTAGATCGAGGTGGGCGACTCCAGCGGCCGGATCACCCGGCGGACGGGCTCGATACCCTTGTCGTCTGCCCACGCCACCGCGGTCGCCTCCGTGAGGAACGGTCCGACCAGGCGGGGCGCTTCGTCCTCTGTGGACGGAAGGATCATCAGGATCTGTTGCGTCATCAGTCAATCCACTCCATCGGCGGCCCAACGCGCTTCGGCGGCCGAGACGCGAGCTTGCGCCGAACGCTCCCGGCGACGGCAATCGTCAGGTCCAGCACCACGAGGCCCATCAGCCACCAGCCGGTCCCCGCGTTCAGCGCATCGCACACGATGCCCCAGCCGATGCCGAGCAGCCCCATGGCGACGAAGCGGCGGACCACGCCCTCGCGCATCACGACGCGGGCCAAGGGCTGACCTCGTGGGCCCAGCTCGGGCGCCACGTCTTGAGCGTCGTCCCGCACCCGCACCCGCCGGTGGGCGTGATCACCAACAGCGGTGGGGCCTGGAGGCCGTCCACGACCACGTGCTTCTGGTTCGCCAGCACGATGTCCACGCCGACATTGAACGCGTGGAGGTTCGGCGGCTCGGTGGCGGCGTAGTCGATGGGGGCCGTGAAGCCGGGTGCGAGTTCGTCCGTGGGCTTCGTGAAGAACAGGTGCACGCCGGTGTCGGTCAGATACGCGCGGACGCGGCGGCGAATCGTGCGGTCCGGCATGAGCACGTTGGCCGGCCAGAACTCCGCGTAGACGCGCCGCGGGCGCTCGATCTGGGTGGTAGGTGCGGTCATGCTCGCGAGTCTATCTCACCCCCCATTCTGGGGGAACCCATACACACCGAAAAGCCGCCTGATCCATCCTCTGTGAGGCGGTCAGACGGCTTGCGGTGTCGGGGGTAAGACGTTGCCCCCAGTGGCTGGCGGTAGCTAATCGCTGCCCGCTGGGTTGGCGTCCGGACCCAACGCGATCGAGAGTATCACACCCCCCAAGACGGGGGCCAGTTGGCTATCGGGTGAACCGCTCGAAGAGGTTCGCCAAGACCTCGCCCGGGGTTCGGCCGGACTCGCGGGCCATGAGGGCGATGCCTGTCGCGGCACCGAGGAACAGGCCCAGCACGCCAGCCAGGATCAGCCAGAAGATCATGACGCCCCTCCGAGCTGGCGTCGAACGACGGCAGCCGCGTCCGTGAGGCGCTGGGTCCACTGGTCCAGCTCGACCTCGCCGGCGGTCATCCAGATCTCTCGGCCGTCGTCGTTCGTCACCTCCTCCGCGACCTCGGCCAGCTTCGTCACGGCGTCCACGAACTCCTCCAGCGCCGCGGTGGCGTGCCCGAAGAGGACCGCCACGCCGCTGGGCCCCGGCGGCACGCCCAGCTCCACCAGGCGCTCCTCCAGCGGCCGGCTGGCCAGCTCATTGGGACGCGGCGGCGGGCCACCGCCGGTTGCTCGGGTCAGTCGCTGGTGGGCTTCGGCGGCGTCCACGGCTCGCCCTCCTTCGAGATCAGGTTCCGGGGGTACTCGGTCACCACGTTCGCCTTCGCCAGCCGCACGGTGACCGTGTCCCGGCTGGGTTCTACCACGGCGGGGTGCTCGAAGCCGCCCAGGTGTACCACCACCGGCGTGCCCGGCGGCAGCCATTCTCCGAGCTGGTCTCCACGCGGCAGCAGCCGCCTCGGGTCCGGGTGGGTGCGTACCAGGTTGACGAAGGCCAGAGCCACGTCCGCGCGCTCGCTGGCACGACCGAACTCCCCCGGCTCGCCGGGCCGCTCCTTGCACAAGTTGATCAAGTGCTGGCGAATGGCCTGGAGCCGTTGGCTCGGCGCGGCGTCGGAGTCCAGGGGAACATAGCCCTCCGGCCAGTTCGAGAGCCGGACCGCCTCGATGATCTTCATGATGGCTTCGGCTCGTTCGCTGGCCAGGTCGTTGCTCGCGCTGCCGTCGTAGGTCACCTCCCCGCCCTCCTCGAAGCCGCACAGGGTCAGCACGTCCTGCCGGATGCGCTTCTTCAGCGCCTCCGCGGTGAGCCTGCGCGCCGCGTGCGGATCGCCCATCTCCTCCGCCGTCGCCTCCACGACCAGCGGCCGGACCTGGTCCAGCGTCTCCTTCAAGGCCCGAGCGGCGGCCAGCTCGGGATCCGTCACCAGCCGAACCTCCTGCCGCGGCCCGAAGGACTCGCGGATCTGCTCGCGCACCCTGTCCACGGCATCCGCCAGCACCTGCCAGCCGTCCGGTGTCGGGGCCTTGATCCTCTTTCGGATTTCGCTCACTGCCTACTCCCGATCTCGAAGTGCTTCCTGACGACTTCGACCAGCGTTTCGGCGCACACGTCCTGGTCAGGGGTTTGAAGATCCAGCTCATGAATGATCCAGTACCACAGCTGGTCGTCAGCGACGGGCCGGAAGACCTTCCACGCCTCCGGCCGGTCGGGGTTCTCCCACTCCCACATGCGACCCTCCGGCCCGTCGACGACGCGCCAGATCCGGCCGCACACCTCGCCCTCGTGGAGTCGGGTTGTGCACTTCCAGCGGTCACCGGTGCGAACGCGGAACGGCAGGAGCATCGGCAGGCGGCACTGGTGCGCACCGCGGACCGGCGCCAGCCACTGGCCGCTCATCGCTGGGTCTCGTGGAGCGCGACGCACAGGCAGCCGGGGTCCGTGCACAGGCACCACGGCGACGCCTCCACCGTGCTGTGCTCACACTCCGGGCAGGCCATGGCGCGGGCCAGCCGGCGGTCCGGATACTGGCGTGCGCGGGCAATTCGCGCGGTCAGCCTGGCGATCAGGCCCCTGATCATCTTCACCGCTTCCTCCTGAATCGACGATCACTGGTGCGCATTCCCTTGTGGGTCCCCCGCTTGCCGCGGCCCCGAGGCTTCGTGTCCCGGCTGGTGGTGTGCCAGCACTTGTGCGCGTAACACCACACCGCGCCGGTCGGGGCGTACATCGGGAACTTCGCGCGGCCGTCGCGAATGGCGGCCCATAGCCGCTCCACGGCCTCCATGGCCGCCTTCTCCGAGCTGTAGCGCCCGACCTTCTTGCAGCTCATGCCGCCACGTCCCGTGACTCGGCCGGCGGACACGCGCGGCGGAGCACGGCACGGATGTGCCGCATCCGGCTGAGCGTCTTCGCGGTGTAGCCCGCCCACGTGCCGTAGTGAGTGATCTCGCCGCCCATCTCCAGCGCGCGGGCAAGGCACGCCGCGCGGACCGGGCACGGCGGGACGGGTTTGCCGTTGATCACGCCGCCGCGGCAGATCGCGCGGGCCTGCCGGGACGAAGCGCTGTTGCCCTTCTCCGGATACCAGACCTCGGGGTCCACGGTCGTGCACGCGGCGCCGGACAGGTCGGGGCCGGCCAGGAGTTCGGCGACGATGTCCCTCAGCCCGCGGTCGGTGTTCTCGCGATTCAGGCTGCCGCCGCGTCCGGAGCGGGAGGACCATCTGGGCCGGATCACGACTGGCTCCGGCGCTCGCGGTCCGGATAGCGGGTGTCCATCACGTTGCGGATCTCGACCAGCCCATCGATCAGTTCGTCGAGCGCATCCGAGGTGAGCAGGTACGGCGTCCGAGAGGGCAGGCACTGACCAGCCGCGTGGAGGTGGCCGGTCAGGTCCATGGCGACCAGGGGCACGATCCCGACGCCCGGCGGCCGGTGCGGGTTCTCGTCTTCCGGGTCGACCAGCTCGGTGGTGTCGCCGATCCCCAGGGTCAGGCCCAGCAGCTCGATTCGACCGGCGAGAGGAAGCAGCTCCTCGTGGGGCTCGCTCCAGCCGTCGCCTGTCCAGTCTCCGTTTTCCGGCACAGCTCCTCCTAGTTGGTGATCTTGTTGGGCAGGACCGCGCGGGCGCGGTCGTTGATCGCTTCGATCCAGTCCAGCGGCTGAGAGTCGACGTACGGGCCGAAGTGCTCAGCCGCCGCGTCGTAGGCCGCGTGCTGAAGGGTCTCCCCACCCTCGGGCAGAAGTTCAAACTCGAACTCCCACCCGCCGATGCTGGCCGCATAGCGCTCCAGA